>Ga0209253_10002884_pt1 | contig 15161 bp, 7 predicted proteins | sample FrelakmetBRP12BR_FD_187145 | JGI IMG/M metagenome (GOLD analysis project Ga0209253, IMG submission 187145) | Freshwater lake sediment microbial communities from the University of Notre Dame, USA, for methane emissions studies - BRP12 BR (SPAdes)... | ecosystem: Environmental > Aquatic >...
CCGAAGAATCTATTGTTTTTACCATGCTGTAATAATTAGATTCTTCGCGTTGCTCAGAATGACAAAACACGCATATTTTAGTATTACGACACAGTCTCGAAAGCGGGATCCAGCCTTAGCAGTAAATCAAAATATTTGAAATTACTTGATACTATGTGTATACTATTTTTGAAAAGAGGATTTTTATCAGAAAGGATGTGATCTAAATGAAAAGGGATCAATTGCTGGAGCGCATTAAGATTGATCCTCATATTATGGTGGGCAAGCCGACCATAAGAGGTTTAAGGATTACGGTGGAGCAAATACTCGAGGCCCTCGCAGGCGGCGTTACCTTAGATGATATATTGGAAGATTATCCTGAACTGGAAAAAGAAGATTTGCAGGCGGCACTACTTTACGCTTCGGAGGTTATTGCTAAAGAGAAGGTTTACGCCATCCAGGGAGGCTAGGCGTATTATTCAATGAGCCAATTAAAATTTCTGGTTGATGTAGGCGTTGGTAGGAAAGTCGAAGGGTGGCTGGTAGAAAACGGCTATGACGTGAGTGCAGTCCGTAACATTGATCCTAAAACAAAGGACGTTGATATTTTAAAAATAGCGTCATCAGAGTCCCGGATAGTAATAACGATGGATAAAGATTTTGGCGAACTTATTTGCTATTCTGGTAAAACACATGCTGGCGTATTAATCTTAAGGCTTGCCGATGCGCATGCAGATGAAAAAATAGAGGTGCTCAAGAATATCCTCCGGGATTACTCCGATCAGATTGAAAACAGTTTGTGTGTTTATCAGGACGGAAGGTTGCGAATCAGGAGGCAATGATCATACAATTCGATACCCTTCTCCTGCTATTATAAATTTAATCCCTCCCGTCATTCCGCCCTCTCTCACCCCCTTTGTAAAGGGGGCCGGGGGGATTTTCCTCCACCCTCCCACCCTGTCATCCCGGACGTGATAAGCCTGCCCCGTACGTGATACGGGGGGATCCAATCCCCAACCGTCATTGCGAGGAGCAGTGCGACATGGCAATCTCTGTGACAAAGTCTTTTGATCCGGGATCCAGATTTTTTGCCCCTCGTCACTTGTTACTTGTCACTCGTCACTTCTCCACAGAATCTCTAAAAACCACTTGACGAATTCAATATTTAGTTATACTTTTCTCATAAATTTCAAATGGATATTGAGGACAGTATTGTAACTCCCCTTTAACTCATCAATGCAGAGGGTCACATGGACTGATTTCACGAAACCCTGATTCTCATCGCACAAAAGAGAGCGGGGTTTTGTTTTTTTTAATCAATAATAGTGGACACGATGATTAACGAAGAGTTGGAATGGAAAACAAGAAAAGAGCGAGTTGACAAGAAACTCAAATCCATTGACCCTTCCTGGACGATCATCAAACATCACTCTGGTCTCGATACGACCAGCCTGCATTGTCATGCGGTAATGGAATACCCCACCGCCAATGGCCCTGCCGACTATGCCCTTTTCGTCAAAGGGAAACTCCTGGGTATTATCGAAGCCAAAAAAGTGACCGTAAGCCCGCAGAATGTTCTCGAGCAGGCAAAGCGATATTCAAAAGGGGCTTTTGACGGGCCGGGAAACTGGCACGGCTACCGGGTTCCCTTCCTCTATGCGACAAATGGTGAAGTCATCTGGCATATCGATGTCCGAAACGAGAAAAATATTTCGCGGCAAATAGCAAATTTTCACACCGCGGACGCCCTTGAAGAATTTTTTGTAGACAATAGAGCAAACGGACTTGCATGGCTTGCGAACAACCCCGTTGATATCGAAGGCATACGACCTTATCAGGAAGAAGCCATCTATGCTATTGAAGATGCTATCGTGAAAGGCAAGCGATCCATGCTCATTGCCATGGCGACGGGTACGGGAAAAACCTTCCTGACCGTATCGCAGATTTATCGCCTCCTTGTGTCAAAAGCAGCGAGGAGAATCCTCTTTCTCGTTGATCGTCGCGCCCTTGCCGCACAGGCGGTTCGGGAATTCGCCACCTTTGTGACACCGCAAAAGAACAAATTTAATCAGGAATATGAGGTATACAGCCAGCGGTTCCGCCGTGATGATCTTGAAGACGACAAACCATTTGATCCCAAAGTATTGCCCGATTCATATTTGACAGCGCCGCAGATTAGCCATACCTTTGTATATATCTCAACCATTCAGAGAATGACCATCAACCTCTTTGGTCAGGAATATGCTTTCTCGCAGAATCAGAGTGATCCCGATTACGAAGACGATGCAGGGAAAATCGATATTCCGATACACGCATTCGACGTGATCATCGCCGATGAATGTCATCGCGGATATACGGCAAAAGACACAGCCATCTGGCGACAGGTACTCGACCACTTCGACGCCATAAAAATCGGTCTCACGGCAACACCGGCGCTTCACACTCTGTCTCTCTTCAAGGAAGTGATCTACCGGTATACAACGGAAGAGGCCATCCTCGATGGCTGGCTTGTGGACTATGAGGCGGTAAAAATTAAATCCGACGTCCGTGTGAGAGGCGCCTTCCTCAAAGAGGGTGAGCACGTCGGCGTTATCGATACGACAACAGGTATCGAAACCTATGATCAACTGGAAGACGAACGGGAATTTCCCACCGAAGAAATCGAGGTCAAGATTACGTCCCCCGACAGCAACCGAAAGATCATCAAGGAAATCGCCAAATATGCTTATAAACACGAAGAAGAAACGGGGCGCTTCCCTAAAATCCTGATCTTTGCGGTCAACGATCTGCCCCATACCTCCCACGCCGATCAGATCGTCAGGATCTGCCGCGAAGAATTCGGCCAGGGAGATGCCTTTGTACAGAAAATAACGGGAAGCCCGACGGTGGACCGCCCCTTGCAAAAAATACGGGAGTTCAGAAACCGGCCGAACCCGAAAGTTGTGGTGACAGTGGACATGCTTTCGACGGGGGTGGATATTCCGAGCCTTGAGTTTATCGTCTTTATGCGTTCCGTAAAATCCCGCATCCTCTGGGTACAGATGCTGGGAAGGGGTACGCGCAAGTGTGACGTCATCAACAAATCGCACTTTACCATATTCGACTGTTTCGACGGTACCTTGATCGAGTATTTTAAAAACACGACAGACTTTGAAGTGCAGCTTCCTGAAAAGGAAACGATACCGATTGCACAGGTCATTGAAAACATCTACCAGAACATAGACAGAATTTATTTCGTCAAGGTACTGGTGAAACGCCTGCGCCGCATCAATCGCGCGATGAGCGACAAGGCCCGTGAGAAATTTGCCCGCTACATTCCGGACGGGGATATGGGAAAGTTCGCGGAAAAGCTTCCCGAAAATATCAGAAACGATTTTGCCAATACGATGAAGCTCCTGCGGGATAAGGACTTTCAGGATCTGCTCCTGAATTACGAAAGGGCAAAGAGACAATTTTTAGTCGGATACGAAGTCGAAGACAATGTCTCATCAGAGGTAATGATCCTTGCGGGGAGCGGTTATCAAAAGCCGGAAGATTATCTTGATTCTTTCGCCCGGTTTGTGAGAGAAAACACCGACCAGATTGACGCCATCAAGGTCGTGCTGGAAAGGCCGAAAGACTGGAAAACCGGAGCGCTCAAAGAGCTTCGCGAAAAGCTGGCGCTGAATAAGTTTCCCGAAATAGAACTCCGGAAGGCTCATCGGCTTGTTTACCACAAAGCTCTGGCCGATATCATCTCCATGGTCAAACACGCAGCCCGTGCAGAAGAACCAATCTATTCGGCGGAAGAGCGGGTTGACAGGGCGCTGGAAAGGGTAACTACAGATAAAACATTTACCGAAGAACAGATGAAATGGCTGGGGTATATCCGGGAGCACCTGATTGAAAACCTCACCATAGACCTGGAAGACTTCAATGTTATCCCAACCTTCGAACTGCACGGGGGGATAGCGAAAGCAAAAAAAGTATTCGACAACAAACTGGAAACACTGATAGCCGAAATCAATTTCGCCATCGCCGCCTAACCTGTATTAGTCATTCACGCGGCAGCGGGAATCCAGATTTCTTCCCTCCCCTTGTGGGAGGGATTGAGGGAGGGGAAAATCTAACTACATGTCCGACATCGTCAACAAACTCTGGGGCTTCTGCCATACCCTCCGCCACGACGGCATCGACTACGGTGATTACATCGAGCAGTTGACCTATCTTCTCTTTCTCAAAATGGCCGATGAGAAGGGCATTATCATTCCAAACGGCTGCACCTGGGAGGCAATCAAGAAGGAATCGGGACCGGCCCTGCTCGATCTCTATGCCGATATCCTCCGAAAATTGAGGGAAGAAAAAGGACTCCTCGGCGATATATTTACCCAGTCCGTACCCCGGTTTAATAACCCCGTCAACCTCAAGCGGCTTATCACCATGATCGACGAGGAAGAATGGGCCGCTCTGGACATCGACGTAAAGGGCGCTGCCTTCGAAGGACTCCTGGAAAAGGCCGCCAGCGAGGGAAAGAAGGGTGCAGGCCAGTACTTTACACCGCGTGTTCTCATTCAGACTATCGTAAAAGTCATGAAGCCCGATCCCCGCGTAAACCCCGACTTTACCATTTGTGATCCCGCCTGCGGCACCGGCGGTTTTTTGATGTGCGCCTACGAGTGGCTGATGGATATTACCAAAGAATCTATTGAGCGCGAGATCATTAAAAGAATCAAGTCCAGAACCTATTATGGGCAGGAACTTGTCCCTCGTCCGCGACGTCTCGCTCTGATGAACCTCTTTCTTCATGGACTTGAAACATCTATCTATCTCGGTGATTCCATCTATGAACCCTACCGGGGCAAATTACACAATTGCATCCTCACAAATCCTCCTTTCGGCACTAAGGGCGCGAATCAGGCGCCGGATCGCGACGATTTTACTATTGAAACGAGCAACAAACAGCTCAACTTTGTCCAGCATTGCATGAACATACTCAAGGACGGAGGCCGCGCCGCCATCGTCCTGCCGGATAATTGTCTCTTTGAGGACAAAGCCGGCGAGGTATTTGAAATCCTCATGCATGACTGCAACCTGCATACAATCCTGCGCCTCCCCCGTGGCACATTCACGCCCTACAGCCCCGGTGTGAAAGCAAACGTCATCTTCTTCCAGAAAGGCATTCCCACGGAAAATGTCTGGATCTTCGATGCTCGCTCCAACGTGCCGGGTATTACCAAAAAAGAAAGACCGCTGACGCCCAAACACTTTGAGGAATTTGAGGCCTGTTATGGGGACGATCCGAACGTCCGGAGCGCACGTAAAGACCTGGGAGAGACCGGCCGCTTCCGTAAATTTCACACCAGCGAAATCAAGGAACGGAATTATAATCTTGATATCACCTGGCTTAAAGATGAATCCCTTGAAGACACGAACGATCTTCCGGAGCCGCAGGACTTGGCTGCCGAGGCGATCACCGAACTGGAAGCGGCGGTTGATGAGCTGAAAGATATACTCCAGATGATCGAAATGAATGGTGAAAATTGAGAATCAACAGCGTAATAACGTCATTCTGAGTGGAGCGAAGAATCTAAGGGAGCTTTCATTCTGCACGAGCGGCAGTGAGTGAAGAATCTTGCACTCAAAGGGGTAGAGGGTATTAAAGAACTTTCATGCGGAAATTGCTTTTTTATTATGGAACAAATGTAAAAAGTCCCCATTTCTGGAGACCCTTTACCGACCGGGGACACCCCGATCCCATTAGCTGGTCAGTGATAGAGTTAATCTTAAGCTATAAAAAAGTCAAGAAAGAATAAATGAAGCGAAATAGTATAGTAAGGTTATTTTAAGTGATGAAACAAAATTGGACAACCCAAAAATTGGGCGACCTGTTTGAATTCAAATATGGCAAAGGATTGACTTCGGAACACCGGCAGGTAGATGGTTCTGTGAAAGTCTACGGATCAAATGGCATCATCGGACGGCATGATAATTCTCTCTCAAAAGGACCGACTATTGTTGTCGGAAGAAAGGGTTCTGTCGGAGAGATAAATTTCAGTCCTTACGCTTGCTGGCCCATTGATACAACTTATTATATTGATGCATTTCCTGCTGGTTTTCCGCCAAAATATTGGGCATTGTATCTCAAATCATTGAGACTTGGTTCACATGATAAATCTTCAGCTATACCTGGTGTCTCAAGAAAAGACATTTACTGTATTGATGTGCCTGTCCCACCGCCGACCGAACAACACCGCATCGTCGCCAAACTGGAAAAACTCCTGACCAAGGTGGAAGCCTGCCAGGAACGGCTTGATAAAATCCCCACCATCCTCAAACGTTTCCGCCAATCCGTCCTCGCCGCTGCTTGCTCCGGCCGCTTAACGGCAGATTGGAGAGATGACGATAGCTATGCAGAAGACTTGCCTGCAAATTGGAGAAGAGTACCGTTGGCAGAACTCATACCACCCAGGGGCATATTCGATGGACCATTCGGTTCAAACCTTAAGACCTCTGACTACACTGCGTCTGGTGTACGAGTAATTCGGCTGGAAAATGTTGGACATCTACGGTTCATCAGCGAAAAAGAAACCTATGTGAGCTGTGAAAAATACGAGACTCTAAAGAAGCACACAGTCCGTGAAAACGATATTATCTTCGCCTCCTTCATCGGCGAGGAAATCCGCGCCTGTCTGCTTCCCAAGCTGGAAACAACCGCTATTGCAAAAGCCGATTGCTTCTGTTTACGTCCCAGATTGGAGTCGGTTGACCGACATTATCTGACTTACCAGCTTGTCAGCAGTGAATCTTACAAGCAGTTGCTCGAAGACATTCATGGGGTAACTCGCCCCAGGATCAATGTGACGCAGCTACGGAAGTTGGAAGTCAAGGTTTGTCCACTACCAGAACAACACAAAATCATCCGCCGCATAGAAGCCCTGTTTAAAATCGCTGACCAAATTGAGGAACGATTCAAAAAGGCAAAGGCATATGTCGACAAGCTCACCCAATCCATCCTCGCCAAAGCCTTCCGCGGTGAACTCGTCCCACAGGACCTAAACGATGAAACATCTTCATACTTACTGAAACGTATTCAAGAGAAAAAAGGTAGCGAAACAAAGAAAAAGTTAAGAAATAAGTCGAAGGAAGCATGATGGACTTCTTATCCTTCTATAGTTACGGAAATATAGTCGACAGTAAAGCAAATGCCTAACTCTTACAGTTACTATAATCAGGCAAGATATGGGAAAAGGCAGTATGCGTCCTACAATCAGTCGAAGTGATACCCAAAAATGGCATGATCTTGGTGAATATAAGTTTGAGAAATTATGCTGTGATCTTCATGGGGTACAGAAAGAAATTGCGACATGTGATCTTTATGGCACTCGTGGTCAAAGAGATAAAGGAGTGGATCATGTTGCTCTGAGAAAGGGAGGAAATGGTCAGGAGGTTGGCCAATCGAAATGCTACAAAGAGTTTAAGGAGAAAGATATTAAGGAGGCAATAGACCCCTTTTTTAATCACATTGCATATTGGAAGAAACAAGGAATCAGGCGCTACATACTTTTTGTTGCGTGCGATATCCAGCGGACACAAATTCACGAAGAAAAAGAAGTTCAACGTAAACGTTTTGCAGAAGAAGACATAGACTTTGAACTCTGGTCAGCCAGAGAAATTGAGAGAGAGTTAGCCCCTTATCGTAACATTGTTGAAAGGTATGTCGATTCCAAGGAAATTGTTGATGTTGTCTGTGGAACATCACAACCTGATATTACAAATATCGAAACTTTACAAAAATTGCAGTTCGATCTTGAAACAATAAGTACTCAGAAGCTGCAATTAGCGAGCGGATTATCGAAGCTAAAACTGGAGAAGTTGGAAAGTTTCAGGGAGCAATATCGCCTGGGTAAACGTTGCCAAGCATTGCAAGGCATTCGCTCTCTCTACAATGAAGACGAAGAAGAATGGAAATTATTGGATAGGTACGCTCGAGGTCAGATCCTCCGCATCTTGGCTCTCTATATTTTGAATGTGGAAAACGACGTTGAGAAGGCTACTGCAATTGCCGCCAAGGTAAAAGAGAACGATCCAGAAGGTGATGATACCATACTGCGGGCAATGCTGGTCTATCATAGAGATGGACCCGAAGCAGCCTTACCAATCATTGGAGTTTTTTCTACCTTAGATGCTATAAACCTACATGCATCTCTGCTTTTCGAACTTGGCAAGTTTACTGATGTTTTAAAGTTGTTGAATACGTTGCCTGATGATATTAAACCAAATGCTGAAACTAAACGAATGCAATCATTATCTTTCCTTGTTTCTGGGGATTTATCTAGCGCCAGAGCAACACTTGACGACGCATTGGCAGAGAAACCAAATTGGCACAGTGTCATTGTTGCCAAGGCCATCATTGACTATTGGAGCACTATTTCCCTTACAGCCTTAAAGAATACAAATCCCCTCGTTCCTCTCCCCAATTCTCTTGATTTCGCAAAACGAGATACAGGTAGTCTTGATCTATTAGCTTCAGTAGAAAAAGATTTTCAGGCTTTAGCTCAAAACGATGAAATTGCAGTGCGAGAACAGAAATTGTTTAATGTTTGGAAACTTGCGGCTCTTGCGATGCATCCGAGTCGCCAGGATGAGGCAGCGGATTTTTGCACATATTTACTCTCATATGATCCAGTAGATCCTAATGCGCTAAGATGGGCATTGTCCAGGAACTACAAAATCGATAAAGAACCTATTTTATCTATGGTTTCAGAAGCAATAAAGACAAAGAATAAGAATCTAGATTTAGTGGGTGTCCTAATTGGTTATTGTATAGAAACTGATAATTATTATGATGCATTCAAGCTACTGGACAAATATAAATACCCATTCGAAGAGCAAGGCCACTATGACATTTGGTTGTTCTGGCGAGTGCATGCCTTAATTGCATCTGGCAATAAATTAAACAAGGTCAAAAAAACAGCTGATCTTATAAAAAACCTTAAAATCAAACATCAACTCAAAATCTTGATTCTCGAAATTCACTACAAACAGTCAAGAGAATGGAAACCTCTGTTATCCTACTTTGAGTCATTATACAAGGAAACAGATAATGGCATCTATCTGTTAGAGGCGTGCAGATTAATGGCACACCAGAAGATTCACAATTATGTTTTGGACAGGGGAGATGAACTCATCGAAAAAATTGGGACGCCTACTGCACTTTATCTTGTTGTGGAAAGTGCCTGGAAAAGAAATCTTCCGGCCAGATGCTTAAAGCTCCTGGATAATAATGCTTCATTATTCTCTGAAGGTGTATTGCCTGATGACCTTAGAAGACTCCGCGTTACATGTCATCAAAAACTGGGGTATCTTAACGATGCACTTGGAGATGCTAAGGCTTTGGTGGTGAAAAGCCCATCAACAGAGAACATTATTTCCTTAATGCAAACACAATTTGCGGTCGGCGATCTTTTAGGAATCAAGAACAGCTCCGTAAAGTTACTCGCCATGGAAAATGTACCAGCTAATGAGCTATTACGAGCCGCCGACATAGTTCAAATTCAAGACACACGATTGGCCGAAATGCTTTGGGAAAGGGCGGTTGAGACAGCAATTGATGATCCTGAAGTCCTTAAGGTAGCCATTACCACCGGTTATTCTTTGGGTCTTGATTCTAAAATTAACCCCCTTATAGAACGGATGAGAGAATTTGTTTCCGAGGGACGAGGTGGTTTTCAAATGGTAAACCTCCACGAATTAATTGATAGTCGGAAAGAACAAATAACTCACAAGGAGAAGATTATAGACCAATACAGCCGCGGTAATATACCAATCCACGTCACGGTAAAACCTTTAGGTGTAACCCTTGCGAACCTTTATCAAGAACATTTCCGTCAATGTCGAAATGTACCAGAACCATTGCACCAATACCCTTTGCTTGTTCGTCATGGTAGCCGTAAAATGGACAATTACAAAAATGGCGATTGCAGTAAATGGCGATTACATCTCGATATAACAACCCTACTCCTGGCTGCTGAACTAGAAATTCTACAAATCTTGGAGCGTGCCTTTGGTAAACTATGGATTCCTGTATCTACTCAGCCGTTACTTCTTCACGAAATGAGAAAGCTTATACATAGTCAACCCTCCCGCATTAAAGAGATGCGTAAGGTTGAAGAGCTTATGAAACTTGGGAAGCTGAATGTTTTGAATGCAGATCGAAAATATTTTGGAGAACAAAACGCGTTTGCCGATGCCATGGGTGGGGAATGGATGAATGTGCTAGCCCAGGCATCACAAGAAGATGGATACCTGGTTGATTTTCTTCCTCTACAAAGTAATGACTTAAATCATACACAGGTTCATGTTCCAGAATCTTGTCATAATTATATCATAGGTGCCAAAGCACTAATTGAAGCCATGCACCGTGATAATTTACTTTCTGATGATGAATGTAGTGAAGCTTTAGCTAGGATATCTGGAGTTGTTTTAAGAGAAATTGATAGCACTTTACCAAAAGGCGGAGCCAACATATTCTTGATGGGTACTTTAGCGGAAACTTTAGAAACGGCCAACGTACTCGATACAGTATGCCGACACTTCAAAGTATACATTTATCAGAATGAAGTGGATCGAATAGAGGCTGAGTTATCTCAGTTTGAGAGAAATGAAAAACTGCGGGAATGGATTGATCATTTAAGGGAACACTTAAAGATTGGCATCGAAAACGGCACATATGAAACCATTGCTTTGGATAACGGCGCTGATTCAAAAATTCAAGAAGAAGATAAAACTTATGAACCTGCAGAACAGCTATTGTTTGATTTATTGACCTTTCATCCGAAACCAGGAGATGTAATTTCTTATGATGATAGACACTTAAGTTCTTACTCCAATAACAATGGTGCCCCCATAATAGGAATAACAGATATTCTGGCTCTTCTTAGAGAGCTGAAAGAAATTGATGATGAAACCTACTATGCAAAGCTAATCGATCTACGCAAGGGCAATGCGCGATACATTCCTCTGTCCAAGGGAGAGATTCTTTACCACCTGAAGCGAGCAAGGATCGATAACGACCATGTTGCAGAAACTCATGAGTTGTCAGTTTTGCGACGTTATTGGGCTTCATGCCTGCTTGACAATAATCGGTTGCAATGCCCACCATCCCCAGAAAATCCAAAACATGAAGTTGGTTTTGTTGTTTGGTCTTTGCGAGCAATTCATGATGCAATAACCTCATACTGGCATGATGAAAATAATACTGACGATAAGGCCAGTGCTTATTCTGATTGGATATTGCGCAATATGTATGTAGGTCTTTTCGGTGTCCGGCATTTAATAAACGATCCTGATCCTCGGTTGGACCGTATAGACCTTCTTGGAATGGACTTAGGTGGGCTGCTTTCTTCTGCAATAGGGCTTTCCTCTATAGAAAAAGACGGAAAGGGATCGGCTCAATCCCGCTACCTCACGTGGCTTTCCTTACGTGTTGTATCACATTGCTTAAGAGCGAATCCTGAAACTGCACCAGGGGTTGCAGGTATTATACGAACACTTTGCGATCCCCTTCTATTCGATTCCGATGAGGTCAAAACGAAAGAAAATGATGTAAAAAAATATCTAATCCAGAAATTTCTGCTTAACATTCCTAAAGAAATTATTGCAGAGCTGCACCAGGATGCCGATTTTATGGCAAAGATTGGCCTAAGCTCTGCTGATTTTGTAATAATTGGGAATGTTAGCTTTCTTAGTGATGATTTTTGGAGAGCAGCCGTAGAAGCAGTGAATGACCAGCCTCAAAATATATTTGCTCATGATCCACGTATTGAATTTACATTCCAGCGAGTTCAGCAAGACAACATTGAACAAATAAAACTTAAGATATCAGATGCGCAAAATAAGTTGGTATTACCATTTACCGATCCGTTTCTGGGTATTCTCTCGGAAGATACAGTCGTAAGACAAAACACCGTGAAGAATAACAGTTACATATTTGACTGCGATTCTCAAACTTTGCAGGAAATTCACAGAGAAATCGTAAATACTCAGAATCCAGTTTCCAGAATTAAATATCTGCTTTCTATCCGAGAAAAATCTGCTTCATTTTATTACGAGAAAGTTACTCAGCAATTGTCGAATCGTGATGAAATTAAACTGGACGAACTCCTTCCTCCAACAGCCGAGTGTCTGCTGAAATACTATCGCTTGAATGAAAAGGATTTTGTGTGCTCTGAAGATTTTTCTACTGGTTGGGTACGTGCCATCGATTTTTTTCTTGCAGAGGAAAATATCAATGAAGTACTCGATCGAATAGTTTGTGTTCCGACCAGGCTAACTGAGAATTTGATTAGGGTTCTTATGCAACTGGAAGGTTCTGCACGAAAAGATATTCTTCTTTCTGCGGAACAACGTTGGTCTTGCCCTGTATCCCTTTTGCATTTAATTGATATATCTCTACGTTGCGCAGGCGATGATGATGAATTTCTGCAAATTGCAAGGCGCACCTGTGCGCGACTTTGTAAAGAGGAACCAGGGAAAAATGAATTTCAGCTTTTTAATACCTTTTTAAAGCATTTCGAGGCTGAATTTTCAAACTGGCAGAAGTATAGGAATATGTCATCTTCCGCACGTCTATTTTGTTTATGGTCACATTCATCACGTCTGCAAAATATTTTTGAAAAAGCGGGTGCTGATACTGAAATGCTTCTTGAATATATTGAAACAAAAAGAAAACCTTTGGCTCAAAATGTTTTTAATTTCGATCCAAGATATCAACACGATGTACTAAATCCTTCTCGCGTTAGGCGTGAACACATAGATTGCCACGCTCTCGGTTTCATATTAGAAGGGCATAAAGATGATCTTATCGATGCTATAGAGATAAGAGATGAAGTTAAGGCTCGTTTTACCGGTTTTTTTGAAGGCAAAGACACAAGCGTTCTTAGTTTGCTCAACGACTCACAACTTTATAGTGATTCTCTGAAAAGCATTTTGGGTGGCGATAGAGCCCGTAGTCTAGCTTGCGTGATCGGCTCAGAAGCAGCGGAAAGTTTTTCTTCTACTTTTCTTCATAACGCCGCCCAAAACAGCATTACCGAACTTAATAAGGATTTCAAGTATCATCCTGGATGGACAAATTTAGTTGCTATTGTGGGTAAAATGCCAATCTATGACGATTTGATTGGTAACTTCCTGTCTATCCTTCCCAATATAGATTTCGTTTCGTTGTACGAAGACAATTCTTTAACTTTTGCCATTGCCCTTCCGATGATATGCGAACAGATCGATTGTCCCGAGGACAAACTGCTTCTTGGTCACTTAATTGACGGATTAATGAAAGTAGCCAATACGATAAACAAAAAAATGTCGCGTCACGAAAATGGTAAGACAGATATCACTCAACCTTCCGATGAAGATATTTTAATGCTTCTAATCGATGCAGCTTATAGAATTTCACTTCATCAAGGAGATCAGCGTCAAAATAGTAAATTTTTCTCGGATCTCGTTGAAAAATTATTCAATATTGCACCACTTCTGGCTGATAAGTTTCGTGAACCCCTGTGGCACATGATATCTCAACTTCCTGCAGATCAAATTCATGGAATATGGAGACTTTTGCTAATATCCCGAGCACTCTAAAATAAATGTTGAAAAAAAATCTATCCAAATAATCTTGCCTGGCCGGGCGGCTGATTGCGAACATCGAGGGATGGATTCATGAATTCTTGGAATCTCGTGAGTCTATAACTGGTTGAAGTAGCTGGATTCCCGCCTGCGCGGGAATGACATGGGGGTGAGAGTGTCGGCGGCATTAGGTCCTTCGACAAGCTCAGGATGACATCCACAAAGGAGTTGCTATTGGCTATTGACTTGAATATAAGAATATCTTATATTGAATAACAATTAAAAAATCAAATATAAGATAATCTTACTTAGGAGGCACTCATGAAACCCAAAAAGATGGTAGAAGCTTTGCACCAGAGAATTGTTGCGGCAAGAGAATCTGCTGGTTTCTCCATCACCGAGGCAGCTCAGAAATTGGGATTCAAGCATTACCAGATTCTTTCGGCGATTGAAAAAGGCACAAGAAATGTCAATGCCAGTGAGCTGATTGCTATGGGGCGCTTATATAGCAGAAGTCTGGATTATTTCCTTGCTCCGGAAGTTTCACGAGAACCGTCACCCCTGTGGAGAAAGATCGAGAAGAGCAATATTCAAAAGGAACAACGGCAATTCCTCTTATTCTTAGAAAGATACAGCAATTTAGAAAATCTCTTAGGATTAAGGCGGCGATGGACTCAGATACGATCATCTCTTGACCGTGCTGATTTTGATAATGAGGGATTTGAGGCGGCGGATAAACTTGGGGCAGATGTTCACAAGAAACTTGACCTGGGGTCGCGGCCGGCGTGTAATTTACTCAATGTCCTGGAAAATAATCTCCGCTTTAAAATCCTTCACTTGCCTCTGAAAGAAGGCGTCTCCGGCGCCAGTGTGGTTGATGATACTCTGGGCGTAGGCATCCTCATTAATATTAACGATGCGCCATGGAGAAGAAATTACGATTTGGCCCACGAATTGTTCCACATCGTAACATGGAGTATTTTCTCTCTGGAAGAGATTGGGGATGGTACGAAGAAAACGAAGCCCGAACAATATGCAGACGCCTTCGCATCAAGCCTGCTCCTTCCTGCCGAGCATCTCATAGAAGCACTCAAAGAGATATCAACCAACAATGAAATCAAGAAAGTCGACATCATTGAATTGGCCAAGGATTTCGGTGTGTCTACGGATGCGATTTTATGGAGGCTTGTAAATCTCAAAAAGCTTCCTCGGACACTGGTTCAAAAAATTCTTGCCGATCCTCATTTCCGCGATCTCGACCGCACGTTAAGGCGCGGTCTCCATGAACAATATAAACCATCGAAATTCCCCGCTCGTTTTATATCTCTCGCATGCAGGTGCCTGATGGATGGTAAAATCTCGAGGGGTATCTTTGCTGAGTATCTCGAAATAGACCCGGCAGATATAGATGACTATCTCGCTGAAATGGGATTTGCTGAAGAAAACTATGAAAAAATTGCTGTTGCTTGATGCCAATGTAATCATCGATCTTCATGCGCTCGGCTTATTCGAAAAAATCGCAAAAACGTATGACGTGCATGTTACCAGAACCGTTTTGGGGGAAGCACAATCTTTTAAGAGAG
>Ga0209253_10002885_pt1 | contig 15160 bp, 11 predicted proteins | sample FrelakmetBRP12BR_FD_187145 | JGI IMG/M metagenome (GOLD analysis project Ga0209253, IMG submission 187145) | Freshwater lake sediment microbial communities from the University of Notre Dame, USA, for methane emissions studies - BRP12 BR (SPAdes)... | ecosystem: Environmental > Aquatic >...
CCCCGGCTTGCCGAGCGCGAGTGGCTGGCCGAGCACTTCGACTTCCACCCGCTCGCCTTCGAGGACCTCGTCTCCCGCAACCAGCGCCCCAAGGTCGACGTCTACGACGACTACCTCTTCATCATCCTGTACTTCCCGAGCTTCGACAAGGCGACCGGCAGGCTGAAGGCCGTCGAGCTCGACCTCTTCGTGGGGCCGGACTACGTCATCTCGATCCCCAACGACCGGTTCGTCCCGCTCTCGCGTCTCTTCGACCGGGTGGACGAGAACGAGGACGTGCGCCGCGAGCTGTTCGCCTACGGCTCCGGGTATCTCCTCTACCGGATCGTCGACGAGGCGGTGGACGCCGGCTTCCCGATGCTCCGCCAGATGGGCGGCAAGCTCGAGGACGTCGAGGACGGCCTCTTCGAGGGCCGCTCTCACGAGATCGTCCGCGACATCTCCAGCATCAAGTCGGAGATCATCAACTTCCGGCGCATCGTGCGTCCCCAGCGCGCCGTGTACCGCGACCTCGAGCGGGCGGTGAGCCGCTACCGGGCCCCCGACCTCGACCTCTACTTCGACGACATCACGGACGCCTCGGAGCGGATCTGGGACGTCCTCGAGAACTACAAGGAGCAGGTCGAGTCCCTCGAGTCGACGAACGAGTCGGTCATCAGCCACCGGGTCAACGACGTCCTCCGCGTCCTGACGATCTTCTCCGTCCTCATCCTGCCGCTGACCTTCGTGGCGAGCCTGTGGGGGATGAACGTGGAGGTCCCCTTCGCCGACAGCGACCTGGGGTTCTGGATCCTGGCGGGGATCATGGCCGGCGTCCTGGGGGCGACCGTCGCCGTCTTCCGCCGCCGGGGCCTGATGTAGCGCAGCCGGCCCGCCCCGCGGGGCCGTGGCCGCCGCGGTCTCAGGGGGCGTCGAGCCCCAGCTCGTGGGCCAGCCCCCGGCCCGCCTCCCAGTCCGCCGGGAAGACCTTCGCCAGGCGCTCGCGCTCGCGGCGGCACCATGCGGCGAACCCGGGGTGGGAGGCTCGCAGATCCTCGGAGGCCCGCAGCCGGGCACCGATGGAGGCATGGAACGCGCCGTAGACGGCCACCGGCGATGCCTCGGCGATCCGTTGCTCCGCGCCGGGCGTGAAGTCGATCGGGATCATCATCCTGGCGAAGAAGGCGCCGACCTCACCGGTCGAGAGGTCCACGCCCTGGCTGTGCCCGGTCGAGCGGAGGATGGGGGCGTGCGACGAGAAGAGCACGATCGTGGTCGCGGCGTCCAGCTCCACGGCGTGGATGGTCCCGCCGAACGTCAGGAACGAGTTGAAGACCTCCAGGCGATCGACGACCCGGATCGTGCCCCAGGAGAAGGGCCGCTCGAGGGGCACGGTCGTCTTCCGGGTGATCTCCGCCGGCCGGCCGCGCCCCCCGACCGCCATCCAGTGCTCCACGCGCTCGGGATCGAAATGGGTGAGGGTGGGCCGCTCGCGCAGCGCGACCACCAGGTTGGAGCCGCCGGGCGCCTGCGGGGCGGTCCCGTTCACGTCGAGGAAGCCGAGGCGCTCCACGTGGCGGCCGGCCTCGACCATCGAGATGCCCAGGCGTGGCGGCCCGCCCGACGCCGCCGGATCGAGGGTCATGCACCACCTCCGCGGTGCCCCATTGTCGGCGTCTCGCGGTCGCGCGGCATCCGCCGGTCCACCCCGCCCGCGCGGGCCGAACGGCCCGTCCTCCGCGCCTGCTAGCCTGTTCCGCCGTGACGCCGCGCGCCCGCCTCCGCGACCTCTTCCTCGGGGACCCGCCGGTCTACCCGGCAACGGACCGCGACCGGGTGGAGTGGAACCTGGCGGGGCTCCGCGTCCCGGCGCTGGCGACGGCGTTCATCCTCCTCGCCTGCGCCCTCCTCCTGCTCGACCGGAACTACGACGTCCTCCCCCGGTTCGGCCCGATCGATCCCCGCAGCTTGCGAAACCAGGGGTGGGAGCGGCTGGTCGTCTTCGGCCTCCTGCCTCTCGGGATCCTCCTCGCGCTGCGCGAGGATCCCCGGCGGTACGGCCTGGGCCTGGGCGACCGTCGACGGTCGCTCGCCCTCGGGACCCTCGCTGTCGCCGTCACGGTGCCGGTCATCGCGCTCATCGCGGGGCTGCCGGAGATCCGCGCCTGGTACGGGCCCTCGATGTCGACGGTCCCCGGCGTGGTCTTCACGAACCTCCTCGACCTCGTCCCGTCCGAGTTCCTCCTGCGCGGCTTCGTGCTCTTCGCGCTGCTCCGCGCCGTGGGGCCGTTCGGGGTGATCATCGCGACCGTGCCGTTCGCGATGATCCACATCGGGAAGCCGGACCTCGAGGTGCTCTCGACGCTCGGGGGAGGACTCGTGTTCGGCTGGCTCAACTGGCGGACCGGCTCGATCTGGGCGTCGGCGCTCTACCACGTGGCGATCCAGTCCACGGTGATCGTCGCGGCGGCGGCCTGGGCCGGGGCCGCCGGCGGCTGACCGTCGAGTCGCCTGGCAGCGGCGGACGACCCCTGGGCGGCTGGCTCGCGGGCGGGGTCTCAGCCGCCGCCCGCCGGCGCGACCAGGCGCTCCACGGCCTCGATGACCAGCTCGGGGCGATCCCAGTGGATCATGTGCGAGGCGCCCGGCGCGAGGGTCACGCGGGTCCGCCGCGACACCCCCGCCAGCTCGGCGCTCCAGGCCGCCTCGAGGCGCGCCCGGTCGGCGTCCGGGATGTGGGGGTCGGTGGCGAACGGCTGCGGCACGACCACCACCTCCACGGGGAGGTCGCCGAGGTCGACCGTCGCCAGCTCCTTCTCCGAGGCGGGCCACAGGAGGCGCTCCGTGGCCTCGACCGCCGCGATGTTCCCGTCGAGGTTCGCCTGCCAGCGCGCCGCGAGCTCGGGCGGGGCCAGGGCGACGAGGCGCCGGAAGCCGTCGGGCCCGAAGGGGTCGACGAGGACGAGGCCGGCGACGTCGGCAGGCGCGCGCCCGGCGAAGACCCGGACGTACACGTCGCCCAGCGAGTGCCCGACGAGGACGAACGGGGGCTTCTCGCCCGCCGCGCCGAGGGCGGCGCGGAGATCGGCGACGGCCTCGGCGACCGTGTGGGGGCCGCGCGGGTCGCTGCCCCAGCGGTTCGCCCTGCTGTAGGAGCAGGTGCGGGTGGTGACGGCGAGCCCGGGGAAGATGGCGCCCCACGACCGGGCGTCCATCCCCATGCCCCCCTCGAGGACCACGGTGGGGGAGCCGGTGCCCCGGCAGTCGAGGTAGAGGTGGCGCCCCTCGAGCGCGGGCACCGCACGTCCCAGGTCGGCATAGCCCGGGACGATCCCGCGCCGGCTGAGCCAGAGGTCCCAGCCGCCGGCCTGGATGACGCTCAACGAGATCCCCAGGGCCAGGCCGGCGACGACCGCGCCGGCCACGAGGAGGAGGCGTCGCTGGCCGTCCACGGGGCGACGGTATCACGGAGGCCTCCGGCCCCCCGCAGGCGCAGCGCGCCCCGGCGCCGGCCGATCGGTCCGGACGCTCGTATCCTGCCGAATCCCCTCTTCACATGCCCATGTGGATCGGCTAGTGTTCTTGGCGGACATCCCCGCACGGTGCGGGGTCATACGCTCGGCAGCACGATCGCTCCCTACTCACGGGCTCCCGCGAGGATCAACGGTCAAGCGTCGCGGGCGCCGGCGAGAGCAAGGAGCGGTCTTTCTTGTATTCGGACAAGGTCCTCACCTGTGCCGACTGCGGCCAGGAGTTCGTCTTCAGCGCGCGGGAGCAGGAGTTCTACGCAACCCGGCAGTTCAGCGATCCTCGCCGGTGCGGCTCGTGCCGCGCCAGCCGCAAGGCCTCGCGGGGTGATTCCGGCGGGGCCGGCTACGGCGACAGCGGCGGCTACGGCGGCGGCTACGGCGGCTCCCGCGGTCCACGCGAGATGTTCACCGCCACGTGCTCGTCCTGCGGCAAGGAGGCCCAGGTCCCCTTCCGCCCGACGAGCGGCAAGCCCGTCTACTGCAGCGACTGCTTCGCCCTCCGGCGCGCCTGACACGCCGGCGCGAACGCGTCGCTCGAGCACGGCCCCGGGTTCGCCCGGGGCCGCGTCGGTTCCGGGCTCCACCGGGTGTCGGCGGTCGCGCGGCGGCCGCGTCCTGGACGGCGGCGACCCCTGCGTCCCCGAGCCCGACCCCGGTCCCTCGCCGGGCAGGGTGGGCCCCCGGCAGGGGCCGTCGGACTCTGGCACCGGAGCGCCCGCCGGAGCACGCTCGCGCGGTCGGACCGTCCCGGTCGCATGGAGGTGCCCGATGACCGCTCACGACCCCGAACACCCGGTCGATCTCCGCCTGAGCCGCGGCGAGTTGGAGCTCGTGCGCGTTGCGCTGCGCCATCTGCTCGCCTCCGAGGACGATCCGGAGACGATCGCCGAGCTCAAGATCCTGCTCGAGCGGCTCGCCCGCGAGGCGGGCCGGAACCTCGATTGATGCCGCCTCGCCCGGGCGCGTGCCCCGGGGCGGAGAGATGCCCGGACCACCTCAGGTAGACTCCGCCGACGATGGCGCCCCCCCTCCCCCTGCCGCCCGATGATCGGACGACCTCCGCCCGCGACGTGCTGGTGGTGCGCCGCGGCACGGCCTCGCGGCGCCCGGACCGCCTCGCCGGCGAGGAGCCGATGGCGATCCGCGTGGCGGGCCCCGGGCAGGTGCCCGTCGACGTCGCGGTGACGATGCGCACCCCCGGCCACGATGCGGAGCTCGCGGTCGGCTTCCTTGTCAGCGAGGGGCTCCTGGCTCCGGGCGACCTTGTCAACGTCAAGGTGGAGCTCGGCGACCCGGCGGGCGTGGGCACCCCCGAGAACGAGCTGGTCGTGCGCATCGGGCGCCGCTTCGACCCGGCAGCCGTCCCCGCCCGGGCGTTCGTGGCCTCCGCCAGCTGCGGGATCTGCGGGAAGGCATCGCTCGACGACGTCGCGATCCGGTGCGCCCCCCTTCCGCCCGGCCCGCGGGTCGACGCGGCGGTCGTCGCCGCGCTCCCGGATCGCCTCCGGACAGGCCAGGCCGTCTTCGATCGGACCGGCGGCCTCCACGCCGCCGGTCTCTTCGCCGTCGCCGGAGCCCTCCTCTTCGTCCGCGAGGACGTGGGCCGCCACAACGCCCTCGACAAGCTGATCGGCGCGGCGGCGCTGGCCGGAGAGCTGCCGCTGCACGATCGCCTTCTCGCCGTCTCGGGGCGCGCCAGCTTCGAGATCGTCCAGAAGGCGGCGGTCGCCGGGATCCCGGTCGTGGCCGCCGTCTCGGCGCCGACCGACCTCGCCGTGGAGGCCGCTGCGCGGGTCGGGATGACGCTCGTCGGGTTCGTTCGCGACGGCGGCTTCAACGTCTACGCCGGCGAGGAGCGGATCGCCCTCGACTGACCGGGGAAGGCCGCCACGGGCGGTTTTGGGGTCCTTCGGCCCTGTGCAGACCCTCGTGTCGGCCTGTCATGTTGGGGTGGCCCGACGTCCGAGCGCAGCTCGTCGGACCTCTCACGGATCGCGATTGGCATCACGAGTGGGTGGTGGCAATGGACCGTACCTCACAGGCAGGGCAGCCCAGCGTCCTGGTGTCCCCCCGCGAGGCGACCCAGGCGGTTCGCCTGACCTTCGACGGGCGGACGGTGACTGCCCGACCAGGCCAGACCGTGCTCGAGGTCGCCCGAGAGCACGGCTTCTACGTTCCGAGCCTGTGCTATCACCCCAGGGTCGGACAGGCCGGGCTCTGCCGTGTCTGCGTCGCCGAGGTCGAGGGGATGAACGGCCTCCAGACCACCTGCTCGCTGCCCGTGCGCGAGGGGATGGAGGTCCGCATCGCCACCGAGCGGGTGCTGGAAGCGCGCCGGATGAACGTCGACCTGCTGCTGTCGGCCGGCGTCCACGACTGCCTGGCGTGCGAGGCCACCGGAAGGTGCGAGCTCCAGGACGCCGCCTATCGCCTCGGCATCGAGCGGCCGTCGTTCCCGTTCAGCGGCCCTCGCCAGCCGGTCGACGCCTCGAGCGAGTTCATCGTCCGCGACCCCGACAAGTGCATCCAGTGCTTCCGCTGCATCCGCGGCTGCAACGACCTCGTCGTCAACGAGGTCCTCGACATGGGCTACCGGGGCGACCGGTCCAGCGTCATCTGCGACGCCGACGTGCCGATGGGCCAGTCCTCCTGCGTCCACTGCGGCGAGTGCGCCCAGCTCTGTCCGACGGGTGCCCTGGTGGAGAAGAAGGCCGTCGGCACGGGTCGTCCCTGGGAGCTCGACCGGGTGCGCACCACCTGCCCGTACTGCGGTGTCGGCTGCCAGGTGGAGGTCCACGTGGACCGCGCGGCCAACCGCATCGTCCGGGTCACCGGCGTGGAGGGCACGCCACCCAACGACGGCATGCTGTGCCTCAAGGGTCGCTTCGCCTACGAGTTTCCTTCCAGCGGGGACCGGCTGACCACGCCCCTCCTGCGGCGCACGCGTGGCGCGCCGCAGGAGCCGGTGAGCTGGGACGTGGCCCTCGACTACACGGCGAGGAAGCTCGGCGAGATCCGCGATCTGCGCGGGCCGGATGCCCTCGGCCTGATCGCCTGCGCGCGGTCGACCAACGAGAACAACTACGCGGCGATGAAGTTCGCCCGCGCCGTGATCGGCACCAACAACATCGACCACTGCGCACGTACGTGACACGCCCCCACGGTCGCCGGTCTGGCGACAACATTCGGATCAGGGGCGATGACCAACTCGATCCAGGAGATCGAGCAGGCAGAGGTGATGCTGGTCATCGGCTCCAACACGACCGAGGCGCACCCGGTCATCTCCTACTACATGAAGCGGGCCCAGAAGAGGGGCGCGACGCTGATCGTGTGCGATCCGCGCGCCATCGACCTGTGCCGCTGGGCGGACATCCACGTCCAGCATAGGGTGGGCTCCGACATCGCCCTGATCAACGGGCTGATGAACGAGATCATCGCCCAGGGCTGGGCCGACGAGGCGTTCATCGAAGAGCACACCGAGGGCTTCGAGGCCGTCCGGGAGGCGGTCGAGCGCTACCCGGTTGAGCGGGCCAGCGAGATCACCGGCGTTCCCGCCGACCTGATCCGGCGCGTTGCCCGGGTCCTCGGCGAAGCTGAGTCGGCCGCCGTCTACTACACCCTCGGCATCACCGAGCACATCTGCGGGACGGACAACGTCACCTCGCTGTCGAACCTGCAGATGCTCCTGGGCAACCTCGGCAAGCCCGGCGCCGGGCTGAACCCCCTGCGCGGCCAGAACAACGTGCAGGGAGCGTGCGACGTCGGGGCGCTCCCCAACGTGTACCCGAACTACCAGAAGGTGGGCGACCCGGCGGTCGTCGCCAAGTTCGAGCAGGCGTGGGGCCGCCCGGGCCTCTCGGCGACGGTCGGCCGCACGATGCCGTCCATGCTGACCGGGCTGGAGGATGGCAGCGTGCGGGCCCTCTACGTCTTCGGCGAGAACATCATGATGAGCGAGCCGAACACCGCCCACGTGCAGGCCTGCCTCGAGGCCGCCGAGTTCGTCGTCGTCAACGAGATCTTCGAGAACGAGACGACCGCGTTTGCCGACGTCGTCTTCCCCGCCACCTGCTGGGCGGAGCTGGACGGGACCTTCACCAACACCGAGCGGAGGGTCCAGCGGGTCCGGCCCGCGCTGCGGCCCCCGGGAGAGGCCCGCGACGACTGGTGGGTGTTCGCCGAGCTGGGCAAGCGGATGGGCTACGACATGGGGTTCTCCAGCCCCGCCGACATCTGGGAGGAGCTGCGCGAGCTCGGGACCAGCTACCACGGCATCACCTGGGAACGCTGTGAGCGGGTGGGCGTGCAATGGCCGGCTCCCACGCTGGATCACCCGGGCACGCCGTACCTCCACAAGGACGGGGTGTTCGCCCGGGGCAGGGGGCGCTTCATCCCGACGGAGTGGATCTCTCCCGCAGAGCTGCCCGATGCGGAGTACCCGCTGGTCCTGAGCACGGGCCGGCGGCTCTGGCACTACCACACCGGCACCCAGACGCGGCGGTCACCCGGCTTCGAGGCAGTCTTCGGCGAGGAGCTGATCGAGCTGAGCCCGGTCGACGCCGAACGCCTCGGGATCGCCGACGGGGAGATCGTGCGGGTGACCTCACGGCGCGGCTCGGTCGACGTGAGAGCCTGGGTCACCCACCGGTCGCCGCCGGGCGTGTGCTGGATGGCGTTCCACTTCCGGGAGGCCCACGCCAACGTGCTGACGATCGATGCGGCGGACCCGGTCACCCAGACCGCGGAGTTCAAGCACTGTGCGATCCGGGTGGAGAAGATGCCCGCATGACCGTGATCAGGGAACTCGACGAGCGCACCGCCGCCGAGTGGCGGGAGGAGATCGCGCGCCGCTTCCCGAGCGACCCCAGCCTCGTCATCCCGGTCCTCCAGTTCGTCCACGCCGCCGCCGGGTACCTTCCCGGGCTGGCGACGCAGGCGACCGCCGAGCACCTGGGGGTCTCCCCCAGCCGGGTCTTCGGCGTGGCCAGCTTCTACTCCCAGTTCCACTTCGAGCCGCGGGGCGCCCACACCATCACCGTCTGCCGCGGGACCGCGTGCCACGTCCGCGGCAGCGCGTCCGTCCTCCGCGAGCTGGAGGAGCACCTGGGGATCCCGGCCGGGGGCACGACGCCCGACCTCCAGCACACCCTCGAGACGGTGGCCTGCTTCGGCTCGTGCGCGCTGGCGCCGGTCGTCGTCAGCGACGGGCGCGTCCACGGCCGCCAGACCGGCGCCAAGGCCCGGGCCCTCGTCGAGGCGGCCCGCGGCCAAGCACGGGTCCGCACGGCCCCGGCGACCGAGACGGTGCCCCCGGGGGCGGCGCCGGGTGGTCCATCGGCGATGCCGAAGGCCCAGACGGCGGCCGGCCCGGTCGACCTCGACGCGCGGATCGCCGCCGCCCGCGAGGCGTGGCGCGGCCTTCAGGACGGCGGCGAGCCGGTCATCTTCGTGGGGACGGCCACCTGCGGCCTTGCCGCCGGGGCCGGCGACGTCGTCGAGGCGCTGCCCGGGGAGCTGGCGCGGCTGGGCGTCTCCGCGCGGCTCGTCCCGGTCGGCTGCGTCGGCACCTGCTTTGCCGAGCCGCTGCTGGAGATCGCGGCCCCGGGGCTCCCCCGGGTCACCTACCAGCAGGTGACGCCCGCGGCGCTCGGCGAGATCCTGGAGGCCCACCTCGGGCGCGGCGAGCCGCCGCCGGCCCACGCGCTGGGGACCGCCGGAGACGGCGCCGTCGCCGGCATCCCCCGCCTCGCCGACCTGCCGGCGCTTCGCCCCCAGGTCCGCATCGTCCTGCGCAACTGCGGGGTCATCGACCCCACGAGCGTGGACCACTACCTGGCCCGCGACGGGTACGCCGGGGTGCGCCGGGCGCTGGCGATGCCGCCCGAGGAGGTGATCGCGGAGGTCAAGGCCTCGGGCCTGCGGGGGCGAGGCGGGGGCGGCTTTCCCACCGGCGCGAAGTGGGAGTTCTGCCGGGCTGCGGCCGGGACCCCCAAGTACGTCATCTGCAACGCCGACGAGGGAGATCCCGGCGCCTTCATGGACCGCTCCGTGCTGGAGGGCGATCCCCACGCGGTCCTCGAGGGCCTCTGCATCGCCGCCTACGCGATCGGCGCCAGCCGGGGGTACGTCTACATCCGGGCCGAGTACCCGCTGGCGATCGCCCGGCTGGAAACCGCCCTCCGTCAGATGCGCGAGCTGGGGCTGCTCGGGAGCGACATCCTGGGCAGCGGGTTCTCCTTCGAGGTCGAGGTCAAGCAGGGGGCGGGCGCCTTCGTCTGCGGCGAGGAGACCGCCCTCATGGCCAGCATCGAGGGCCGGCGCGGGATGCCCCGCCCTCGCCCGCCGTTCCCGGCCGTGAAGGGCCTCTTCGGGCAGCCCTCGAACATCAACAACGTGGAGACGCTGGCCAACGTGGCGAGCATCCTCCGCGAGGGGGCCTCCTGGTTCGCCGACTTCGGCACCGGCACGAGCAAGGGCACCAAGACCTTTGCCCTGACGGGCAAGGTCAACCGCCCCGGCCTCATCGAGGTCCCGATGGGGATCACCCTCGGCGAGGTCGTCGAGGAGATCGGCGGCGGCATCGCCGGCGGCGGCCGGTTCAAGGCGGCCCAGACCGGCGGCCCCTCGGGCGGCTGCCTCCCGATCCAGCTCCTGGACCTGCCGATCGACTACGAGCACCTCAAGGAGGCCGGGTCGATCATGGGCTCCGGGGGCCTCGTGATCATGGACGAGGGCACCTGCATGGTGGACCTCGCCCGCTACTTCCTGACCTTCACCCAGAGCGAGTCCTGCGGCCAGTGCACGCCCTGCCGCGAGGGCACCGGGCGCATGCTGGAGATCCTCGAGCGGATCTGCCGGGGCGCGGGGCGCCCCGAGGACATCCCGCTGCTGGAGCGGCTGGGGCGGACGGTCAGGGACACTTCCCTGTGCGGCCTCGGCCAGACGGCCCCGAACCCGGTCCTGACGACGCTCCGGTACTTCCGCGCGGAGTACGAGGAGCACATCGAGCAGAAGCTCTGCCGGGCCGGCCGCTGCCCGGGGCTCGTCGTCGCCCCCTGCACCCACCTCTGCCCGGCCGGCGTGGAGGCGCACCGCTACGTCCGGCTCGCCAGCCAGGGCCGCTTCGAGGACGCCTACCTGGTCGTCCGCGAGAAGCTGCCCCTGCCGTCCGTGTGCGGGGCGGTCTGCTTCCATCCCTGCGAGCGCGGCTGCCGCCGCGGCGACCTCGACGAGCATGTCGCCATCCGGGCCCTCAAGGGCTCTGCGGTCAAGTTCGGCAGCCAGGCGGAAGCGCGGGTCCCCATCCCGGCGCGGCCCCTCTCCGGCAAGTCGGTCGCGGTCATCGGCTCCGGCCCGGCCGGGCTCACGGCCGCCTACTACCTCGCCAGGGTCGGCGGCCACGCCGTCACCGTCTACGAGGCGCTCGCCAGGCCGGGCGGGATGCTGCGCTACGGCATCCCCCGCTACCGCCTGCCGGCCGACGCCCTGGAGCGGGACCTCCGGATCATCGAGACGGCGGGGGTCAGGATCGAGACGCACGCCGAGGTGCGCTCGCTGGCGGCGCTGCGGGAGCGAGGCCACGACGCGGTCTTCGTCTCGACGGGCGCCCACGTCAGCGACTCGTTCGGCGACGATCCCCAGGACCTCGAGGGCGTCGTCGACTGCATCCACTTCCTCCGCGACGTCGCCGCCGGCATGTCGGTGCGGGTGGGCAGGCAGGTCGCCGTGGTCGGCGGCGGGAACTCCGCCGTCGACGCCGCGCGCACGGCGCTCCGCATCGGCGCCGAGGAGGTCACGATCGTCTACCGCCGCGATCGCAGCGAGATGCCGGCCGATGAGCACGAGATCCGCGAGGCGCTCGCCGAGGGCGTGCGCCTGCAGGTCCTGGTGGCGCCGGTCTCCGTCCACCGCGCCGACGACGGCCTCGATCTCACCTGCTATCGGGTCCGGCTGGGGGAGATCGACGCCAGTGGGCGGCGCCGCCCCGAGCCGATCGAGGGAAGCGCGTTCACGACCCGCTACCACACGGTCCTCTCGGCGGTCGGCCAGCACCCCAACGTGCCCCCGGAGTGGGGCCTGGAGGTGGGGAGGGGCGAGCGGGTCGTCGTCGCCCCCGGCAGCCACCGGACGTCCCTCGAGGGCGTCTTCGCCGGCGGCGACGCCGTGACAGGGCCCGCCTCGGTGATCACCGCGATCGCCCAGGGCCGGGCAGCCGCGCAGGAGATCGACCGCTACCTGGGCGGCAGCGGGCAGATCGACGAGCGTCTCGTCCCGCCCGAGGGCCCGGCCGACATCCCGCTCGTGCAGGTCGAGGCCGGCCAGCGTTTCCGCACCAGGATTCCCAGCACCGACGCGCGGGCCCGGGTCCACTCCTTCGCCGAGGTGGAGCTCGGCTACTCGCGCGAGGACGCCATGGCGGAGGCGAGCCGCTGCCTCCACTGCGACCTTCTGCAGGCGCGGGTGTAGCCGGCGACTCGTCGCCGCCGCTACCCCTTCGGCCGCTCCTGGACGAACTGGAACCCGAAGCGGCCCTTGATGCACAGGTGGCCCTCGGCGACCGACGAGTCGATCGGCGAGGTCACCTTCACGACACGGTTGTCCTGGACGTGGAGCGTGAGCGTGCAGCCGACGCCGCAGTACGGGCAGATCGTGTCGGTGCGGGTCTGGGCCGTCTCGTCCCAGGTGCCGGCGGCGCGCATCTCGTGCTCCGAACGGAACATGAGCGCGCCGGTCGGGCAGACCCCGATGCAGTTGCCGCAGTAGACGCATGCTGAGGCGGTCAGCGGGGTGTCGTACTCGGTCGAGATGCGGGCGTCGAAGCCGCGCCCGGCGACGGCGATGGCGAACGTGTTCTGGGCGTCCGTGCCGCAGGCCTCGACGCACTTGTAGCAGAGGATGCAGCGCGAGTAGTCGCGGACGTAGAGATCGTTGTCCACCTTGACCGGCTGGGCGACGGTCTCCACGGCCGCCCCCGACGGCCGGTGGTGGTGCCCCGGCTCCCATACCTCGCGCTCGCCGGCGACCGGCGGCGGCGCCGGCGGGCCGAACCGGGCGGGATCCGCCCCGTACTCCGCCATCATCTCGGCGACGCCCGGGGCGAGCGAGAGGTCGACCGCCGAGCCGAGGAGCTCCAGGACGAGCTTCCGGCTGTGGCGGACCCGATCCGACCCGGTCTGGACCTCCATCCCGGGCTCGACCCGGCGCGAACAGGCAGGCACGAGGACCCGGCTCCCGGTCACCTCGACGACGCAGACGCGGCAGGCGTTGACCGGCGTGAGGCTCTCGAGGAAGCAGAGGGTCGGGACGTCGATCCCCTCGGCGCGGCAGGCGTCGAGGATCGTCGAGCCGGCCGGCACCGCCACGGGTCGCCCGTCGAGCGTGATCTCGACCGCGGGCGGGGCGGGAGCCTCCGGGGCCGCCGGGATCCGCGACGGCCGGGCCGGCGGCTCGTAGTAGATCCGCTCGACCTCGGCGCTCACGCGCGTCCTCCCCCGGGAGCGGCCGCTGCGGCGCCCGGCTCGCCGGCGGGCCCGAAGTCGATCAGGCCGGCCCGCAGCGCCGACTCGATCGCCATCGAGGCGGCCTGGCCCAGGCCGCAGATGCTCGCGTCGCGCATCCCCAGGCCCAGGTCGGCGAGGAGGTGCAACTCGTCGGCGAGCGTCCCCCGCGGCCGCCCGGCCGCCAGCCGGGCCAGGAGCTCCTCCTGGCGCACGGTCCCGATCCGGCAGGGGACGCACTGCCCGCACGACTCGTCCCGGAAGAACGCCGCGATCCGGACCAGCGCGCCGGCGAGGTCCGCGGCCTCGTCGAAGACCATGACGACGCCCGAGCCGAGCGTCGCCCCGGCCGCCCGGGCCGCCTCGAAGGTGAGCGGGAGGTCGAGGCTCTCGGGCCCCACGAAGACGCCCGCCGCGCCGCCGAGGAGGACGGCCTGCAGCGCCCGCCCGTCGGCCACCCCGCCGGCGAGCGCCAGGAGCTCTCCGAGCGTCGTCCCGAAGTCGACCTCGTAGACGCCCGGCCGCTCGATCGCGCCGGACAGGCAGAAGAGCTTGGTGCCCGTGCTGCCCTCCGTGCCGATCGCCGCGAAGGCCGCCCCGCCGTCGGCGACGATGAGCGGGATGTTGACGAGCGTCTCGATGTTGTTGACCGCCGTCGGCTGGCCGAAGAGGCCGACCTCGACCGGGAAGGGCGGCTTGTTGCGCGGCTCGCCGCGCCGCCCCTCGATCGAGCTGAGGAGAGCCGTCTCCTCGCCGCAGATGTAGGCGCCGGCGCCGCGGCGGACCTCGATGTCGAAGGAGAAGCCCGAGCCCAGGATGTCGCTGCCCAGGAAGCCGGTCGCCCTGGCGCTGGCGATCGCGTTGGCCGTGCGGGCCGCCGAGAGCGGGTACTCGGCCCGGAGGTAGAGGAAACCCCGCTCGCTGCCCGTCGCGAAGCCCTCGATCGTCATCGCCTCGACGATGGCGAAGGGGTCCTCCTCCATCAGCACCCGGTCCTTGAAGGTGCCCGGCTCGGACTCGTCGGCGTTGCAGACGGTGTAGTGGGGACGCCCGGGATGGGCCGCGACGGCCGCCCACTTGCGCCCGGTGGGGAAGGCGGCGCCGCCGCGACCGAGGAGGCCCGACGCGGTCACCGCGGCGATGACCGCCTCCGGTCCGATCTCCAGCGCCCGCCGGAGGCCCCGGTAGCCGCCCATGGTGAGATAGTCGGCGAGGCGCAGCGGGCTGGTGACGCCGGCCCGGCGCAGGACGCGGAGGCCGGGCTGCCCGGCCTGGGGGATCGAGCGGCGGACGTGGTCAAGGTGGGTCGCGTCGGGCTCGATCGGGACGGCCGGGGGGAGGAGCGTGCCCCCCGCGGCGGCATGCTCCAGGTGCTCCACGACCTCGCCGGCGTGGGCGGGAGCCGTCGCGATCGTCTCGGGAGCGGCACCGGCGACGGTGAAGAGTGCCACCGGGCCGCGCTCGCAGCGCCCCAGGCAGGGGGCGCGGACCCAGGTGGCCCGCCCGCCCAGCGCGGGCTTTCCGGCCGGCCCCAGCGCCTGCTCGAGATCCGCGCAGAAGCGCTCCGATCCCGCGATCCGGCAGGCGACGTCGTCGCAGACGTGGGCCACGACCGGCGGCCGCGGGGTCGTCGAGAGCATCTGGTAGAACGCGGCGACGCCGTAGGCCTCGGCCGGCGGCACCGTGAGGCGGCGGCAGGCGTACTCGAGGGCCGGCTGGCTGATCCACCCGACGCGGGCCTGGATCGCGTGGAAGACCGGCAGCAGGAGGTGGCGACGGTCGCGGGCCGCATGGCCGCCGCGCGAGAACCGGTCGTCGGCCGGGACGTCGCGGTCGCCGCCTTCCCAGCGGCTCGTCGCCGTCCCAAGGACGCCGTCAACGGCGGCCCGCTCCTCGGCCGACGCGCGCGGGGCCAGGGTGACGAGGTCCATTGGCGGCAGTCTCCCGGCCCGTCAATGCGAGGACGCAGTTCGCGGGCGGCCCCGAGATGCGGGACCGCCCGCGCATGGTCAGGCGCCCGGCGCGCGGTACTCGACACCGCGGCGTACGGCGTCGTCGATCTCGGCGGCCGTCAGCAGGACGGTGGTCGTGACGCTCGACGTGCCGGTCGCCCCCACGGTCGCGGCAAGGCGGGCGGCGGCGGCATTGTCGGGC
>Ga0209253_10002886_pt1 | contig 15160 bp, 14 predicted proteins | sample FrelakmetBRP12BR_FD_187145 | JGI IMG/M metagenome (GOLD analysis project Ga0209253, IMG submission 187145) | Freshwater lake sediment microbial communities from the University of Notre Dame, USA, for methane emissions studies - BRP12 BR (SPAdes)... | ecosystem: Environmental > Aquatic >...
CCGACCGGTAAGATTCGCCGATGGCCGATTCCTGGTTCGACGACGACGCAACGCCCACGCCAGCCGCACCGGCGCGCGAAGTCTTCACGATCTCGCAGTTGAACGCGCAGGCTCGGATGCTGCTCGAACGCGGACTGGGCTCAGTCTGGCTCGAAGGCGAGATCTCGAACCTGGCGCGCCCCGCCTCGGGCCACTGGTACTTCTCGCTGAAGGACGAATCGGCACAGGTTCGCTGCGCGATGTTCCGCAACCGCAGCATGCTCGTGCGCTTCCCGGTCAAGGATGGCGCCAGGGTGCTCGCACGAGGTCGGGTGAGCCTCTACGAGGCCCGGGGCGAGTTCCAGGTCGTCATCGATCACCTCGAGGAGGCTGGCGAAGGCGCGCTGCGTCGCCGGTTCGAGGAACTCAAACGCAAGCTGCTGGCCGAGGGCCTGTTCGAGGCCACGCAGAAGAAACCGCTGCCGACCCTGCCTCGTCGCATCGGCGTCATCACGTCGCCGACCGGCGCTGCGTTGCGCGACATCCTGCACATCCTGCAGCGCCGCTTCCCCGCTGTGCCGGTCCTGGTATACCCGGTCGCCGTGCAGGGCGAAGCCGCTCCGCGCGAAATCGTGCAGGCGCTGCAGCTCGCCGATGCTCGGCGGGACTGCGACGTGCTGATCCTGGCCCGGGGTGGCGGCTCGCTCGAAGACCTGATGGCGTTCAACGAGGAATCCGTGGCGCGCGCCATCCACGCCTGCGGCATTCCGATCATCAGCGGCGTGGGCCACGAGACCGACGTGACGATCGCCGACTTCGCCGCGGACGAACGCGCGCCGACGCCCTCCGGCGCGGCGGAACGCAGCGTGCCGGACTGCGCGGAATACCTGCGGACCCTCGGTACGCTCGAACGCAGCCTGGTCCAGAGCCTGCGCCGCAAATTGTCGCTGCTGCGACAGACACTGCAGCAGTGGGAACGGTCGTTGAACCGGCTGTCGCCGCGTGCACGGCTGCAGCAGCACGCGCAGCGCCTCGACGAACTCGAGCAACGCCTGCAGCGTGCGGTCCGCGCCAGGATGGAGCGGGCCCGCGTCCGCGTGACGAACGCGGCGGCCCTCCTCGGTCGCAGCAGCCCAGCGCGTCGACTCGCGCCGCTGCAGCAGCGACTGGACGTTGCTCGGCGTCGCCTTCCAGTCGCAGTTCAGCGACGGCTGCAGTCAGCGCACGAACGCTTCGAACGCTCCCTGCGCACGCTGAACGCCGTCAGCCCACTGGCGACACTCGAGCGCGGCTACGCCATCATCACGGATGCGGGGACGCACGTCGTCACCGACGCAACGGTGCTCACGCCAGGCGCACGAATCGAGGCGCGTCTTGCACGTGGCTCCGTTCGCGCGACGGTCACGGACGTGTTCGCGGCGGACAGGAAGCCTGCAGCCGCGCCGAAGAAGAAAGCGAAACCAACACAATGACGAACGGCGGATCCTTACGCGCACGCAACTGGCTTGCCCCACCGCGGCGTGAGTCGTGGCGCGTCGGGCGGGCCCGGCGCGTGCTCGCACCGCTGACTGCAGCCGTTGTCCTCGGCTTCGCCTCACCTGCTGCGCGCGCCACAGACGACGTCACGCTGCCGCGCGACACCCGCGTGCCCGGCGGCATTGCGGTTCTCGATCTCGGTGCGGGCACCGAATCGCCTGGCGCAGTTTTCTACGGCGAGTACCGCGCTCCGGTCGTTCGCACGGCGGACGGCTGGAAAGCGATCGTCGGCATTCCGCTCGCGACCGAGCCCGGCCGACAGACCCTGAAACTGGTGACGCCGCAAGCCGGCGACAAGGATCGCGAGATCGCGTTCAACGTCGAGCCCAAGGCGTACGCCACCCAGAACCTGACGGTCGACTCGCGCAAGGCCGATCCGCTGCCCGAGGACCTCAAGCGCATCGATGCCGAGACCGAGCGTACCGAACGCGCATTGGCCACCTATACCGAAAGCAGATCACCGACCTGGCGCTGGACCGTGCCCGTGCCGGGCGAACGCTCGGATTCGTACGGCAAGCGTCGCGTCTTCAACGGGCTGCCGCGCAAGCCGCACAGCGGTATGGACATCGCTGCGCCAACCGGCACCCCGATCCGCAATCCGGCGGCGGGCCGCGTCGTTGAAGCCGGGGATTTCTTCTTCAACGGCAACACGGTGTTCGTCGACCACGGCCAGGGCGTGCTCACGATGTACTGCCACCTGAGCCGGATCGACGTGGCTCCGGGTGACGTGGTCAAGGAAGGCGACGTGCTGGGACTGGTCGGGGCGACCGGTCGAGTCACCGGCCCGCACCTGCATTGGGGGGTGAGCGTGAACCGGGCGATGGTCGATCCCGCGCTGCTGCTGGGGAATTAGCTGATTTTCGCCAGAAACTCGGCGATGACCGGTTCGAATCGAGCGCTGTCCACCAGGAACGCGTCGTGACCCTGCGGCGAAGGGAACGCGTGGAATTCGACGTCGATGCCCACTTTGCGCAGATGCTCAGCCAACAACGTCTGCTGGTCGATCGTGTAGAGCATGTCCGTCTGCGCGCCGAGCACCAGTGTCCTCTGCACGCCACTGAACCTGGCAAATGCCGCATCGAGCGAGCCCGCGCCGTGTTCGGCGAGGTCGAATTGATCCATGGCGCGGGACAGATAGAGATAGCAGTTGGCGTCGTAGACGTCCGCGAACCGCTGGCCCTGGTGCTCCAGGTAAGACTCGACTTCGAACTGCGCACGGAAGTCGCCGGGCTGGCCCGTGGTCTCCGCCACCCGCCGACGGCCGAAGCGCTGGTCCCACTCCTCGTGCGAACGGTACGTGATAGTGCCGAGCTTGCGCGCCATGCGCATGCCCTGTCGCGGGCCGCGGCCGGGCTCGTAGTTGCCGCCGCGCCAGGCCGGATCGTTGCGCACGATTTCACGCTGCAGCGAACGCAGCGCAATCGCGAACGGGTTGGCTGCAGTCGCGCCAGAGATCGACACGATGTTGCGCGCCACGCCTGGAAACTGGGCAGCGAACGCGAGGACCGTCATGCCGCCCATCGACGGACCCGCCACGCAGGCCACGGTTTCGATGCCGAGCTGGCGCAGCACTTCGTAGCCGCCAAGGGCGACGTCCTCGAGGGAAACTTCCGGGAAAGCGATGCCGAACGGCCGGTCCGTGCGCGGGTCGATCGAGGCCGGGCTCGATGAGCCGTAGGGACTGCCGATCGAGTTGATGCAGAGGACATGGAACCGGTTCGTGTCGATCGGCTTGCCGGCGCCGATCATCGATTCCCACCAGCCCGGCTTCGGGTCCGCCGGCGAGGATGCAGCGTGCGCGGAGGGCGAAAGTCCGGTGAAAAGCAGCAGCGTGTTGTCCCGCGCTGCGTTCAGCGTGCCCAGGGTTTCGTAGGCAATGACGGGGTGCGCGATCATCCCGCCGCGATACATGCGCAACGGCGCGTCCAGCAGGGCCAGCCGGGTTGCCGGCAGGTCGTGGGCGGCAGTTGGCGATGTTCGGGCGACGGCCATGAGCATGCGTCCAGTCTAGACCGGGCCCGTCGGGCCACTAGCTTGAGAGGATAGCCGGTCAGAACCGGCAGTTATCAGTCCAGGGTGCCGCCGCCGGGCCTGTCAGCGCTTACCGGCCTTCTTGCCGCCCCTGGAGCGTGCAATCAGGCGCTTCTTGCTCCGGACCTGACGTGGGGTCAACTCGTTGCGCCGGCCCTTGAAGGGATTTTCGTCGGTCCGGAACTCGACCCGCATCGGCGTGCCCTTCAGCCGGAAGGTCTCCCGGAAATGGTTCTCGAGGAACCGACGGTAGGCGTCGGGTACGTGCTGGGTCTGGTTGCCGTGGATGACCACGACCGGAGGATTGCGGCCACCCTGGTGGGCATAGCGCAGCTTGATGCGCCGGCCGCGAACCAGCGGCGGCTGGTGAATGGTGAGCGCCTGCTCGAGGGCCCGGGTGAGGTCCTTGGTCGGCAGTTCCTTCATGGCGGCGCGGTAGGCCTTGAGCACGGACTCCATCATTTCGCCGACGCCGGTGCCGTGCCGCGCGGAGATGAAGTGCACATAGGCGAAGCGCAGGAAGTCGAAACGCAGGTCGAGCCCGTCGCGGATCGTGTCGCGCTGGTCCTGCGGGATGCCGTCCCACTTGTTGATCGCGAGCACGAGCGCCCGGCCCTGCTCGGCGACGAGACCCATCAGGCTCGCGTCCTGTTCGGCCACGGTGTCGTGAGCGTCGAGGACGCCAATCACCACATTCGCGCGGTCGATGGCCTGCAGCGTCTTGACGACGCTGAACTTCTCGACCGTCTCGTTGACCTTCGACTTGCGCCGCACACCCGCGGTGTCGATCAGCACGTACGGCAGCCCGTCGCGCTCGAACGGGACTTCGACCGTGTCGCGCGTAGTGCCGGGCTGGTCGAATGCGATCAACCGTTCTTCGCCGAGCAACCGGTTGATCAGCGTCGACTTGCCGACGTTTGGACGGCCCACGACGGCGACACGAATCGTGCCCGCGGAGTACCCGAGCACGTCGGGTGCATCGAGGGCACCCTCGAGACCCTCGAGCGCGCGCTCGATCAGCGCGTCGAGACCCTGCTTGTGTGCAGACGAAATGGCGATCGGCTCGCCGAAGCCGAAGCGATGGAACTCGGCCTGCGCCATGTCGTCGTCGAGGCCTTCGGCCTTGTTGGCGACGACCAGGACCGGCTTGCCGCTGCGGCGCAGCAGGTCGGCGACGTGCAGGTCCTGCGGCGTGCAGCCCTGGCGGGAATCGACAACGAACAGAACGCGGTCGGCTTCCTCGACCGCCTTCAGCGTCTGCTCGGCCATCAGCCGCTCGATGCCGCCGACGATGGACTCGACGAGGCCGCCGGTGTCGATCACGACGCACGAGCGGCCTTCGTGCCGGGCATAGCCGTACTTGCGGTCGCGGGTCAGGCCCGGCACGTCGGCGACGAGCGCGTCGCGTGTGCGCGTCAGCGCGTTGAAGAGCGTCGACTTGCCGACGTTCGGACGCCCGACCAGGGCGACGACTGGCAGCACATCAACGACCCGCGGGCGCGCCGCTGCGATAGGCGACGACGCGGCCGCCGTCGTCGATCACGAAGGCGCGATCGCCGTCCGTGACCGGAGCCATGCTGATGCGCTCACCGCCCGGACGCTCGCGGGCGATGAACTTGCCCGAATCGCGGTCGAGCCAGTGCAGGTAGCCGTCGAAGTCGCCGACGATCACCGCGTTGCCCACGACGGCGGGCGCGCTCAGGCCCCGGCGCTTGAGGCCGTCCTGCTGCCACACGACCGCGCCATCGCGACGACGCAGCGCAACCACACTGCCGTCCGACGTGGCGACGTAAAGTTGCGTGTCGTCGAGGGCAGGCGCGCGGTAGCTGGAGAGATCGCGGCTCCACCAGATCTGGCCGGAGTCGAGTGCCAGCATGACGACGCGGCCCTGGTAGCCGGTGGCGAAGCCGTCATTGCCATCGACCTGCACGGCGCTGTCGACGTCGGCGAGACGGGCGAGTTCCGAGCGGCCGCCCGGCGTCGTGACCTGCGCCTGCCAGGCGATGTCGCCCGAGGCGAGCGCAAACGCGACGACTTTGCCTGAATCGAAGCCCGCGACGATGTTGTCCTTGGCGAGCACGGGCGACGCCGTACCGCGCAACGACAGCTTCGGCACCGGCTCCTCACCGGTCCACTGCGATTTGCCCGTCGACGCATCGAGCGCGTGCACGCGGCCGTCAACCGAGCGCACGATGACGCGATCGCTCGTGACGAGCGGAGCGGCGAGCACCTCGCTGCTGACCGATGTCTTCCACAGTACCTTGCCCGACGCGACGTCGAGCGCGATCACCTTGCCGTCGCTCGTGCCGACTGCCACGACGCTGGCGCCGACCCCCGGACCTGCGGCCAGGTCGGCCTTCGTGTCCTGCGACCACTTCACCCGACCCGAGGCCGGATCGAGCGCAACCACTTCACCGTCGCGCGCCGCCGTGAACAGAACGCCGCGATCGAGCGCGAGGCCGAGCGCGAGACGCAGCTTTTCACCGCCGCCGCCCACGCCCGTATCCCACAATTTCTGGACCGCAAGGGTCGGCTTCAGGTCCACCAGCTCGGCGGGCGGTTCCACGCCCTTCTTGTCCTTGTCGCACCCGGCGATCAGGACCAGCAGGCTCGCGATGCAGGCGACCGCGACCAGTGATGGACGCCGCAATGTCATGGCTTGGTGCCTTCCACCGGAGCGACCGCCGCCGGCGCCGCAGCCGGTGCAGCGACAGCGACCGTCGCGGACAGTGCATCGCGCTTCAATTCCACGTATTCGCGATCGAACGCCTGGGCCTGCACCGAGGTCGTCGCGGCGAGCGCTGCGTCGTAGGCCTTGCGTGCCCCCGCGACGTCGCCCTTGGCCGCAAGCACGTCGCCGCGGATTTCGTGGAAGACCGGCGTGAAGGAACCGGCATTGGTGACGTCGAGCAGCTTGAGCGCGTCGTCGTGCTTGCCCTGTTCGGAGAGCACGCGGGCGAGGCGTGACTGCGCGATCAGGCGCAGCTCCGGATCACGCGAGGATTCGGCCACCGTGCGCAAGCGCTTCGCGGCCTCGTCGAAGTCGCGGGTATCCACGGCGAAGCGCGCGAGCGCGAGGTCGGCCTGGTCCGCGTACGGCGACTTCGGGTGCAGCCCACGCAGGTCGCCCGCCTTCTTCGCGGCAGCATCCTTGTCGTTCTTGCTGAGCGAGTCGAGCACGGCGACGTAGGACGCCTCGTCCTGTTCCGACCCCTTCAGCTTCGACTGCTGCCAGTACTGCCAGCCCGCCAGGCCGCCGAGGCCGAGTGCGATGCCGCCCACGATCCAGAGCCAGTTCTCGGCCCAGAAGCGCCGCAGTTGTTCTTCGCGTTCGTTGTCTGAGAGGTCTTCCACTTCACCCACTCCATCTGCCGCCCCGCCGGGACGGCTCGCTGTGATTATGCCGGCTTCGCCTGCAGTTCCCGGCCGAGTTCCGCCGCAAGCTCATCGAAAGAAACCTCGCGCTGCGCCGCTTCCACGCCGCGCAGCGCCTTGACCGCCGCGACCCGTCGCGATGCTTCGTCGTCACCGACGATGACCGCCACGCGTGCGCCGCTCCGGTCCGCGCGCTTCAGCTGCGACTTGAAGCTGCCGCCGCCGCAGTTCGTTTCCACGCGCACGCCGGGCGCGCCGTCGCGTATGCGCTCCGCAAGCCCGAGGCCCGCCGCTTCCGCCGCCGGACCGGCCAGCACCAGGTAGACGTCCGGGCTGCCCTCGTCCTGCGCGAGCCCCTGCAGCCGCATCAGCTCGACGATACGCTCCTCGCCCAGCGCCCAGCCGATGGCTGGCACCGATTCGCCACCGAGCTGCGCGACGAGGCCGTCGTACCGGCCGCCGGAACAGACGGCGTCCTGCGAACCGAGGTCGGTCGTGACCCACTCGAATACCGTGCGCGAATAGTAGTCGAGCCCGCGCACCAGGCGCGGATTGACGACGAAATCGACGCCGGCCGCGGTGAGCTGCGAACAGAGCGTCGCGAAATGTGCCGCCGACTCCGGATCGAGGTGATCGGTGATCAACGGGGCCCCGGCGATGACCGCGGCCATCGCCGGGTTCTTGCTGTCGAGGATGCGCAGCGGATTGCCTTCGAGCCGGCGCGTGCTGTCGGCATCGAGTTCGTCGCGATGCAGCCCGAAGTAGTCCAGCAGCTTCGCCCGATAGACAGCGCGCGACGCCGGCGTTCCCAGCGAATTGAGGTTGAGCTTGAGTCCGCGCAGCCCGAGTGCGCGCCACAGGCGGGCCGTCAACAGGATGAGTTCGATGTCCACGTCCGGCCCCGGGAAACCGAGGGCTTCGACGTCGATCTGGTGGAACTGGCGGTAGCGGCCTTTCTGCGGCCGTTCGTAGCGGAACATCGGGCCCATCAACCAGACCTTCTGGCGCTGGTTGTGCAGCAGCCCGTTCGAGATACAGGCGCGGACGATGCCCGCCGTCGCTTCGGGCCGCAGCGTCAGCGAATCGTCGCCACGGTCCCGGAACGTGTACATCTCCTTCTCGACGATGTCGGTGAACTCGCCGATCGAGCGCTTGAAGAGTTCGGTGCGCTCGAGCAGGGGCAAGCGGATCTCGCGATAACCGTACTGCGCAAGAATTTCGCGGGCCGCGCGTTCGAGCAGCTGCCACGCTGCCGTCTGGTCGGGCAGCACGTCGTTCATGCCGCGGACGGCCTGCAGTTTCTCGCTCATCGTCCAGTGACCGTGTTCAACGCAGCGACCCGTCCGGACCGATGCTGAAGCGCGTGACCGCCTGCCCTTGCGCACGCGGCAGGACCGGCAGCACACGGCCATTGACCGTCACGGCGACGGCTGCAGCATCGCCGATCGTCACGCTCAAGGGAGCGGTCGCCGTGAGCGTGCGCTCGGTCCCGGCCTTGCCGAGATCGTAGAGCACCGCCTTGCCGGTGCCGTCGAACACCTCGACCCAGGAATCGGCAGCGAACTTCACACGCAGGCTGACCTGGCCGGGTTGCAACGCGCCCGCGGCAGTGTCGGGCGGAGACTCGGCTGGTCCTGCGGTTGCCGGAGTCGATGCCGCAGCGGGGGATGCCTGCGTGGTGGTGGCAGGTGCCTGCTGCAGGACCGCTGCAGCGGACTCTTCCGGGGCCGTGTCGATCCACGGCAGGCCATGTTCCGAGAGGTATGCGACCAGTGCCGAGGCAAAGAAGAATGTCGCTGCGCCGCCGACGACCCAGGGCCAGCGCAGCTTGCCGCGCACGGGAGCCATTTCGAGCCGTGACTTCGGCACCAGCGAGGGCTCGCCGAGCTGCTGCGTGGAGTGCTCGTACAGCGACACGATCTCGTCCTGGTCGAGTCCAAGCATCGTGGTGTAGCGGCGCAGGTGCCCCTTGACGAAGACCGGCGCGCCGAGCGTGGCAAAGTCATTCGCTTCGAGGTGCGCAAGCACCATCGTGTCGAGGTTCAGCGATTCCGCCGCCTGCTGGTGGCTGATGCCCTGCGCTTCACGTTCCCGCCGCAGGCGCGCCCCCGGGCTCGAGGGGAGCTCGGTGACATCGGCGTCGGACGGGCTCATGGCTTCGCCCGTTCCGCTTCGAAGAGCCGCGAGGCTTCCTCGGACGTCGGGAACTCATTTTTCAAGCGTTGCGAGTAACGCGCGGCCTGCGCGGCATCGCCGAGGCCAAGCTCGATGTTGCGGCCGAGCCAGAGCGTCGCCGCCGTCACCGGCGCGACGGCGGTGTAGCGCTCCAGGAACGCTCGTGCCTGCAGCCCATTGCCGCCTTCCTGCGCGAGTTCCGCCATCTGCATCAGCGCATCGGGTTGCTTCGGGTTGCGTTCGAGCGCCTTGCGGAAACTCTGCTCGGCGTCTTTTGGCCGCCCGTCACCGCGGGCGCACCGGCCGGCATTGGCGTACGCAACGTCAGGGCGCGCGTTGAGCGGACTCGCCGCAGCTTGCAGCATGTACTGCTCGCCGCGCTTCGGTTCGCCGTTCATGCAGAAGTACACAGCGGCGTTCGCGACCACGTCGGGATTGTCCTTGCCGCCCAGCTTCACGGCCTGCTCGAAGTGCGACAGGGCCCTCTTCTTGTCGCCGAGCTTGTCGTAGACGAATCCCGCCGCCATCTGCGTATTGGCCGTGCGTGCGTCCTGCTGCAGCGCCTTGTCGATCTTCTCGCGCGCGGCCTTGAGGTTGCCTTCACGCATGTAGGCGAGCGCGAGTTCGGTATTGACCGCGGCCGCCTGGTCGATCGCCTCGCGGCTGCCCGGCGCAGCAGCGACTCCGGCATGCGGCACACCGAACGCCGCAAGCGCGAGTACGCCGGCGGCGACCAGGGCGTGGCGTGAGTACGGTCGCATCAGCCTTGCACCACGGTCACCGGAAACATCTTCTGGCCGAGCCGCGTCGTGACGCGGTCGTTGACCCGACCGACGAGCTGGCCGCAGGCCGCGTCGATGTCGTCGCCTCGCGTACGACGGATCGTGGCCATCACCCCGCCCTTGAGCAGCAGGTCGCGAAAACGTTCGATCGCCGCCTCGCTCGAGCGCCGGAAGGTCGTGCCAGGAAACGGATTGAACGGGATCAGGTTGACCTTGGCCGGATGGCCGCGCAGCAGCTGCGCGAGCTCGCGCGCGTGCTGCGGCTTGTCGTTGACGCCGTCGAGCATGACGTATTCGAACGTCACGCTGCGCGCATTCTGCTTCTCGACGTAGTGCCAGCATGCGTCGAGCAGTTCCTTGATCGGATGCTTGCGGTTGATCGGCACGATCTCGCTGCGCAGCTCGTCGTTCGGCGCATGCAGCGAGACGGCCAGCGCGACGTTGGTTTCGTCCGCGATGCGGAGCATCTGCGGCACGAGGCCCGACGTGCTCACCGTGACGCGGCGACGCGACAGGTCGAGGCCGAGGTCATCCATCATGACTTCCGCTGCGGGCACGACGTTGCGGTAATTCGCGAGCGGCTCGCCCATGCCCATGAACACGACGTTGGTGATCACGCGGTCGCCGTCGGGCGAATAGCCAAGTTCGCGGTTGGCGAGCCACACCTGCCCGACGATTTCAGCGGTGTCGAGGTTGCGGTTGAAACCCTGCTGCGCCGTCGAGCAGAAACCGCAGTCCATCTGGCAGCCGACCTGGCTCGAGATGCACAACGTGCCGCGACCCGGCTCCGGGATGAACACCATCTCGATCGCCTGGCCGCTCTCGAGCTTGAGCAACCACTTGCGCGTGCCGTCCGCCGATACCTGCGACAGGTGTATGGCAGGCGTGCGGATCTCGGCGATTTCGGCCAGACGACGACGGAAATCCTTGCCGAGATCCGTCATCGCATCGAAGTCGCCCGCGGCACGCTTGTAGATCCACTTGAACAGCTGGCGGGCACGGAACGGCTTCTCGCCCATCTCGACGACGAACGCCTCCAGCCCAGCCCGGGTGAGCCCGAGCAGGTTGGTGCGTGCATTCGACGTCGTTGCTTCGCCCATGGGTCAGTGGACCACGCGCCGCAGCGCGAGTTCGCCCGCGCTCAGCGCGGGCAGAGCTCCGTCTCGGCGAAGAAAAACGCGATTTCGCGCGCAGCGTTTTCGGCGCTGTCAGAACCGTGCACGACGTTCTGCTCGATGCTGTCGGCGAGATCGGCGCGGATGGTGCCGGGCGTGGCCTTCTTCGGATCGGTGGCGCCCATGACGTCGCGGTTCCTGGCGACAGCGCCTTCACCCTCGAGCACCTGCACGATGACCGGGCCCGAGATCATGTACGAGACCAGGTCCTTGAAGAACGGGCGCTCGCGGTGGATGCCGTAGAACGCCTCGGCCTGGGCTTGCGTCAGCCGCATCATGCGGGCCGCGACGATGCGGAGCCCCGCCTTTTCGAAGCGATGGTAGACGTCGCCGATGACGTTCTTGCGGACACCGTCCGGCTTGACGATGGAAAGCGTGCGTTCGAGGGACATACGGATCCTTGGAATGATTGCCTGGCAGGTCAGCCTGCCGGCCGTGACGAACCGGCCCCAAAAACCTGAAACCCGCGCAAGCGCGGGTCCGGGCGGAGCCAACCTGAAAACGTAACGGTGCAGTATACCCGGACGCGACCCACCGGCCAAGAAAACATAGCCCGGACGGGCAGTTAGACGTTGAAGCTCTCGCCGCAGCCACACTCGCCCTTGACGTTCGGATTGCGGAACTTGAAGGCTTCGTTGAGCCCCTGCCGCACGAAGTCGATTTCGGTGCCGTCGACGTACCTGAGGCTCTCGGCGTCGACGACGACCTTGACGTCGGCGACCTCGAAGACGACGTCCCTGGCGCCGATTTCATCGGCATAGCTGACGACGTAGGCATAACCCGAGCATCCCGTCTGCTTCACACCGAGCCGCAATCCAATGCCCTTGCCGCGGCTGGCCATGAACGTGCGGACGCGTTCGGCGGCGGCAGGGGTCAGCGAAATCGACATTCGGTGGTGTCCTCGACGTGGGCGGCTGGAAAAATTCTACACCGTAGACCGGGTCGTGCCCGGCCAGTTCCGGGCCGCGGCACGTATTGCATCCTGCAACGTGAGCAACCGCCCGAATTTGGCCGGCGGCACACCCAGCAGCCGGGCGGCTTCCTGCCAGTCCCAGGCCGCCAGCTGGCCGCAATCCAGGCCCAGCGCGGCTTCAGCCACCCACGAAGCGGCGGCCAGGACGTGTGGACAGCCAAACGCCTGGAAGCGGGCTTCGGTCACCCGATCGCGCTCGATCCGTAGCGCGAACGCGACTTCGGTCCCCTGCTCCCGGTCGCCCGCCCGGCCTTTGGCGACCGACGGCGCGTCTGGTATGTCACCCCAGGCCGGCAAGGCGTGCAGGCGGCGCCGAACCTCGGCGTTGTACCGGGGGTCGTGGCACACGTCGGGCAAGGCACCGGAACGAGGCTCACCTGCCCTGAGCCTGACGACCTCGGCACGAATCCGGGAGCCGGCCCGTTTGACCTCGCCAGGGGTCGTGAAACGACCGAGGCTCAACCGCAGAGAGCTTTGTGCCAGCCGATCGCTGCGCCCGAGGGCTCGCAGTACATAGGACGGCTCGGCGTGCAGGCTTGCGCAGGCGGAACCGGATGACACGGCGAGATCCGCCAGTGCCAGCAGTAGGGCCTCGCCCTCCACGCCGTCGACCGTGACGTTCAGGATGCCCGCCACTCGTCGCACCGGGTCGCCGTTCAGCTCGACGCCAGGAATGTCTGCAATCGCGCCCCAGAGTTGTTCGCGCAGACCGGCGATGCGCGGGATGTCCACTCTCATCGACTCGCGCGCGATGCGATACGCGCTGCCCAGGCCGACGATCTGGTGCGTCGGCAATGTGCCTGAACGCAGGCCGCGCTCCTGGCCGCCGCCGAACTGCAGCGGCACCAGCCCCAGGCGCGGCTCACGTCGAACGCACAACGCTCCAACGCCTTTCGGCCCATGGATCTTGTGCGCGGTGAGCGACAGAAGGTCGATCGCATCGGATTGCACGTCGATCGGCACCTTGCCGGCGCTCTGCGCCGCATCGACGTGAAACAGGACGCCGCGCTCGCGGCACAGGCGGCCGATCGATCCGACGTCGTGGATCACCCCGATCTCGTTGTTCACGTGCATCAAGGACACGAGCAGCGTGTCGGGACGCAGGGATGCCGCCACTTGCTCGACTTCGACGATGCCGGAGGGGCCGGGCTTAAGGTACGTGACGGCGCACCCTTCGCGCTCGAGCTGGCGGCAGGCATCGAGTACCGCAGGGTGTTCGGTGCGCGACGTCACGATGTGTCGCGCCCGGTTGCGATGGAAGCGCGCCGCGCCAAGCAGCGCGAGATTGTTCGCTTCCGTCGCGCCCGAGGTGAACAGAATCTGCTCCGGCGCGGCATTCACCAGCGCTGCGACTTCGGCGCGCGCGCGTTCGACGCGTGCGCCGGCCTGGCGACCGTAGACGTGGCTGGCCGAGGACGGATTGGCGAAGTCGCCGTCGGCTCCGAGGCACGAACTCATCTCCTCGATCACTCGCGGATCCATCGCCGTCGTTGCTGCGTTATCGAGGTAGATCGGCCGGGAACTCATGGCGCGGGTTCTCCCTTGGGCGCGTGCGGCTCGCCTGCGCGGCGGCGCTTGCCCTGCACGGCCGTAAGAATCCCCCGCAGGATGTTGCTCTCGTTCTGGTCGAGCACCGTGCGCTGGAACAACCGGCGCAGGCGCGCCATCAGGTGGCCCGATCCCGTGCGGTCCTTGAAGTCGATCTCGTCGAGCACCTGCTCCAGGTGCGCATAGAACTTCTCCATGTCGGCGGCGCTGGCAAGCGGCACGGGCCCCTCCCCACGCGTCGCTGCCGTGTCACGATCGCGCAGCGCGAGACACACCTCGTACGCCACGACCTGCACCGCCATCGCCAGGTTCAGCGACGTGTAGGCCGTGCCGGTCGGGATCGTGAGCAGCGTGTGGCACAGCTGCAGTTCGTCGTTCTGCAGGCCCGTGCGCTCCGCGCCGAACAGGATGGCCACTTCACTCGCCTGCGACGCCGCAGCGATCTCGAGCGCCGCTTCACGCGGCTCGACGATGCGCCACGACAGGTGCCGGCCACGGGCCGTCGTGCCGACGACCAGGCCACAATCGGCGATCGCAGTGCGTACGTCGGGCATCACCCGCGCGTTCTGCAGCACATCGTCGGCGCCGGCGGCCATGACGGTGGCCTCCGTCGCGGGGAACCGCTCCGGTGCCACCAGGTAGAGCGACTCCAGGCCCATCGTCTTCATGGCGCGAGCCGCTGAACCGATGTTGCCCGGGTGTGACGTGCCGACGAGGACGATGCGGATGGACATGCTCTGGTATTCTAGCGGTCCTTTGGCGGGTGCATTCCTGCCGCTCTTGCCCACCTGCCAACGTCGAGAAGCCGCATGAACATGCAGCCGATGCTCAATATCGCCGTCCGCGCCGCGCGTCGCGCGGGAGACCTGATTGTGCGCAACCTCGACCGGGTGCCTGCCAGCAGCATACAGGCCAAGGGCCGCAACGATTTCGTCACCGAAATCGACCGCATGGCCGAGCGCGACATCATCGAGACTGTGCGTCGAGTCCACCCCGATCATGGCTTTCTTGCCGAGGAATCCGGGCGCAGCGGCGGCGAAGAGTTCGTCTGGATCATCGATCCGCTCGATGGCACCACCAATTTCCTGCACAGCTTCCCGGTCTTCGCGGTATCCATCGCCGTCGAACACCGTGGCCGGCTCGAGCACGCCGTGGTCTACGACCCGATGCGGCAGGAACTCTTCACTGCCTCGCGCGGCGGCGGCGCACAGGTGGACGGCCGGCGCATCCGCGTCAGCAAGCAAACGACGCTCGAGGGTGCGCTGGTGGCCACCGGCTTCCCGCAGCGCGACAACTCGCGCTGGCTCGACGACTACATGGCGATGCTCAAGGCCATGATGCTAACGACCGCGGGGGTGCGCCGCCCGGGTGCCGCATCGCTCGACCTCGCCTACGTCGCGGCGGGCCGCGTCGACGGGTTCTGGGAAATCGGCCTGAGCGCTTGGGACACAGCGGCCGGCACACTCCTGATCACCGAGGCGGGCGGCCGCATCGGCACGCTCACCGGTCAACCCTACACGCAGGGCGGTCACGTCGTCGCGGGCACACCAAAGGTGTTCGACGAACTCGTGGCCTGCATTGGCCCG
>Ga0209253_10002887_pt1 | contig 15159 bp, 11 predicted proteins | sample FrelakmetBRP12BR_FD_187145 | JGI IMG/M metagenome (GOLD analysis project Ga0209253, IMG submission 187145) | Freshwater lake sediment microbial communities from the University of Notre Dame, USA, for methane emissions studies - BRP12 BR (SPAdes)... | ecosystem: Environmental > Aquatic >...
CAGAGACGAGATCGTCGGCTCACATATCTCCAAATTCGAGGCCGTTGAGTTATCCCAGGAAATCATCGCCGAGCATATTCAGCGCATTATCGAACTGGGAACCGACCGCTTTGAAACCAAGCATCGTCATCGTGACGGACATCTGATAGACATTGAGATCGTCGTCTCGTATATCCGGGAAACTGATTGTGCGATCGCTTTCATGCGCGACGTTTCCAGGCGCAAGCAGACCGAAGAAGCAATGCGCATTGCCGCCATCACCTTCGATACCCAGGAAGGCATCATGATTACCGATGCTGATGCCACGATTATGCGCGTCAACCAGGCTTTCAGGGATATAACAGGCTACAGCGCCGCGGAGGTAATCGGGCAGAACCCACGCATCTTCCAGTCCGGCCGGCACGATGCGGTGTTTTTCCAATCCATGTGGTCTGAGCTGCTGGCTACCGGCAAATGGGCGGGAGAGGTTTGGGACAGGCGCAAGAGTGGCGAAATCTACCCCAAGTTGATGACCATCACGGCGGTTCGAGATGACAGTCAACGGGCGACTCACTACGTTGCAGTGTTCCGCGATATCAGCAATCGCAAGAAGTCGGAGCAGGAGATCCACCAACTGGCTTTCTACGACTCTCTGACACAGTTGCCGAATCGGCGGTTGTTGGCGGATCGGCTGCAACAGGCGGTGGCGGCCAGTGTGCGCAATGGCAAGCATGGGGCATTGCTGTTCCTGGATCTGGATCACTTCAAGACGATCAATGACACGCAAGGTCATGTGATGGGTGACCAGTTGTTGATCGAAGTGGCGCGCCGGCTGCAGATCTGTGTGCGCGAGGGTGATAGCGTGGCCCGGCTGGGCGGAGATGAATTTGTGGTAGTGCTTGAAGGGCTGAGCCGCGATGCGAAGGAAGCAGCCAGCCAAACCGAACTGATTGCGGATAAGATCCGTAACGAGCTGGGTAAACCCTATGTGTTGAATGATTTTGAGTGCCTGTCCACGGCCAGTATCGGCATCAGCCTGTTCCTCGGTCATCGGGAAAGCGCGGAAGATTTGCTCAAGCACGCGGATGTCGCGATGTATCAGGCCAAATCGGCAGGCCGTAATGCCATCCGCTTCTTTGACCCCGCCATGCAAACGGCGCTGGAAGCACGAGCGGCAATGGAAGCGGATCTGCATCGCGCCCTGGAGAAACAGCAATTCCGTTTGTATTATCAGATCCAGGTGGACAGTCTGCGCCGCCCGCTAGGCGCGGAGGTGCTGTTGCGCTGGGATCATCCCGAACAGGGGCTGGTATCGCCGATGCAATTCATTCCGCTTTCCGAGGAGACTGGCCTGATCGTGCCGATCGGTTTATGGGTGTTGCAAACCGCCTGCGCCCAACTCAAGGAGTGGCAACATGACGCGCAAACACGCGAACTGACCCTGGCAGTAAATGTCAGCGTCAGGCAGTTCCGGCAGGCGGACTTTGTCTCCCAGATGCAGCGAATATTGCTGGAAAGCGGCGCCAAACCTGCTCTGCTGAAGCTGGAATTGACCGAAAGCACCGTGCTGGCCAATGTCGAAGACACGATCAGCAAGATGCGTGAATTGAAGATGCTGGGCGTGAGTTTCTCGATGGACGATTTCGGCACCGGTTATTCCTCTTTGCAATATCTCAAGCGCCTGCCGCTGGATCAGATCAAGATCGATCAGTCCTTCGTGCGCGACATCCCCGGCGATCCAAACGATGCGGCTATCGTGCAGACCATCATCGCGATGACCGAGGCGCTCGGGCTGAATGTGATCGCTGAAGGGGTGGAGACCGAAGAACAGCGCGAGTTTCTGGACAAGCATGGTTGCCATGCATTCCAGGGTTATCTGTTCAGCAAGCCGGTTCCGCTTGATCAGTTCGACAGAGTGCTGCGCAGCTGAAAAGCACCGGGACATAGCAGAGCGCTGCCGTAAGCCGCCTCACCATGCGCGGCCGTGCCGACCGGCACATGTAGCGACCGTTCCCGCAACATTCGCCAGACCCCGTTCTTCGCCCCGCCGCCATTGCTAATGACGCGTTCGAGCGGCGGCGCGCCCAGTTCGGCGAGCCTGGCATAGCCGTCCGCTTCGATGCGTGCCAGTCCCTGCAATATCCCATGCAAAAAATCCACGTCACTGGCGGGGCGCGGCAGCAACCGCGGTGCGAGTTGCGCGTCGTTGACCGGGAAGCGCTCACCCGGTTTGACCAGCGGGTAATAATCCAGCGGGCTGTCTTGCGCGGGATCGATCTGCGCGCTCAGCGCAGCGAGTTGCGTATCGCTGAAATACCGGCGCAGCACACCTGCACCGGCATTCGATGCGCCGCCCACCAGCCACATATCGCCCAAGCGATGGCTGTATACGCCGTATCCGGGCGCGTCTATGCGCTGTCTGGAAAGTTGCTTGAGCACCAGCGTGGTCCCAAGCGAAGTCACGCCGGTGCCGGTTTCAGTTATCCCGGATGCGATGAAAGCGGCGATGCTGTCGGTAGTGCCGGCGTGTATGGCGCAGTGCGGGTGGATGCCGAAATGCATGGCGATGTCAGGTTGAATCTGTCCGATGATTTCGCCGGGGGCGTACACGTTGGGCAGCAGGTGCGAGTGAGGCAGGGCTGTCACCCAATCGGGCCAGCGCCGTTGCTCCACGTCATATCCGGTCTTTAACGCGTTGTGATAGTCGCTGATGCCGGGTTGACCGCTGAGCAGGGCGGTCAGCCAATCGGCCTGGTGCAAAAAATAGGCGGCATGGACGCCGCCGGGTTGCTGCATCAGCCAGAGAAACTTGGCGAGACCGGAGGTTGCGGTACAAACGGTATGGCTGTCAGGGGCGATAGCCTTGAGTTGCGCGGCTTGCTGCTGAGCACGGCCGTCATGATAGAGCAGGGCGGGGTGCACCGGTTCCAGTTTCCCATCACAAAGCATCACAGTGCCGGATGTGGCATCTATCGCCAGTCCATGCAATTGGGCGGCGATGTCCTTCGGCAGGGCGCTTAACAGCGAGTGCAGCGCGGTGCGCCAATCCGCAGGGGTTTGTGAGGCGGCATCGGGATAGGCAGCACGCTGCTCCCAGACGACGGTTTTGAAATCGTCTATGACACAGGCACGCGCGCCGGAGGTGCCGAAATCGAGGCCGAGGTGGAAAGTCATAAGAACATTGATGGCAATTGACAATTGCCTGCAGGAAGATTATCTTGCACACCTGACGGGTAAGTCCTGTAGTGTTCTTGGGGTGTTTCCTTCCATCGGTTGGCGATAAGCCTCGGGACATTGAGCATTACAGGGACCGTCATTTTTATTGCCCATTTTCCGGCAAATAGATTGTCGTAAAGCCCACCTTGTCCTGATACACCGCGTACCACTCCTTGTCGCCCAGCCCGTCTTTTCGTGCAATGCCCCAGCAGAACAAATCCACCGCCTGTAACCCCGCGCTTTCGTGCGAGCGGAGATGGTCTATGTTCAGCTGGGTATTCAGTGGCAGCAAGGCTTCAAGCTGGTTAATCACATACCGGTTGAAATCCTTGATTTCCTCCTTGTTCTTGCAGCGATCCACCATCAAGCTCACCTGCCGCACGTCCTCGGGGAAGTGCACCTTCTCCAGAATGAAGCGCGCCAGGAAGTTGTAGAGCTTTTTCTTGCCTGCCTTGCTGCGTAACTGGGTATCCACGCGCAGTTTGTTCAGCGTCACGCTGTAAATTTTCCACCCGCTAACCGGAAGCTGGCGAAAGAAATACTGCTTGATGGCAAAGGTCGTCCCAGTGCCTTTCAACTCGGCAACCTTGCGAGTGCTGTTCTTCCGGTGATTGAGTTTGTTTTTAAGTGTGCGCGCCACCGCGCGGCGAAACCCATCCTGAGCATGCTTGTCCTTGCACACCAATAAACTGATCACGAACTGCCGCGAAGTCTTGGACTTCTCGAAATCAAATCCCAGATCGCCGGATTCGTCCAGGAAAATATACATGGTGCAGGTTTTAGCCTCTGGTATTCGATTGCGCGCTGAACTGGCCGAGCTCAACGACCGGTGCGGGCTGCCAGCCCGGTTTGCGGTGTTCCGCCACCACATTGGTGAAGATGCCGCCGCGCACGTAGAACTTGGCGGTGAGGCGCATGAAACGAGGCTGGGTGGCGGCGGTCAGGTCATCCAGGATGCGGTTGGTGACGTCCTCGTGGAAATGGCCTTCGTTGCGGAACGACCAGATATACAACTTGAGGCTCTTCAGCTCGATACACTTTTCGTCGGCGATGTAATCCAGTATCAGAGTGGCGAAATCAGGCTGGCCGGTCTTGGGGCACAAACAGGTGAATTCCGGGATCTCCATGTGGATATGGTAGTCGCGCTGGGGGTTCGGGTTGGGAAAGGACTCCAGCGCCTTGCTTGGTTGGGTAGTCATATTTGGTATGCCTGCTCGGTTCGGTTAGAATGGCGGGGATTATATCGCTGCGCTGCGCCCGGAATTTTATTAAATTGCGAATCACAATAAATTGCGTCTTTCACACATCAAATTAGCCGGTTTCAAATCTTTTGTTGATCCCACCCATATCGCGCTTCCTGGGCAGATCGTGGGTGTGGTCGGGCCGAATGGCTGCGGCAAATCGAATGTGATCGACGCGCTGCGCTGGGTGCTGGGTGAATCAAAAGCCTCCGCGCTGCGCGGCGAGACCATGCAGGACGTGATATTCAACGGCTCCAGCCAGCGCAAACCGGTATCCCGCGCCAGCGTGGAGCTGATCTTCGACAACTCGCTGGGCAAGGCTGCAGGGCAGTGGTCGAGTTACAGCGAGATATCGATCAAGCGCGTGCTGCAGCGCGACGGCGATTCCAGCTATCACATCAACAACCAGCATGTGCGCCGCAAGGACGTCACCGACATCTTCCTCGGTACCGGCCTGGGGGCACGCGCCTACGCGATCATCGAGCAGGGCATGATCTCGCGCATCATCGAGGCCAAGCCGGAGGAGTTGCGAATCTTCCTCGAGGAAGCGGCCGGCGTTTCCAAATACCGCGACCGCCGCCGCGAGACCGAGTTGCGCATCGGCGATACGCGCGACAATCTGCTGCGTGTAAGCGACATCCTGCAGGAGCTGGAAAAGCAGCTGGTGCATCTGGGCGCACAGGCAGAAGTGGCGAAGCAATATCGCGCGCTGGAAGCGCAGCGCGACACCACCCAGCACCTGTTCTGGCTGGTCAAAAAGCAGGAAGCCGAAGCGCAACGCGCCAAGTCTGCACAAGCCATCGAAAAGACCCGCGTCGAACTGGAAGCGGAGACCGCGCGGCTGCGCGACATCGAAAGCCAGCTGGAAACCGCGCGTAGCGGTCATTACCAGCTTTCCGACGCGCTTCACGTCAAGCAGGGCGAGCTGTATACAGCGAATGCCGAAATCGCCCGTCTGGAGCAGCACATCAAGCATGTCGCCGAGCAACGCCAGCGGCTGACGCAGCAGATCGCCAACACCGAGCGGCAGATCGAGCAGCAGTTGCATCAGCGGCAGGGTGTGCATTCCTTGCTGGAGCACTGGCAGCGCCAGCAGGAAGGCGCCGGAGTCAAGGTCAGTGATGCCGAGCAGCATGCTCAGGCGGAAGGCAAGAATCTGCCTCAGGCGGAAGAAGCGGCGCGTGTCGCACAGGAGCGATACAACGCATTGCAGCGTGAGCAGCTGAAGCTGGAGCAGCAGTTGCAGCTGGCCGACACGCAGCGCGCCAACCTGCAGCGCAATATCCAGCAACTGGAATCGCGCCGTTCGCGCTTGCTGCTGGAGAAGGATAATCTGCCAAACCCCGATACCGGCGCGTTACAACAGGCACAGCAGCTGCTCGCCGAGCTTGAGGCGGAACGCGCCGGGCAAGTGCACAAGCTGGCTGATCTGCAGGAACAGTTACCGCTAGCCGATAATCAGCGGCGCGATCTGCGCGGCTCCTTGTATCAGCAGGAACGCGTTCTGGCGCAAACCGAGGCGCGTTTGCATGCGTTGCAGCAATTGCAGCGGCAGATCGACAGCGACAAGAATCTGAATGCCTGGCTGCAACAGCACCAATTGGACAAGTTGCCGCACCTGTGGCAATCCATCCGCATCGAGAGCGGCTGGGAAGATGCTCTGGAAGCGGTATTGCGCGAACGCTTGAATGCGCTTGCCGTGCCGGCGCTGGGTGATGCGGCTGCATGGATCGATGCGCCTCCGGCAAAGCTCGCGATGTTTACCGCGGCTGACGGCGGGCAGGTAGATTTCAGCGGAGCGGCGGAGTTGAAACCGTTATTGGCTTATGTGCAGTGCCAGGATGAGCGGGTTCTTCCGGTGATGCGCGACTGGCTGAAAGACATCTATGCCGTTGCGGATGTGGCGCAAGGATATGCGCAGCGCGCGCAGCTGCCGGCAGGCGGCTGGTTCGTCACGCCGCAAGGTCACTTGATAGGCGCGCGCAGCGTGTTGTTTCATGCGCCGGACACCCAGTTGCACGGTGTGCTGGCCAGACAGCGCGAGATCGAAAAGCTGGAACTGGAACTGGCCGATCAGAATCGCAACGCGGAGTTTTCGCGGCAGCAAGTCGCGCAAGCCGAGCAGCACCATCAATCCATCGAGATGCAGATCGCCCCGCTGCGCAACGCAGGGAACGAGTTGCAGCAACGCCTGCATGGCGTACAGATGAACATACTCAAGCTTAACCAGGCGCATGAGCGAAGCGCGGAACGCGCCATGCAGATCGAGCGCGAGATGCAGGAAATGGCTGACCATCTTGTGGGCGAACAACGCCAGCAACATGCGATCGACGAGCAAATGGCGATATTGCGGGAGCAGAACGCTGCTTTCCATACCCAGGTGGATGATGCGCAGCGAAATGCCAATGCCCAGGATGCCGCATTGCGCGAACAGCGCGGGCGCGCACAGCAGGCGCAGCATGCTTTGCAGGAGGCGCATTTCTTCGCCAAGACTTGCACCGAAAAGATCACTGACCTGCAACACAACATCCAGCAGCTTACCGAAGCATTGGCCCAGTTCGAGCAGAACCTGGTTCAGCTGCGTGCAGATCTGTCGGGCAGCGAGGACGAGACTGCCGGCCAGCAGTTGCAGGCGGCATTACAAGTGCGCCAGACCTGCGAGCAGGAACTGGCTTCCGCGCGCAACATTCTGGAAAACGCCACAGTCAATCTGCAAAAGTTCGAGCAGGAGCGGTTGGCCTGTGAGCACAAGCTCAATCCGCTGCGCGAAAAGCTAAACGAGTTGACCCTCAAGGAACAGGAATCGCGCTTGCATTTCGAGCAATGGGCGGAGCAGCTTCAGGGTGTCGATGAACAGATGCTGTTGCCGCTGCTGGAATCCGGCAACAACAGGCCGAACGCGTTGCAAAGCGAATTGAACCGACTTAATGCGGACATCGAGGCATTGGGGGCGGTGAATCTCGCGGCGCTGGAGGAATTGCAAACCGCGACCGAGCGCAAAACCTATCTGGACGCGCAAGCGAAGGATCTGAACGAGGCGATGGCGACGCTGGAAGAAGCGATCCGCCGCATCGACAAGGAATCACGGGATCTGTTGATGGATACTTATAACCGGGTCAACCAGCACCTGGCGGAGATGTTCCCGGTGTTGTTCGCCGGCGGTGAAGCGCGACTGGTGCTGACTGGCGAGGAGATACTGGATAGCGGCGTGCAGGTTATGGCACAGCCGCCGGGCAAGAAGAACAGCTCGATACATCTGCTGTCAGGCGGGGAAAAGGCGCTGACTGCAATCGCGCTGGTGTTCTCGCTGTTCCAGCTCAATCCTGCGCCTTTCTGCCTGCTCGACGAAGTGGATGCTCCGCTGGACGACACCAATACCGAGCGTTTGTGCGCACTGATCAAGAAAATGTCACAGCACACCCAGTTCGTGTTCATCAGTCACAACAAGATCACGATGGAACTGGCGCAGCAACTGGTCGGGGTGACGATGCAGGAAAAGGGCGTGTCCAAAGTGGTGGCGGTGGATATCGAGGAAGCGTTGCGGATGCGCGACGAGACTATGGCCGCTTAGTTTCCAGGAAGCAGCAAGCCGGATATTCTCCGGATTATTTGCAAAGGCTGTTGATATCCTTCTTTGTTTTGGCGATGCGTTGCTGGCGTTGTTCGTCGTTAAGATAAACCTGCTCACCCTTGGCATCGACTTCCTTGATTCGCATATCTGCCTCCAGGGTTTTCAGGACTTGTTGTGCCTGGGCGCAGTTGGCTTTGTTGGCTGCTTCGTTGGCCTGCTTTTGAGCGGCTTTGTCGGAAGCTTCTTTCTTCGCCTGCTTTTCCTTTTTCAGTAAAGCTTCGCGTTCCGCAATGGTTTTTGGCACGGCAGGCCCGCTTGTGGCTGTCGCACCTCTTGCGTCTGTCGAGTCCTTGGTGCCGGAGGCCGAGCGCAGTTTGTCCGACTTCGTGCTGACGGGAGGAGGCCCATCCGAATAATGCACCTGGTTGTTTTCATCCACCCATTTGTTGATATCGGCATAGGCGTTCATGCCGAACAACATCAATAAGAACATCAGGCTGTTTTTCATGGTTAGGCACCCCGGCGCATGTATTTGCATTGATATGAGTAGTCGATGCGGCAATTTCAGTAGTAGAATTCAACAGTGCAGTTCCACTGGATCGCTGCGTAAGTCTAGCACACGGAAATATGATTGCGGCCTCATAAAATGAGCCCGGAATAAAGTCTCATCTCGGAATCAAGGAGAGCATGGCATGACACAGGGCGAGAAAGTTGAGGCCGGAAGCCCCAACTACCACGACGTTGAACATAATGGCGAATTGGCATTGAAGATGTTCACTGCTTATTACCGCGCCAACAATCATTCAGGAAAGATCTACGACGAATCTCCCGATTTCTTTCTGGTCAAACCGCAGGCTTTGGAAGGCCACGATATCGCCCTGCGCGGTTCCGACAAATTGTTGCTGCAAGACAGCATTCAGCGTGCCAAGGCGCGCGGTGGTTACATCGGGGTGTCCAAGCACCGCAATCCCAAGCTGGGCTATTACTGGCTGGAATTGTCGGTGATGCCATTCATGCTGGGTGATGTGGTGAGCAAGGATAACAAGGGCGAGTTCTTTTATATCCTCACCAGATTCATCGAGTACACCAAGAAGAACCCGAAGATATACGGGGATCTGACTGCCGAAATCGACTCGGACCAGGATATCGCACTGATGCTCTCCGGTATCACCAAGATGGCCAACCGGCTCAGCACGACTCTCAAGTTTTACCCGGAAAACATGGTGGTTTCGTACAACCCGAATTGGCCGGTGACAGAAGTCAAGAAATTGCTCCACTCGCTCAAGGAGAACGATCAGGACTGGTGCGAGGTGTTCTTTGAGTACCTGATCTATGTGATGGGCAAGAAAGCCTAAATCAAAAGTCGTGAAACGTGACGATAAAGCTGTGAAAGGTGAAGTGAAACACTTCAAATTCAAACCCCTCCCGGCCTCCCCTTGTCAGGGGAGGAACCACCTACCTCCCACCTGACAAGGGGGGCCGGGGGGTTGGTTCTTCCCTTTTTTACCCTTCAACGCGCATCACTTTCAGCAGTACCAGCACCGCACCGCTACCGCCCTGTCCTGGTGCCGCGTCGCAATATCCCAGAACCTGCGGAAGCTGGGCAAGCCAGTGGCGTGTGAGTTTGCGCAACACGGCTTCCCCGCCTCGGCTGTTCATTCCCTTGCCATGTATCACCAGCACACAGCGCATCTCGCGCTGCGTCGCCACATGCAGAAATTCCTGAAGCAGTTTACGCGCCGCATCGCTGGTGTTGCCGTGCAGGTCCAGGCTGTCCTGGACCGGCCAGTTGCCGCGCCGCAGTTTGCGCAAGGTCATGCGCGACAATCCATTGCGCAGATATTCAGCCGGGGCGTCATCCGCTCCAAAATCTGAAATGATGTCAGATATTTGCGGTGAAGAAGCAGCAGGGCGAAACAAAGGAAGACGCGGTTTATTTTGCGGTTTGATGCGGTTTTGATCTGGCAGTGGTTTCACCCCGGCGACGGTCGCGCGGAACAGCGCGGCATCGTCCGGTGCAATCTGGTCTGGTGGATTTGCCGAAGCCTTCTTCACAATACCTCCGCTTGTTGGCATTCTGCTTCGAACCCTGTGGCAGCGCAGATCAGTTTCTAATTCTTGCCCAGTGTAGCCAGATACTTGTCCGCATCCAGCGCCGCCATGCATCCGGTTGCCGCGCTGGTGACCGCCTGACGGTAGATCTGATCCTGCACATCGCCCGCCGCGAACACGCCGGAAATGCTGGTTGCGGTGGCATTGCCCTGAGAGCCACCGTGCGTCTGGATATAGCCGTTGATCATTTCCAGTTGGCCGGAGAAGATATCGGTATTGGGCTTGTGGCCGATCGCGATGAACACGCCGGACAATGGGATATCCTTCTTGTCGCCGCTCTGCACAAGCTTGACGCGCATGCCAGTAACGCCGCTGGCATCGCCGAGAACCTCGTCCAATGTACTATTCAGTTGCAACGTGATCTTCCCTTCTTTCACTTTCTCCATCAGATGATCGACCATGATGCGTTCGGCACGGAAGGTGTCGCGTCTATGCACCAGCGTGACGTGTTTGGCGATATTGGATAGATACAGGGCTTCTTCCACGGCAGTGTTGCCGCCGCCAATCACCGCTACATCCTGGCCTTTATAGAAGAATCCGTCGCAGGTCGCGCAGCCGGAAACGCCGCGCCCCATAAAGGCTTCTTCGGAAGGCAGGCCGAGATACTGCGCCGAGGCCCCGGTGCAGATGATCAGCGCGTCGCAGGTGTAGCTTCCCGCGTCGCCAACCAGCAGGAACGGTTTTTGTTGCAGCTTGGCGGTGTGTATGTGATCGAAGATCATCTGCGTTTTAAAGCGTTCCGCATGCTTTTGAAAGCGCTCCATCAACTCCGGGCCTTGCACACCCATTGCATCGGCTGGCCAGTTGTCCACGTCGGTGGTGGTCATCAGTTGTCCGCCCTGTGCCATGCCGGTGATCAATACCGGATTGAGGTTGGCGCGCGCCGCATAAACGGCGGCAGTGTATCCGGCCGGGCCGGAACCGAGAATGATCAGGCGATGGTGTTGAACAGGTGAGGTCATGACGGGCGGTTTCCTTCAGCATTTATCAAGAAGGCGAAATTTAACAGCAGCGCGTGGGCGTGTCGAGCTATACATCGGTTAGAATCTTCGCACCATGAGAATGATTTTCGCCGTTTCCTTGCTGGCGCTGTCTGTTGCGGCAGATTTAGCCGGTGCCGCCACACTGCCGGGTATTCCCGAGTTCATCGACGAGATGGTCGTCAGGCATCAATTCAAGCGCGAGGAATTGCAAAGTGTTTTTGACCGCGCGCAACATATGCCATCGGTGATTGACACCATCTCGCGCCCGGCCACCTTGAAGCCGTGGCTGGAATATCGCGCTGCCTTCGTGAATCCGGAGCGCATCAAATCCGGTTTGGTATTCTGGCAAAAATACCGGCAAATCCTGCAACGGGCCGAGCGGGAATTCGGCGTACCCGAGGAGATCATAGTCGCGCTGATCGGCGTGGAAACCATTTATGGTCAGGATACCGGTTCGTTTCGCACCCTGGACGCGCTGACCACGCTGGCGTTCGATTATCCGCGCCGCAAGGATTTTTTTCGCAGCGAGCTGGAAAATTATCTGCTGCTGGCACGCGACCAGGATTTCGATTTGCTTGCCATCCGCGGCTCATACGCGGGAGCGTTGGGCATCCCGCAATTCATGCCGAGCAGCTACCGCAACTATGCCGTGGATTTCAACGGCAATCACAAGATCGACCTGCTGCGCGAACCGGGGGATGCGATAGGCAGCGTAGCCAACTACCTGAAGATTTTTGGCTGGACCAACGGCGCCCCGGTCGCAGTGAGAGCGCAGATCGTCGAAAAAGCCTGGATTGGCGAGATCACCGCCCCGCGTTCCCTGGTGGACTGGTCGGCAGTGGGGGTGGCGCCGCGTGAGAAATTACCCCAGGACCAGCCCGCGCGTCTGGTCGATTTTACGGTGGCGGAGGGCAAGGAGTTATGGCTGGTATTCAAGGATTTCGACGTCATCACGCGCTATAACAACAGCGATTTTTACGCGATGACGGTGTTCCAGCTGGCGGAGGAGTTGAAAGCGGCGGGCAAGTTCAGCGCAGCAAGGTGATGCGCCGCGCGCCGTTGTAGTTGTTCCGCCAGTGATCGTCCAGCATATTTTCTACGCGCACGCTTCCCCCATTGCTGGGCGCGTGGATGAAGCGGTCATCGCCCAGATAGATCCCGACATGTGAAAAGCTGCGATGCAGCGTATCGAAAAACACCAGATCGCCGGGCAGCAGATCGTCAGAGCGCACCGCTTTGCCGACACGGCTGATATCGCCGGTGCTGCGCGGCAAGCTGATACCCAGCGTATGCCGGTACACATGACCGACAAACCCGCTGCAATCGAAGCCGGTTTTGGGCGAGTTCCCTCCATATTTGTACGGTGCGCCGATCAGGCTGCTGGCATAGGACGTGAGATTGCCGACATTTTGGGCACGCACATCGGCCTTGTCCGATGCGCAGGAACTGAGTGCCAGTATGAATAACATCAGGAAGAGTTTCATGGTGCGAATAATATTTGAACATCCGAACTGGCCCGACAAAGCGCCTCTGCAAAAGCTCTCAAAACTGCGTTGCTTTGCACCTTACTCGATACTTCCACTTCGAACAATAGGCTGGAATATCCCTGCAATTCGTTAGCGCAACCCGCGCCAGCGCTTCAGCAGCAGCGCATTGCTTACCACAGACACCGAACTCATCGCCATCGCTGCGCCTGCGATCACCGGGTTGAGCATACCTGCAGCGGCGAGCGGAATGCCGAGCACGTTGTAGGCGAAGGCGAAGAACAGGTTCTGGCGTATCTTGCGCAGCGTGGCGCGCGACAGCGAGACCGCATCCACCACGCTCATCAGGTCGTTGCGCATCAGCGTGATGTCCGCCGCTTCGATGGCGATGTCGCTGCCGCTGCGCATCGCGAAGCTGACATCGGCCTCCGCCAGTGCGGGCGCGTCGTTGATGCCGTCGCCGACCATGCCGACCAAGCTCTCGCGGACTCCTCCAACCCCTCCCGGCCTCCCCTTGTCAGGGGAGGAGTGTGGAAGGGAGGGAGCTGCTACTTCCCCCCTGACAAGGGGGGGCTGAGGGGGGTTAAGGTGTTGGGGGGTTGTGCCGTTGGAGGACTCTTTGAACGACTTTACCACTGCTGCCTTGTCATGCGGCATTACTTCGGCGCGGAATTCCTTGATTCCCGCCTGCTTCGCGATGGCCTGTGCGGTGGCCTGGTTGTCGCCGCTCAACATCACCACGCGAATGCCCATCGCGGTGAGGTGTTCCACGGCAGCACGGCTGCTGGCACGCAATTGATCGGCAAACGCGATGTAGCCCTGCAATACACCACCGGCAGCGACTGCGATCACACTTTTGCCTTGCTGCTGCAATTCCATCACGCGACGCTCATCGACGGCGATCCCTTTGCTTATTGCGAATGCCGGTGAACCGAGCAGGTAATGCACACCGTCGATTTCTGCATGAAGACCCTGCCCGGACGATTCGTCTATGTGCACGGTTCTTGCGGGTGAGATGTGAAGATTTTTTGCATGGTCGAGCAACGCGCGCGACAGCGGGTGGTTGGAGCCTTGTGCCAGCATAGCCGCCGTTTCCAGCAGTTCATGCTGATCGATCCCTGCATCCGGGAGTATGTCGGTCACACCCGGTTTGCCTTCAGTCAGCGTACCGGTCTTGTCTACCAACAGCACCGAGAGTTTGTGCGCGCGTTCCAGTGCCGCCGCATCCTTGACCAGGATGCCGGATTGCGCGGCACGTCCGGTGGAGACCACCAAAGCAGTCGGCGTGGCCAGCCCCAGTGCGCACGGACAGGAAATGACCAGCACCGCCACGGCATTTATCAACGCCGTGGTGAAGCTGCTGCCCATCAACCACCAGGCGCAAAATGTCAGCAGCGCGATGACCACCACCACCGGCACGAATACTGCGGAGATCCGGTCGGCGAGTTGTTGTATCGCGGCTTTCGAGCCCTGAGCCTGTTCAACCAGCCGGATGATGGCGGCGAGCTGGGTATGCGAACCGACCGCCAATGCCCGGCATTTCAGCAGGCCTCGCTGGTTGAGCGTGGCGGCATAGACCTTGTCGCCGGTATGTTTGTCTTGCGGCAGGCTCTCTCCGGTAAGCATGGCTTCGTCAAGGTTGGACGTGCCTTCCAGCACGATGCCATCGACCGGCACGCTTTCGCCGGGACGCACCAGAAACACATCATCCACTTGCATATGTTCGACGGCCAGTTCTTGCATCACGCCGCTGCGCTCGACGTGCGCTGTATTCGGTTGCAAGTTGATCAGCGCTTCCAGCGCGCTGGAGGCTTTGCCCTTGGCATGTGCTTCCAGCAGTTTTCCGAGCAGCACAAGGGTGATCAGCGTGGCGCTCGCCTCAAAATACAGCGGCTGGTCGAGAGTCATGCCAAAAACCTCAGCCAGCAGCACCGCGCAACTGAACAGGTAAGCGGCACTGGTGCCCAGTGCGACCAGCACATCCATGTTTGCTCCGCCGCCGCGCAGACTGCTCCATGCGCCGGTATAGAAACGCCGGCCGATCCAGAATTGCACCGGGGTGGCGAGCGCGAATTGCGCCCAACCCGGCAACATCAAGTGCGCGCCTGCGAACATCAGCAACATTTCCATCAGCAGCGGAAGGGTAAGAGCGACCGAGATGAAAAACTGTATCAGCTGCCGGCGATAAGCCGCAGCGCGCGCCTGTTTCTCGGCGGCGAAGTCGCGCATCAAATGCCCATCGAAACCTGCGCCCTGTATGGCTTTTATTAAGTCGGCAAGAACTGTTTTGCTGGGGTTGTAAACGATGTGCGCCTTCTCGGTCGCGATGCTCACCGATGCCTGAACCTCGGGTAACTGGTTCAATACTTTTTCCAGGCGGGTCGAACAGGCCGCACAGTGCATGCCGGTGATTTGCAGATCGGTTTGGGTAATGCTGGTCATCTGCTAATTATATGCCCATCCCGCCAATGAAAAACGCCCGATAAACCGAAGGGCTTATCGGGCGAAACCAGGGGAGGGCTTTGGTTATTGTTTCTTCATCGGGCAGGTGTTCATGCCGAGTATTGTATAGG
>Ga0209253_10002888_pt1 | contig 15157 bp, 11 predicted proteins | sample FrelakmetBRP12BR_FD_187145 | JGI IMG/M metagenome (GOLD analysis project Ga0209253, IMG submission 187145) | Freshwater lake sediment microbial communities from the University of Notre Dame, USA, for methane emissions studies - BRP12 BR (SPAdes)... | ecosystem: Environmental > Aquatic >...
CGTCGTCTTCCCGTGGTCCACGTGCCCAATCGTCCCAATGTTCAAATGCGGCTTTGTCCTGTCAAACTTCGCCTTTGCCATTCCTTACCTCCTTGCGGTTGAATAATTCATCCCGGCCTCTTGGATTTTATCGGTGAGCAGGAATTCTTCCCTCAATCCGAGCGATGATCTCCTCGGAAACTTGAAGGGGGGTCTGCTCGTAGCGCAAGAATTCCATTGAAAAAACTCCCCTCCCCTGGGTGAGCGTCCGGAGCACGGTGGCATATCCGAACATCTCGGCGAGAGGAACCAGTCCTTTGATAACTCTCGATCCTCCTCTCATCTCCATGCCCTCGATCTTTCCGCGCCGGGCATTGATGTCGCCGACAATATTCCCGAGGTATTCGTCTGGAGTAACGACTTCGAGCTGCATCATGGGCTCGAGAAGGACCGGGCTTGCCTTGGTGGCGGCGTCCCTGAACGCCAGGGACCCGGCTATTTTGAACGCCAGGGGCGTTGAATCGACCTCATGCCAGGAACCGTCGATGAGAGTCGTTTTGATATCGACGAGAGGAAACCCGGCCAGGATTCCGGCTTCCGTCGCCTCCCTGACCCCGTCCTGGATGCTGGAGATGAACTCTCTGGGGATGACTCCGCCCTTTGTCTTGTCTACAAAAGCAAACCCCTGCCCTCTTTTCAAGGGCTCGACGGCCACCTTGCAGTGTCCGTATTGTCCCCTTCCTCCAGTCTGGCGGATATATTTTCCTTCGCCTTCTGCGGCCTTGAGGAGGGTTTCCTTATAAGCCACCTGCGGCTTCCCCAAATGGGCCTGAACCCCGAATTCCCGGGCCAGGCGGTCCATGATGATCTCAAGATGGAGTTCACCCATCCCGGAGACCAGGGTTTGTCCGGTCTGGGGGTCCTGGGCAACCTTGAAAGTAGGATCTTCCCGGATGAGTTTATGAAGAGCGCCCGCCAACTTGACGTGTTCTACCTTGGTCCTGGGCTCAATTGTCGCGGAAATAACGGGCTCCGGGAATCTGATTGATTCCAGGACGATCGGCTGGCTTCTCAGGCACAGGGTATCTCCGGTCGAGAGGTTTTTCATCGATGCCAGCGCTGCAATATCTCCGGCATAGACCTCTTTCAGGTCTTTCCTTTTGTTGGCGTGCATTTCGAGCAGGCGAGAAAGGCGCTCTTCCTCGTCCTTGACAGGGACGTACAGGCTGGAGCCGATTTTGGCTTTCCCCGAATAAACCCGGAAGTAAGCCAGGGAACCGACAAACGGATCGGTCATGATCTTAAACACCAAGGCGGAGAAAGGCTCGGCATCGGACGGCTTTCTTGTCTCGACGGCCAGAGTGCGGGGGTGGTGTCCAATCACAGGGGGAACATCGGTGGGTGAGGGAAGATAATCCACGATCGCATCAAGAAGAGGATGGACGCCTTTGTTCCTGAACGAGGCTCCGTAGAGGACAGGCACGAACTGGAGAGAAAGCGTCCCTTTCCTGACTGCCCGCTTTATATCGGCCGCAGGGATTTCCTGGCCGCTCACATATTTTTCCATAACAGCATCGTCCGTGTCGCTCAACATTTCAATCATTTCGCTTCTTTTAGCTCTGGCCTCTTCTTTGTTCTCCGCGGAGATCTCTTTGACCTCAAACTGGGTCCCGATGAGGTCGCCTCCCCAGTCGATCTCCTTCATCCCGACGAGGTCGATCACTCCCCGGAAATTCTCTTCCCGGCCCAGGGGCAGTTGAATAACCAGAGGCCTTGCGTTTAGCCTCGTTTTTATCTGCTTAACGGCTGCCTCCGGGTCCGCTCCGATTCTGTCCATCTTATTGACATAGACAATCCTCGGAACGCGGTACCTGTCGGCCTGCCTCCAGACAGTTTCCGTCTGGGGTTCGACACAGCCGACCCCGCAGAGAATAATGATCGCTCCGTCGAGAACTCTCAGGGAGCGCTCAACTTCGGCGGTAAAATCGACATGCCCGGGCGTGTCGATAATATTAATGCGGTGATTGTCCCAATAGCAGGTGGTGGCTGCGGAGGTGATCGTTATGCCACGTTCTTGCTCCTGGACCATCCAATCCATAACCGCGGTACCCTCATCCACCTCACCCATTTTGTAGGTAATGCCTGTATAGAAAAGGATTCTCTCTGTTGTGGTAGTCTTCCCCGCATCGATATGGGCCATAATGCCGATATTCCTGACTTTCTCGATCGGGTCCAACCGCATATATTCTTCGCTCCATTTCGTTCTTTAAACAAATGGGTCTTTTTTCTGGAGACTACCATCTATAATGAGCAAAAGCCCTATTGGCTTCAGCCATTTTGTGCGTATCTTCTCTCTTCTTGATCGCCCCTCCCCGGTTGTTCATGGCGTCTATGATCTCTGCCGCGAGCTTTTCCTCCATGCTCTTGCCGCTTCTTTCCCGCGCATAGTTGAGCAGCCATCTTACCGCCACAGAGGTTGAACGCTCTGTCGGGACCTCGACAGGGACCTGATAGGTCGCACCTCCGACACGGCGCGACTTCGTTTCGAGCACGGGACGTGTGTTCTCGATGGCTTTCTCGAACGCCTTGAGGGGGTCCTCTTTGGTTTTTTGCTTCACAAGCTCCATTGCGTTATAAATAACTCTCTCCGCGGTACTCTTCTTGCCTTTCTTCAAAGACAGGCTGACGAATCTCGAGATCAGCGTGCTGTTATAAAAGGGGTCCGGGTGGATCTTCCTCTTCTTGATTATTCCTCGTCTGGGCATCTGTGCCTCTCCTCAATCAGCTGGCCACTCTTTTCTCTTTCGGCTTTTTGGCCCCATAACGAGACCTCCCCTTGAACCGGTTTTGCACGCCTTCAGCATCCAGAGTGCCCCGGATTACGTGGTAGCGAACGCCGGGCAAATCCTTGACCCGTCCTCCCCGGATCAGCACGATAGAGTGTTCCTGAAGATTGTGTCCGACGCCGGGGATATAACCTGTCACCTCGATATTATTGGTCAGCCGGATTCTGGCGACTTTTCTCAGGGCAGAGTTCGGCTTCTTGGGCGTCGTCGTGAAAACGCGCGTGCAAACACCTCTTTTCTGGGGGCAATCGTCCAACGCCGGAGACTTGCTCTTGTACCTTTTCAGCGTTCTGCCCTTTCTCACGAGCTGGTTAAAAGTTGGCAATAAACCTACTCCTCAATAAAAAAATTAATGGGCTTCATCCCGAAAGGAATTAATCTCGGAACGAATGCGCCGATAATAACAAAAATATCTTTCTATGTCAAGGATTTTGAGGAGGTTAGCGGGCCCTAAGAGTTCCGGACCGGGGCCTCGATTTCCTGCTCTTCTTCTGTCCCGGCAGACTCCTTCAGCTCGACATCCCGATAGTACCTATAGCCTGTGCCCGCGGGAATGAGTCTTCCCATGATAATGTTCTCCTTGAGCCTCCTCAAATAATCCACTTTTCCGTAAAGGCTGGCTTCCGTTAGGACTCGAGTGGTCTCCTGGAAGGAAGCGGCAGCGATAAAACTGTCCGTGCTCAAAGCGCTCTTGGTGATGCCCAAAAGAAGCGGCCTAGCTTTGGCCGGCTTGCCGCCCTTTCTGATCACCTTTTCATTCTCCTCCTGGAAAATGAACTTATCCACCTGCTCGTCAACGAGAAATTCTGTGTCTCCGACCTCCTCAACCTTAACCCAGCGCAGCATCTGCCTGATGATGGATTCGATATGCTTGTCGTTGATGGTCACCCCTTGAAGCCTGTACACCTCTTGGACCTCGCGCAGGAGGTATTCCGCCAGATCTTTTTCTCCCAGGACGCGGAGAATGTCATGGGGGTTTACCGGCCCGTCCATGAGAGGTGTGCCGGCCCTGACCTTTTCTCCCTCGCCCACGCTCAAATGGGCGCCTTTGGGGATGAGGTATTCCTTTTCTCCGCCTTTTTCGTTCGTGACGACGAGCTTGCGGTAGCCCCTGACCAGGCCGCCATACTGGACGACCCCGTCAATTTCTGCAATGACCGCCGGATACTTGGGCCGGCGCGCCTCAAAGAGTTCTTCCGCCCTGGGTAATCCGCCTGTGATATCCTTGGTCCGGGCGACCTCGCGAGGAATCTTGGCCAAGATGTCCCCGGCAAAGACCTTCTCCCTGTCCTTGATCTCAAGATTGGCTCCGGAGGGGAGATAATATCTCTTGAGCATGACCGGCTTTCCATTTTTATCTTTCTTGGTCGGGTGGATGATTTCCACCCTGGGCTGCATCCTTTCTTCTTTAGGTTCGATGACGACCTGGGTGATCAACCCCGTAAATTCATCCTGGATCTCTTCCATGGTCACGCCCAGGACGACGTCATGGAATTCCGCAACACCGGCCTCTTCCGTAAGGATAAAGGTATTAAAGGGATCCCATTCGGCGAACGGCTGGCGAGCTTTGATGGCCTCACCGTCTTTGATAAAAACCTTCGCTCCGTAAGGGACTTGATAATGTTCAACCTCGCGGCGGCGATGGTCGAGGATGGCGATATTAGCGTTTCGGTTGAGGACGACAAGCACGCCTTCTTTGTTCTGGATGCCCTTAAGGTTGTTGAACATGACGACGCCGTCGTTCTTTGCTTCAAGCTTTGACCTCTCCGCCCCGCGCATGGCGATGCCTCCTACATGGAAGGTTCTCATGGTCAGCTGGGTGCCCGGTTCTCCGATGGACTGCGCCGCGATGATGCCCACGGCCTCACCGAGTTCGGCCAGGCTTCCGCTGGACATGTTCCGGCCATAACAGAGCTGGCAAACACCTCTCTTGGCCTCGCAGGTCAGGACGGAGCGGATCTTCACCTTTTCAATGCCCAGGTTCTGGAACTGCTGAGCGATGTCCTCAGTAATTTCCTGATTTGGAGCGACGACCGCTTTGTTAGAATCGGGGTTGACCACTTTCTCCAGGGCGATTCGACCGACGATCCTGTCAACGAAAGGCTCGATGATCTCGCCGTTCTCGACAATGGCGGTCACATTGACTCCCTTAAGGGTGCCGCAATCAAGCTCATCAATGATCACTTCCTGGGCTACGTCCACGAGCTTGCGGGTTAAATAACCGGAGTTGGCCGTTTTCAAAGCGGTGTCGGCCAATCCTTTTCTTGCGCCATGCGTCGAGATGAAGTATTGCATGACGTTTAATCCTTCGCGCAGGTTGGAGACAATGGGCGTTTCGATGATTTCTCCGGAAGGCTTGCTCATCAGGCCGCGCATTCCGGCCAGCTGCCGGATCTGCTGCTTATTGCCCCTGGAGCCGGAATCGGCCATGACGAAAAGTGGATTGAGTTCGTTTCCTTCGAAACTGACCCTCTTCATCTCGTCGATCATGGCGATGGAGACTTTGTCCGTGACGGATCCCCAGATCTCGACAACGCGGTTGAACCGCTCACCGGCGGAGATGGTTCCATCGCGGTAGAGCTTTTCAATATCCAGGACTTCTTTCTGGGCTTTTTCCACGATCGAAGTTTTTTCCTTGGGAATGATGAAATCGTCGATTCCCAGGGAAAATCCGGCCAGAGTCGCCTGTTTGAACCCAATCTCTTTCAGTTTGTCGAGCATCTGGATCGTGGGGCCCAGCCCGGCCTTGAGATAGGTGTAGGAAACGAGGTTCTCCAATCCTTTCTTCCTCACCATGCCGTTGAAGTACGGGATCTCCGGAGGAAGGATGCCGTTGAATATGATTCTTCCAGGTGTGGTGTCGACCAGCTTGTTCTGGATCTCCGTCACCGGACAGGTCATCACAGCCTGGTCATCATAATACGTCGCCAGATTCATAAAGGGCCCTTTAAACCTCAATTTCACGCGAGCCTGGAGGCCGATCTCTTTGCTCTCCAGGGCCAGAAGCACTTCTTCGGGAGAATAGAAGATCCGGCCTTCTCCCTTCTGCCCTTTTTTCTCAAGGGTCAGGTAATAGCAGCCCAAGACCATATCCTGGCTTGGAATCGTCAACGGTCTCCCATGGGAGGGCGAAAGGATGTTATTGGTCGAGAGCATCAGCGTTTGGGCCTCGACCTGAGCTTCAACAGAAAGAGGAATATGAACAGCCATCTGGTCCCCGTCAAAATCAGCGTTAAAGGCTGCGCAGACAAGAGGGTGAATCTGGATCGCTTTCCCTTCGATCAGGGTTGGCTCAAAGGCTTGGATTCCAAGGCGGTGAAGAGTGGGAGCGCGGTTGAGCAGAATTGGATGCTCCCTGACCACCTCCTCCAGATAGTCCCAGACTTCGGGCCGCTCTGCCTCATGCCACTCCCTGGCGATCTTAACGCTGGGGACCAATCCTTCCTTCTCCAACTTGTGGAAAATGAATGGCTTAAAAAGCTCGAGCGCCATTTTCTTGGGCAGCCCGCACTGATTGAGCTTCAACTCGGGGCCGACAACGATCACGGACCGGCCGGAATAATCCACCCGCTTGCCCAGGAGGTTCTGCCGGAAACGTCCCTGCTTTCCGCGGAGGGCTTCGCTTAAGGATTTCAGAGGACGACGGTTGGCTCCTAGATGAACCCGGCCTCTCTTGCCGTTATCGAAAAGAGCGTCGACGGCTTCCTGGAGCATCCTTTTCTCGTTGCGGATGATGAGTTCTGGAGCTTTGAGCTCGATGAGTTTCTTGAGGCGGTTATTGCGGTTGATCACTCGGCGATAAAGGTCGTTCAGGTCAGATGTAGCAAACCGCCCGCCGTCCAGCCTCACCAGGGGTCTCAGGTCAGGCGGGATGACCGGAATAATCTTTAGGATCATCCATTCGGGACGGTTTCCCGATTTCTTCAGGGCTTTGAAGACTCTCAGCCTTTTGGCATAGCGCAATCTTCTCTGCTGGGATGTTTCTTTCTTCATCAGCCGCCTGAGGCGCTCGGCCTCTTTGGCCGTATCAATCTCCGTAAGAAGGGAGTTGATCGCTTCTGCTCCGATCGAAACCTCGAACTTATTCCCGTACTTCTCCTGAGCCTCCTTATATTCTTCCTCGTTGAGAAGCTGCTTCTCCTTGAGCGGCGTATCGCCGGGGTCGGTGACGATATAAGATTCAAAATAGAGGACCTTTTCCAGGTCTTTGATCGAAAGATCCAAGACCAGTCCGATCCGGCTCGGAGGACTCTTAAAAAACCAGATATGAGCCACCGGCGAAGCCAGCAGGATGTGGCCCATGCGTTCGCGCCGCACTTTGGACTTGGTGACCTCGACACCGCATCGTTCGCAAATAATACCCCTGTATTTCATCCGTTTGTACTTTCCGCAGAGACACTCATAGTCATTGATCGGCCCGAAGATCTTAGCGCAGAACAGCCCGTCTTTTTCGGGCTTGAACGTTCTATAGTTGATGGTCTCGGGCTTGGTCACCTCGCCCCATGACCAGCTCTTGATTTTTTCCGGAGAGGCGATGCTGATCCTGACCCTGTCGAAATCGACTTTCGATCTGCCTGCGATGGTGGTCGGTCTCGGTTCCATTAGCGTCCTCCTTTAAGAGCCGGGGGGACTTCAATTCCCCAGGGCAAGATCTCGTCTCTTTCTGCCTTTTCCAGTTCCACATTCAGGCACAGACTCTGCAGCTCGCGGATGAGAACATTGACGGATTCGGGAAGCCCGGGAGTAAAATCCAAGTCGCCTTTAACGATGGCCTCATAGATCTTGGCCCGACCTTCGACATCGTCCGATTTGACCGTCAAAAGCTCCTGGAGAGTGAAGGCCGCGCCGTAAGCTTCCAGGGCCCAGACTTCCATCTCACCAAAGCGCTGTCCTCCGAACTGGGCTTTGCCGCCCAGCGGCTGCTGGGTAATTAATGAATAGGGCCCTGTCGAGCGGGCATGGATTTTGTCGTCCACAAGATGGTAGAGCTTCATCATATAAATGTTGCCAACGGTGACCTCTTGATGCAGCAATTCTCCGGTCACCCCGTCATAAAGAGGTGTCTTGCCGGATTCCGGCAACCCAGCCTTCTTAAGGATCTCCTTGATCTCCTTCTCCGAGATCCCATCAAAAACGGGCGTGGAGACCCAGAGATTGAGGATCTTTGCCGCCCATCCGAGATGGGTTTCTAATATCTGGCCCACATTCATACGGGACGGGACTCCCAGGGGATTGAGAACGATTTCCACGGGCGTGCCGTCGGGCAGGCGGGGCATGTCCTCTTCAGGCACGATCTTGGCGACAATCCCCTTATTGCCGTGCCGGCCGGAAATCTTATCCCCGACAGATAGCTTCCTTTTCATGGCGATGAAGACTTTGATGGCCTGGATGACTCCGGGAGACAGCTCGTCACCCTTCCTCAGCGTGTCGACTTTATCTTTAAACTCCGCCCGAAGGGCATCAATCTGGCGCCGAACCTTTTTGTCGATATCCTTGATTTTCGCGTCGCGCTCGTCATTCTCCTCCAATTTCAGCCTGGAATAATCATCTGGGTCGATGAGGTCGAGCATCTTCTCAGTCAGCTTCGTGCCTTTGGCGAGGGTTTGGCCGGATATCTTCTGGTCTCTGTCCAGGACCTCTCCTTTGATATAGGACCTAGTCCGACGCCCCTTCTCTCCTTCGAGAATAGTGATCTCGTCATCCAGGTTCCGCTTCATCTTGGCGATTTCTTCCTTCTCGATCACTTTGGCCCGTGGCCCCTTCTCACTCCCGCGCCGGGAGAAGATCCGGACATCAATAACGGTGCCTTCGATTCCAGGAGAACAGTACAGAGAGGCATCCTTCACATCCAGAGCTTTTTCGCCGAAAATCGCCTTCAGCAATTTCTCCTCGGGAGACAGCTGCGTCTCCCCCTTGGGCGCGACTTTGCCGACCAGGATGTCGCCCGATTTCACGTAGGCCCCTATCCTCACGATCCCATTCTCGTCGAGGTTGCGGAGCACGTTTTCGGGAACGTTGGGAATATCCTTGGTGATCTCTTCCGGACCGAGCTTTGTATCCCGGGCTTCAATAGTCTCTTCAACAATATGGATCGAGCTGAAGATGTCATCCTTGATCAACTTCTCGCTCACGATGATGGCATCCTCGAAATTGTACCCGCGCCAGGGCATAAAGGCGCAGAGGACGTTCCGGCCCAGGGCCAGTTCGCCTTTGTCCGTGCAGGAGCTGTCCGCCAGAATCTCCCCTTTTTCAACCCGGTCGCCCTTGCGGACGATCGGCCTATGGTTGATGCACGTATTCTGATTGGTCCGGAGGAACTTGGTGAGGAGGTAGAGGTCGGTGCCGACATCGTGTTCCTTGGCTTTTTCCTTCTCGTCGACCCGGATCAAAATTCTCTCGGCGTCGACAAACTCGACAACTCCGGGTCTCTGACAGATGACCACATCCCCCGAGCCCTTGGCCACAAGGTATTCAATCCCTGTTCCTACCAGGGGGGCCTCAGGCCGCAGCAAAGGAACGGCCTGTCTCTGCATGTTTGAGCCCATAAGGGCGCGGTTAGCGTCGTCATGCTCAAGGAATGGAATGAGGGCAGCGGAGAGGGAGACCAGTTGTTTCGGGGAAACATCAATATAATCCACCTGATCCCGGGGAATGGACTTGAAGTTTCCGGCCTGACGGGCAGTGACCAATTCATTGATGAAATGGCCGCCTTTGTCGACGGGAGCATTGCCCTGGGCGATGATGTATTTCTCCTCTTCCCAGGCTGTCAGGTAGAAGCACTGAGGTTCAACCACCGGAAGCTGCCTGACCTTCCCTTTCTCGAGCTGCTCTACTATCTTTATGAATTCATTCTTTTCGACGATTTCATCCATCTTGTAGGAGCTGTCCCCTGGATGAACGATCTTGACATAATCAACGATCCTCCCGTTGCGGACCTTGCGGTAGGGCGTCTCGATAAAACCGAAATCATTGACCCTGGCATAACAGCTCAAAGATGAAATGAGGCCAATATTCGGGCCTTCGGGAGTCTCCACCGGGCAGATTCGGCCATAGTGGGAAGACTGAATATCTCTGACCTCAAACCCGGCTCTCTCCCGGCTCAATCCGCCGGGCCCCAAAGCACTCAAGCGTCTCTTGTGGGTGATCTCGGCGAGGCTGTTGATCTGGTCCATAAACTGGGACAGCTGCGAACTGCCGAAAAACTCCTTCAGCGCTGCAATGACTGGCTTGGAATTGATGAGGTCCTGGGGCATGGCCGAGGTCAGGTCAGCGCTGATGGTCATTTTTTCCTTGACCGTTCGCTCCATCCGGGTTAACCCAATGCGGAAGGCGTTCTCGACCAGCTCGCCAACAGAGCGGACGCGGCGGTTCCCAAGGTGGTCAATATCGTCGACCGTCCCTTCCCCGAGGCGCAAACGCAGCAGGTACCTAATGACCTCAACGTAATCGAGGGGAGAAAGGATTTTTTCGTCCATGGAGGTGTTCAAACTGAGCTTGATATTCATCTTGAGCCGGCCGATCCTGGAGAAATTATATTTCTGGGAGTTGAAGAACAGGTTGCGGAAGAGGTTGTGCGCGCTCTCCATCGTATGCGGCTCTCCCGGCCTCAACTTTCTGTAGATCTCTGCGAGAGCCTGGTTTGTGTCTTTGCGCGCGTCCTTCTTGAGAGTGTTGGAGATGATGGGCCCGGTCCGGTCCTGTTCGGGATAGAAGACCTCAAAAGGCTCGCCCCGGCCGGCGAGGAGGTCAAGCTGGACATCGCCGAGCTCTTCATTCGGTTTGACTTTGCCCTTGATGGTAGCTAAGGAATAAGCTCCCTGGAGCTCTTTCTTGACCAGGGGGACTTTAGCTACTGCTTTTTGCTTCAGCTCCTGGATAATTTCCGGAGTGAGCTTTTTCTTGGCAGGCAAAAGGACTTTCCTGGAAGAAGGAGGCGTAACGTCGTCGGCCACCGTCTTGCCCGCCAGGTCGTCCGAAAGTTCCCAGTAAAGTTTGCCGTCTTCGGGCAGGACCTTATAGATCCTGTAGAAAAGGCGGATGATCTCTTCGTCAGAGCCGAACCCGAGGGCCCTTAAGAAAACGGAGGCCAGGAATTTCTTCTTCCGGTCCAGCCGGACATAAAGGTTGTTCTTGCTATCGTATTCAAACTCCACCCACGCTCCCCGATAAGGGATGATTTTGCCGATGAAGAAGCCCTTGGCTTCGCCCGGCCGGAAGAAAACCCCGGGCGACCTCTGCAATTGGCTGACAACGACTCTTTCGATGCCGTTAAAAATGAAAGTCCCCTTTTCGGTCATCAGGGGGATATCACCGAAATAGACTTCCTGCTCTTTGATATGCTTTAGCCTCTTCGACTTGCTCGTGACATCCTTCTCCCACGAGATCAGCCGGACCTTCAGCCTCAGCGGGACGGAAAAAGTGTAGCCTTTCTGAATGCACTCGTTGGGGCTGTATTTCAGCTTCAGCTTGACTCTGTCCCCGCAATGCTCGCAGACCGGAGTCTCGATTTTCCTCATCGCATTGCAGTAGGGACAGATTTCTTTCTCGGTCAGCTCTATGTCCGAGGGAAGGAGCGTACCGCAGTCCTTGCAGCGACTGCGCGAATTTTCCACGCCCTTCAGGCGTCCGCACTTGCACTCCCAATTTCCGATCGAGTAGCTGATAAAATCGAGCTGGGTCGTCTCCTTAAAATCGGAGATGGGAAAGACATCCTTGAAAGCGGACTGCAGGCCAGCATCCTTTCGCTCCTCCGGCAGGAGGTCCATCTGCAGGAATTCAGCGTAAGACTGCCTCTGGATGGCCAGAAGGTCAGGCATAGGAAATTGCGTCCCGATTTTCGAAAAATCGGTTCGCTCGATGCGGTGATTAAGACTTTCTGATTCCTTTTGCATGTTCACTCACGGAAAAAGTGTTGATTTATCATTGATCTATTCGCAAAGAACAATGATATTCATAAAACGTTTGAGTTACTGGAGTTCAACCGTAGCTCCGACCTCGTCGAATTTGGCCTTGATGGCTTCCGCCTCTTCTTTGGAGATTTTTTCTTTGACCGGCTTGGGGACGGAATCCACCAGGTCCTTGGCTTCTTTCAACCCCAGGTTGGTGACTTCCCGGACGATCTTGATGACGTTGATTTTCTTGTCTCCAGCGTTCTTGAGAACGACAGCGAACTCTGTCTTGACCTCTTCGGCCTTGGGCTCTGCGCCGGGGGCGGCAGCGGCTCCAGCAAAGGCCATGGGTGCCGCGGCGGCTGCGCTGATGCCATATCTCTGCTCGAATTCTTTGATGTAATCAGAGAGCTCCAGGACCGTCAAGCCATCCAGATGCTCGAAGAACTGTTCTTTGGTGAGTTTTGTTGCCTCATCCTTTGTTTGTGCTTTGGGCATTTTTACCTCCAACTCTATTTTTTATCTTTTAATTGACTCAACAACCGGCCTATATTCACTAAGGGGGCTTGCCAAGTCCTTAAAAGTCTCGTCAATGGATAGGCCATGAGATAGCCGATCTTTCCCAGCAATTCCTCTCGGGACGCCAGCTTGCAGATTTCCTCGAACTTCTCCGGGGGGACGATCTGTCCATCGAGGAGGCCCCCCTTGAAAGTCAAGACCTTCTTCCGCGCGGAAAAATCTTTGAGCAGGCGAGCCAGCTTCACCGGCTCGTCAGAGGCAAACGCAATGGCCGTCGGCTTCTGAAAATATTCTCTGAGCTCGCGGGGCATATCCTCTTTGAGGGCCCGAAGAGCCAGGCGATTTTTTACAACCCTAAAAGAGTAGGAATTCTTGCGCAGGAGCTTCCTCAATTCCACGGCATGGGCCACGGTCATTTTGGTATAGTCCAGGAGATAGACCGTCTTCTGACTGCTGAAATTCTCCCCCAAATCCTTGATCAGGTTTTGCTTCGTTTCGCGCTTCACCTTCATGCTCCTATTTTTCCAGGATCGCCTCTGAGATCTTCAAGGCGGGGCCCATCGTTGAAGAGATGGAAATGCTGCGAACGTATTTCCCTTTCGCGGCCGGTGGTTTGGCGTGCATCACGGCCTGGAGAAAGACTCTGATATTCTCGGCGAGCTTTTCTTCGGGAAAGGACATTTTCCCGACCGTCGTGTGGAGAATTGCGGATTTGTCGACCCGGAATTCCACCTTGCCGGCTTTGGTTTCCTGGACGGCCTTCCTAATATCGAAGGTCACCGTGCCGGACTTGGGATTCGGCATGAGCCCTTTGGTCCCGAGGATCCGGCCCAGCTTGCCGACTCCTCTCATCACGTCCGGGGTGGCGATGACGACATCAAAATCAATCCATCCCGAGGCGATTTTTTCGATCAGCTCTTCCCCTCCGGCGTAATCCGCACCTGATTCTTCGGCCTCTTTGATCTTTTCACCTGAAGCGATGACGCAGATCTTCTTGGTCTTTCCCGTCCCATGAGGCAGGACGACAATCCCCCGCACCATTTGGTCTGAATGCTTCGGGTTGACCCCCAAGCGCATGGCCAGGTCGACGGACTCGTCGAACTTAGCATAACTCGTCTTCTTAAGTAGGCTCACTGCCTCTTCCAGAGTGTATTCTGGCTGGGTGACGAGCTCCTTGGCCTTGACGTATTTCTTCCCTCTTTTACTCACTGATGATCTCCAATCCCATGTTTTTGGCCGTGCCTTCGATGATCTTCTTGGCCATTTCCAGGTCGTTGGCGTTCAGGTCAGGCAGCTTGAGTCTGGCGATATCCTCGATCTGCTTCTTGGTCACCTTGCCGACCTTTTCTTTGTTCGGGGCTCCCGAACCCTTGGCAATGCCCGCAGCCTTTTTGAGAAGATAGGACGCCGGAGGAGTTTTCAACTCGAAAACAAAACTCTTGTCTTTGTAGACCGTGATCAGGACAGGAACGATCGTCCCTTCTTCCATCCGGCTTGTCTTTTCGTTGAACTGGCGGACAAAATCCATGATATTGACGCCGTGCTGGCCGAGCGCGGGTCCGACGGGCGGCGCCGGGCTGGCCTGTCCGGCAACGATCTCAAGCTTGATTCTGGCAACGACTTCTTTGGACATGCTCCCCTCCTAAATCTTCTCCACCTGCAGAAACTCCAATTCCACAGGAGTGGATCGACCGAAAATGGTGACCAGGACTTTGAGGGTATTTTTCTCGTGATTGACCTCTTCCACGATCCCGTTGAAATTGAAAAAGGGGCCGTCGATGATCCGGACCGCCTCTCCTTTCTCAAAGGAATGCTTTGGCTTGGGTTTTTCCGAGGTCGTCTCCATGTGTTCAACGATCTGGCCGACCTCTTCCCGATGAAGCGCTGATGGCTTTTTCCCTGGTCCGACAAAACCTGTCACCTTAGGGGTTTCCCGGACAAGGTGCCAGTTCTCATCGCTCATTTCCATCTCGACCAGGATATATCCCGGATAGGACCTTTTGGTGGAGACGACTTTCCTCCCGCCCTTGATCTCAATGACATCTTCGGTGGGGATGATGATCTGCCCAAACTGGTCCTGAAGACTCAACTCGAGCGCTCTTTGGCGAATGGATTCGGCCACGAATTTCTCGAAGCCGGAATACGTATGAACAACATACCAATTTTTTGCCATTTCCATACCTTTTTAGCCGAATAGGGACTTGATCTGCGAAATCACCCAGGAAAAGATAATGTCCATGAAAAAGAGGTAGAACCCAAAAAAAAGCGTGGCCACGATGACGACGATGGTCGTACTATAGACCTCATTGCGGGAAGGCCAGGTGACCTTCTTGATTTCTGCGCGCACCTCTTTCAGAAAGGGAACGATGCGTTTATACCATCTGACTTTTTCTTCCATGGCCAATCTTTCTCCCTAAGGACGATCTTTGTTTGCTCAAGCCTCCTCGTGTCTCCGGGGGTGACGTGCCTCTTCTATCCTTCAAGCGGAACCAAGGGCAGGTGAGGCAGGACTCGAACCCGCAACCTGCGGTTTTGGAGACCGCTGCTCTAACCAGTTGAGCTACTCACCTCCCTAACGTTCTTTCCTCTTGTCTCGCTCAGCCGAAGTTGGCCCCCTCCCTACCTCACTTCTTTATGGGAAGTATGTTTGCGGCAAAAGGGGCAATATTTCTTTATTTCAAGCCGTTCCGTCTGTGTTTTCTTGTTCCTGGTGGTCGTGTAGTTTCTGCGCTTGCAAGCGGTGCACTGAAGGGTGATGATTTCTCTCATTCTGTTCTCTCTTGCCCTTTCTCTCCAAACTCACTCGTTTGCTTCTTCGGCCTTGAATCTCCCTACTCCAAAATTTCGGTGACAGTGCCGGCGCCGACCGTCCGGCCGCCCTCGCGGATGGCAAAGCGCAAGCCCTTCTCCATCGCCACATCCGTG
>Ga0209253_10002889_pt1 | contig 15154 bp, 10 predicted proteins | sample FrelakmetBRP12BR_FD_187145 | JGI IMG/M metagenome (GOLD analysis project Ga0209253, IMG submission 187145) | Freshwater lake sediment microbial communities from the University of Notre Dame, USA, for methane emissions studies - BRP12 BR (SPAdes)... | ecosystem: Environmental > Aquatic >...
CTCGGCATCAGCCCCGTCATCGAGTTCAAGTCGGGCATGGGCGCACCGCTGAACGCCACCCTGCCGACGCCCTACAACAACCTGGGCGTTGACGGGTTCGACGTCAAAGATGTGCTCACCCGCACCGGCGACATCACCAAGCTCGCCGCCGATCTCGTCGCGTACGCTCAGGGCAAGACCGGCAAGAACGTCCCGTTTGCCGACCTCGTGCTGCGCTTTCCGGTGTTCCCGGGGACCACGACTCCGGCGACCGCCCTCGCCCAGGCGATCGCCCTCCAGCCCACTTTCATCACCGTGGCGATCGGGAGCAACGACGCCCTGGGTGCTGCGCAGTCGGCGGTCGTCATTGACGGCGTGACGATGACGACGAAGGCCGACTTCCAGACGCGGTACACTCAGCTCCTCGGTGCACTGCGCCAGGCTCGGCCCAACGCTCCCATCCTCGTCGCAACGATCCAGGACGTGCTGGCTTTCCTGACGGCGATCAAGCCGTACATCGTGAACCCGGCGACGGGTGCGCACATCCCGTTGATCGGCGAGGCCGGTCCGCTCACCGAGAGCGATTATTTGACGCTGTACGCCTCGTCGCTGCTCGCCAAGGGGATCGGGATCCCGGCGGCCGCCGGCGGCACCGGCTTGCCGTTGCCCGAGGGCTCGTTCGACCCGGCGACGATGACGCTGACGGCTGGCGTGATCCTGCGCGCGGGGGAGATGTCTGCCCTCGTTCAGCAAATCGGTCAGTACAACCAGGTCATCAAGGATGTTGCAGCCTCCGTAGGGGCCAAAGTCGTTGACATCAACGCCGTCTACCGCGACTGGAACGCCAACGGTGTGACCATCGGTGGGGTGAAGGTCACGACCGCCTTCCTCACCGGGGGGATGTTCTCGTACGACGGTGTCCACCCGACGGGCCTGGGCTATGCCCTGATTGCGCGCGAGTGGATCAAGGCGATCAACGCAAACTACGGAGCCTCGCTGCCCGACATCGACCTCCTGCCGTTCTTCACCGGTGAGGGCGCCGCGGCTTCCACAACCGTCCTGGCTGCCAACACGGTGTTCAGTGAGCAGGCGGCGATCGCGATGATCAAGGGGTATGCACCGTACGCGCTCACCGACAAGCTCCAGACCGGCGGCCGCGTGGTGCGCAAGCACCTCGCCGAGCATACGACTCGGGGGCCGGTGGAGCCCACGGTTCCGTAGCGCTCTCTCGTTCTTTAGTCTTCCATGGGGCCGCCTTCGGGCGGCCCTCCTGTTTTCGGGCGTGGTACCCTTCGGCACTCGTGTGGGGGTTGGAGAAAGGAGGCCGGCGTGGACTACCCCATCTGGAACCTGGCCTTCGGTGGCGGCGTGCTGATCGGGATCGTGGCCATCACGCACGTCCTGGTTTCGCACTTCGCCATCGGCGGCGGCTTCGCGATCGCGTTCATCGAAACGCTCGCGGTGCGGCGGCGCAACCCTGCGCTGCGCGCCCTCGCCAAGCGCAGCTCGCTGATGCTGATCCTGGTCTCGACGGTGTTCGGGGCGATCTCCGGGGTCGGAATCTGGGTCACGATCGGGCTGGTGCAGCCCGCGGCGACCTCGGCGCTGATCCACAACTACGTCTGGGGCTGGGCGGCCGAGTGGGGGTTCTTCATCCTGGAGGTGGCGATGGCGCTCGCCTACTACGCCACCTGGGGGAAGGTCCGCCCGCGCACCCACCTGCTGATCATCTGGCTCTACTTCTTCGCGGCCTACATGTCGCTGGTCGTCATTCAGGGGATCATCTCGTTCATGCTGACCCCCGGAAGGTGGCTGGAGACCCGCTCCTTCTGGGATGGGATGTTCAACCCCAGCTATCTGCCGGGGCTGCTGCTGCGCACGGGCATCTGCCTGTTCCTGGCCGGGGCCTACCTGACGCTGGCCGCGCTGCGGGAGCCCGACCGGGGCGCGCGAGCGGGCATGGTGCGCCTGCTGGCGAGCTTCCAGGTGGTGGGCGTGCTGCTCGCCTACGGCGGCTACCGCTGGTGGGAGCACGTGCTGCCGGAGTCCGTGAGGGCGATCTTCCTTGGAGCCAAGGCGCTCCTCCCGGCGCTTGCCTCCACGCGCCACCTCGTCCTCTGGGCGCTGACGGCCTACCTGCTGCTGGCCCTCTTCGCCCTTGCCGCCCCCCGCTTCCACCGCTGGCCGTCTGCGGTGGCCGCGCTGCTCGCCGCGTTCGCGTTCTTCGGGGGCTACGAGCGACTCCGGGAGGGTTCCCGCAAGCCCTTCGTGATCCGGGACTTCATGTTTTCGAACGGGGTGCTGGTGAGCGAGATCCCGGACCTGAACCAGCGCGGGATACTGAGCAAGGCCGTTTGGGCGGCGCAAACCAGCGGGGGAGAGCAGGCGAAGGGACTGGCGGTGTTCCGCGCCCAGTGCGCCTCGTGCCACACGCTGGACGGCTACCTCTCGATTCGCAAGCTGGTGGCGCCCGTGGATGCCGACATGCTCAACGGCATCCTCTCCACCATGCGGGAGGAGGGGAACGAGTACACGTCGGGGCAGTACACCCACGAGGGGCACGTCGCCACGGAAAAGCTCGACTACCCCTTGATGCCGCCCCTGGTCGGCACGGAGGCGGAGGTCGATGCCCTGGCCAGCTACCTCTTGAGCCTGAAGCCCTCGAACGTCGCGGAGGCGAGCCATGGAAAGTAACCTGATCCCTGCCCTGGACCCCGCCCCGCTCCCGGGGCCCCCCTGGCTCTTCCACGTGCTCTGGGTCGTGACGTTCCTGATCCATCTGCTGTTCGTCAACACGGTGCTCGGCGGCTCGCTGCTGGCGGCGCTCGCGGGCCTCGCCGGCGCTGGCAAGCGCGAGATCCAGAGCCTGTTCGTGGAGGTCAACGCCTGGGCGATCTCGTTCGCGATCACCTTCGGCATCGCCCCGCTGCTGTTCATGCAGGTGTTGCTGGGGCGCTTCTTCTACACCGCGACGATCCTCGTCGCCTGGGCCTGGCTCGGAATGCTGGGCCTGCTGATGGTCGGCTACTACCTCAACTACGTGGCCAAGTTCCGGCTGCGGGCCGGCAAGGGGGCAGGAGCGGTGCTGATAATCGAGGCGGCCTGCTTCCTGGTGATCGCGGCCATCCAGGTCGCGATCAACCTGCTCCACATGCAGCCCGGGCGTTGGGCGAGGGTGGCCGAGCAGGCCTGGGCCGCGCTCGCCGACCCGACGTTCGTGCCGCGCTACGTGCACTTCGTGCTGGCGGCGGTGGCGATGTCCGGAGCTCTGCTGGCGTGGGTGGCGGTGCACAGGGCGACCAAGGGCGGCGACGCTCAGATCCTCTCGGGGATGGCCCGCTTCGGGGTGCGCGCAGCGCTCGTGGCCACCCTGCTACAGCTGGTGGATGGCTTCTGGCTGCTGCTCACGCTGCCGGAGGACGTCCTGAAGGCGTTCATGCGCGGGGGTCCGGCCACGATGGTGCCGCTGACCCTCGGGATCCTCGCGGGGGTGCTCCTGCTCGTGGTGCTGGCGCAGATCGCCGACCCGCTCGCTAACCCGACCCGGGTGCGACGGGTGGCCGAGCTGATGGTCGGAGCCGTCGTGTTCATGGTCCTGACGCGGCATCAGCTTCGCACCATCTACCTCGCACCGGCGCGGGCGAACGAGCAGGTGACGGTCGCACCCCAGCTGGGCGCGCTGGCGCTGTTCCTGGTGGTGTTCGTGCTCTGCGTCGCGCTCACGGTGTACGCGCTCGTGAAGGCCGCCAAGGACCGTCCGCAGGCCGGAGAGGACGCGGCGTAGGAGTAGGGGCGGGGCTTGCCCCGTGGTGTCGTTGAAGCGGGGTTTGCCCCCGCCCGGCGGCGATTTGGTTTGACGCAGGGGAGGCCGCAAGGGCCTCCCCTACCTCTCAGCGGAGCACTGCTCTCGCGGCGCGCAGCGTCGTCTCGACGTCGGTATCGGTGATCTCGTAGTGGGTGACCATGCGCACGTCGGTCGCGCCGAAGGCGCCGAGCAGCACACCGCGCTCCTTCATGCCGGTGACGAAACGCTGTGAGGGCGCCACGGCGGCATCGCCCGGCACCTTCTCCGGGCGCAGGCGGAACACCAGGATGTTGGTGTAGACGCGCGCCGGGTCGATCTCGACCGCCGGCAACGCGGCAAGACCATCGGCGAGGCGCCTGGCGCGCTCGTGGTCCTCGGCGAGCCGGTCCACCATCTCGGTGAGCGCCACGATTCCCGCGGCCGCAAGGACGCCGACCTGCCGCATCCCGCCCCCGAACAGCTTGCGCACGCGCACCGCCTCCTCGATCAGCTCGCGGCTGCCGAGCAGCATCGAGCCGACCGGGGCGGCAAGGCCCTTGGAGAGGCAGAACATGACCGTGTCGCACCCCTTCGCGAGCTCGGCGGCGGTGGTGCCGAGGGCCGCGGCGGCGTTGAAGATGCGGGCGCCGTCCAGGTGCACCGGCAGGCCGTGGTCGTGGGCGACCGCCGCGAGCGCCCTCGTGCGGGCGGTGTCCATCGGCAGCCCCGACCACAGGTTGTGGGTGTTCTCCAGCGCCAGCAGGCGGGTCGGGGTCCGGTACGACACCCTGGGGGCTATCGCCGCCTCGACCTGTGCGGGTTCGAGCAGGCCCTTCTCGGTGACGATCGGGCGCGGGAGCGCGCCCGACCAGACCGCCATGGCGCCCATCTCGAAGTTGAAGATGTGCCCGCGGGCCTCGATGATCACCTCACTGCCGGGGCGCGTCTGCAGATGCACGGCGAGCTGGTTGCCCATCGTGCCCGTGGGGACGAAGAGCGCGGCCGGGAAGCCCAGCGTCGCCGCGGCGAGTTCCTCGAGGCGGAGGGCGGTGGGGTCCTCGCGGTAGACGTCGTCGCCGACCTCGGCCTCCGCCATCGCGCGCCGCATGGCGGGTGTGGGGTGGGTCACGGTGTCCGAGCGCAGGTCGATCATGGCCGCTATCATAGCGGCCCTGGGGGGTGCATGAGCGAGAGCTTCCGGGCGGTTGCGCAGGAGCGTGGGGTGGAGGAGCTGGTGCTCGAGGGGAACGGCCTGCGGGTGCTGCTCCTGCCCGACCCCAGCGTGCCGGTGGTGGCGGTGTGCGTGATCTACCACGTGGGGTCGAGAAACGAGGCGGTCGGCCACACCGGCTCGACCCACCTGCTCGAGCACCTGATGTTCAAGGGCTCGCGCCGGTTCGACCCGTCCGACGGGAAGCCGATCGCCCGCGTCCTCGAGCGCGTCGGCGCCCACTTCAACGCAACCACCTGGTTCGACCGGACGAACTACTACGAGACCCTGCCGCCGGAGCACCTGGAGCTGGCGCTCGAGCTCGAGGCGGACCGCATGCGGAACGCGCTCCTGCGCGAGGCGGACCTGGCGACCGAGATGACGGTGGTGCGCAACGAGTTCGAGCGCGGCGAGAACGAGCCCTTCGACGCGCTGCTCAAGGAATCGTTTGCAATCGCTTTCCGCGAGCACCCCTACCACCACCCGACGATCGGGTGGCGCAGCGACATCGAGAACACCTCGATCGACCGTTTGCGCGCGTTCTACGACACCTTCTACTACCCGGACAACGCCTCGCTCGTGCTGGTCGGGTCGTTCGACCGGGCCGAGGCGCTGGAACTCGTGGCAAGGCACTTCGGCCCGCTGCCGCGGGCCCCGCGCGAGATCCCTTCCGTTGCGATTAGGGAGCCGCGCCAGGAAGGGGAGCGCCGTTTCGTCATTCGCCGCGCCGGGGAGGTCGGCTGGGTGGTCGTCTCCTGGCGAACCCCCGAGGCGGCGCACCGCGACACCCACACCCTCGCCGTGCTGGCGGACGCCCTCGGTGGCGGGGTGACGTCCCGCCTCTACCAGCGATTGGTGGAGACCGGCATGTGCCTCGACGTGCAGGCGGTGGCGTGGCAGTTGCGCGACCCCGGTCTGTTCCAGGTGTTCGCGACGCTGAACCCGCCTGCGCCGCACGAGAAGGTCGAGAGAATCATCGAGAAGGAGGTTGCCTCGGTCGTCCGTAAGGGGCTCTCGAAGGCCGAGCTGGAGAGGGCCAAGGCTCAGGTTGAGGCGCAGACGGCGTACCATCGCGACTCCCCTGCCCAGGTCGCGGCCGGGCTCGCCGAGGCGATCTCCTCGGTGGACTGGCGCTTCTACCTCGACTACCCGGACCGCATCCGAGCAGTGGGGCGCGACGACCTCGTCCGGGTGTCGGGTGAGACGTTCGTCGAGGACTCGGTCTCGGTTGGGTACTTCATCCCGAAAGACGCGCACGGCGGACCGGGCGTGGTGCCCCGCCCCGCGCCGCAGGGGCTGCGTCCCGCTCCCTGCTTCTACCGTGCGGAGCTGGCCCCCCGCGTCAAGGAGACGGCCCTGCCGGGAGGGGGCCGCATCCTGCTGCTGCCCCGTCACACCAACACCACCGTGAACCTCCACGGCTCCCTGCTGGCCGGGCACGGGATGGTCGGGACCGAGGAGTGGAGCGCAGCGTCGCTGGTTCCCGACATGCTCGAGCGCGGCACGTCCGGGCACTCCAGGCTCGAGATCGCTCGCCTACTCGAGGACCGCGGCATCGAGCTCGACGTCTCCGCGGATGGCTTCAACCCCTTCGAGATCTTCTGCTCCGGCCGCTGCCTTGCGCGTCACCTTCCCCTCGTCCTCGAGCTCCTGGCGGAGATGTTGCTGTCGCCGAGCTTCCCCGCGGACGAGCTGGAGAAGCTGCGCACCCTGCGCCTCGGTGAGCTCGCCCAGGCTCGGGAGGACACGTTCCACCGGGCGTTCGAGGCTTTCGCGCGTCTCACCTTCCCGCCCGGCCACCCGCACTACCGCCGCCCTTTCGACGAGCGGCGGGCGGGTCTCGAGCGCCTCACCCGGGAGCAGCTGGTGGCGGTGCACGGGAGGCTCTACGGCCCCGCCTCGCTGGTCCTGGCTCTGGTGGGGGACTTCGACTCCGGCGCGGTCGAGCGACGCCTAGGGGAGCTGTTCGGGCCGGCGCAGGGTGGGTGCCGCGATGTGCCAGCGGTCGCGCGGCGTGGGCCGCGCGACGCCTCGCCGGGTGAGGCACGCGAGAGCATGCGCGACAAGCCCAATCTGGACGTGGTGATCGGGCACCCGGGCGGGTTGCGGCGCGCCGACGAGGACTTCCTCGCCGCCTCGCTGGGCAACTCGGTGCTCGGCCACTCGACGCTCTCGTCGCGCCTCGGGATGCGCCTGCGCGACAGGGAAGGGCTCACCTACGGCGTCATCTCGCGGTTCTTCGGGGCTTCGCTGCTGGACGGCCCTTGGGCGGTCACGTTCTCGGTGGCGCTGCAGAACCTGGACCGGGCCCTGGTGGCGGTCCGCGAGGAGCTCGCGCGCTTCGTGGCGGAGGGCCCGAGCGAGGCGGAGCTTGCAGACGAGAGGGCGGCGATGGCGGGCTCGTACCGGGTCTCCCTGGCCACCCCGATGGGGATGGCGCGCGAGCTGATCCGGCTGGTCAGGCACGGCCTGCCGGTCGCGGAGATCGATCGCATCCCCGAGAGGGTCCTGGCGACCCGGCGCGAGGAGGTCGTCGCGGCGGTTCGGCGCCACATCGACCCGGATCGGCTCTGCCTCGCGGTGGCCGGCGACCTCGTTGCAAAGCAGGGCGGCGCCGTCTAGCATCTCCTCGCCATGCTGCGCGAGCTGGAGGTCCGCGACCTCGGGATCATCGAGAGGGTTCGGCTCGAGCTCCCGGCGGGGTTCATCGTCCTGACCGGTGAGACCGGTGCGGGGAAGTCGCTGCTCGTGCAGTCGCTCCAGCTCCTGGCCGGGGAGCGCGCGGACGCCGAGCAGGTACGGGGCGGGCGGGACCGGCTGCTGGTGGAGGGGTGCTTCGCCGCCCCACCCGACGAGGCGGCGCAAGAGCTGCTCTCCCAGCTCGGCGTCAACGGCGGCGAAGAGCTGGTGCTGCGACGCGAGGTCTCGGCGGCCGGTCGCTCGCGCGCCTGGGTCAACGACGTGACGGTGACGGTGGGTGCCCTTCAGCGTCTGGCCCCTTACCTGCTCGCCATCCACGGCCAGCACGAGCAGCGCGGCCTCACCGACCCGTCCACTCACATCTCGCTGGTGGACACGGCCGGCGGTTTGACCGGCGAGTGCGTGAAGGTCGGCGAGGCGTTCGAGGCCTGGCAGCAGGTGCGCGAGCGGTTGGAGGCCCAGCGCCGGTCGCTCGGCACGCGGCGCGATCGCCTGGACGTCATCGCGTTCCAGGCCAGGGAGATCGATGAGGCGCGGCTGGAGGCCGGGGAGGAGGAGCGCCTGCGGGAGGAGCGCGCCTTCCTGCAGCATGCGGAGCGCATCGGCGAGCTGGTGAGCCTCGCGCGCGGCGCGCTCGGCGGCGAGGGAGGCACGGTCGCGCTTGCCCGCGCGGCCAGAGCCGTGCGCGAGCTCCAGGAGCTCGGGATCGGGGTGGGTGAGACCGCCGAGGATCTGGAGCAGGCCCGGGTGCTGGCCGAGGAGGCCGAACGCGTCCTGATCGGCCTTTCCGACCGCGTGCGCCCGGACCCGCAGCGCCTCGAGGTCGTCGAGGGGCGCCTGGCGCTTCTGGAGCGCCTGAGTCGCAAGTACGGCGGCTCGCTCGCGGCGGTGCTCGAGCACCGGGCGCAGCTGCAGGCGGAGCGGGAGCAACTGGAGGGGGTCGAGGACGACATCGTGCGCCTGGAAGAGGAGCAACGGGTGCTGGCCGACCGCTACCTCGATCTGGCGAAGGCGCTCTCGGCACGCCGTGCGGTGGCCGCCGAGAGGTTCTCCGGCCGAGTCGTGGAGGTGCTCAAGGGCCTCGGCATCCCGCGGGCGCGCCTGCGGCTGGCGCTGGCGCGGCGGACCTCGCCCGCAGGTCCCCTGGAGACCGACGGTGTGCGCGTGGAGCCGGCCGCGGACGGCATCGACGCCGGCGAGTTCGAGCTCTCCACCAACCCGGGCGAAGAGCTGCGCTCGATGGCGCGCATCGCCTCGGGCGGGGAGCTGTCCCGCATCCACCTGGCCATGCGCACGGTTCTGCGGGACTCGCTGCCGCGCCGGGGAGTGCTGTCGCTCCTCTTCGACGAGGTCGACGCCGGGATCGGCGGCAACGTCGCCGACGAGCTCGGCGAGCTGCTCGCCGGGCTGGGTACGCGGGACCAGGTGCTGGTCGTCACCCACCTGCCCCAGGTGGCGGGGCGCGCCTCCACCCACTTCGTGGTGCGCAAGGAGACCGCCCGGGGGCGGACGGTGACGCGGGTGGAGCGGGTCGCCGAGGGGGCGCGGGTGGAGGAGCTCGTCCGCATGCTCGGGGGCGGCACGCCGACGCCGGCCGCCCGCCAGCACGCCCGTGAGCTTCTCAGAATGACCTGATGCTCCGCCTGCCGTTTGCCGACCAGAGCGACCTCGCCGCTGCCCTCCAGGCCGTGCGGAACGCCTGGGGCGGCCACGGCGTGGTCGCCCTGCCCACCGAGACGTTCTACGGCCTCGCGGTGCCCCCGGACGACCCGGCAGCGGTCAATCGTGTCTTCACCCTCAAGGGAAGGCCGGCGGAGAAGGCATTGCCGGTTGTGGCGGCCTCGCTCGCGCAGCTCGAGCGGCTGGTGGTGGTGCCGGAGGGGTGGCGGGGGCGCCTGGAGGCGGCCTGGCCGGCTCCCCTCACGGTGGTTCTCCCGTCAGCCAAGGGGCTTGCAGGGGTCGGGCAGACCCTGGCGGTGCGGGTCCCGGCCCAGCCGTTGCTGAGGAGGCTCCTCGCGTCGGTGGGGCCGCTGACGGCGACCTCCGCCAACCGCAGTGGCGGTCCCCCGCTGGCGCGCGTCGAGGATGTCGCCCGGGTGTTGGGCGATGGCCTGGCGCTCCTCCTCGACGGCGGGGATGCCCCTGGAGGCCTCCCTTCGACGGTCCTGGACATCACCCGAGGGGCGCCGCGAATGCTGCGCCAGGGGGCATTCCAGCCGCCTCGCGAGTGGGGTGTGACGGGGGGGTGAAGTTTCCGCAGTTTTTGAGGAAAACTCTGCGGAAAAGCGCCTGGAGCGACCGCAAAGCCCCCCCATCTCAACGGGTTATGCATCATGCACTGCCGCCAGTGCGGTCGTATAAATCATTGAACAATAAAGACTTGTGCGTATTCTGCAGGAATTGTTCTACTTGGCCGACCCGCCGATCTGGCGACTTCCACAGGGGGACGCCCCCTGCCTCGCACCGTGGCTCGTTGCCCCTGCTGGCTGTGTGTGTTAGCGTGACCCGCTTGAGTGAAGGAGTTGAGGGTGAAAATCCGACCCTTTGCCGGCAAATCTCCCCGTTGTGGGCAGCGCGTCTTCGTGGCCTCGACCGCCGTGGTGGTGGGGGACGTCGAGCTTGGCGACGACGCGAGCGTCTGGTACGGCGTGGTGCTCCGCGGCGACCTCAACCCCATCCGGATCGGCCCGCGCACCAACATCCAGGACAACGTGGTGATCCACGTCGACGAGCCTGACTCCCCGACCCTGGTGGCCGAGGACGTGACCGTCGGCCACGCCGCCGTCCTGCACGGCTGCCGGGTGGAGAGGGGGGCGCTCGTGGGGATGCACGCCACGGTGCTCAACGGGGCCGTGATCGGCGAGGAGGCCGTGGTGGCGGCGGGGGCGCTGGTGCCGCCCGGAATGGTCGTGCCGGCGCGCACCCTGGTGGCCGGGGTGCCGGCCAAGGTGCGCCGCGACGGGCTCGCCGAGGAGCTCGACCACGTTCGGCGCGGCGTGCGCAGCTACCTGGAGCTCAAGGGCCGCTACCTGGCCGCCGACGACGAGCGCGAGCTCGAAGACGCCGCGGACTGGGCGAGGCAGTCGTGATTCAGCGTCCACGCGGCACACGCGACCTGCTGCCGCCCGAGACCCGCCTCTGGCAAGCGGTCGAGACCGTTGCCCGCGAGGTCTTTGGAGCTTTCGGGGCCGATGAGATCCGCACTCCGATCTTCGAGGCCACCGAGCTGTTCGTGCGCTCGGTGGGCGAGACCACGGACATCGTCCACAAGGAGATGTACACGTTCCCCGACCGCAAGGGGCGCTCCCTCACGCTGCGGCCCGAGAACACCGCAGGGGTGGCCCGTGCTTGGATCGAGAACGGCCTCTCCGACCGCAGCCTCCCGTTGCGCCTCTACTACCTGGGGCCCATGTTCCGCTACGAGCGCATGCAGCACGGGAGGTACCGGCAGTTCTCCCAGATCGGCCTCGAGCTCGTCGGGGCGGATACGCCTCTCGCCGACGCCGAGGTGCTGGCGGCGATGCACGAGTTCTTCCTGCGGCTGGGCTTTGCGGACCTGGTGATTCACCTCAACAACCTCGGCGACCCCGAGGACCGCGTCCGCTACCAGGACGCCATCAGGGCCACCCTCACGCCGCGCCGAGCAGAGCTGTGCTCGGACTGTCAGCGCCGTCTGGACGAGAACCCGCTTCGCATCCTGGACTGCAAGGTCCCGTCGTGCCGGGTCGTCGCCGCGGACGTTCCGGCGGTGGACGACGTGGCGGGGGAGGCTTCGCGGCGCCACGTGGCCGAGGTCGAGGCGCACCTCGGCCGGCTCGGCATCCCCTACGTACGCAACCACCGGCTGGTGCGCGGTCTGGACTACTACCTCCGCACGGTGTTCGAGGTGATCTCGCCGAAGCTCGGGGTCAACACGGTGCTTTGCGGCGGCGGCCGCTACGACCGCCTGATTGCCGACCTGGGCGGGCCGGCGATCCCCGGCGTGGGTTTCGCGATCGGGGAAGACCGCCTCATCAAGGTGCTGCCCGCGAGCTTCCGCGAGGTCGTGCTCTCTCAGCGGAGGCTGTACCTCGTTCCGCTCGGCGAGGCGGCCCAGGAAAGGGTGCTGGAGCTGGCGCGGTCGTGGGTGCGCGAGGGCGTGCCGGTGGAGGTTGAGGTCGCGGGACGCTCCCTCAAGGCCGCACTCAAGCGCGCCGACCGGGAGGGGTTCAGGGTGGTGGCGATGCTGGGCGAGGATGAGCTGCGCGCCGGGTCGGTGTCGGTGCGGGACCTGACGGCGGGCAGCCAGACCTCGGTGCCTCTGGCGGCGTTCCCGGAGTGGTGGAACGAGCTGATCGGCAGGCCTGTCGGCAACCGCTAGCCGTTGCGCACAGGCGCGCAGCCGGGTCATCGGCGGGCCAAGGTAGAATTCGCCGATGAAATCGCGTGTGTTCCGTCAGCTCCCGGGCACGCTCTACTCCGCGCTGGTCATGGAGCTGTTCGAGCGGCTCGCGTACTACGGGATGGTGCTGGTCCTGGGCATCTACCTGGTCCAGCACATCGGCATCCGCCCCGACCTCTACGGCACCGTCTACGGGATCTTCTCGGGCGCCCTCTACCTTCTTCCGCTCTTTGCCGGCGCGCTCGCCGACCGCTTCGGCTACAAGCCCGCCCTCGTGCTGGCGTTCACAACGCTGACGGGCGGATACGCGCTGCTCGGCAGCTCCAAGAGCTTCCCGGTGATCTGCGTGGCGCTCGGCCTGATCGCGGTGGGTGGCTCGATCATCAAACCGACGATCTCGGGCACCGTCACGCGCACGACGGAGGAGGGCACGACGCGCCCCGTGGGCTTCGGCCTGTACTACATGGTCGTCAACGCCGGCGGGCTGATCGGCCCGGTGCTCGCCGCCCAGGTGCGCAACCGGACCGAGTTCCGCTACGTGTTCTGGGTCTCGGCGGGCGCCTGCGCCCTGATGTTCCTGCAGGCGCTGCTCGCCTACCGCGAGCCGGTCGCGCAGGAGGAGCGGCGCAGCGGAAAGAGCGCCGGCCGCGTGCTGGCGGACGTGGTGCTGGTGCTCGGGAACTGGCGCTTTGTTCTGCTGCTGGTCATCTTCTCCGGCTTCTGGGGCATGATGAATGTGCTCTTCGGCTTCATGCCGCTGTTCGTGGACAGCTTTTCAAACCTGCCCGCGGTGGAGGCGGCGATCGACCGGCTGGTGCCGCTCACGCGCTGGGTCGGCCACTGGCTCAATCCGGAGGTGTTCATCTCGCTCGACGCACTGCTCATCGTGCTGCTGCAGGCGGTGGTGAGCTACTTCACGCGGAGCTGGCGCACGCTCATCGCGATGCTGGTCGGCACCATCGTCTGCACGATCGCGTGGATCATGCCGGCCCTCTCGTCTGCCGCTGGCATGGTGGCCTTCGGTATCTTCGTCTGGTCGTTCGGCGAGATGGTCTGCTCGGCTCGGTTCTTCGAGTACTGCGGGACGATCGCGCCGCGCGACAAGGTTGCCGTCTACCTGGGTTACTCGTTCTTCTCGATCTTCCTCGGGAACCTCTACTCGGGGCCGTGGGCGGGGTTCCTCTACCAGCGCCACATCACCGACCGGGTCGCAGCAGGCTTGGCGCCCCAGTTCATGCCGTTCTTCGGCGGCGTGATGGTGCTGGGCGTGGCGTCCGCCGTGGGTCTCGTGCTCTACGCGCTGTTCGTTGCGCCACCCCGTACCCAGGGTGCACAGACCGCCTGAGCCTCACACAGGGGCCACAGGGCCCGGTTCAGGGGCAGGCGTCGGGGCCGCGGGCACCCCGTGACGGTAGGCAGTGGCGAAGACGTGCACGCCGACGCAGTGTGCCGCAAAACGCGCGGCGAAGATCCCGACACAGCAGATCAACAGGCCGAATTGGGCCAGGATCTCGGCTCCGAGCGCAACCAGGAACGCAAGCGCGTAAGGACCGAACGCGCGCCCGATGATCCCTCCAACGCGGTCGAAGTTGAAGGCGGCGAGGGTGTCCTCCTCCGCCACCGTGGCGAGAAGGCCCGCGGGCAGGTAGAAAAGGGTGATCAGAATCGCGGGCGGGCCCAGCACCACGAGCGGAAGCCAGGCCATGCTCGGAGAGGTGACGGCCATGACCAGCAGCGTGAGCCCGGCGGTGACGCCGAGGGCGGGCAGAAACAGGGCCACGGATACCAGCCAGAGCTTGAGCCCCTCGACGAGGTCCTCGGCCGGCCGGTCCCAGGCGGGCAGACCGTCTGCGGTGCCGTCCAGCACCCCCTTGGCGGTGCGGCGCAGGTAGCCGAGCACGAGAAAGCGGCAGGCGAGCCCGACCAGCGCCACGAGAGGAAGCAGAGCGAATGTCCGCCAGGGGAAGTGATCGCGAAGTTTCATCGCGCCGAGGATGATCGGGAGCGCCAGCAGCACGGGGATCACCTCGAGGGCGGCCCCCATCAGCACCCGCCCGAGCCATGTGGGGTGGCGGAAGGGGAACGAGAAGCTTGCGCCGAGCTCGCTCACAGGTAAAGGTACGCAGCGGCGCGGCCGAGGTTTCCTGCTAGCATGCGGGCCTTGAGAGGTCCGGTGGTGCAGCGACCCCCGGGAGGGGCGCCGCTGCGGAGGAGAACCGATGGCCCGCCGAGTGCTCAAGCTCCTCCCGTGGCTCGCCGTGCCGGCAGCGGTCGCGGCCGGCCTCTTCCACGCCCCGGCGCTCGTCAGGTTCGCGTTGGCGGGCCTCGCGCTGCTCCCGGCGGCCGCTTTGCTCGGAGAGGCTACCGGGCAGCTGTCGGCCAGGTTGGGGCCCGTTGCCGCCGGGCTCGTGAACGCCACGTGCGGAAACGCGGCCGAGCTGATCATCGCGGTCCTGGCGCTGCGCCGGGGGCTCGTCGAGGTGGTCCAGGCCTCGATCTCCGGCTCAATCATCGGCAACCTGCTGCTCGTGCTGGGGGCCGCCGCCTTCGCGGGTGGGCTGCGTTTCAAGGTGCAGAAGTTCTCATCGCTGGCCGCGGAGAGCCAAGTGGGGTCGCTCGCGCTGGCGGTGTTCGCCCTCCTCTTCCCCGCGGTGTTCTTCCACCTGGCCAGGCTCTCGCACCGGGAAGCGCTGGCGTGGCCGCTCTCCCTGGCGGTCGCGGTCGTGCTTCTGGTGGTCTATGCGGCGGCGCTTGTGTTCTCGCTCAAGACACATCGTCACCTCCTCGGCGGGGGTCACGAGGACGAGGCACCGAACTGGACCACGCGGCGGGCCCTCTGGAGCCTTGCGGGCGGGGGCGCTGTGACCGCGCTGCTCTCGGAGGTCCTGGTCGGGAGCGTGGAGGAGGCGGGCGGTGCCCTGGGCCTCGGGCCAGTGTTCATGGGTGTGGTCGTCGTGGCGGTGCTCGGAAACGCTGCCGAGCACGCGGCCGCGGTGGTGCTCGCCTGGCGCAACCACATGGATGCCGCGATCTCGGTCTGCCTGGCCTCGTCGCTCCAGGTCGCGCTCTTCGTCACGCCCGTTCTGGTGCTGCTCTCGCT
>Ga0209253_10002890_pt1 | contig 15145 bp, 9 predicted proteins | sample FrelakmetBRP12BR_FD_187145 | JGI IMG/M metagenome (GOLD analysis project Ga0209253, IMG submission 187145) | Freshwater lake sediment microbial communities from the University of Notre Dame, USA, for methane emissions studies - BRP12 BR (SPAdes)... | ecosystem: Environmental > Aquatic >...
GAAGAAGACCTGCGGCGTTCCCATGCGTTCATCCGGCAAATTATCGACACCGACCCGAATTTTATCTTCGCCAAAGACCGCGAGGGCCGATTCACGCTCGTGAACAAGACCGTCGCCGAAGCCTACGGCACCTCGGTTGAGCAGCTCATCGGAAAAACAGATGCGGTCTTCAATTCCAATACGCGGGGACTCGAACACGTCAGGAAAACAGATCTCGAAGTAATGGACTCCCTCCACGAACAGTTTATTGCCGAAGAAGTGATGACGGACGCAGCGGGACACACCCGCTGGCTCCAAACCGTCAAGCGCCCCATCCTGAATGAATCAGGCCGGGCGACCATGGTGCTCAGCGCCTCTACCGATATCACCGAGCGCAAGCACATGGAGGAAGTGCTTCGCCAGCGGGAACGGGACCTCCGTGCTGCCATAAACGAGCGCGAACGCATCAGCCAGGACCTCCATGATGGCATTCTCCAATCGCTCTACGCGGTCGGACTCGGGCTCGAGGCCTGTAAACCTCTGATGACCCAACGGCACTACAAAAGAGCCCGCGCAACCATGTCAGAGGCCATCGGTCAGCTGAACCATGTCATGAGCGAGGTCCGGAACTTCATCGCCGGTTTGGAATCTCAAATGCTCCAGGGAAGTACATTTCCCTCGGCGTTACAAGAGATGGTGACTTCGCTCGCGGCCGCTCATCCCCTCCGATGTAGAGTCACGGTCGATAAAACGGCCGCCGACCACATTTCCACCCAACAGGCCCTTCATTTACTGAACATCGTCCGCGAAGCGCTCAGCAACAGCCGCCGCCACGCGCAGGCCACCAAAGCCACGGTCACGTTGAAGCAGCTGTCCCGATGTATTCGTTTATCTATTGTTGACAATGGGATTGGGTTCGAGCCTGCGAGCCAGCGCGGGGTGGGACACGGGCTCACGAACATGGCCGCGCGAGCCAGAAAAGTCGGCGGACGCTTCGCCGTCAGATCTGTTCCACAACACGGAACCCGTATCACCATCGATTTACCGAAGGAGAATAGCCATGCCGAAAGTGAAAGCGAAGACGGTTCGACTGCTGCTCGTCGATGATCACGAGGTGGTCCGGGTCGGGCTCCGCACTGTCCTCACCCAACACGAGCATGTCACGGTCGTCGGGGAATCCTCGAGCGTCGCCGATGCGGTGCGGGATGCGGTACTGCTGAAGCCGGACGTTATCCTCATGGACGTGCGTCTCCCGGACGGCTCCGGCGTGGACGCCTGCCGTGAGATTCTCGTAGCCAGTCCACAGATCCGAGTGATCTTTCTCACCTCCTACGCCGACGACGACTCAGTTCTCGCCGCCGTACTGGCCGGCGCACATGGATACGTACTGAAAGAAATCGACTCCGCCGCCCTGCTCCGCGCAGTGCATGCCGTGGCAGAAGGGCATTCCATTCTCGATCCCAGCGTCACAGAACGGGCGCTCCAGTGGTTGCGTGGAATCAGCAGCGGGTCCGCGATCCCTGGAACCGAGCCCCTCTCGCCTCAAGAAGAACGCGTGCTCGCCCTCGTCGCGGAAGGTCACACCAATAAAGAAATTGCTACGATCCTGAACCTGAGCGACAAGACGGTAAAAAATTATCTGGCGAATGTGTTCCAGAAACTACGCGTCACGCGGCGAGCCCAGGCCGCCGCTTTTTTCGCCAAAAGGAAGCAATAGCCGGAGTCGGACGGCCCTACTTCAGTAGGTCCTATTTTTATCTCATGACCACGCGTCTACCTCTAGGCTATTCGAATGAGTTTCTTTATACTTATCCGTAACCTATGGCGTGTCGTGCACCTATCTCTCGTTGCTGCTCCCACGTGATCCTGTTTGGCCCTTCTCTTTATCAATTGGCCCTCCTCTGCTTTGTGGAAACGACAGACCTGAGCTCCGGGCCTCGGCCGGACCGCGGACGCGTTCCCGCGAAAACCCACATGCCGAACCTGGAGACACATTGGAGCCCAGCGTGGACGTAACCGGGAATCTTTTGTTTGGGAGCGCCCTGCTCACTGGTGCCGCTCTCTGGGCCTTCGTTCGTGAGCGACGGAACACCTTTCTCCAATCGAGGGTGATTGCCGCCACAAACTCCGGCGTGCTTGTCACCGATGCCTCTGTTCCCCGCCATCCGATCATCCAGGCCAATCCGGCATTCCGGCTCCTGACTGGCTACGCGGAGAGCGAGGTCTTGGGACAATCGACTCATTTTCTGAACGGAGCCCACACCGACCGAACCGCGGTAGAGAAAATCGGGCTGGCTCTTCAGGACAGCAGGGCCTGTCGCGTCACCATCCGCCATTATCAGAAGAACGGCACTCCATTCTGGAACGAAGTCACGCTCTCCCCCGTTAAGAATCGGGCGGGAACCGTGATCCAGTTTATCTGGGTGATGAATGATGTCACCCAACGACAGCAGGCTGAAGAAGCCCTGAAACACACGCACGACCCCTCACATCTATTGGCTGAGCTCATGGCCGAAACCATTCTGGTAATCGGCGAAGATAACCGCATTGTCTACGTCAATGCCGCCGGAATTCGACTTCTTGGCGCCACTTCTCCGGAACAACTCATTGGCAATCCCCTGGCGGCGATCCTACCTCCTGACCGGCAGGAGGCCGCGCGACAACGCCTGCAGCACCTGCGCGGCTCAGGGGACCCACGCACCTGTTACGAAGAACGATTCGTCTGTTTGGATTCCCACACGCTTCACAAAGTCGTCACGGTCATGGTCTCCGCCTCACCCGTGCTCTGGAAGGGGAGGGCTGCGACGTTGCTCTCCTGTTCGGATCTGACCGCAGAACAACAGGCCCGTTCGACCACCCAGCGCCTTGAGCAGCAATTGACGTCAGCTGAGACCGCAGCTCACCTTGGAAGCTGGGAATGGAATCCTGGAGGCAATACCGCGCAGTGGTCGAAAGAGTTGTACCGTATTTTGGGCCATCCACAGGACACGGTCGCTCCCTGCCATGACCGGTTCCTGTCCTCGTTCCATCCGGACGATCGAGATCGTCTCCATACGGCCCTGACTCAGTATCTTGAGAGCGGCACACCGCTGGATGTGAGCTGCCGTATTGTGCAGCCGAATGGCACCGTTCGCCACGTGCGCTGCGTCGGAGACGAAGTTGTCAGAGACGAGGCCGGCCAGCCGACCCAGGCGAGCGGCACACTCCAAGATCTCACCTCTCAGGTGATGATGGAACAAATTGCGCACGATCGGGATGAACAATTCAGGATGGTCGTAGAATCTGCCCCGAACGGCATCCTCCTGTCTTCAGAAGACGGAACGATCACGCTGGCGAATGCGACGCTTGAAAAGATGTTCGGTTACGGTCACGGGGAGCTGACAGGCCGGTCGGTCGAAATCCTTGTACCCGAGGCACTCAGGTCGAACCACACCGATCAACGCCGAAGTTTCTTCTCATCACCCGTCTCCCGTCCGATGGGAGCCGGCCGTGAGCTTCTCGCACGGAGAAAAGATGGCACAGACATTCCTGTTGAAATCGGACTCACTCCGCTTCGCACATCAACCGGACTCCATGTGCTCGCGACCATTGTTGACATCTCCGCACGGAAAGCGCTTGACGCCTTGCTGGGTGAGAAAGACGCGTTGAATCAAGCCGTGCTTGATTCGCTCACGGCCGAAGTGGCCGTGCTCGACCACGCAGGCGAAATCACCGCCGTGAACAAGGCCTGGAGACAATTCGCACAGACAGCCGCGGGCGAGGCTTCGCCGATCTCTCCGGGTCAGAACTATCTGACTATTTGTAGAAACGCGGTACGGGAAGGGGACACCAGCGCGCAGGAAACCCTCGAGGGAATCGAAGCCGTTCGAACCGGAATACGTGACCGGTTTTCCGTGGAATATGCTTGCCCGGCAACTGTCCAGCCACGGTGGTTTGCCATGACGGTCCTGCCGCTACGTGGACCGCGGGAAGGTTTGGTCATTACCCATGAAGATATTACGTCCCGCAAGCGCACAGAACAGGAACGGGAGCAGCTGCTTGCCCAGACGCAGCACTTGCAAAAAATGGAAGCCATCGGAACCTTGGCCGGCGGGATCGCGCATGAATTCAACAATAGTCTCACCGCGGTCCTTGGCTTTAGCGAGCTGGCCCTGAAAGGACTCCCGAAGGAGCATAAAGTCCGCCGGCATCTCGACCAGGTCATCGTGGCCGGACGCAAGTCCCGCGACCTTGTGCACCAACTCCTGACATTCAGCCAGCAGGGACGTCACCTCAAACGCCCCCTCTCGCTGCATGTCCTCGTGAAGGAATCGCTCAAGCTGTTGCGGCCGCTGGTGCCGTCCTGGATTCAGATGCACGAACACATCCTGGTGCCCTCCCCGCCGGTCTCGGCCGACTCCTCACAGATGCACCAATTACTCCTCAATCTGGTCGAGAACGCCTTACGCGCCATGCAGCGGACAGGCGGGACGTTGAGCATTTTCCTGGAAGAAGCCCAGGTCCAACAGCCCCGGCTTGGCCCACAGGCAAACCTGGAGCCCGGCGCCTACCTGCGACTCATGGTTCGGGATACAGGCGCAGGCATGACGCCGGACGTCCAAAGCCGTATCTTCGATCCGTTTTTCACCACCAAAGAGCTTGGGGAAGGCCTGGGGATGGGGCTCGCCGTCGTTCATGGCATTGTGTCGGCACACGGGGGAACCGTGTTCGTGGACAGCGCGCCGGATGTCGGCACCACGGTAGAAGTCTATCTCCCCGTACTCCCCGCTCCTGCGACCAGCGCCACGCCCTCTGGTTCAGATGAGCCGCTTCCGCAAGGGCATGAGTGCGTACTCTTTGTCGACGATGATGAATCCCTTGCCCGTTTTGGCGGGGAGATGCTAGAGTCCCTCGGGTATTATGCTGTAGTCCGTATGAGTGCATCAGAAGCCTTGCAGGCGTTTCGCATGGCCCCACAGCGATTCGATCTTCTGATTACCGACCAAACGATGCCGAATATGAGCGGCGATGCCCTAGCAAGAGACTGTCGCCTCCTGCGTCCTGATCTTCCCATTATTCTCTGTTCAGGATCGGAACAACCCTTTCCCGCAGAAACCCCGCAAGTCCAGGGTGTAACGAAATATATTTTAAAGCCGTTGATGCTGCAGGATTTGGCCCGCACGATCAGACAGGTGCTGGACCAGGCGGCTGCCGAGACTCCGTCCCAGCATCAGCGATACCGCGAACTGGTCCGCGAACTTGTAGAGGAACACGATGCCATCAGTCCTAGTCGTTGACGACGAAGATCAAATCCGCCAGCTGATCCGAGAGACCCTGGAGCAAGCGGGATACGAGGTAGAGGAAGCCAGCAACGGGAAGCAGGGCCTGGAGCGGTATCGGGCCAAGCCCGCGGATCTCGTCATCATGGACATTTTGATGCCGGATCAGGACGGGCTTGAAAGCATTATGACGCTGCGCCGTGAGTTCCCCGCCTCACGCGTGATTGCCATTACCGGCGGCAGCGACATGATCGGCATCTTGAACTTCCTCGATGTCGCCAAGATGCTGGGAGCCCGGCGAACTCTTCAGAAACCGTTCGACATGCAGACGCTTCTGGATGCGGCGCAATCGGAGCTCAGTCACTAGCGCGCCCAAATCCCCGCTCCACATTGACATCACTCCATGCCGACCGGCACACTGCCGGCTTTATGCCTCCCGCCACTCAAATTATAAGGCTGTTGAATATCAGCCTCGGCACACTCGTCGTCGCTATAGGATTCTGGCTCCTCTGGGGCGCGCTGGTGCCCGGTATGATCGCCCTGTGGGCACTGCTCGTCGGATCTTTTTTATACTGGAAATGCCGCACCATTACGGAACTTTGGGCCTGGTCGACACTATTGCTCGGGCTGGAGAGTTTCGCGTGGCCACTGCAACTGATGATACAGCTCAAATCATCTGCATCAGGTCCTTCCGATGAAGAGATGGGTACCGTCCTCTCCGCGGTCGTCCTCGGTCTCTTCTCGTCGGTATTTTGGATGTCCTTTTCATACGGTCTCTTCAAGCGAAAGCCGGTAACGACAGAACCCCCGGCTCCCCCCCCTGCATCAACATCACCCAGCCATTCTTCGAATCGGAAGACGCGATAACCTCACCCCATATCGACCGGATCGACATCGACGCTGAACTTCAAGGTTCGACCTGGATAGGCTCGCTCCATCGTCTCGAGCGAGAGGCGAACCCCGGAACGCATCGCCGCGCGATCCCCTCCTTTGACCATGATGTGCCACCCCAGCGTCCCCCCTGGACCTACACCGACCGCCGCCACCGGTCCGAGAACGGCAATCCCCTGACTCTGTAGATCAACCGAGAGACTCTGTCGTGCGGACGCCGATACAGGCCGCATGGCAGCCGGGCGAGCAGGGAGAGTCTTGTGTAGTTCACTCACCCATCGCTGCGCCGCCGACTCAATCTGACGGCGATCTTTTCCGGACACCGTCAGGTAAATGAGATGTTGCACCGGCGGATACCCCAACAGTCGTCGCGCCTGCATCTCCTCATGGTAGAATCTCGCCGGATCATGCGCCGTCACGGCCTGCATCACATGATGCATCGGCAAAGAGGTTTGGAGAATGACCCGCCCGCCGGCGGTGGCCGGCCTCGCCATATTCACCGCATCAATTAACAACTGATGGGTCCGTTCAGCTGCCCGGAAATCCGGGAGGTGCAGACCGGAGTCGGCATGAACAATCCCGACTAAACCGACCGGTGGAATAGGCTCACGCTGAAACAGTGCTTGCGTCCCGATCAGGATATCCCAGTTACAGGCTTGTATCTGTTGCCACAGTCGACGCGTCGCGGCCAACCCGCGAAGTGTGTCGCGATCGATTCGGACAATCCGCAACCCGGGAAAGAGCCGGCGGGTTTCCTGCTCGATCCGTTCCGTTCCTTCCCCGATCGGACTCAGACGAGACGCGCCACAGGCGGCACAACTCTCAGGCAATGACTCTATCCGCCCGCAATAGCGGCAGGCGAGACGGGCAGACTCTCGATAGTACGCGAAGGCGACGGCGCACGAACGACAGCGCGGCACCCATCCGCAATCGCGACAGACGAGAGCCCCGGCATATCCCCGGCGGTTAAGAAACAGAATCGCGCGATCGTGTTGCGCTACCGTGGCTCGCAGGGCGGCAAGGAGCGGCGCGCTGAATGGCAATCCGCCGAACTCTCGACTCATATCTACCAGTTCGACATGCGGGAAACTGTCCGGTTCTCTTCTTTGAGCAACCCGTTCGATCTCTCCCGCGCTGCTCACTTCCAGAGATGGATGTGCAGATCCATACACCAGGAGGGCAGACTCCTGCTGCGCCCGCATCCAGGCGACTTCTCGGACATGGTAGTGCGGCTCTTTCGGCTCCTTCAGAGCGGTGTCCTCTTCGCCATCAACCCAAATCAACCCAGTCGATCGAAGGGGATAAAAGATAGCGGAGCGGGTTCCAACGACAATCTGCGGAGTCTCCCTCCCGCTCGGCTCCACATCAACTCCAGAGGTACTACGCGGTTGAAGCGTCACGGGGAGTTTCGTGGCTTCTCGAAGTACCCGTGCCAGCCACTGAGCTCGAACAACCTCGCCGATTACAATAAGGACAGACCGTCCTTCCTGCAGAGCCAGTTGGGCCGTTCGCGCCATGATACCGACTCGATAGGCCAAGACCCCGTCGATCAGAATCCTTTTTGCCTGAGCCGTTTGTAAGATTGCCTGGATCCGTCGGATCACGTCAGGATCTGGTGTAAGGCAGGAAAAGAGTTCACCGTTGGCAGGCTCACCCTCGTGCTCATCCCCGTGGACACGAGAGGGTCGCTTGGAGACCGCTGCTTCCCTCCTGAGAATCCATTGCTGGGCTTCGAGAAACGTGATGGCCTGACTGTCGGAGCCCCGACGAGACGTCTGAATGGTCGTAGCGGAAAGACCGCTCTTCCGGCGCGCGATGCGTGTGAGAAGCGGGAGGTGAACTTCCGGACAACTCCCTTGCTCCAAGGCCAGCCGTCCCTGTGGCGTGGCCACATAACACCATTTCACTTGAGCAACCGCGCGAGCCGTCGGGGCCACGAGCCGTAAACATTGCCCCCAGGGGGCGATATATTCTTCGGCGACTTGCCGCGAGAGCTCAAACATCCCGGGAGGGAATCCGGACAGGCCATTGCCTTCCGTCAGCGAGGCGATGGCCTTCAGTTGGGACAGGCTCACCCCCTTCGGGAGATCCCGAGTCAGTCCCACCACGGCCCCGTCCAACATCGTTCGTCCAAACGGCACGACCACCCTCTGGCCAATCCCAATCCGGCTCACGAGCGATGGCGGAACCAGATACGTGAACGTCTTCGTCAAATGCCGCGGGACGATCACATCCGCAAATACAGGTATATTCGAACGATCGATATCGTGACTGGAATCGGTAGGCATGACGCATTCTAGCAGTGCGCTGAAAGACAGAACAATGAAAGGGAGCGAGTGAGGGGAACCGGTCGCCGAAGGGAAGTTCAATGGGCGGGCGGCTTAGAGACGCGCCCGCCCATTGAACATATCTTATTCGAGTGGCCGACCAGCAGGTGCAGCAGGATCCTGCGCGGACGGGTCCGAGATACCCGCATTTCCAGAAGAATCGGGAAGGCTGAGCGTTCCAGGTCCGTCGTTGGCCGGGAGGGGATCCTTCCCGATTGGTGAAGAATCAGTGGGGCCTCCAGCAGCATCCTGCACAGCGGGCACTGACACAGAATCCGGAGCGCCTTTCGCGCTGAGACTGGACGGATCACTATCAGGCTGGCCGGCTGTATTGGGCATGGCCGGCTGCGGAGGATGGACTTCCGTTGAGGTTGGTGCGTAGAGCAGAATCTCCACACGACGATTGCTGGTCCGGCCCTCTTCAGTTGCGTTCGTCGCAACCGGGCGCCCATCACCATACCCGACGGAAGCCAGGCGAGCCGAATCCAATCCCCCTTTTTCAACCAGATAGCGAAGCACACCGCTCGCACGGGCCTTGGATAATTCCCGATTGCTTGGATACCGCGACTTCAGTGTAGGACCGATCTCGACATTGTCCGCATGCCCTTCGATCCGGATCATCCGAGCATCGCCGCTCGTACGCAAATACTCGATCAATTGGTCCAGCACTTTGTACCCTTCAGGCCGGATCGATGCCTCGCCAGAATCGTACCGAAGGAAATTCGTGACTTCGCCAAGATTAAGACGGCTCTCTCCCGCTGCATCTTGGACCTTCAACTTCCGGGCAACGAGATCTGACGGAATAGCGGCCACGGTCTTCTCTGCTTGTAGAGGCTTGGGCTGAGACAACGGCTGAGAGGGCGTCTCTATGGGCAATACCACCGGCGCGGAATGCCCGGCCAGCTTGAACCGGTCGCCCTTCATAACTCTTGTCGATACACCCATGATAACCGCCGTCGCCGTCCGATCTTCCGCCGCAATCACTTTCAGCTGACCGATCTTCCGCGGCGGGAGCCCTTGGCTGTGGCGATGGAGCTCCAGGAGATCTCCCTTCCGGAGACCATCTTCCTTTCCGCGATCGAGGTAGACAATATCCGACTGTGCAACGAGGGTCATGGGTTTATCGGTCTGGAGTTCAACGATCATTCCCCGCAGTTCCGCCACATCACTTACCTGGCTGGATTCTTCGGAAGCGACCGGCGGCACAAAGCGCATCACGGGATCGCCGGGAGCAATAGCCCCATAACTCCGAACAACTTCAACCGTCGTTAAGGCATGATCCGCTTGCGTCACCTGTACCACCGCCAAGCGAACGACGACAAACCCGAGATAGTCGCCCGCTACAGGGTGAAATACCTTCCGTACCCGACGATAGACGGTGTAAAGATCCCCCGGCGCGACGTCATGCGGGTTATCAAGCTTCAGATACAACGTATCATTGGAACCCAGGATCATTCGGTCACCGGTCGACTGATTGTCCCCGGTAATAAGGTTGACGATGCCGTCCCGAGGCGTCGTTTTTTGAATCGCCCCCTCAGCAAACGCCAAGGCGCTTTCCCCGAACCGTATCGAGCTGGTATCAGTTGGCTGGGCGTCGGCTGGTACCGTGACCACCCAGATTGACAAGGCCAAGAGGAGCGAAGTAGTCGTTTTCATAGATATCGTCCTTGGTTGAGGCGAGTGGATCCTCGCAAACCATAGCAAATAGCAGGGCATTGTCAAGAATTTCCCCTGATTGCACGATGGTTTGACGGGACTTTTGGCATGGTGCTATCGTGCAGGTACCTTATCAACACTCTCTTCTAAGCAGAATCAGTGACAGAGGACATGACTTCCCCAAAAATAACTTTCAATCCTGATCCGGCGAAACGACCCAGGATCGAAACTCAAATTCACCGGCGCCGGAAAGCCAAGGCCTTCTCTCCATTGGAACCAGAATGGGATCTCTCCCAAGGAACTCCTCCAACCCAGCTTCGGACAGTCCGCACTCCTCGGCTCAAGCCTGACTCGAAGAAACAGTAGACAGTCTTTCACCACAGGCTATTGAGGCATCTATTGTCCCAATGCCTAGGGCTGGGATCTACAAAATGTAGACGAGGCAAACGCGGGAAGATTCCGCCGTTTATTTGAGCGGCACTTATTAAGACAGCCTAGGGCTTTAGGGTCAATTTTTGTAGGTCCTTTGTCCGCTTGCTATCCCCCGGAGTGCAGAACTAAGATCTCGACTCTTCTTTCCAGTTCAACATCTTGCGAGATGGGAACGATGACCGGCTTTGATCTTCTGCTTGAGTATCTCACCAGGTATTTCCCGATACTTCTATTCATATTTATCGCCCTGGCCTTCGGGGTCGTCACGCTGGTGATCAGTTATTTCGTACAACCGAGATATCCTGAACCGGAAAAGCTATCGACCTATGAGTGCGGCTCCGAACCGTTTTCAGACGCTCGCATGCCTTTTCCGGTACGGTATTACGTCTTTGCGATGCTGTTCGTGATTTTCGACATTGAAGTGATCTTCCTCTATCCCTGGGCCATCGTGTTCGAAAAACTCGGGGTCATTGGGCTGATTGAAATGATGGTGTTTATTGCACTGTTCCTGGTCGCGTATGTGTACGCCTGGCGAAAAGGAGCACTTGAATGGGACTGATCCAACTGGGGCGGCCAGACAAGGACGGCTCTCCCGATGTCATTACCACCACGGTCGAAAAGGCCGTGAATTGGGCGCGCAAAGGCTCACTCTGGCCCATGACCTTCGGACTGGCCTGCTGCGCGATTGAAATGATTGCCGCTGTGTCATCCCGCTACGACATGGATCGCTATGGAGCCGGTGTCTTTCGTGCATCTCCCAGACAGTCCGACCTGATGATTGTCGCCGGAACCGTCTGCCGACGCATGGCCCCTGTGATCCGCAAGATTTACGATCAGATGCCCGAACCCAAATACGTCATCGCAATGGGTTCGTGCGCCACATCCGGCAATATCTATGACAGCTATAGCGTCGTCCAGGGCGTGGACCGGTTCGTCCCCGTCGATATTTATGTCCCTGGCTGCCCGCCCACGCCGGAAGCGTTGTTCGACGGCATTCTGAAACTACAAGAGCGCATCATGCAAAAGCGTGTCTTTGTGAAGCAGCCAGACCAGGTCAAACCCAGCGTAAAGGTCTAGGAACGGCGTGATGCATCAACTGGCACAACGAGTTCAAGACACCTTTCCCGTGGGCTTTGTGTCATCGACTGAATGGCGCGGCGATGTATCCGTGACCGTCACGCGAGAAAAGATTCATGAAGTTGCCCAGTTCCTGCACGACGATCCGGGGATGGACTTTGACTACATCATCCATGTCAGTTCCGTCGACTGGCCCGACGACGAAGATCGCTTCGAAGTCGTCTGGGAATTTTATTCGATCAGGAAACGTCAACGGATCAGACTGAAGACCCGGGTGCCCGAGTCGGATTGCATCGTCGACTCCCTGACCGACATCTGGAAGGGCGCCGATTTCATGGAGCGCGAAGTGTACGACATGATGGGCATCCGCTTCCGCAATCACCCGGACCTGCGCCGCATCCTCATGCCCGACGATTACACTGAAGGGTACCCGCTGCGGAAGGATTTCCCGCTTCGCGGGAAAGGCTGGCGGGACACCTTCGACTTTCTCGACGAAGTGCCACGCTAGGAACGAGACGCACAATGGCGTTTGAAGATCAGAGAACCACGGTCTATAAAGTCGACCCGGAGCATCCGGAGAGCGAGTCGCTGCCTACGCTCCGCACCGAAGAACTGCTCCTGAATATGGGGCCCCAGCATCCGAGTACCCATGGTGTCCTCAAAGTGATCTTGGAGCTGGAAGGTGAACGGCTCGTGAAATCGACGCCGGTACTGGGCTTTCTCCACCGCGGCGTTGAAAAGCTGGCTGAGGACGGCACCTACCATCAATTTATTCCCCATACGGACCGGCTCGACTATGTCTGCGCGATGTACAACAACTTCGCCTATTGCCGCGCCGTCGAAAAGCTCATGAATCTCCAGGTGCCGGATCGGGCCGAGTACCTCCGTACCATTGTGGCGGAAGTTCAGCGCATCATCGGCCATCAGTTCTGGCTGGGGACCCAGGCACTCGATATCGGCGCCATGACCGTGTTCTTCTATTGTTTCCGTGATCGGGAAATCCTGTTGGACTGGTTCGATGAACTCTGCGGTGCCCGATTGACAACCAGCTGGTACCGCATCGGCGGGGTCGAGCGCGATTTCACGCCGTCCCTGCTCGACAAGCTCAAGAAATTTCTCGACTACTTCCCGCCCAAGATCGATGAGTACATCGTCTTCCTGGAAACAAACCGTATCTGGGTTGCACGCACCAAGGGCGTCGCTGTCATCTCGGCAGAAGATGCCGTCAGCTTCGGCCTCAGCGGCCCGACGCTGCGGGGATCAGGAGTCGATTACGATCTGCGCAAATATGAGCCGTATTCGGCCTATCCCAAGTGCGAGTTCAGTGTTCCCGTGGGGAAAAACGGCGACACCTATGACCGATATTGGATCCGGGTCATGGAACTGTACGAAAGCGTGAAAATCATCCGCCAGTGCCTTGAGCAGATGCAGGAAGGTCCCATCATGGCGGATGTCCCTAGCGTCACTCTGCCGCCCAAAGAACGGGTCTTTACAAATCTTGAATCGATGATTCAGCAATTCAAACTCTTCTCGCAGGGCTTCAACGCTCCTCCGGGGGAAATCTACTGCGGAACTGAAGCGCATAAGGGTGAGCTGGGATTCCACATTGTCAGTACAGGTGGAGGGAAACCCTATCGCCTGAAAATCCGTGCTCCCTCCTTCATCCATATGGGCGCATTTGATTATATGTCACGCGGGTATATGATCGCCGACGCCATTACGCTGTTCGGCACCTACGATATCGTCATGGGCGAATGCGACCGGTAGCCAGAGAGAGGCAAGGATCCGAACTATGGGCTTGAAGCCAGCCACAAATCCGGATGTCGAAGCGACGTCGATCGAGCTCAGCATCGACGGGAAAACCGTCTCCGCCAAAGACGGCGTCTCGCTGTACGATGTTATTTCCAGCACGGGCAAGATTATCCCGGCCATGTGCTACCACTATACGTTCGACCCCTTCGGCTCATGTGGTATGTGCCTCGTCATGCAGGAAGGGAAGAAAGCTCCGGTTCGCTCGTGCACGGCAAAAGCCACCGCCGGGATGGTGATCCGAACGGAAGGGGAGGATCTCTTCCTGGCGCGAAAGAAAGCCGTCGAAAAACATCTCTCGGTCCATCCGCTGGATTGTCCGGTCTGTGACGCGGACGGTCACTGCGAACTCCAGGACATGGCGTTTCAGCACGGCGTGACCAATCTGGCCAGCGCGAAGCAGAAATTTATTCCGGAAGACACCCGGAGCCTGGTGCTCGACTTCAACATGAATCGCTGCATCGCCTGCGCCGAATGCATCAACGTCTGCAAAGACGTGCTGATGATCGACGCCCTGCAATTCATGAAAAAAGGCGGATTTAACCAGGTCGTCGCGAAGGGCGATCTCCCGCTGTCCTGCGAATTCTGCGGCGACTGTCTCGCCGTGTGCCCCGTCGGGGCGATCACGAATAAGTATTCGAAGTACCTCTACAAGCCCTGGCAGATGAAAAAGACCGCCTCTACCTGTAACTATTGCGGTGACGGCTGCCAACTCTACCTGGAAACGAAAGACTCCGAAGTCATCCGCATGACCTCCCCCTTGTCCTGGAAAAACAAATGGGGCGATCGCGAGGAAACTGCCAAAGGACATGGCGGACTTTGCGTGCGAGGACGGTTCGGATTCGAGTATCTCGACAGCAATACTCGACTCACCCAGCCTCTTGTGCGCGAGGGCAATCAGCTCGTGCCCAAGCCCTGGCTCGAAGCGATGCACCAGGTCGTCGACCGCTTCACCGAAATGAAGCAGAAACACGGCGCGGATGCGATTGCCGGATTGATTACCGCCCGTTGCACGAACGAAGAACTCTATCTGTTCCAAAAACTCATGCGGACCGTATTCGGCAGTAATCATCTCGACAGCAGCGCCCGCTACGGTCATATGAATTTCGTCCATGCTTCTCGTCATGCCCTGGGCTTCGGGCGGACTCCCAACGACTGGGAAGATCTCACCAAAGCCAAGGCCATTCTGGTGATCGGATCCAACATCACCGAGACCAACCCCTTGACCGCTGTCCGGATCAAAGAAGCCATTCGGGTCTACAAAGCGCAGGTGGTGGTCCTCGACTCGACCGTCACGAACATCGGCAAGCTGGCCTCTCATCCATTTCTCATCAAGCCCGGTACCGAGGGATGGGTCATTGATGGTCTCGTCAAAGCCACGATTGAGCAGGATCTGGTGGACGAGACGGCGACCGACCGCTATCCCAAGGCGTTTGAAGCGTTGAAAGCCGCTCTGGCGAATCTCTCACTCGAACAGATTGCCACGTACACCGGGATCTCCGTCGACGCCTATCGGGAAATCGCCGCCATCATGGCCGAAGCCCCGCGTTCAATTTTCCTCTGCGCTGAAGGCATCGTGCGGCGGCCTGATGGCTATCAGAACGTATTGAAGCTCATCGACCTGGCCTGGATTACGGGAAAACTCGGCCAGCCCGGCTGCGGCGTCAACACCGTGACTGAGGAGCCAAACGAGCAAGGCGCAGTCGACATGGGCGT
>Ga0209253_10002891_pt1 | contig 15144 bp, 18 predicted proteins | sample FrelakmetBRP12BR_FD_187145 | JGI IMG/M metagenome (GOLD analysis project Ga0209253, IMG submission 187145) | Freshwater lake sediment microbial communities from the University of Notre Dame, USA, for methane emissions studies - BRP12 BR (SPAdes)... | ecosystem: Environmental > Aquatic >...
AGAGGTTGTACTCGATGTCATGCGTTGCAAGCGCATTCCCCGCAAAAAGTACATTGATGTACCCGTTCCGCACCATATCTGCAACAGATTTTGCTGCACCGGTATGGATGATGGCGGGGCCGCCGACAAGGACGATCTTCCCGCCTTTCCGGTGCACGTCAATGATTTCACGTGCAATCTTTGCAATCAGGGTTACGCTGGGGCGTTCTGATGAAACAGTGCCATGCATGAACTCGAAGTTGCTCTGTTCGCGGGGGCGCTCAGGATAGTGCACCATGACTCCCTGTTCACCGACAACAACAAGGTCTCCCTTCCTGAGTTTCGCAAGTGGTGTACAGAGCGCCCGTTTTGCCTCCTTCTCCATCACAATCAGGCAGTCCATCTCGATGGATTCAACCGGAATCCATTCCCCGTTCACCTTGATATCGGTCGGGTGATTCGTTGTCAGGTAAAACCCCCTGGAACCGACACGGTCGCGTTCAGCCGGGACGACATGGACATCCTTGACCTCAAGGGGACGGGCGCCCAGACGGTGGAGTTCTGAGAGTATGTATCGCAGTTTTTCGCGGTTTGCCGCTGCAATACGCAGCCGGGCATAACTCGGGTCGGTCTTTTTCTTCCCCACATCGAAGATGAGGATCTCGAAGTTGCCGCCCATATCCATGACCTTGTCAAAGAGCTGGGTCATGATGCCGGAATCGATAATATGACCGGAAAGCTCGATCTCCTGCGATACTGTCATATATAATAGTATTGGGGATGCGGGTTAATATGTATTCTGTTAAATCTGGGGAATTTGGGGTTATTTTTTCGTTCTGGGGCTCACATGAGGATTATCGTGCTGGTAATGCGATGATGAACACTTCAGATCAGTGTTCTTTCGATCTAAGGTACGTGTCTGCGAATTCAAGATCAGCACGGGTATTAATATTATATGCAAGGCGTGGTTCATGCAGGAGGAACCGGAATTCATCCTGCGGCTCAGCGATCCTGTCGCCGCGCAGTATGTTCACGCCGCACGGGCAGGCATCAACACCATTGACCTTGTCTGCATACAGAATATCATGGCGGTCCCGTACAAGGGAAAGCGGCACCCAGCAGGAGCAGGCATCCTTCCCGGAATCCCTGTACGCAGTATGAATTGTCTGAAGAATGCCGGCCTGGAGGCACGGGAGATCAGAGACGGCAACAAAGAGCGGTTGCCGTTCGCCAAGCGTTACAACTGCATCAACCATATCGTCAATATACCCGTTTCCTGATGCCGGAAAGAGATCGATCCCCATCACCCTGCACCAGTTCTGCGTCATCGGTGTCCGGGGTGATGCCACAACAACGACTTGGCAGCCATAGAGCTCAAATGCCCTGATCACACGGGCAATCATCGGTCGCCCGGCGATCGTGACGAGCGGCTTTTCGCCAAGGTTAAGACGGCTCCCCTCACCACCTGCCATTATCAGCGCAAGCATGCCGAAAGTGCCTCTAAAAGTGACCGGTTCTCATCACGGGTACGTATCGCAATCCGGATCGAATTGGGCAGACCAAATGATGTACAGTCCCGCACGAGGATATCAACGGCCGCGAGCTTCCTGCAGAGTTCCTCCGCCCTGCGTTCCGTTTCCACGAGCAGAAAATTTGCCGACGACGGGAGATGGTGCAATCCCAGTGCCTGCAGATGTTCGGAGAGCCAGGTGCGTTCGCGCTCAATATACATTCTTGATTGTGCGAGTTCGTGATAGTGGCGGAATGCCTGCAGGGCAAACGCCTCCGCATACGCGTTCACGCTCCACGGCGGACGCCTCGCCTCCATCCGTTCAATGAGATCGGGGGCGCCGAAACCGTAGCCAAAACGGATGCCCGGGACAGAGAAACATTTCGTAAGGGATCGAAGGACAATGAGCGAGCTATTTTTTTGGTCAACCAGGCTCTGCCCGGGGTCGGCAAGCTCGATGAACGCTTCATCAGCACACAGGACCCCATTGCGCCGTTCGGTTTCCTGTAAAAGGAAGATCATCTCGGCTTTTGAACGCAGGGTGCCGGTCGGGTTATTCGGATTGCAGATGAAACAGACATCAGCCTTCGAGGGGACGTCTACTTTTTCTGCGCCGGCAATATGGGCTGAAAATTCATATTCCCCGAATGTGGGTGTTTCAGTAAAGAATGTATGGTACTGACCAAACAGTTCACTGCAGACGACCCTGATGAGCTCCATTGATCCGTTGCCCACACAGATCTCTTCTGGTTTCCGGTGAAAGGTCTGCCCGATCACCTCTTTGAGCTCGGTATAATTATCATCGGGGTAATGGGTGAGGAGAAACGGGTCGCAGGTCCATGACACCGTGGGGGGAAAGGGGTTTGTGCTCGCGCTGAAATCCAGCGCATTTTTTTTTGTTTTTTCATGCTGCCGCTTCCCGTAGCCCCCATGCACCACCTTTTTTCCTGACCGGACAGCCATGAACAAACCCCGATAATTACCCAGTTTGTTGCATGGGAAGCCATAAATGCGTTTTGAGGGGATATGCCGGGAAAAGAAGAAAGTTTTTATACATTCATGAATTATTAAGATTTATCTGGTTAGTCAGACATGAGAGTTCTCCTTGTCTGACATATGAATGACAATTGACTGACATATGTCAGAAATGTGAGATACGATGATGCAACGGATCACACTCCGGCTTCCGGAACAGCAGATCAACCTCCTCCAGCAGTTGGTAGATGCGGGGGAATACCCCAGTGTCTCCGAGGCGGTGCGGGCAGCCGTCCGTGAACTCGTTGAGAAACGTGCCAGCCGTGTCTTGAAAGACAGTGACCAGGTTTCATTCAAGGTATGAGAGGGTAGACATGCAGAGCATAATTAACGATGCACTAAAAAACGCAGAGCTTGAAAAGGAAATCAACAAACCGGGTGCCAATACCATCGACGACGACTTTGTCGGACAACCGAGGATCGTAATCGTCGGTTGCGGTGGCGCCGGTAACAACACCGTGAACCGTGTCCACCACATGGGGGTCTCCGGTGCAGAAACAATTGCGATCAACACCGACAAACAGCACCTGGACATGATCCAGGCGGACAAGCGCGTCCTCATCGGCAAATCCCTGACCAAGGGTCTTGGTGCCGGCGGGTATCCCGATGTCGGTAAACGCGCTGCCGAGATGGCACGCCCTACGCTTGAGGCGCTCCTCGAGTCCGCCGATCTCGTTTTCATCACTGCCGGTATGGGCGGCGGTACCGGTACCGGTGCTGCCCCGGTTATCGCGCAGGTTGCAAAGGAGCAGGGTTCAATCGTTGTGGGCATGGTCAGTTACCCATTCCAGGTTGAAAAGGCACGCCTGATCCGTGCAGAAGAGGGTCTGGAGGCGCTTGCACAATCGGCGGACTCCGTCATTGTTCTCGATAACAACCGGCTGAAGAACTTCGTCCCGAACCTGCCGCTGGGGCAGGCATTCTCAGTGATGGACCAGCTGATCGGTGAGACCGTCAAGGGCATTTCCGAGACGATTACCGAACCATCGCTCATCAACATCGACTACGCGGATGTCCGTGCAATCATGAGCAAGGGCGGTGTCGCTGTCATGCTCGTGGGTGAGAGCAAGCAGCAGAACAAGGCAGAGAGCGTTGTCCGCGAGTGCTTAAGCAACCCGATGCTGGACATCGATTACCGCGGTGCAACGGGGGCCCTGATCCATATCACGGGAGGCACCGACCTCACCCTGCAGGATGCAGAGGAGATCGCCACCTCACTGACGTACGAGCTAGACCCGCATGCCGATGTCATCTGGGGCGCACGGGTGCGCAATGATATGGAAGGCAAGGTACGTGTGCTTGCTATCATGACCGGTGTAAAGAGCGCCCAGATCCTTGGTACCCGACAGTCATACAGAACAGTCATCCAGGACATTGAGAACAAGCGGGCAAACCCGAAAGCGGTTGAGATGCCCCAGGCCCGCAGGTCCCGCGACCAGACAAGCGGCGGCGGGCTCCTCGAGTGGGTCGGGTAGGCACATTACCTCACGCACGATCACGTTCACCTGAGGACTAGGAAAATAGCAATCTCCCCAATAATGCAGGGAACATGTTGGTTGTAACAACCAACATTTAGTTTCTTTGCCCGCTTTTCTCATGGTAACTATCGTTACGTAAAAACTGGAGCACATCCCCGGCATTCGCATCCTGGTATCTAATCTGCGAAATCCTTAAGTGGGTTCCAGTCATTTAATAGTAGTACATTTCAATTATCCTTCACTGGGAGGATGGGGTGTGCACCCGGTATGGTGGGCACCCTGGTATCGGGAGTTGAACATCATGAACAGCATGTCGAACAAAGACTCAAGTCCGGAGTCTTATCTGAACCTGCCACCTTTTTCTGATGTTTTTCACCCTGCATCCTGCTTGCAGGGTCGTTCTGGGACGGTACGGCATGTATCCGTTGTTCCTGTCCCCTGTGCACCAACGACACCACTCTCTCCTCCCATCAGGGATTTTGGAGGACAGAATGCATGATAAATGACCTTATTGAGAAACGGAAGAAGATCCTCGCCGAATCAGAGCAGCATAAAAACCGGAGAAACGAGCTGAATGCTGCGGCGAGCAAGTTTGCCCGCGAACGCAACACGCTCAATAACCAGACCCGGGAGTTTGTGGAGGAAGCACAGAAGAACAAGGATCTCCGCGACAAATCCAACCATGACGTCATCGAGCTCAAGGGACAGCGAAACGACCTCAACGACCAGGCAAACATTCTTTTCGAGGAGATTGAGACCTTCAAAAAAGAGCACGGCAGCCCGAAAAGCCGGGGATTAAAGGAAGTCCAGAAGCAGATCGACCACCTCGAAATGATGCAGCAGACGCAGGTCTTTTCGACAGAAAAGGAGCGCGAGCTGATCGAGAAGATCAAGCAGATGCGGGGGCAGGTAAAGGAGCAGGAAGCAGAACTCGAACAGAACAAGGAGATGCGTGCAAAGGTATCCGGCGCCCGCGAACTCCGGAAGCAGGCGTCAGAGCTCCATGCAAAAGTGACCGAGGTGGCAGAGCTTGCCCAGAAACACCATGACATAATGGTGGAGTCGTATCGCAAGGCTGACAAGTCCCGCGAGGCAGCAGATGCGGGCCACAAGAGTTTTGTTGAGGCGCAGGAAGCCGCAGATTCCGAGCACAAGTTCTTCATCGCCTGCCAGAAAGAGCTGCGGGATTATGACAAGGTAATCAGCGGGCTGCGCAAGAAGACGAAAAAGGTCAAGGTCTCCAAAGAACAAAAAGCGGTCAGGAAAGAAGCAGAACACCTGTTCAAGAACTTCCGGGCAGGAGAGAAACTCACAACCGACGATATCCTCCTCCTCCAGCGCTCAAAACTTATTTAAACCTTTTTAATCAGGAATTATTTAATAGATTTACGCCGACTGTATAGTAACAATGGCACAGGGCAGGACATTGGTCCTCAGTGTAGACCGTGACGATGATATCGGGTACAAGGCGCAGGTGGAAAGCCCGTGTATCGGACGGGCTGCCTGCCTGAAAGCGGCAAACACGCTCGCTCTTGCCGATCCTGAAGATTCAGATGTGAACGCGATCTTTCAGGCGATAAAAATTTTTGACGAACTCATCACAAAAGGCGAGGATACCCAGGTCGCGGTCATTTCAGGAAACCACATGCATATGATTGAGGGGGACCGGAAGATCGCCGCAACGCTCGAGCAGGTGGTCAAAGAGACAGCGGCAACCCAGTGCATTCTTGTCTCTGACGGGGCGGAGGATGAGTATGTCATTCCTATCATCCAGTCCAAATTGCCGGTAAGCAGCATCAGGAGGGTGATCGTCAACCAGATGCCCAACCTCGAAGGCACCTACTATATCTTAAGAAAACTTCTCGATGACCCCAAAGTGTCGCGTGTCGTGCTCGTACCCCTCGGGCTTGCAATGCTGCTCTATGCTGCCGCATATCTTCTCGGCTATCCTGGAACAGCGACGATTATTGTTGTCGGGGTGATCGGGACCTACCTGCTCTTTAAAGGGTTTGGTCTGGATGAAATAATCCATGGCATATTTACCGCACTCCGTGTCTCGTTAACCCGGGGGCGGTTTTCATTTATCACATATATTACGACAATCCTGCTCGTCATCATCGGTTGTGTGGTGGGGTTTGTCAATGTCCTGAAATTTTATTCAGTTGACGGGAGCATGGGCGTTCTGCTCTACCTCATGACATTTATCTATGGAGCTATTGAATGGCTGATTGTCGCAGGTATGATCGTTTCTGTTGGCGTCATCATCGATGTATATCTCAATGAACGTGAACAACTGGGGAAAGTCATGGTATTCCCGTTCTTTGTCGCTGCGCTCGGGCTCATCCTGTATGGCGCAAGTGTCTACCTCATTTCGGTGAGCGGGGTGCCCGACTTCCCGCTCACAATGGCAGAGGCAGGCACCTATATCTTCTACTCAACGGCAATCGGGCTCTCTTCAGCGATCATTGGAGTTGCGGTTCAGTACTTTGTCAATAAAAAACTCGCAGAGCAGCGGCGCCAGGAGATCATTGAAGTGCTCTGATGGGATTTTTGATGTGCTCCCCACCATCAATCGAAAATTAAAAAATTAAGGATTTGGTAATGAATATGATACTTCCTGTGAAAGAACCACTTACCGTTTAATAGAACAAGACCCTTTGGATGAGACATCCCTTTTTTTATATAATCTGAGGAACAGGTTGAATGAGTTGTTCAGGTTTTGAGTCAAAATACCCCATGCCGTCAGGAAACGTACTGGTCATTGAAAATGTCCGTGTTACCTGGGGTGATTGGACGGTCAGGGACGGGACGACAATATTGAACTGGTGTGCCGGATACCAGTATATCCCTTTTCCATACGAATATGCTGCACCATCGACAGAAAATTCAGCACTTTGCAGGTCGATCCGTTGCATCTGCGCCCCCTCATAGTTCAGAATCCGGTTGAGTTTGTTTTTAAGATCCTGTTTTCCTAATAAAAAAAAGATAATCCTTGTTCCTTCGTCAACAGTGTAGTTGACATTGATGAATGCCGTGTCGTTCCTGAGCTGTACCGTGACATCCTGTACCGTGATATACCCGTACCGCTCTTCATTTGCCCCCATTACAGGCGTTATAATGCTCACAACAACGATCGCAAGCATTGCCATAGCCTGTGCTCTCATGCCTTAATGCATCTGTGCTATTCTATTTAAATATTTTCTGTTTTTTCAGGAACTGCCGTCGTAAAACTTTTACCATGTAATCTGGGAAATGGATTATATATAAAAAGGACAGGTTATTTATTGTTGGTCAGAACGATCTCGATACTGGAGACATTGGTCTTTCCGGAATCGGTATCGATAACCTCGGTCGATATAAGGATCTCCTTTTTTTCCACGCCTTCGAGAAAGCGGTTGAGAGCGATCTCCGCGGTATCCACTGCCCGGGAGATTGCCTTGCCCCGTGCCTTGATCGCAACCTGGTTTGCCCCGTTGTTAAACTGTGTAACCACTGCAAGTACGTAGTTCATGACCGGCTTGTTTCCAACGAACACTGTATTTTCTCTCAGTTCCATAGGTTCACCTCGTATGATTCGTTCAGAGATACTTTTTCTTGTGGATCAGTTCTGCATTCAGTACGCTTGCGCCGGCAGCGCCGCGGATTGTGTTATGTCCCATCGCCACAAAACGGACTCCTTCCCGGAGTCTTCCGACAGAAACTGTCATCCCCCTGCCACGCATGCGGTCAAGGCGGGGCTGGGGGCGGTCATCTTCATCCATGAGGAGGACGGAATTCTCCGGCTGTGTCGGCAGACCCTTGATTGGGGGGATATAGGCACGGTATGCCTTTTTTAACTGTTCGACAGGTGCTTTGATATCAACCCAGACTGCCATTGTGTGACCATCAATAACAGGTACACGGTGGCAGCTGGCACTGACCGAAAAAGGTGCATTGACCACCTTTTTCCCTTTCAGGGTACCCATGATCTTCAGAGACTCGGTCTCCATCTTTTCTTCTTCCTTGCCGATATACGGGATTACATTGTCATAGATCGCCATTGCGGCAACACCGGCAAACCCTGCACCTGATATCGCCTGCATTGTTGCCACACGCACATCGGTAAATTTGAAATGTCGCAGGGGAGCTAATGCCATCACCATCATGATTGTCGAACAATTTGGGTTTGTTACGATGAACCCGTCACGGCCTTTATCGCGCTGGACATCAATCAGCCCGAGGTGATCGGGATTCACTTCGGGGATGACGAGGGGGATATCCTGCTCCATCCGGTGGGAACTTGCATTGCTGCATACCGCGATCCCTGCATCGGCAAATTCAGTCTCAACATCACCGGCAATCTCCGCCGGCAGGGCGGAAAATACCAGATCAACATCCTTCATGCTTTTTGGCGATGTCGGGCTGACCCTGATCCTGGCGATCTTTTCCGGGAATGGCGTGTCAAGGCGCCAGTTCACAACCTTTCCATAGGGTTTTCCTGCACTCCGGTCAGAAGCGGCGAGCGTTGCCAGATTGAACCATGGGTGATCCGCCAACTGCTCGACAAAACGCTGACCAACCGCGCCCGTAGCACCGAGCACTCCAACATTGATCATAGATAAAAAGAAGTGATATACGTAAAAGTAATTAAACCGTTTGATTTTTATTCCATATGTATGGCTTCAGACGGGCAGATGTCAACACAGGTCTGGCAGTCGACGCACATGTCCTTGTCAACCTTCGCTTTCTCGTTCTCTATTGAAATTGCCGATGCAGGACATTCATTCACGCAGGTTTCACAGGCTGTACATCTTTCTTTATCGACGACTGCTACCAAAATCATTCACTCCTTCGTATATATACCACAAAAGACAAAAAAAGGGTTTCGATAGTTACACGTCGGTCACGTTACGGTAAGGCCCAGGACGTCGTTCATGCCATACAAACCGGGTTTTTTACCTGTCACCCAGCGCGTTGCACGCAATGCGCCGCTTGCAAAAACCGAACGATCATATGCCCGGTGCGAGAGTTCTATGGTCTCGAAATTCTTTGAAAACATCACCTTGTGATCGCCAACGATATCTCCCCCGCGGATGACATGGACACCGATCTCGTTGCCCCGTTCCATCATCCCTTCGCGGCCGTATAATTTCTTCCTTGTGCCGACTTCCTCGTCAAGGATCTGGAGGATCGTCTTCGCCGTCCCGCTCGGGGCGTCCTTTTTGTTGCGGTGATGGCCTTCAATGACTTCGATGTCATACTCCCTGAGGAGTCGTGCCGCATTCCTCAGAAGCTGCCAGAAAATATTCACGCCTACCGAGAAATTGCTTGAGATCACCGCGGGAATATGCCCCTCGATTGCCTTTGCCATGTCAGCCTTTTGTTCCGGGCTAAACCCGGTAGTACCGACCACAACCGCTACATTGTTTTTTGCGGCTGTTTTAACATTTTCGACTGCAGCTTGGGCAATGGTGAAGTCAATCAGAACCTCGGGTTTTTTAGATTTCAGGAGATGTTCAAGTTTCTGTGATTCAACAATATCCACGCCAAAAAATGAACCGGGTTTGAGGTCAACCCCGCCAACCAGCTCAAGGCCGGGGGACTCTTTCACCATCCTCCCGATGGTCTGCCCCATGCGGCCGGAGGCGCCGCACACGACGATTTTTGTCATAGGCTACCGCGCCCGCCGCTGTGATGCCGGTTTTTGTGCTGCTTTCTTTTTTGCACCTTTCATGGGCGCTGTCCTGACGCCTGCCGTTCCCTTGGGTATTGTAGCAAGGACCTTTCTTAACTGATCTGTCTTTTTCTCATCTAGGTCGTCAAGAGGCAGCCGGACCGGGCCGCCTGCCATTCCCATGAGCTCGACTGCCTTTTTCACCGGGATCGGGTTTGTGTCAATAAACATGGCCCTGAGCAGGGGCGAGAGAGCGTAATGGAGGGTAAGCGCCCGGTCGAGATCGCCCTTTGCCATTGCCTCACACATGACAACCATGCGCTTTGGATCGACATTGGCGGCAACGGATATTACTCCGGTCCCCCCGAGTGCCATGATGGGCAGCGTCATGTTGTCATCGCCGGAGATGACCGCAAAGTCCTCGTCCCGCGTATCCTCGATGATCCTTGAGATCTGGCTGATATTACCACTCGCTTCCTTGATTGCCACGATGTTGGGATGCCTGGCCAGTTCTGCAACCAGATCAGGCTCGAGATTCTGTCCGGTCCTGCCCGGCACATTATACATGACCACGGGAATGTCCAGATCGGCAAGTTTTGTATAATGCTTGATGAGCCCTGATCGGTTGGGCTTGTTATAGTACGGACTTATGACGAGCACACCGTCCGCACCGGTGTCCTTAGCCGCCTTCGTTAACCGTACCGCTTCAGCAGTGTTGTTGGACCCGGTGCCTGCAAGCACGGGCACTTTGCCATTTACCTTGTCGATCGTGATCTCAATAACCTTCTCATGTTCTTCGAACGTGAGCGTGGCTGATTCACCGGTCGACCCGCAGGGCACAACCCCATGAATGCCCTGAGAAAGAAGAAACCCGAGATTGCGCACAAGACCCTGCGTATCAAGGTCCATTGCAGAGTTTCTTTTAAAAGGGGTAATGATTGCTGGAAGGACACCTGCAAACATAAAGCGTTTATTGGTGTTTCTTGGTATTTATTTTTCTTGTGATAAAACCTGCGACACGGTTCCTTACACGCTTGCTGTCAATTGAGGCAAGACCGGTCATCGCCTGTTTGTTCTCATCGTACTTGCTGGTGAATTTGTCGCGGTTTTTTGCGAGCAGTTCGAGACCCAGGGTTTTTATATAAGACGGCTTGATGCCCATTCGTACTCCTCAGATTTCTCTTTATTGTATGCGATTGGACAAGATAATAATATTGCCGGCAATTTCGACCGGGTTCTCCCCGATAATACGGATCAATGCTTCGTGCGGTGCAGCCGGCGTATCGTAAATAATTTCCGGCACCCCCTCCCTGCAGCAGGATGCAACACCCCAGTCCATGGTGCCGGTGCCCGGTGGTTCTTTTGTGCGATCAAGTGCACAGCACTCGATGAACATATCCGCAAGGATGGCACGTGTTTTCCCGCTGAACCGGATTACCGCAGCGCTGCGCATACGCGGATCGAATTTCATTGCGGTCAGGACGATCCTCGAGATATCGCCTCCTGCATCAAATGCGCATGGTCCTGACAGGTGGATATGGTTCTGCACAGCACCAATGCCACCCTGGACACCGGCAACATCCCGCCCGTCCCGGGCGCCCCGGATTGCATACACGATATTTGTTCCCGCCGGCGGGACAAGACGGGCATCCATGGAACTTTCCAGAAGAGAGCTTGCTTTATTCAGCATAACGAGAACGTCACGGCGTTCCTGTTCAGGAGAGGTCATAGGATTAACCAGTGGCATGGCTACCTGATTAAGCGTGCGGTTATTATTTTTTTGGCCAGGTTCATTTTGCATCCCATGCAGGCCATCAATTGCAGATGGATACAAGGCCTGAGAGCCATAAACTGAGCACTACGTATAATCCGGTTATGATTGCAACCCTTCGCAAATGACGTAATCCCCGCTCTGTCTTTGTGCCACTCTCTGGTCGTGCATCAGACGGCCTGCTGCCGCACTCTGAGAATGGCAGGGTGGATAGTGATTTATCGGCCCGGGACGATATGATAAGATATGGATGCACGACTTCTCGATGTGGTCATCAGCGTAATCAGTTTCTTTGTCCTGATTATATTGCTCGCCCTGCTCCCCATGGTTATGGACGCGGGTAGTGCGTACCTGACTGCCATCATTGTCTTTATCCTCGTGCTCTCGGGGGCAGGCTATTTTGTCACCAGACCGGTTGCGTGAACATCACGCGTCCTTTTTCTCCACGGGAAGCCCCTGTTGTTTCTTTTTTACCTTATAGTAACTGAGCGGGTGATTGATTCGTTCACAGAGATTATCAGGGTGGACGCATAATCCCGTGGTGCGCATCGCGGCACATGCCGGTGCACTGTATTCTGTCCCGCTGCCCCCGGTAATATGCCCGACCTGGTACATGGTTTTTTCTGCATCAAAGTCCGGGGCACGGGCAAACAAAGCACCGATCTGTACCTTCTCCATGCCGATATTGTGCAAAAACGAGGTCAGCGAAAAACGCCCGGGGTGCGTGAGGTTTGCACCCGAGGTAATTGCTCGTGCCAATGCCTGGATACAGGGAGGAAATGCGCTCTCTTCAATCGTCCCGAACTGCCGTAACATCTGCTCCTGGTATACCTTCTGCAGCTCGGCAAGCCGGGGTGCAAGCTGTTCACAGATTGCCACGGGCACCTTCATGGGAAGGTCCCTGCGCAGGAGTACGCGGATGCGCTCCCGCAACAGCTCATACATTTCATCCTCATTCACCTTCACCCGGCCCCTGGTAATAACCCGGTTTACCAGCCGGAACCGATCTTCGCGGATGGGGGCAACAAGCTCGACGTAATCAACGAGAGGCAACCAGCCCTGGGTGATTGATATACCAAGTTCTCCGGAAACGTACATAAACAGCCGAGAGTATCCATCATCAGTCCGGAAAAAATTAGTATTCCATGAATTCTCATCGCCCCCCTCGTTTCTCAAAGAATAGTACGCGCGTTCCGCCTCATATTTCGTCAGCCGTTCGATGAGCTGCCGGTCATTGATGCAGGAGATGATAACCCTCGCAAGCGCGTAGGATGCAATCGCATCTTCAGGATTGCAGGGATTGTCCTCTCCATAGCTTCGTTTTACTGATAGCGCATCCCTTATGCGGTCCAGGGCAAACCTGATGAGTGCCTCTCCGTGATCTCCGGAAAGAAGGGCTGAAAGTGAAGAATAGCGGGTCCTGATATGATCCTTTGAATTTTTTAAAAACGGAAAATGGGAAAGTTCCTTGACGGATGGAGTGTACTCCATCAGTCAGCCTCGATTCGCGGCGCGAGCAGGTATTCGACATGCCCGTTGCCGGCTGCAATGTCAAAAGAGAAGCGTACGGGGTGATCGTTGCCCAGGAACACTTCAACCTCTGCCGCCCTGCTCATCACCTTACCCATGTCTTTTAAGTAATCAAGCGAAAAAAGCGAACGTGCCTCGCTCGGGCTTAAAGATTTCAATTCATCCTTGCCAAACTCACGGCGTATGTGATCCGTGTCACCTTCAGCATCCATGAAAAACGTCTGCTCTTTGGGATTGATCCCTATCGCAATCTTGTCTGAGATGACCCCCGCTGCCTTGATTGCGTTGTTCAAGTCCTCCCCCGAGATTGTGAGCTTCCCCGGCAGGTTGATGGACGGGGGATTGGGATCCTTCCGTATTGTATTGGTATCGAGCAGGGTGATGGAATAATGGTACCCGTGGACGCTCAGCTGGATCTTCTGGGCATTTTCGGGAAGTTCGAGACTGATGAGGTCGCCCTTGCCCATCATGTTGAAAATATTCTTCATCTTGGAGATATCCACACCCAGCTGGCTCTTGGTGGCTTTAAAGGAGTCGAACGCCTCTTTTTTCAGTTCGAGCGAAACCATCGCCACATTCGCCGTATCGACGGCCCTGGTGGAGATGCCGTTCTCGGCCGTATGCAGCCGGCACTCGGGGACGAGTGCGGAAATTGCATCAATGGCTTCCCTGAAGATCTCTGCATCAATTGTTGCTTTTAACATCGCTTACCCCTTGACAAACTGTCTTATACAGTATATCGTCATACTTTAATTATAGTGTTTTGGGTTTGATTCCGACAATTCTGCGAGGTTAACTCTGTGGGCTCACAATGGGGACGCGATAAAGTGTACCTGAAAGCAAAAAGCGAGGGGTACCGTTCGCGTGCCGCGTTCAAATTAATCGAGATCCAGAGACGTTTTCATCTGATCCGCCCGTCAGATAACGTAATTGACCTTGGGGCTGCCCCCGGAAGCTGGCTCCAGGTGGCAAGGAATCTGAGTAACGGCAAAGTGCTGGGTATTGACCTCTCGCCCATCCCTCCGATTGACGGGATTATGACAATTGAGGGTGACTTTTCGGATCCCCGGATAGCTGAACAGGCCAAAGCGATGCTTGGGGTAGTGAACGTTGTCGTAAGCGATGCTGCCCCAAGGTTGTCCGGGCAGCGGAGCTATGACCAGGCCCGGGCGATTGCACTCGGTGAAGAGGCGCTCCGGTTTACCTGCACTCTGTTAAAGCCCGGAGGAAACTTTCTGGTAAAATCATTTCAGGGCACGGATTTTCCCGGCCTGCTGAATGAAACAAAACAGCATTTTTTTTCGGTAAAAACGTCTGTGACCCGGGCTACCCGCAGGGGCAGCACTGAACTCTATATCGTCGCAAAAAATTTTATGGGCTGATCCTGTGACCCTCAAAGACCCGTTCAACAGACCGGTGAGTAACCTTCGCATCAGCCTGACACCACACTGCAACCTCTCCTGTTTTTACTGCCATGCGGAAGGGGAACAATCCCCCTCAGACCCGATGGGCGCTGACGAGATTGCAGAAATTCTTCATGTAGCATCGAAGTTTGATATCAGGCATGTGAAGTTTACCGGTGGCGAGCCTCTGCTCAGGGATGACCTCATCGATATTGTTGCGTCGGTCCCAAAGAACATGGAATCGTCCCTTACAACCAATGGTACTCTGCTTGCAGACCGGGCGGATGAGTTAAAAAAAGCCGGGCTTATGCGGGTTAACGTAAGCCTGGACAGCCTTGACCCAGCGACCTATCAAAGAATCACCGGCAGCAACCGCCTTGGTGATGTGCTTGCAGGCATTACCGCAGCTCTCGATGCCGGTCTCACCCCCGTCAAGCTGAACATGGTCGTGCTCGCCGGCATCAACGAATCTGAAGTCGATGACTTTCTTGCCTTTGTACGGGGAAACCGCAACCTCATCCTCCAGCTGATCGAACTGATGCACTTCAATAATTGCCAGTACCACGGGGACCTGACAGGACTCGAAGACAGCCTTGCAGGGCGTTCAAAAAGAATCCTCACGCGCAGGATGCACCACCGGAAAAAATATTGCCTGGACGGGGCTGAAGTGGAAGTCGTCCGCCCGGTCCACAACACCGAGTTCTGCGCCTTCTGCAACAGGTTGCGGGTGACCTCTGATGGCAAGCTCAAACCATGCCTGCTGCGCACTGATAACCATATTGATA
>Ga0209253_10002892_pt1 | contig 15144 bp, 13 predicted proteins | sample FrelakmetBRP12BR_FD_187145 | JGI IMG/M metagenome (GOLD analysis project Ga0209253, IMG submission 187145) | Freshwater lake sediment microbial communities from the University of Notre Dame, USA, for methane emissions studies - BRP12 BR (SPAdes)... | ecosystem: Environmental > Aquatic >...
GCAAAGGATCGCACAACCGTTCTTCCGGTCAGTTTGAAAGCAGATCTACAGGCTCATTTCATGCGCGTTGCGCAATTACATGCTGATGACCGAAACCGTGGAGCTGGATTGGCACCCTTGCCTGGCGCACTTGAGCGAAAGTATCCAAAAGCATCTGAATCGCTTGCTTGGCAATTCGTCTTTCCGTCCAAGGTGTGCCGCCCCTGGGGCCAGAGCCAGCGTTTGGCCCGCTGGCATGTGTCGACTTCAACAATCCAAAAGGCATTCCGGCAAGCTGTTGAACGGGCAGGTATCATGAAGCACGCAACGGTCCACACCCTGCGCCATTCGTTTGCCACCCAGCTGCTCGCGGCTGGAACAGATATTCGGACAATTCAACTCTTGCTCGGTCACCGCAATCTTCAAACCACGATGCTCTATACGCATGTATTGGAGGTAACGAAGAAGGTAAACAGCCCGCTTGATGCGTTGTGATGCACAATTCTCAGTGTGGAATGGGAAATCTTGCGCTGTGAATGGTGAGCGCTGATGGTGATATGGACGGTGAAAACCAGATTCTGTTGATCATCAGCGTACTCATTCGAGTGACTGCTTTGGGAAACATTCTCGAAGGGCTGTTATTGGCACACACTGACACCTCATGGTGCCATATTGTCGGCCAGAAAGCTGTACTTGAGGCACCTCCCCGTCGCAGATCTACGAGTGCTTTCGCATGCCTTTCCTATTCTAAAGTTTAGCCTCTCCAAAAACATCCTGACGAGCTGCTGCGCTGATCGCAACGATCGCCGGGTGTGTAAGTCGACGTTCAGTGGTAATTGCGTAAAGTTGCTCAACCACTGAATCAATGCGGCCGACTTTTACAACTTGGTACTGCTCGCAGATTTGATCGGCGATCGCAGTTGGCGCAACGAATAGACCGACGCCGGCCTGCCCGAACGCCTTCATGAGTGCGCTGTCATCAAATTCACCGACGATGCGGGGCCGCAGGTTGTTGGTTTCCAGCCAGCGGATAAGCCTGGCACGAATGTCGACGTCTTCACCGGGAAGCAGAAACGGTGCATTGTCGAGATTCAACGGAAAACTACCTGGCAACGTCTTCACCAGAAGCCGAGTGCCAAACACCGTCAAGCCGCACTCGCCGAGCAGGTGGCTATAGCCACGGACATTCAAATTTGTTGGCATCGGCCGGTCGGCAATGATTAGGTCGATTCGATGTACGGATAACTCTGCCAGCAGCGCGGACAAACGACCTTCTCGGCAAACCAGACGCACCGGTTCAGCAAGTTGGAGCGCAGGTTCCACCAGACGATATGCGATCAGTTTTGAGACGGAATCGGCTACCCCCACCCGAAACGTTATCGTTTTTCTTAGTTTCTGGTCACGCAAAACCTCAAGTAACTCGTCGCCAATGCTGAAGATATCATCAGCGTAGCTCAAGATACGCCGACCGGCGTCGGTCAACTCCAGGTTTCGCCCTACCCTACGAAACAGATCCACCCCCAGCGTTTCCTCGAACTCCTTCAATTGTCCGCTGATGGAATGTGGGGCAAGGTGCAATTGCTCGGCCGATCGCACAATGCTGCCTGTCCTGGCTACCATCCAGAAATAGCGCAAATGCTTGTAGTTGAGCGTTGCCATGAAGCCCTCTATATCGAACGATTAGCAGCCCGACGATGAACTGCATATGTGCCAGATTCGCATTATTTGGCGCATCTAAACACATCGTTTTTATCGATGTATTGTATCAGAAGATTCGAATAGTCAGATCTACACAATCACCCTAGCATGCGTACTGTGTTCAACCCAATAGGAGAATATTTCATGCGTATCGACATACATGCAAGTGGTTTCGAATTAACCGATGGCCTGCGCGAACATACCGAAAGGCGTTTGCAGTTTTCCCTCAGTTGGGCAGCTCACGATGTGCATAAAGTTATCGTGCGCCTCTCGGATATCAACGGGCCTCGAGGTGGCAATGATAAACGCTGCCACATACAGTTACCCATGCAACATAAGCCGGATATCGTGATTAAGGATGTCGAGTCAGACCTTTATGTCGCGATAGATCGTGCTGTTGATCGAGCGGAACGCGCAGTTGCGCGTCGACTGGAACGCCAGCGAGAACATCCACACGGCAGCTTCAAGTCCGCAACACCATACGATGCCGGCGTTGCGCAGGATACAGAGTCAACGCACGCAGTGTCGTGAGTATCAGATTTAATGTTCAAACCTAATCAAGAAAGGAGTCCGTCATGAAGTATCTTCAACCCCTTCCGGCAGGCAACACCAACCAAACTGTCGGCGAATTTGCCCAGACCAAAAACAAGGTCATCCGCAACACTTATATGCTGTTGTCTATGACGCTGGTGTTTGCTGCCTTAATCGCCGCCACGTCGGTGGCGATGAATCTTCCTCACCCCGGCCTAATCCTGACATTGGCAGGTTATTTCGGATTGCTGTTCCTCACGGCCAAATTGAGTAATAGCGGCTGGGGGTTGGTTTCCGTCTTCGCCCTCACTGGCTTCATGGGTTACACGCTGGGGCCCATCGTTAGTCATTATCTTGGCCTGCCAAACGGCGGACAAACAGTGATGACGGCCATGGGTGGAACCGCGGCGATTTTCCTTGGCCTTTCCGGTTACGCGCTGAGCACACGCAAGGATTTCAGCTTCATGGGTGGTTTCCTGACGGTTGCTATCCTGGTGGCTTTCGTAGCCGGCTTGGCGGCGATATTCTTCGAAATTCCAGCGCTATCACTCACGGTTTCTGCCGCCTTCGTTCTGTTGATGTCGGGTCTCATCCTTTACGAGACAAGTAACATCATTAACGGTGGCGAAACCAATTATGTGATGGCAACGGTGACGCTGTTTGTTTCAATTTTCAATCTGTTTACGAGCCTGCTGCATTTGCTGGGTTTTGCGAACAGCAATGAATAATCGCTGATCCGGGCTAGCAATGACTATCTCAGGCAAAAACTTTTATGGTCCGCAGGCACATATGCGCCTGCGGCTATATTGACAGGTATTGAAGTTCGCGAGCGGCCACTTTGCGGCAGTGAATATTGGGGAGTAGACAGCCGTTTCGTCCCAGATTTGGACCGTGCGAGTTTTATTAATAACAGATTTATTGCTTCAACTATTTACGGCCTGCTCTGACCAATGACTTGGGGGCAGTATTTCCAAAACAAAACTGGAATGGATTCTTCCAGCTTGCTTTTAAAATGCACATAGAGACTCCGAAGGCTAATGTGCGCTAGCGAAAATGTGAAAAAAGTATCACTTGTACGCCCTACGGTGAACTATTCTGAAGATCAAGTCGACGTTCCGCAAATGGCACCTAGGGTGAATTCCTCAGGGCGATCTGAGTGCCGTATACCGGTCACTCGAACCTAAAGTTTCAATCGCAACTAAAATTGCCGGTCAGTTCTAAATAGAACTGAGGCACATGTTAAGATATTTCGCAGTCAGCATAAGCGTTCAGTTTGAGACTATTGATCCGGCCACTTTTATCCGTGAATCATGCGGCATATTTTACGCGTGAATCCTGGAAGTATTTTTTGATGCGTTCAGGTGATTTTTCCAGCGTCTGCATGTGTTCGGTTGCTGCCGCTTTCAGCTTGGCCTTCGTGCGTGCCGGAACCTTGGTAGAGATGGCATGCTTCAAATCAGCATTCAACCTTTCTTCCGGATTCAGCTCGGGGCTGTAGCTGGGTAAATAGAACAGCTCTATTTTCTCCTTGTGCTCTTCCGCCCATTTCTTGACTGGCTTGCTGTGATGCACTCGCAGGTTATCGAGAATCAGAAACACTTTCTTCTCCGCGTCCTTGATCAGCGCTTCCAGAAACTCGATCAGCTTGTCCGAGTTGAACGCCTCATCAATAATCATCCAGCGGGCCTTGCCCTGATTGGTGACGGTGGCGATCATCGATAGTTTCTGGCGTGTGCCGCCTACCGCGAAAGTCACCGGCGTCTTGCCAATCGGTGCGTAACTGCGACCGCGCACATCCGTGTTTACCACCGCCGTTTCATCTCCCCAGTGAATCTCACCTCCCTCTGCCGTAGCACGCTGTTCAATCCCCGGGTAGTCTTCGTCCAACCATTTCTGCACGGCTTCAGGCCGTTGCTCATACGCCTTCTTGATCGGCTTTTGCGGGGTGAAGCCCCAGCGCTTGAGGTAGTTGCCCACACCGCGAACAGAAAGACTGATTCCACATTCGCGTTCGATCAGCTGCATGACCGCAGCGCGATTCCACAGCGCAAATTCCATCTTCAGTTGCTCGGGCCGCTTGTCGCAGATGATCTGCCGAACCGTCGCTTCTTGCGCTTCGCTCAACGCTCGACCGCTTCCTTGCTTCTTGCCTCGCGCTTCAGGCTTGAGTCCGGAAGCGCCTGCTTCGGAATATCGCTTGATCGCCGCGTTCACCGCGTACCAACTGAGTCCGCTGTGCTCAACAATTTGCATTACAGGCATCCCTTTGCGGTGCATGCGGATGACCTGTTTGCGCCTTTCGTGAAGCGCCTCTCTTGTTTGTTTTCTTGCGTCTTCTTTTTCCATGCGCAATGAGACACATCAATTCCAATAAGGTTCACGGATAATTCGTGCCGAGTCTATAGTGCAAATAGTTTGCTTTCAGTAAGATGCAGTGGCATTATCGGTCTACAATTCGCCTGAATTGAGCTTGCCAGAAAGCCTGTAAAATTTGGCTCAGCCGCAAATTTTTGGCGAACCAAAACTAGCACAATCAGCATGTTATAAGGTTTGGGCAATTTGTCCGCTCATTGATTTTCTGAAGGGTACAGATACTTGAAGACTATGACAAAATTCTCTTTAACTCTGATTATTTTAAAGACGATAAGGGTGACAATCCTAAACGTAACCTATTATTTAACTGCCAATTGTATGGCTACCTAACTTTGGTGGAGTGCAACAGTGAATGTAGTGACCTCGCTTTCCAGAAAGGGCATCATCCTCGCCGGTGGATCTGGTACACGGTTACACCCAGTGACCTTGGCGGTATCCAAGCAGCTGTTGCCGATTTACGACAAGCCGATGATTTATTATCCAATGTCCACGCTGATGTTGGCCGGAATCCGCGATATTCTGATCATTTCAACTCCGCAAGACACTCCGCGCTTTCAGCAACTACTGGGTGATGGGGGTGCGTGGGGATTGAATCTGCAATACGCGGTGCAGCCTTCTCCGGACGGATTGGCGCAAGCGTTCATCATCGGCAGAAATTTCATCGGCAAGCATCCTTCTGCCCTGGTGCTGGGCGACAACATTTTTTACGGACATTCTATTCAGGACAAATTGGAAAATGCGGCACAACGAACGCAGGGAGCGACCGTTTTCGCGTACCATGTGCGTGACCCTGAGCGCTATGGTGTGGTTGAGTTTGATGCTGAAGGCCGAGCTGTGTCGCTGGAAGAAAAACCGACACAGCCCAAATCCAACTTCGCTGTCACTGGCCTGTATTTCTATGACAATCAAGTGGTAGACGTCGCTTCCAATCTGAAACCCTCTGCGCGCGGGGAACTGGAGATCACGGATGTCAATCGCATCTATCTGGAACGCACCAAGTTATCCGTAGAAATCATGGGCCGTGGTTATGCCTGGCTGGATACGGGCACGCATGAATCACTGCTCGAAGCCAGCCAATTCATACAGACCATAGAGCATAGACAAGGGCTCAAGATCGCCTGTCCGGAAGAGATCGCCTATCGCAAGGGTTTTATAGACGCCGGGCAGCTTGAGAAGCTTGCCGCGCCACTGTTGAAAAGTGGCTATGGAGGCTACTTGATGCAGGTACTCAAGGAAAAGAGTGCCTGAATGAACGCAATCGAAACAGCTATTCCGGGTTTGTTAATCATAGAGCCCAAAGTATTTGGTGATGACCGAGGCTTCTTTTTTGAAAGCTACAATCGGCGCAGATTTATTGAACTGACTGGGCGAGATATTGATTTTGTGCAGGACAATCATTCGCGTTCTGCTAAAAATGTGCTGCGTGGGTTGCACTATCAGATACAACACCCGCAAGGCAAATTGGTGCGAGTGACACAAGGAGCAGTGCTGGATGTAGTGGTGGATATACGCAAAAATTCCCAGACCTTCGGAAAGCATGTTGCGCTGGAATTATCCGCTGAAAACAAACGCATGCTATGGGTACCAGAAGGATTTGCACACGGATTTGTAGTGCTATCCGACACAGCGGAATTTCTGTACAAGACAACGGATTACTGGTTTCCGGAACACGAGCGCTGTATACGTTGGGATGATCCGGTTCTGGCGATAGATTGGGGATTGCAGAACACACCTGCACTTTCGGCCAAAGATCAACAAGGGAAAAGCCTTGCCGAAGCCGAACTGTTCAAATAACACCAATCACATCACTTAAGAAATCAATTAGATTGAATTCTGAAGTCTTTTTTGAGGGCAGATGTGATGATCTGTAGAGCTTTGTTTGTTGCTCCTTGATTTGATTTCACAAAGCCGATACATCGTTGACTCATTTTAGATAATGCACCTTGGTCGTTCAACAGTTGATGCAGAGAATCATTGAATTCCCGGACATCATTTACCTGGATAGCTGCTCCGGCACGGACTGCCAGTTGTGTTGCTTCGGCAAAATTATGTGTATAGGGTCCAATCAAAACCGGCGTTCCAACCGCGCACGCCTCAATCAGATTCTGCCCGCCAAAAGGCAATAGACTACCGCCAATGAAGGCGAGGTCAGCGGCCGCATAATAAGCAAACATTTCACCCATGCTATCGCCCAATACCACCCGGATTTCTGCCGTTACTATTCGATCATCGCTTCTGCGCTGAAACACGATGCCACGCTGCTCGAGTAAATCGGCGACAGCAGCAAAGCGTTGCGGATGCCTCGGCACTATCACTACTAACAACTCTGGAATGTGCATCTGCTCCAGCACATCAAGTAGCAGTGACTCTTCCCCTTCACGGGTGCTGGCGGCGAGAAAGATCTTTCGCGTTGGGCCAAATTGATCGCGCAGTCTTTTACCTAGTTCAAGCATCGAAGCAGGCGGTTCAATATCGAATTTTAGGTTGCCCATCACGGAGACATTTTGTGCTCCGAGCTTGGTCAAGCGTAATGCATCGTCCGGGGTTTGGGCAGAGATGCTGGTAAGCCCGAGCAACGCGGTTCGGGTCAGCCGTGGAAAACGAGCATAACGTTGTGATGACTTTTCTGACATCCTGCCATTCAGAAGAAGCAGCGGTGTATTGAAGGAGTGGCAAGCATGAATCAGATTGAACCAGATCTCGGTTTCCATCAGGATGCCAATCTCTGGGCGGAAACAATGCAGAAAATTAATTACTGCAAAAGGATAATCGTAGGGAAGATATACGCGCAGCACACTATCACCATATAGCTGCTTGCTGGTAGCACGACCGGTAGGTGTAGTGTGAGTAAGCAGGATTTGATGGTTGGGGTATGCCGTGCGCAGCCGCGTGACCAGGTTTTGAGTGGCGCGCGTCTCCCCCACAGAGACGGCGTGCAGCCAGATGACAGGCTTGTCGCTGTACACAGCATAAAAACCGAAACGCTCCCCGATGTGGTGCAAATATTCCGGCTGCCTGCGTGCGCGCCACAACAAGTGAAAAAAAACATAAGGAAGCAACAACCAGAGCAACAAGGTATAAGCAAAACGTGAGCCGAAGAGCGTCTTCATGTCAGTTGCCCTAAAACCCTATCCAACTGTTGCATCACATCTTCGACAGCGATCAAGGACATAGCATCTGGATGATGGACTCTCGTGTTCCAAGGCAATTTCTCTGGTTTTTTATCCAAATATTTTATTACTGCCTGCGGATATCGATCTACGCAAAACTCCAACTGCTGGTAAGGACCGGTCAGCTTGGGTGAAGCGACCGCATAGAGACCGATTACCGGCGTATCCATTGCTCTGGCGATATGTACTGCGCCGGTATCAGGTGCGATCAACACATCGGCCAGGCTCAGCAGCGCAGCAAGCTGCTTGAGCGTAGTCTTGCCGCAAAAGTTGAGTGTATTGCCGGAAACATGTTGCGCGAGGTGGTCGCATATTGCAAGTTCAGCTGGTGCATCGCCGCCGGTCAACAGGATTCCAGCCTGCCAGCGGGATGCGGCAAGTGACATGATTTCAGCATAACGTTCCGGTAACCAGTTACGCTCCGATTTGCTGGCGTATGGATGGATTGCAACCCAAGGCCTGGGTAGAGAGCGCAATCGATCGTGCGCCCAGCGTAGATAGCTATCGTCTACAGGCAAGTTCCAGATCGCAGTAGCTGGTTCACCAGTCATAATTTGGATGAAGGAAAGAAAACTATCTACCAGGTGCGTATCCTGGAAAGGGATGCGAAGATTGCAAAACAACCATTGCCCTTCGCGTGCGCGCACGCGATCGAAGCCTATCTTGATAGGCGCATGCAGCGCGGGATAAAGCAGGTTGATGCGCAAACTGGCCTGCATTGCAAGTACCACATCAAATTGGCGATGGCGAAATCTCCTGTAGAAAGCACGGTAGTCTGCTAATGAACGCGGCTTTTCTACAACCTCGAAATTAATGCCATTCATGTCTCCTAATAAGGAATATGCCAGAGGGCTGGTGATCCAGGTGATCGTCGCAGCAGGCAAACGGCGCTGCAACGCTCGAATTACGGCAGCCACCATTACCACATCACCCAGGGCAGAGAAGCGAACGATGGCAATGCGTAAATTGCTTGTAGCGGGGTCAGTCACTGGGGTAGCAAAGGTATGAAGACTGTACCATTGTAACGAAAACAACCGGTTGATGGCTTTACGCTATCCTGCTCGAGTTGAAGTGATGCGAGCGGTTCATTTGCTGAACGCATCATTATGCTCGATAATTGCGCCAGTTTATGCTTGCTCAAAACATAAGATGTCAATCCAACCTCTACAAAGAAAATTTGCCTACCGTTGGGGTGCCTCACACGTCTCGGCAAGAAGTTGCTTACCTAAACTCCATGGATGAAAACTCCAAATAAGAATGAAATATCCGCAATAGCAATGACAGGAAGTTGCGCCTAGTGAGTGACTAAGGCTGCAAAATTATCGCCAGCGTTTCCGGATGTTTGTAGTCGACACGAAAATTTAGCCGTCCAACACAGAGAGTATTGAAAATGAACCAAGCCAAAAAGGTTGCACTGATCACCGGCATCACCGGCCAGGATGGAGCGTACCTCGCCGAGTTATTGCTCAAAAAAGGCTACATCGTGCATGGTATCAAGCGCCGTGCCTCGCTATTCAACACCGACCGCATCGATCACCTCTATCAGGATCCGCACGTTGCCAACAAGAACTTCATCCTGCACTACGGCGACCTGACCGATTCCACCAACCTGATCCGCATCATCCAGCAAGTGCAGCCCGATGAGATATACAACCTGGCTGCGATGAGCCACGTGGCGGTTTCCTTCGAGACACCCGAATATACCGCCAATGCCGACGGCATCGGCACACTGCGCATCCTTGAAGCCATTCGCATCCTTGGTCTGGAGAAGAAGACCCGCTTCTACCAGGCCAGTACCTCCGAACTGTACGGCCTTGTCCAGGAAACACCGCAGAAGGAGACCACCCCGTTCTACCCTCGATCACCGTATGCGGTCGCCAAGCTCTATGGATACTGGATCACGGTGAACTACCGCGAAGCGTACGGCATCTATGCCTGCAACGGCATCCTGTTCAATCATGAAAGCCCGGTGCGCGGCGAGACCTTCGTCACGCGCAAGATCACCCGCGCGCTGGCGCGCATCAAGCTCGGATTGCAGGATTGCCTGTATCTCGGCAATCTGGATGCCCTGCGCGACTGGGGACATGCCAAAGACTACGTCGAGATGCAATGGCTTATGCTGCAACAGGAACAACCGGAAGACTTCGTGATCGCCACCGGCGTGCAATACAGCGTGCGTGACTTCGTCAATGCGGCGGCCAAGGAACTTGGTATACAGATCACCTGGAAAGGCCAGGGTGTAGAAGAAACCGGCACCGACCAGAACGGCAAAGTCATCGTCAAGGTCGATCCTCGCTACTTCCGCCCCACCGAAGTCGAGACCTTGCTGGGCGACCCGACCAAGGCCAAGGAAAAGCTCGGCTGGACGCCGAAGATAACCTTCGACGAGCTGGTCAGCGAAATGGTGCGCGAAGATCTCAAGAGCGCCGAGCGCGACGAGCTGGTCAAGAAGCACGGCTTCGCGGCCTACGATTACCACGAGTAATATAGCTAGCCGATGAACAAGAATCTGAAGATCTACATCGCAGGCCATCGTGGCCTGGCTGGCAGTGCAATCGTGCGGGAATTGCAGCGGCAGGGTTACAGCAATCTCGTGACGCGCACCCATGCCGAACTGGATCTGGAAGATGCGGTAGCGACCCGGAAATTTTTCGAACAGGAGCGTCCAGAAATCGTATTTCTGGCTGCGGCCAAAGTTGGCGGGATCCAGGCTAACAACACTTATCCAGTGGATTTCCTGATGAGCAACCTGCTTATCGAAGCCAATATCTGCCGTGCTGCTCATATCAGTAACGTAACTCGCCTGATTTTCCTGGGCAGTTCGTGCATCTACCCGCGAGACTGCCCGCAACCGATCAAAGAGGAATATTTGCTTACCGGTCCGCTGGAGCCCACTAATCGTCCTTACGCTTTAGCCAAAATTGCCGGTATCGAAATGTGCTGGTCGTACAACCGTCAATACGGGACAAAGTGGCTGGCCGCCATGCCGACAAATCTGTATGGTCCGGGTGACAACTATGACCTGAACAGTTCTCATGTTTTGCCGGCCTTGATACGCAAGATGCACGAAGCGAAAACATCGGGTGCTACCGAAGTCGTGCTGTGGGGTAGCGGCAAGCCGAGGCGGGAGTTTCTGTACGTGGACGATCTGGCGAATGCGTTAGTATTTCTGGCAACACTGGATGATAGGCGTTATAACGCTCTGGTCGATCCTTCCCTTTGTCCCTTGATCAATGTGGGGACGGGTACCGACCTGACGATCCGTGAACTGGCTGAAACAGTAGCACGAGTGGTGGGCTACACTGGCAAGTTCGTTCAAGACACTGCCAAGCCGGATGGCACGATGCGCAAGGTAATGGATGTTTCAAGGATTCAGGGTTTGGGCTGGAAGGCGAGCACTAGTCTTCAAGATGGGATCGGCTGCACCTACAAGGTATTCAGCGAGGCACAAGCATGAAGATGATACAAAAGTCCTTCGCGCCAATAGCTCACCCTGATTAATTTGTTGAAACATACATGAGTCATTACTCCCCGCTGATCTCCGCGTTCATCACTCTTCTGTTGACATTGATTCTGACTTTGAACAAGGAAGGGTTGATACAGGACATTCCGAACGAACGATCCCTGCACACAGAGCCGATTCCGCGCACTGGAGGTATCGCATTGATGGCCGGGATTTTATCCGGCTGGATGCTGATGATTCAATTCTGGGCATGGTGGATCGTGCTGCCTGCGCTGGGCCTGTTCGTACTGTCGCTGGTGGATGATATGCGCAACCTTACCGCCAGAACGCGTCTGATCGGCCACTTCGTCGCTGCGATGATCGTATTGGGTGGAGCGGGGGTTGATTGGCTGTGGTTGCTGCCGGTGTTGCTATTCATCGTGTGGATGACAAATCTGTACAACTTCATGGATGGCTCGGATGGTTTGGCGGGCGGAATGGCATTGTTCGGCTTCAGCTTCTACGGCGTAGCCGGACTGATGCATGGAGACGACATATTTGCGATGATGAATTTTTCCATCGGTGCTGCCGCATTAGGCTTCCTCTACCACAACTTTCATCCAGCCAAAGTGTTCCTGGGTGATGCAGGATCGATCCCACTCGGTTTTCTTGCCGCGGCATTCGGCGTGTGGGGCTGGCAACAAGACTTTTGGCCATTCTGGTTCCCCATACTGGTATTTTCTCCATTCGTGGCTGACTCGACTTTGACCTTGTTTAAACGGGTGCGGCGCAGAGAGAATCTTGCGCAAGCGCATCGCAGTCACTATTACCAGCGTCTTGTGCAAATGGGTTGGGGTCATCGCAACACCGCTATAGCCGAATACCTGCTGATGTTCCTGGTGGGAGTGTCCGCACTGTGGGGTATCAGTCTGGATGTCCAGGGGCAGGGCAATCTGCTGGCTTGGTGGGGGACTATCTATCTGGGGATGACAATGTGGATCGATAGACGCTGGCGGCGGTATCAGGTGATGAAGGAAAATGCCGCGGACAAATAAAGTCGCGAGCGCCATTCATCGATGGTGGCAAAGACAGTCTAAATAGAGGAAACGCCGTTGTTATTTAAGTCCAATATTCGCACCGCCCTGGCGGTGCTACATGATGCGGTGGCCGCTGCGCTGGCGTGGAGCTTCGCCTATTTATTGCGATTCAATTTTGAGTTGCCTCCGGAATTTGCTGCCGAGCTAAAGCAAACCGTGTTTTGGGTCGTGGCGTTGCAACTATTCATTTTTTGGCGATTCCATCTGTATCGCGGCATTTGGAGATATGCCAGTACCACCGACCTGCGCCGAATTTTTATGGCGATCATGTTGTCTGCCGGTGTTGTTCCGCTGATGTTCGTGATGTTACGACTGGATTTGGTCATTCCGCGCTCGGTACTGGTGATCAATCCACTGCTGCTGATCTTGATGATGGGTGGCAGCCGCTTTGCGTACCGGTTATGGAAGGAGCAGGGGCTATACGGTGATTTCAATCTGCGCGGAGAACCGGTGCTGGTATTGGGTGCTGGCGATGCGGCGGCAAGCCTGGCCAAGGATTTGGTCAAGAATGGAGATTGGCGGCTGGTTGGTTTTCTGGATGATGATATCGACAAGCATGGCCTAACTCTAAATGGAGTGCGGGTACTTGGTGCGTTGGATAGACTGCCGGAATGGGCTGACCAGCTAGGTGTTTCCCAAGTGATCATCGCAATGCCTTCCAGCTCGCACCAGCAGCGCAAACGTGCGATCCAGTTGTGCAATCAGGCCAACTTGAAAGCGCTCACGGTGCCCTCCTTCGATGACTTGATCAGCGGAAAAGTGGCGGTATCGCAATTGCGCGCAATCGAGCTCGATGATCTATTGGGCCGGGACCCGGTGGTGCTGGATGATGCCGGATTGCATGCACTGTTAAGCGGCAAGGCGGCGATGGTGACTGGCGCGGGCGGCTCGATAGGCTCGGAAATGTGCCGCCAGATCGCGCGCTTTACGCCCGAGAAGCTGGTTCTATTCGAGCTGAACGAATTTGCGCTGTACTCCATCGAGCAGGAATTAAAGCAGACTTTTCCGTCATTGAAATTTGTCTGTCTGGTCGGAGATGTGCGCGATGCCGCGCGATTGGATGAGGTCTTGCAGCAACATCAGCCCAATGTGTTGTTTCACGCTGCTGCCTACAAGCATGTGCCGCTGATGGAACAGCATAATGCCTGGCAGGCGATACGCAACAATGTCCTCGGTACTTGGACGGTCGCGCGTGCAGCCCAGCAGCACGGGGTCAACAAATTCGTGATGATCTCCACCGACAAGGCGGTCAATCCTACCAATGTGATGGGCGCCAGCAAACGGCTGGCCGAGATGGTATGTCAGGCGTTACAACCTTCCGGCGATACTCGCTTTGTGATGGTGCGATTCGGCAACGTGCTGGGCAGTACCGGCAGTGTTATTCCAAAGTTCCGCTCGCAAATCGCGCATGGTGGGCCTATCACCGTAACGCATCCCGATATCACGCGATATTTCATGTCTATCCCCGAAGCGGCGCAATTGGTATTACAGGCCGGTCTGATGGGACAGGGCGGAGAGATTTTTGTACTCGACATGGGCGAGCCGGTGAAGATAGTCGATCTGGCCAAGGATCTGATTCGCTTGTCCGGATTCACAGAAGACGAGATCAAGATCGAATTTACCGGACTGCGTCCGGGTGAAAAACTCTATGAGGAATTGTTGGCAGACAGCGAACATACCCTGCCTACACCACATCCAAAATTACGCATTGCACAAGCCAGGCAGGCAGATGCTGCGTGGCTGCCTAAATTGTTGAACTGGGTTGCTGCAACCACCATGGCGGATGACGCGGTACGGCATGCTCTTGCTCAATGGGTGCCGGAATACAGCCCGGATCAATATGCTTCGAAGGGTGGAGCATCACCTGTTTCGGAACCTTCGACTTTGCTCAGTAAAGACTTGTTGAAGCAAGGAAACCAATCGTGAAACTACCCTCCGTTCCTGCCTTGTTAAGCCAACCTGGCTTATCGGAGTTGCGGTATTGCACAGGCAACATATATTCTGCATTGATGAATGGGATGTTGTTCGGGGGCATCAGGGTGTAACAGAATCATGACAAAACTCTCCGTCATCATTATCACCAAGAACGAAGCCGACAATATCCGTGCTTGTCTGGAATCGGTCAGCTGGGCCGATGAGATTATCGTGGTTGATTCCGGCAGCAGCGATGACACAGTGGATATTTGCAAGGCATCAGGGGCTCAAGTGCATATAACTTCGGACTGGCCCGGATTTGGCATACAAAAAAATCGCGCCTTGTCGCACGCAACGTGCGAGTGGGTATTATCGCTGGATGCGGATGAGCGCGTAACGTCCGATTTACGCTCAGAAATTGAAACAGCGCTAAACGATCCGCATGGCCATGATGCATTTCGCATACCTCGGTTATCGAGTTTTTGCGGCCGTTATATGCGCCATTCCGGCTGGTATCCTGATTATGTCACACGACTTTTTCATCGCGGCGCGGCGAGGTTTTCCGATGATCTGGTTCATGAAAGCGTGATAGTGAACGGGTCGGTTGGAACATTGCGCCAACCACTGCTACATGAAACCTTTCGTGATCTGGAAGAGCTATTGACGAAAATCAACCAATATTCGACTGCGGGCGCACGCATGTTGAGTGAAAAAAATAGAACGATTTCACTGAAGAAGGCAGTTGGTCATGCCGTTTGGGCATTCTTTCGTACTTACATAATTCGCGCGGGGTTTCTGGATGGCCGGGAGGGTTTCATGCTGGCGGTATCAACTGCGGAAAGCACCTATTATCGCTACGTAAAGTTGTTGCTGCTGAATAAGCGTTGATCATCATATGCTGCATATCATCCATAACTCTGAGACTAACAACATCCCTGAG
>Ga0209253_10002894_pt1 | contig 15143 bp, 11 predicted proteins | sample FrelakmetBRP12BR_FD_187145 | JGI IMG/M metagenome (GOLD analysis project Ga0209253, IMG submission 187145) | Freshwater lake sediment microbial communities from the University of Notre Dame, USA, for methane emissions studies - BRP12 BR (SPAdes)... | ecosystem: Environmental > Aquatic >...
TAATGTGAGTGTGACGGGCGAGCTGATTAGCCCGATTGCGATGGATCAAGGGTTGCGGTTCGCGGTGCGCGAGGGCGGCAAGACCGTCGGCTCTGGCGTCGTGACCGAAATTCTGGCGTAAATCTGACTGCTGTCGCATGACAGCATGGGAGTATTGAGATGCGAGAGATCATTGATTTGGCGTGTACGATCTGCAAGCAGCGGAACTATTCCACTATGAAGAATAAGAAGAACGATCCGGATCGGTTGGAGCGGAATAAGTTCTGCAAGTTCTGCCGGAAACACATCGCCCATAAGGAAGTGAAGTAAGCTGGGTTGCCGGCGCAATGGCTGGGTTGTCAGCCGTCGTAGGGGCATGGTGTCAATGGTAGCACATCGGTCTCCAAAACCGAGAGTCTAGGTTCAAATCCTAGTGCCCCTGCCAAGCGCTATGAAGCGGATGGGTGAGGCTCGATATTGGTGGCTTGATGAAGAGCAGGGTAGCTGGGTGAAATCCGTGAGGGGTGCTACGTTGCCTCTCTTAATGGCGAAGGTGAGGCGCGCATGTTTAGGAAGTTCACAGATTCTATTCGAGAGTTTTTCGGTGATGTGCGTGGTGAGCTCAAGAAAGTGTCGTTTCCAACTCGGGCTGAGACGGTTGGGTCTACGACAGTAGTCATTGTGTTTTGCATTATCATGTCCTTTTATCTGTCGTTCATCGATTCAGTTCTCGTCTGGGTAGTGGGCAAAATTCTGTAAGTCGTGAGCAGCGAGTGAGAGTGGCCGCATGACACGTAGTCAACTAATGATCCGAGGGTAGGGCATGGCAAAGAATTGGTACGTCATTCATACCTACGCGGGATTTGAGGGGCGGGTGAAAGCCAGCTTGCTTGAACGGGCTAATCAAATGGGATTAGTTGAGAAGCTGGGGCAGGTACTTGTGCCGACTGAAGATGTGATCGAGATTAAGGATGGCAAGCGTCGAGCGTCCCGTCGAAAGTTTTTTCCTGGGTACGTCATTGTAGAGCTGGAGTCTCCGCTTATCGATGAAACCTTGCAGATGATCAAAGAGACGCCGAAGGTTACAGGATTCGTCGGCGGTGATGGTGCGCATCCCACGCCCTTGTCGGCAGAAGAAGTGGATTCGCTACTGAAGCAGGTTGATGCGGGAGCGTCCGGGCCGCGTGAGCAGGTCAAGTTTATTAAGACGGATAATGTGCGAATCATCGATGGTCCGTTTCTCGGGTTTAATGCTGTGGTGGACGAAGTGGATCATGACCATAGTCGAATTAAAGTCTTGGTCAGTATTTTTGGGCGCTCCACTCCGGTGGAGCTTGGGTTTTTGCAAGTGGAACGGATTTAATCTCCGAAATGGTCGAACGCGCGTAGGAGTTTAGGACATGGCCAAAGAAGTATCGGCACAGATCAAGTTGCAGATTCCTGCTGGGAAGGCGAATCCTGCTCCCCCCGTCGGGCCGTCGCTGGGACAGCACGGCGTCAACATCATGGAGTTTTGCAAGCAGTTCAACGCAAAAACTCAAAAAGAGGGCGACAGTATCATCCCGGTGGTGATCACGGTCTATAAGGACCGGTCATTTACCTTTGTGATGAAAACCCCGCCGGCGTCCGACCTCTTGAAGAAGGCGGCCGGAATCATTAAGGGGTCTGGCGTTCCGCAGAAAGACAAGGTCGGAAAGATCACGAAGGCGCAGTTGCATGAGATTGCAAAGAAGAAAATGACGGATCTCAATGCCGTTGATCTCGATGGCGCAATTAAGATCATTGCAGGAACGGCTCGTAGTATGGGAGTTGTGGTTCAAGAGTAGCATTCTTCCCATGCAGGTCTGCTCTCTGTGTTCGCGAGGTAGGGCTTGTGCTGGAAATTGTGCGTGATGGTGTTAAGGGGGGAATCGCGATGGGAAAGAAGATGAGGGCGGCGGTAGAAAAGCTTGAGCCACGGGCTTATGCCTTGCGTGAGGCGGTTGAGGCCGTGAAGCGGTCGTCTTTCGCTAAGTTCGATGAGTCTGTCGACCTGGCGCTCCGTCTGGGCATTGATCCGAAGCGGGCGGACCAAATGGTGCGTGGGACGACCTCGCTGCCGCATGGCACGGGGAAAAAAGTTCGCATCTTGGTTTTTGCCAAGGGAGAGAAGGAGCAGGAGGCGCGGCAGGCCGGTGCTGATTATGTCGGGTCCGATGAACTGATGGAGAAGGTGAAGGGCGGTTGGCTGGAATTTGATTGCGCCATTTCAACGCCGGATCTCATGGCTGCTGTCGGGAAGCTCGGAAAAGTGCTGGGGCCTCGCGGGCTCATGCCGAATCCGAAAACTGGAACCGTCACCTTTGATATCGGCAAAGCTGTGACGGAAGTTCGAAAAGGCCGTGTGGAATATAAGGTCGAAAAGGCTGGGATTATTCAGGTGCCTGTCGGGAAGGTGTCGTTTAAGCCTGAACAGTTGCATGAAAATGCGTCGGCGGTTCTTGAGGCGGTGATTAAGGCGAAGCCTGCCTCGTGCAAGGGGCGCTATCTGATGAGCGCGACCCTTTCGAGCACGATGGGGCCTGGCGTACAGCTTGATGCGATGGCATTGGCCAAAGAATGGAGTTAGTCCGGGTGTCGCAGCGCGGAAGGGGAAGGGTTGGATTATGAAGAAGGACGAGAAAGCGACAGCGGTTGCGGAGTTGACGGAGCGATTTAGCCGTGCACGGCTCGCGATCGTCACTGAGAGTGCCAAGCTCTCCACGAACCAGGTTACGCAGCTTCGCAAGCAATTGCGAGGTGCTAATGCCGAGTATAGGGTCGTCAAGAATACGATAGCTATCCGCGCATCCGAAGGCACGATCTTTTCGGGAGTGACGGGATACTTGAAGGGGCCGACGGGATTGGTGATCGGCTATGACGATCCGGTGCTTCCAGCAAAGATCCTCCGGGACTTTATCCTGGCGGAGAAGCGTGAAGAGAAGATCAGGATCACTATCGGTGTCTTGGAGGGCAAGGTGGTGCAGCCGGCCGAATTGGCAGCTGTGGCCAAGCTCCCGAAGAAGGAAGTCCTTATTGCGATGTTGTTGTCGGCCATGCAGGGACCGGCACGTGGCCTGGTGTATACGCTCAGTGCGGTCTTGTCGAAATTTGTGAGAGTCATTGCAGCCATTCAGGATAAACGAAAAGGAGAAGGGGATATGTCAACAACAACGGCGAAATTGTCACAGGAAGAATTGATCAAGGCCATCGAGACGATGAGTGTGCTCGATTTGGCGGAGCTCGTGAAGGGGTTAGAGACCCGATTTGGTGTCACTGCCGCCGCACCGGTCGCTGCCGCAGCTCCTGCAGCAGGTGCCGCAGTGGCAGCTGAAGAGAAGACCTCGTTTGACGTGGTCCTCGTATCTGCTCCTGCGGACAAGAAGATTCAAGTCATTAAGGTCGTTCGCGAGCTCACCAGCCTCGGGTTGAAGGAAGCAAAAGATTTGGTCGAAGGCGCACCGAAGCCTGTGAAGACTGGTGTCACGAAGGAAGAATGCGACACCATCAAGAAGAAGCTTGAAGAGAGCGGCGCCAAGGTCGAGGTCAAGTAGTCTCGCTCTGACCAGTCTCTAGTGTTTCTGGGTGCCCGCATAGGTGGGCACCCAGTTCTAACCATTTGTAGTGGAGGACCGCGGAATGTCCGAAACGACTTTGCAAGAGTTCGTCGAGCGGAAAGACTACTCTCGCATTCATGGCAGCATCGAGATTCCGGATCTGATTGAGATCCAGAAGCGCTCCTATGAAGAATTCCTTCAGCGGGAGGTCGAGCCGGAACGTCGCAAAGATCATGGGCTCCAGGCGGCCCTGGCGAGTGTCTTTCCGATTCCGGATTACAACAATACGGCCGTATTGGAGTTCACGAGTTATACGCTTGGCACCCCTAAGTACGATGAGCGGGAGTGCCTGGAGCAGGGGATGACCTATGCTGTCCCGCTGAAACTTCGGGTGCGCCTGGTCGTGTTCGACAAGGAAGACAAGGGTTCCAAGAAGAAGGTGCTCGACGTCCGAGAGCAGGAAGTCTACGTCGGCGAGCTGCCGCTTATGACGGAACGCGGGACGTTCATTGTCAATGGCACAGAGCGTGTGGTGGTGAGTCAGCTGCATCGGTCTCCCGGCGCGTCCTTCACGCACGATAAGGGACGGACGCACTCCAGCGGCAAGGTGTTGTATTCCGCCAGAATCATTCCGTATCGAGGCTCATGGCTGGATTTCGAGTTCGATGCACGCGACATCCTCTATGTGCGTATTGATCGTCGGCGGAAAATGCCGACGACCATTCTGTTGAAAGCCTTCGGCTTTTCCAGCGACGATTTGCTCAAGATGTATTACCCGGTGGAGGAAATTCGGGTCGTCAAGGGCAAGATGCTGCGCAAGCTCGATCCGGAGATCCATCAGGGGCTGCGTTGCTCGGCTGAAGTGTTTGAGAAGGGTGGTAAGGAACCGCTTGTTAAGGAAGGCGCCAAGCTCACGAAGGGGCTCATTGCAAAACTCAAGGCGGCTGGCGTGAAAGAGATTCCTCTTGCGCCGAGCGAGTTGATTGGTCGTGCGGTCCTGACTGAGCTAGTGGATTCGAAGAAAAACATGATCGCCGAAAGAAATCAGCGGCTCACGGCTGAGATCATCGAGGCGCTCCTCGAGAGCGACATTGAAGAATTTCAGGCGATCTATTTTGATACGGTCACGTCTACGCCGGTGATCCTTGATACGCTGGAGATGGATAAGACCACCTCGAAAGAGGAAGCCATGGTCGAGATCTATCGTCGCTTGCGACCGGGAGAAACACCCTCCGTCGACACGGCACGAGCGCTCTTCGACAATCTCTTCTCGAATCCCAAGCGGTACGATCTTTCGCCCGTCGGGCGCTTGAAACTGAACAGTAAGCTGGGTCTCGATCTGCCGTTGGAGCAGCGGACGCTGACAGCGCAGGACATGGTCGAAGTGATCCGTTATCTCGTGAACTTGAAGTTGGGTAAGGGCGAAATTGACGACATCGACCACTTGGGTAATCGTCGCGTCCGTTCGGTCGGTGAGTTGTTGGAGAACCAATTCCGGCTCGGACTGGTCCGCATGGAGCGCAGTATCAAGGAGCGGATGAACCTGCTGGATATGGAAACGGTGCTACCGCACGATTTAATCAATGCGAAGCCCGTTGTCGCCGCCGTGAAAGAGTTCTTCAGCAGCAGCCAGTTGTCTCAGTTCATGGATCAAACGAATCCGCTCGCGGAAATTACACACAAGCGGCGCCTGTCCGCACTTGGTCCCGGCGGGTTGACCAGGGAGAGGGCGGGGTTCGAGGTTCGCGACGTCCACCCTTCGCACTATAGCCGTATTTGCCCGATCGAAACGCCGGAAGGCCCGAACATCGGTTTGATCACATCACTGGCAACCTATGCGCGCATCAATAAGTTTGGATTTATCGAGGCGCCTTATCGCAAGGTGGTGAAGGGGCGAGTCACTGACGAAATCGAATTTCTTTCCGCGATCGAAGGTGACAAGTACATCATCGCGCAGGCGAACTCCCAGATGGATGCGTCTAGTCGCCTGGTGTCCGAAACCATCTCAGCGCGATCCGCCGGAGATTTCGTAACGGCCACTTCCGACAAGATCGAATATATGGATGTGTCACCAAAGCAGGTGGTGAGTGTGGCGACGGCGTTGGTGCCGTTTTTAGAGCATGACGACGCCAACCGTGCCTTGATGGGATCAAACATGCAGCGTCAAGCGGTGCCGTTGCTTGTTTCAGAATCCCCGTTAGTCGGTACGGGTATGGAGGCTGTGGTCGCGCGTGACTCGGGTTATGTGGTGCAGGCCAAGCGTGCCGGCGTGGTGGAAAGCGTGGATGCCACGAGGGTCGTGGTGCGTGCCGACTCGAAAGAAAGTCGGAAACGGAATGATGCCGGCTTGGACATATATGATCTGATCAAGTTTCAGCGATCAAATCAGAACACGACGATCACTCAGACACCGGTGGTTCGGCTCGGGCAGCCAGTGAAAGTGGGACAGGTTTTGGCTGACGGTCCTGCGATTGATCACGGTGAATTGGCCTTGGGTAAAAATATTCTTGTCGCCTTCATGCCTTGGGGCGGATACAACTTCGAAGACGCGATTCTATTAAGCGAAAAGCTCGTGCGGGAAGATGCGTTTACCTCGATTCACATTGAGGAGTTCGAGGTTGAGGCCCGTGATACCAAGTTAGGGAAGGAAGACATCACTCGCGACATTCCGAACGTCGGAGAAGAAGCGCTTCGCGATCTCGACGAGAGCGGCATCATCCGCATTGGAGCCGAGGTGAAGCCTGGAAATATTCTGGTTGGGAAGGTGACGCCGAAAGGCGAAACCCAGCTCACGCCGGAAGAGAAGCTGTTGCGGGCCATCTTCGGCGAAAAAGCCGGTGATGTGAAGGATACGTCGTTGACGGTGCCGCCGGGTGTTGAGGGCATCGTTGTCGATGTGAAAATTTTCTCGCGCAAGGGCCTCGATAAGGACGAACGCTCCAAGAGTATCGAAAGCGAAGATGCGATGAAGCTCCAGCGTGATCACCACGAGGAGCTCCGTATCATCGATGAAGAAAAAACGAAGAAGATCAGGAAGCTTCTGCTTGGGAAAGTGGTCGGTCGTGACTTGATGGATCCTGAGAGCGGCGATGTCATTCTGAAGAAGAAGGGCAAGCTGACCGCAGAGATTCTCAAGCGGTTGCCGGACGAGACCGTCCGGTACATCATCCTGAGCGATCCTGATGAGCAGAAAGAGTTGGAAGATGTCGACCGGCGGGCGAAGGAGCAGATCGAAATCCTTCAGACGCTGTATGACGAGAAGGTCGGGCGTCTGAAACGGGGCGATGAGCTTCCCCCTGGCGTGATTAAGCTCGTCAAGGTCTATGTCACGATGAAGCGCAAGATTCAAGTCGGCGACAAGATGGCCGGACGGCACGGCAACAAAGGTGTGGTCTCTCGGGTCTTGCCTGAGGAGGATATGCCTTGCTTGCCGGATGGGACGCCGGTGGAAATTGTGCTCAATCCACTCGGTGTGCCGTCACGCATGAACGTCGGTCAGATTCTGGAAACTCACCTGGGTTGGGCCGCTAAAGCGCTGGGGATCAAGGTGGCGAGCCCGGTATTCGATGGGGCGTCAGAAACGGAAATTAAAGATTTGCTCAAGAAGGCAGGTCTTCCGCCAAGCGGGCAAACCATGCTGATGGACGGTCGAACTGGTGAAATGTTTGGCAGTCCGGTTACGGTCGGCTACATGTATGTCTTGAAGTTGCACCATTTGGTGGACGACAAGATTCACGCACGGTCGATCGGTCCCTATTCACTCGTCACGCAGCAGCCGCTCGGTGGTAAGGCTCAATTCGGCGGCCAGCGGTTGGGAGAAATGGAAGTGTGGGCGCTGCAAGCCTATGGTGCTGCGTCCACGCTACAAGAATTCTTGACGGTGAAATCGGACGACGTGCCTGGTCGATCACGGATGTATGAAGCGATTGTGAAGGGTGAGCCGTTCCTGGAGCCTGGATTGCCCGAGTCGTTTAATGTCTTAGTCAAAGAGTTGCAGAGTTTAGGGCTCGACGTCGAACTGGTTAAGTCGCAAGACTAACCTATTTGTGTGCCGGCCTTCGCGGTCGGCATCAGAGGAGGTCACTACTTTGGAAGGCGTCTATACATTATTTGAGAAGCCGCGCGATGCGGTTTCATTCGATTCAATGCGGATCAAGATCGCGTCACCCGAAAAGATTCGGTCGTGGTCATACGGCGAAGTTAAAAAGCCGGAGACCATTAATTACCGGTCGTTTAAGCCGGAAAAAGACGGACTGTTTTGTGCGAAGATTTTTGGCCCAATTAAGGATTGGGAGTGCAACTGCGGTAAGTACAAGCGCATGAAGCACCGCGGGATTGTCTGCGATAAGTGCGGCGTTGAGGTCATTCAGTCCAAAGTTCGCCGAGAGCGCATGGGCCATATCGAGCTCGCGGCTCCTGTGGCACATATTTGGTTCCTCAAGGGCGTGCCGAGTCGAATTGGAACCTTGCTCGACATGAGCCTGAAGGGGCTGGAGCGAATTCTCTATTTCGAGAGCTATGTCTGTGTCGATCCAGGATCGACAGATTTGACAGAGAAGGAGCTGGTCTCTGAGGAAAAGCTCCGCTCGCTCCAATCTGAGTACAGCCCAGGCTCCTACAAGGTTGGCATTGGTGCCGATGCCATCCGTGAGTTGCTCCGTAAGATCGATATCACAGCCAAGTGGGATGAGATCAAGGCCAAGGCAAAGACGTCGGCTTCCGCTGCGCTGAAGAAAAAATACGCGAAACAGCTGAAAGTCATTGAGGCTTTCCGTAAGTCAGGAAACCTGCCCGAGTGGATGATCATGGATGTGATCCCGGTGCTGCCTCCGGAATTGCGCCCGCTCGTGCCGTTAGACGGCGGACGGTTTGCGACCTCGGATCTGAACGATCTGTACCGCCGCGTCATCAATCGGAACAATCGTCTGAAGCGGTTGATCGAGCTGAAGGCGCCTGGCGTGATTATCCGAAACGAAATGCGGATGTTGCAGGAAGCAGTAGATGCCCTCTTTGATAATGGCCGTCGCGGTCGTGCGATCCGTGGACCGAACAAGCGGCCGCTCAAATCGTTGAGCGACATGCTGAAGGGAAAGCAGGGGCGATTCCGTCAGAACCTGCTCGGTAAACGGGTCGATTATTCGGGCCGAACCGTCATCGTCGTGGGACCAGAGCTTCGGCTGCATCAATGCGGATTGCCCAAGAAGATGGCGCTCGAGCTCTTCAAGCCCTTTATCTTCCACAAACTGGAAGAACGAGGTGCAGCGACCACGATTAAGAGCGCCAAGCGTTTGGTTGAAAAGGAACGACCTGAAGTATGGGATGTGCTCGACGAGGTGATCCGCGAGCATCCCGTGCTGCTGAACCGTGCACCGACGTTGCACCGTCTTGGCATCCAGGCGTTTGACCCGGTCTTAGTCGAAGGCAAGGCCATCCGGCTACATCCGTTGGTCTGTGCCGCATTCAATGCCGACTTCGACGGAGACCAGATGGCGGTTCACGTTCCGCTGTCGGTTGAGGCGCAGGTCGAGGCACGCGTGCTGATGATGTCGATCAATAATATTCTCTCGCCCGCCAACGGCAAACCGATTGCGGTGCCGTCTCAAGACATGGTGCTCGGTTGTTATTGGCTGACCAAAGAGCGTGGCGGATGCAAGGGAGAAGGGAAAGTGCTTGGGTCGCCCGAGGAAGTACGCATTGCATTCGATTCGGAAGCCTTGGAAGTGCATGCGCGGATCAAGGTGCGGGTCGAGGGTGCGCTCGTCCAGACCACGGTTGGGCGAGTCATCCTGTCGGAAGTGCTCCCTCCTGGAATGCCATTCGCCAACGCGAATAAGCTCATGACTAAGAAGGAAATGACAAAGCTCATCGATACGGTCTATCGCCAGTGCGGCCACCGAGAGACCGTCACGTTCCTCGATAAGGTTAAGGACCTTGGGTTTCACTATGCCACGCGTGCAGGCATCTCGATCTGCATCGACAATATGCATATCCCGACCAAGAAGCAGGAATTGCTTGGGAAGGCTCAACATGAAGTGGTTGAGATCGAGCGGCAGTATGCCGAGGGGTTGATCACCAACGGCGAACGTTATAATAAAGTGATCGATATCTGGGCACATGTGAGTGAGCAAATTGCCAATGAAATGATGAAGGAATTGGGCGCGGGTGGCGATCCGAATAAGGCCGAGTCCTTCAATCCGATCTTCATGATGGCGGACTCCGGTGCTCGCGGTAGTTCCCAGCAGATCCGTCAGTTGGGTGGTATGCGCGGATTAATGGCCAAGCCATCCGGCGAAATCATTGAGACTCCGATTACTGCCAACTTCCGTGAAGGCTTAACGGTGTTGCAGTACTTCATTTCAACGCACGGTGCCCGTAAAGGTTTGGCTGATACGGCGCTGAAAACTGCAAATTCAGGATATCTCACGCGCCGATTAGTGGACATCGCTCAGGATGTCATTATCAATGAAATCGATTGCGGTACCACCGACGGTATCATTATGAGTGCATTGGTTGAGGGTGGCGAAATCATTCAGCCGATCGAAGAGCGGGTGCTGGGGCGGTTGGCGGCTGAAGATATCCGTGACCCGGTGACGGGTGAGATTATCGTGTCGGCTAATGAGGAAATCGACGAGGAGCGAACGAAGGTTATCGTGGAAGCTGCGGTCGACCGTGTGAAGATTCGTTCAGTGTTGACCTGTCAGTCTCGCCGCGGTGTGTGTCGATCTTGCTATGGGCGCGACCTAGCTCGCGGGCGGTTGGTCGAAAAGGGCGAACCGGTTGGTGTCATCGCGGCACAGTCGATCGGTGAGCCGGGAACGCAGTTGACCATGCGGACATTCCATATCGGTGGTACGGCGAGCAAGGTGGTTGAGCAGACGGTGACTGAATCAAAGCATGCCGGTACGATCAAGTTCATGAGCTTCGATGCGAAGAAAAACATAGATGTCCATAACGCCGGGATCGCAGTACAGAATAAAGATGGTGAATGGGTCGTTATGAATCGGAATGCGAAGATCGCCATAGCCGATGAGACTGGACGTGAGCGCGAGAAGTACGCGGTTGTTTATGGCGCCAAGATCAAGGTGAAGGATGGCGGTCGCATTGAGTTGGGCCAGAAGATAGTAGAGTGGGATCCGTATTCATTGACTATTCTGACTGAGGTGGGCGGAAAGGTGGCATACGGGGACATCGTGGAAGGTATCACGATGAAGGAAGAGTTCGATGAAGTTACTGGCCTTTCCCGCAAGGTCATCGTTGAGCATAGTGGCGCGACATTACGTCCACGTTTGTCCGTTAAGGATGAAAGTGGGAAGACGGCTAAGGTTGCAGCGGCAGCAAACGTGGCGCGCTATCTGCTCCCAGTCGGGGCGCATATCTTCGTCGAGAAAGGCGCAGTCGTCACTCCTGGTGATGTGTTAGCCAAGATTCCTCGGGAGACGACCAAGACGAAGGACATTACGGGTGGTCTTCCTCGTGTGGCTGAGTTGTTCGAGGCCAGGAAGCCGAAGGAGACGGCAGTCATCAGCGAAATCGATGGTGAGATTTCGTACGATGGTTTCGTGAAAGGCCAACGAAAAGTGCTGGTCAATAACAAAATGGGCGACGTGAAGGAGTATCTTATTCCTAAGGGTAAACACGTCAACGTGCACGAGGGGGATTGGGTGAGAGCCGGAGAGCCGTTGATGGATGGGTCGGCCAACCCGCACGACATCCTCGATGTGCTGGGTCCAAACGAATTGCAGAAGTATCTCGTCGATGAAGTGCAGGATGTTTATCGTCTGCAAGGTGTGACGATCAACGACAAGCATATCGAGATCATTGTGCGACAGATGTTGCGCAAGGTTCGAATCGAAGATCCTGGTGATACTGAATTCTTGCCGGGTAGCCAGGTGAGCAAGATGTTGTTCGATGAAGAGAATGAGCGAGTCGTGGCGCGGGGCGGCCAGCCTGGACTTGGGAAGCCCGTCCTACTGGGTATTACTAAGGCAGCGCTGACTACGGATAGTTTCATTTCTGCGGCTTCATTCCAGGAGACCACGCGTGTCTTAACGGAAGCGGCGATCAATGGACGCGAGGATAAGCTGCTGGGGTTGAAGGAGAATGTAATTGTTGGGCGCCTGATTCCGGCTGGAACCGGCTTCGATGAATATCGCGATACGTTTGTCATTAGTCCCAAGCCTGAGCCAGTGATTGCAGGTCAGGGAGATGCAGCTGCTCTTGCGCATGAAGGGGTGGCGGCGGGATCAGAGGGGTCGGCTCGATCATAGTCCATGCGCTGTTGATTGTGACTTGACACCGCGATGGATGATCATTATAATCCGCGGGCTTTACACTTAAAGAGTTGAGCAGAGCAGTCAAACTGTGCCGAAGATGAGAGTGACGAAATAATGCCAACGATTAATCAGTTAGTCAGGAAGGGTCGCAAGCTGGCCCATGCGAAGACGAAGAGTCCTGCGCTTAAGTCATGCCCGCAGAAGCGTGGTGTCTGTCTTCGCGTCTACACTTCAACGCCAAAGAAGCCGAACTCGGCGTTGCGTAAAGTTGCGCGCGTCCGGTTGACCAATGGGATGGAAGTTACGACGTACATTCCCGGTGTCGGTCACAATCTGCAAGAGCACTCCATTGTGCTCGTGCGTGGTGGACGTGTGAAGGACTTGCCGGGTGTGCGTTATCACATCGTCAGAGGTGCCCTTGACGCTGTCGGTGTGGCGGATCGTAAGCAGAGTCGTTCGAAGTATGGAGCGAAGCGTCCTAAGTAAGAATAGATTTTATTTGTTTGGTAACGAGAGAGTGGATGTCACATGCCAAGAACTAGATTTTTAGATCAGCGAGTTACGCTCCCGGACGTGCGTTATCGGGACAAGCTTGTCGGGAAGTTTTTGAATATCCTGATGTCTGGCGGAAAGAAGAGCACGGCTGAGCGTATTTGCTATGGCGCCTTCGATGTCATTCAGGAGAAGACTGGTAACGATCCGCTCAAGGTATTTCGTACCGCAATTGATAACGTGAAACCTGTGGTTGAGGTGAAGTCACGTCGGGTAGGTGGTGCGTCTTATCAAGTGCCTGTGGAAATTCGCCCGGCTCGCCGGATGTCGCTGGCGCTCAGGTGGTTGGCGGAGTATTCGCGTACGCGTGGCGGAAAGAGTATGCGGGAGAAGCTTGCGGCTGAGTTGCTTGATGCTTCGAATAATACGGGTGCGGCAGTGAAGAAGCGGGAAGACGTACATCGGATGGCGGAAGCCAATAAGGCATTCGCACATTATCGCTGGTAGGGTTATTCTGTGCTGCGGCTGGGCTGTGCTGCGATCCGCTGATGCGGGTGTTCGTGGTCGCAGTATTTCAGGCTCAGTTTGCAGCATATGTATTTTAGGGGAAGTACGTGGCACGTCAATCACCATTAGAGAAAACTCGAAACATCGGCATCATGGCTCACATTGATGCTGGTAAGACGACGACGACTGAGCGCATCCTGTACTACACTGGGATTTCGCATAAGATCGGCGAAGTGCACGAGGGTGCCGCGACGATGGATTGGATGGAGCAGGAGCGGGAGCGCGGTATTACGATTACGGCTGCGGCGACCACCTGTTTTTGGCGGGACCATCGGATCAACATCATCGATACTCCTGGGCACGTCGATTTCACGATTGAAGTCGAGCGTTCCCTCCGGGTGCTTGACGGGGCTGTCGCGGTATTCGATTCCGTGCAGGGTGTCGAGCCACAGTCGGAAACGGTCTGGCGGCAGGCGGATAAGTATAGTGTCCCGCGTATTGCGTTCATGAACAAGATGGATCGTGTCGGCGCTGATTTCTACACCAGCGTGCAGACGATGATTGACCGGCTGGGTGCAAACCCGATTCCAATTCAAATTCCTATCGGTAAAGAATCCGAGTATCGGGGGTCGATTGATCTCGTGACGATGAAGGCGTACGTGTACGACGACGAGACGCTCGGCGCCAAGTATAAGATCGATGAGATTCCGGCTGATCTGCTCGATCGAGCAAAGGAATACCGTGCGAAGATGGTGGATGCGGTTGCTGAGTTCGATGAGCAGGCCATGGATAAGTATCTCAATGGTCAGCCGTTAAGCGAAGAAGAGATCCGCCGGGCCATCCGCGCCGGTGTGCTGTCGATGAAGATGACGCCGGTTCTCTGTGGAACGGCGTTCAAGAATAAGGGTGTTCAGCAGTTGTTGGACGGGGTTGTGGATTTCCTTCCTTCTCCGCTTGATGTCGAGTCTGTGACGGGTATTGATCCGAACACCGAGAAGGAAATCAAGCGATTCCCTTCTGACGATGAGCCGTTTGCTGCCTTGGCATTTAAGATCATGACGGATCCTTTTGCGGGTCAGCTCACATTCCTGCGTGTCTATTCCGGCACGTTGAAGACGGGGACGTCCGTCGCGAATGTGACGAAGGGGACGAGGGATCGTGTTGGGCGTCTGCTGAAGATGCATGCGAACAAGCGTGAAGACATTGATGTGGCCTATGCCGGCGACATTGTCGCGGCCGTCGGGCTGAAGGGTGCGACGACCGGGGATACGTTGGCGGATGAAAAGCAGCCTGTCTTGCTTGAGGTTATGAAGTTCCCTGAGCCAGTTATCGCAATGGCGATTGAACCAAAAACTAAGCAAGACCAGGAGAAGATGGGGTTCGCACTTCAGAAATTGGCGCAGGAGGATCCATCATTCCGAGTGAAGACGGATGAAGAGACTGCACAGACCATCATTGCCGGCATGGGTGAGTTGCATTTGGAGATCATCGTCGACCGCATGATGCGCGAGTTTAAGGTCGAGGCCAATGTCGGAAAACCTGAGGTGGCCTTCCGGGAGACGATTCGCAGAAAGGCCGAGGCTGAAGCGAAGTACGTCAAGCAGACTGGTGGCCGCGGTCAGTATGGCCATGTCGTCTTGACGGTCGAGCCGGCTGAATCTGGCAAGGGTTTGGAGTTTATCAATAAGACTGTTGGTGGATCGATCCCCAGGGAGTTTATCCCAGCGATCGAAAAGGGTGTGAAGGAGCGGCTTGATTCGGGCGTGATCGCAGGGTACCCGCTTCGCGATGTCAAGGTGACGGTGATTGACGGATCATTCCACGACGTGGACTCCAACGAAATGGCATTTAAGATTGCCGGTTCGATGGCGTTCATTGATGCCTGTAAGCGCGCCGACCCAGTGTTGCTTGAGCCGATCATGAAGGTTGAAGTAGTAGTCCCTCAGGATTTTATGGGCGACGTGATCGGGAACCTGAATGGTCGTCGCGGGAAAATCCAGGGCATGAAGGCGCGGGCGGCTGCGCAGGTCATTGATGCTTCAGTGCCGCTCAGCGAAATGTTCGGGTATGCCACCGATCTTCGGTCTCGAACGCAGGGTCGTGCTACTTATAGTATGGAGTTTGACCGGTATGAGCCGGTCCCTCGGCAGATTTCCGAGGCGATTATCGCCAAGTATCGGGGTGAGTAGCCGAATAGATTTTTGAGTGAGGACGAAAAGGAGTTAGGTATGGCGAAGGCGAAATATGAGCGGCGGAAGCCGCACGTGAATATCGGGACCATCGGGCACGTGGACCATGGCAAGACGACGTTGACCGC
>Ga0209253_10002895_pt1 | contig 15137 bp, 14 predicted proteins | sample FrelakmetBRP12BR_FD_187145 | JGI IMG/M metagenome (GOLD analysis project Ga0209253, IMG submission 187145) | Freshwater lake sediment microbial communities from the University of Notre Dame, USA, for methane emissions studies - BRP12 BR (SPAdes)... | ecosystem: Environmental > Aquatic >...
GACAGGCGCCGCTGCTACTCAAGACGCCGAAGCTCGGGCCCGACCATCCGCTCTCCAGCCTGGTGGCGTTCGAGAACGAGACGAATATCCTCAAGCGCCTGCACGGTCCGCATGTGCCAAAATTCGTGGCCGCCGGCGATTTGCGTGAACGACCCTATCTGGTCATGGAACGCATTGACGGTGACGACCTGGCACAGGCCGCGCGTCGCGCGCCCGTCAGCACGGCGGAGGTTTGCGATCTCGGTGCGCGTCTGTGTCGCGCGGCGCAGGCACTGCACCACCAGAACGTCATCCATTTCGATCTCAATCCGGCAAACGTGCGCAACCATGCCAATGGCGACATGGTGCTGGTCGATTTCGGTCTCGCGCATCACACCGCGCTGCCGGACCTGCACGATGCCGCGTTCGGCGAGGAAGAGGGAACTACACCCTATATCGCGCCCGAGCAATTGCACCATGTGCGCACCGATTCACGCAGCGACATCTACGCGATTGGCGCCATCCTTTATCATCTGGCCACCGGTCATTTTCCATTCGGCCGGCCCAACCTGCTGTCGCTGAAGAAGCGTCTGGTGCAGCCACCCTTGCCACCGCGTTGCCACAACCCAGACGTCCCGCCGTGGTTGCAGGAAATCATCCTGCGTTGCCTGCACGTGCGCCCGGAACGTCGTCCGCCGACAGCCAAGCAAGTCGCTTACCTGCTCGCGCATCCGGAGAGTGTAACGGTGGGTCGGCGCGGACACCGTACCCGTCCACCGGGGCTCGGGCAGAGGACGCGCTGGTGGATGCGCTCGCTGTTCCAGAAGTTCGATGAGGAAATTCCGAAAAAGCCGTACACGCGACTGACCAGCAGTCCGCATGTGCTGGTCGCGCTCGATCTGACCCATTATTCGGACGCGCTCGGCGAAGCCCTGCGCCGCGCGGTGCGGCGTCTGGCGATGAGCGAGCCGCACAGTTACTTCACCTGTCTGTCCGTGGTGCCGCGGGAAGCGCGCGCGTCCGGTCGCGCGGACAATGCGTCCTCCCTGGATATCGAGCGGCAGGTCGGCATGCGCAGCTGGGCGCAGCCACTCCATCTTGCGCCGCAACGCATGGTGTTCCAGGTGCTGCCGGGCGACCCGGCAAAGACTATCGTGGATTATGTACGTCGGCACCTAATCGATCAGGTCATCATTGGCGCGCGTGGCAGTTCGGCTTGGCGTCAGCATCTCGGCAGTGTCTCCGCGGTAGTCGCGGCGCAGGCCATTTGCACGGTGATTGTCGTGCGCACCCGACAGGACAGGGCACCAAAGATCCGCCGTGGGAACATTGGGTGAGTGACAGGCAATGATCGAGTGCTGTTCTTTTTTGACTGATTGTGGCTTCCGGACCCGTGAGCAGTCCTTTCAAGACGTGATGGCCGCTACATTTTATGTAGCTCCATTTTATGTTGGGGCACAGCCATTATTGCTTTGCCCGCTTGTAACCACTTGATCTTATTAACTAACTATCATCTTCACGGGCGTGGCATACGGCTTGCACGCCAGAATGGCGATGACACGCGGAGGTTATCATTCCGGTGTCAGAGCGACATATTTACTACTCGTAGGAGGAGCAATACATGAAGAACAAAATTCTCGCCGTTCTGATGGTCCTCGGTTTTGCCGGCGGCCTCGCAGCCACCAGCGTCAGCTTCGCCGGTGACGATGCCGTGGCCAAAGCCTGCAAGGGCAAGAAAGCCGGTGACGTGGTCAAGGTAGATGGCAAAGAAGTGAAGTGCCCGGAAGCGAAGAAGAAGTAATCGCTGCACCGACGGCAACCAGTAGGTTGTACAGAAAAGCGCCTCCGGGCGCTTTTCTTTTTTCCGCTATTTGATCCAGATTGTTTTGATGTTCACGAACTCACGAATGCCGTGTAATGCCAGTTCGCGGCCATAACCCGATGCTTTGACGCCGCCGAACGGCAGGTGCGGGTCACTTTTCACCATGCCGTTCACAAATGCCTGTCCGCAGTGCAGAGCGCGCGCGAAGGTTACGCCTTTTCCCGGATCGCTGGTGCAGACAGTGCCGCCCAGTCCGTAGCGGTTGTCGTTGGCGATGTGCAGGGCATCATCCGCATTCTTCGCGCGGATCACGGCTGCAACCGGACCGAACAGTTCGTCGTCGTAGGCCGGCATGCCGGGCCGCACCTGGTCGAGCAGCGAGACCTTATAGTAATAGCCTGGACCCGTAACTGGTTCACAGCCCATGAGAGGCACGGCGCCTTTGTTAATGGAATCGGTTACCTGTCGGTGCAGGGCGTCGCGCAGGTCGGCGCGTGCCATCGGGCCGAGGTCGGTATCTTCGCGCATCGGGTCACCCTGCTTGAGCTGCGCGAGTCTTGGCTTAAACCGCGCCAGAAAATCTTCAGCAATGGATTCCACCAGGATGATGCGCTTGGCGGCGATGCAGGACTGGCCGCCATTCAGGAAGCGCGAGGCCACCGCCAGGCGCGTGGCTTCGTCGAGGTCGGCATCGGATAGCACCACGAAGGCATCGGAGCCGCCGAGCTCGAGTACGGATTTCTTGAGCTGCGAGCCGGCTGCGGTAGCGATTCGCCGGCCGGCGGTTTCGCTGCCGGTGAGCGTGACGGCGTGGATGCGCGCATCGGCGATTAATTTCTCAGCCTGCTCCGGGCCAATGAGCAGGGTGCGTAGCACATTCGCCGGGAAACTCGCCTGGAAGATCTCTTCGATCGCGAGCGCACACTGTGGCACATTCGAGGCGTGCTTGAGCAGCACGGTGTTGCCGGCCGCGAGTGCCGGGGCGGCGGCGCGGAACGCCTGCCAGAACGGGAAGTTCCACGGCATGATCGCGAGCAGCGTGCCGAGCGGCTGGTAAGCGACATAGCTGTTACCGGCATCGGTGGCGATAACTTCGTCTGCGAGGAAGCGCTCGGCATTGTGCGCGTAGAACTCGCAGCCGGTGGCGCATTTCTCCACTTCGGCGCGCGCCTCGCGGATCGGCTTGCCCATTTCGAGGGTAGCGAGGGCAGCATAACGGTCGCACTGCGCGCGCAGCTGTTGCGCGGCGCGCTTAAGACAGGCAACGCGTTCGGCGATCGGCGTCGCGGCCCAGCCGATGCTTGCCGTACCCACCTGTTGCAGGACGGTATCAACCTGCGTATTGTCCAGCGCCAGAAAGGTCTTGAGTGTTTCACCGGTTGCCGGATTCTGGGTAGCGATGGTCATAGGTCAGAAAGCCGCAAAGAAATAGACGTAACTACCGTAGCGCCATCTATACTTAATAACAATTCATACTATGACAAGACGAACGGAGCGAAGCGCAGTAGGGCTTCAATTATGACCCCACGATCTGTCCGCGTCCTGCTCCCGCTTGTCCTGCTTGTGGCCCTCGGCCAGCAGGCGGCTGTGGCCGCGCCCGGCGAAGACGACGCCAGGGTTGGCGTCGCTAGACCGCGTCAGGAACAGGCGGTCGACGACGCCAAGGATAGCGTCGGTACGAGCCCAGGGATGGGCGAGGTAGAACGCGTCGGAAGCGAGCGGTTGAGATCGCGTCGGGAACAGGCGGTCGACGACGCCAGGGATGGCGTCGGTAGACCGCGCCGGGAGCCTGCGGTCGAGGAGAAGCAGCGTCAGCAATACACGCAGGCGCTCGCGGCGCTGCGCGCTGGTGACCAGGCGCGCTTCCAGAAGTTGCGCAACGGTCTCAACGGCTACGCCCTGCAACCGTACCTCGACTACGAACTCCTAAAAGACCGAATCGCCACCACACCCGCGTCGAAACTGCACGACTTCCTTGAGCGCAATCCGGAAGCGGTGGTGAGCGACCAACTGCGCAAGAAGTGGCTCAAGCTGCTCACCGAGCGCGGTGACTGGAATACGTTCATCGCCGAATTCCGCGACATCGAACCGGACAACGAGCTCAACTGCCAGCGCCTCATGTACCTCATCAAGGTGAGCCAGGAGCAGTCCGGCCTGATGAATGAGGCCGGCAAGCTGTGGCTCACCGGCAGCCGCTTGCCGGCAGCGTGCGAGCCGGTGTTCGAGGCATGGCGCAAGGCTGGGTACATGACTGCGGACATGGTTTGGGCGCGCATCCAGATCGCCATGGAGAAACGCAACCTGACGCTCGCCGAGGGCCTGGGCCGGTATCTTGAGCCATCCGAGCGCGTGTGGGTGCAACGCTGGCTGGCGATGCATCGTCAGCCACAGCAGGAACTGCTGCACCTGCGCTATCCGGTGGAGACGCCAGTGGCGCGCAGTATCATCCGGCACGGCGTGGTGCGCCTCGCCTACACCGATCCGGACGAGGCCATGCGCCTGTGGGAGTCACTCAAGGAACGCTACAAGTTCTTCGGCGAGGATGAAAAGTACGTGCTGCGCTGGGTCGGAATTCTTGCCGCCCAGGCGCACCACCCGCGCGCGGTCGAATGGTTGTCGGCGGCATCGGCGGATGCGAGCGACGAGACCCTGCGCCAGTGGCGGGTGCGCGCGGCGATTCGCAATGGCGAATGGCAGACTGGTCTGCGCTTCCTCGCCCTGCTGCCCGAACCGGAACAGAAGGAAGGTGAGTGGCGCTACTGGAAGGCGCGCATGCTGGAGCGCAGCGGTGAGGAGAAGCAAGCGAAGATTCTCTACCGCGCGCTGGCCAAGGAACGCAGTTATTATGGTTTCATGGCCGCCGACCACGTCGGTCAGCCATACGCCATGCAGCACGTGAGCATGCAGGCCAGCCCGGAGGAGGTGAGCGCCACGCTCGCGCGTCCCGGTATCCAGATGGCGAAAGAGCTGTTTACGCTCGGTGACACAATCGCGGCGCGTCGTCAGTGGACCTGGATCACGAGCCACATGAACAACCGCGATTTGGCGGTGGCCGCGGTGCTGGCGCGCCAATGGGGCTGGCACGACCGCGCGATTCTCACGGCCAGCAAGTCCGATAACCTCGACGATCTTGAGCTGCGTTTCCCGATGTTGTACCGCGACATGGTCGAGGCCAATGCACAGCGCAACAACATCGAGCCCGACTGGGTGTACGGCGTACTGCGCCAGGAAAGTGCATTCGTCAGCGACGCGCGTTCCGAAGCTGGCGCGCTCGGGCTCATGCAGCTCATGCCGCGCACCGGCCAGCTGACCGGCCGGCGCATCAATCTGCGTCTGCCGAACAACACCGCGATCCTGAATGTCGAAAACAACCTCAAGCTCGGCACCAGCTATCTGCGCACCGTGCTCGATATCAACAATGGCCACCAGGTTCTGGCGACGGCCTCGTACAACGCCGGCCCGAACCGCGTGCGCGAGTGGTTGCCGGACAACAAACCACTCGACGCCGATGCGTGGGTGGACACGGTGCCGTACAATGAAACGCGTAACTACGTGAAGAACGTAATGGCCTTCACCACCGTGTACGCCTACCGTCTTGAGACCACGCTGCGCCGCCTGCAGGAGCGCATGCCGTCGGTATTCCCGGGTGGCATGATCGATATGCCGGATTTGAACGCGACACCGTAGGTGCGCATCGTGCGGATTTTCCACAAACCCCGTATTCCTTTCAGGTTCACAGAGCGATCATGAGCTTTATGCGCATAGCCGTGCTGGGTGGGACCGGTTTCGTCGGACGCCGCCTGTGCGAGTACCTGGCCGCAGCCGGCCACGAGGTACGTGTTCTCACTCGCCACCGCGAGCGCCATCGCGATCTGCTGGTGCTGCCCACGGCCCAAGTGATCGAGGCCGATGTGCACAACCCGGCCGTGCTCAGGCGCGAGTTCCAGGGGCTGGATGCAGTCGTGAACCTGGTTGGTATCCTGAATGAGGCGGGGCGCGACGGCAAAGGTTTCGAGCGTGCGCACGTTGAGCTGCCGGCCAAGGTGGTGCTGGCCTGCCGCCAGAGCGGCGTGGGACGTCTGTTGCACATGAGCGCCCTGCATGCTTCGCCCGATGGCCCGAGCCACTACCTGCGCAGCAAGGGGCGCGGCGAGCAGATTGTGCACGCGGCCGGGAGCGATACGTTGCAGGTCACCAGCTTCCGGCCATCGGTGATCTTCGGTCCACGCGACAGCTTCACTAACCGTTTCGCCGGACTGCTCCGGCAGGTGCCGTTCGTGTTCCCGCTTGCCTGTGCCAGCGCGCGCATGCAACCGGTGCATGTCGACGATGTGGCACAGGCATTCGTGTTGGCTCTCGACCGGCACGCGACCTTCGGTAAGCGTTATAACCTGTGCGGGCCACAGGTTTACAGTCTGCGGGAAATCGTGACGTATCTTGCTCGTCAGCTCGGACTCAAGCGGTACATCATGCCGCTCAATGACACGCTTTCGTATTTGCAGGCCACCGTTCTGCAGTTTGCCCCGGGCAAGCCGTTTACCCCCGACAACTACCGTTCGCTGCAGGTAGCGAGTGTTTGCGAGGCATCCTTCCCGGCTATCTTCGGCATCACTCCAGGCCGATTTGATGAGATTGTGCCGACCTATATTTCACGCGTGAATTCCTGAAAAGTCCGGTCGTTTCAGAAAAATCAATACAAAAAAGGCATTTGCTGCCAGTAAGCAGTAACCGCTAATGCCATATAAGTCATCAGGACGATATATGTGCAGATTAACCAGACAAATGGACAGTTCGGCGCTAGGCTTCCGTTCCGCTGTTGGCCAATACTCAACAGCTGATGGCAGTGGCGGGGTTAACCCGTTCGGGAATACAAGACGGTATTTGTAAACAAGGATCCCTTCCAGAAGGAGGCCATGAATGAACCTGTATGTCGGCAATATCTCCCCGTCTGTACAACATGCCGAGCTGCTGAATATGTTCGAAGGCATGGGCCAAATACTTTATGCCAAGCTCGCCGAAACGAAGAACGGCGCCGATGCCAAGGGCTATGCATTCGTGTATGTCCCGAATGATGAATGCGCCCGCAGCGCGGTGGCGAGCCTGAACGGTACTCTGCTCAAGGGCGAGAAACTGACGGTGAGCCCGATGATTGAACGCCGGGGCGTCGTAGGCGGAACCGTCAAGTAACGATTACTCCTGCAGGTGAAAAAGGCCGCATGTACTGCGGCCTTTCTTTTTTTCAAAAGTAGAATTCGATCGCTTCTCCCTCGCAAGAGTGACGCCGACTTCATGACATTTATGGTACGAGGTGTGCCTGTTCGATGTTTACCTCGGCGAGTCGCGCGGCGCGTTCCGCCGTTGGCAGGCGGCTTAAGGCGCGCGCCAGCCGATAGAACGCAGGCAAATCACCGTGCACGCTTGCCAGTAGCGCCTGGAATGCCGGGACGTACTGGTGATAGAGGCCGACCGAGGCCAGATGCGCGTTGTTGAGGTCCTGCGTAAACCAGGTGTCATAGCCCTTGTATCCGCCCCAGTGTTCGCGCAATAAGGCGTACTCGGCGCGTAGCGCCTCGAAGTCGCGCGCCTTGGCAGCGCGCATTTGTTCCTCCGGTAGCGGCGAGGCATAGAGTGCTTCGAGATGCGTACGAAATTTCAGCAGTAAATCCACAAACTGTGTGTGACGTGTCCAGTCGAGTAGGTAATTGTCCAGAGCAGCCTTGTCGTTGCCTTGTGCCAGCCAGCGATGCATACCTTCGATCTCAACGGTGGTGGCGAATGATTCGTTGAACGTGGTATCACCACGCAGGTACAGCTTCTGATGGGCAAGCTCGTGGAAGATGAGCGCCGCGATGTCGGTATCGCTGCGGTGCAATTGTGTGCTGAATACCGGATCGCGGAACCAGCCGAGTGTCGAGTAGGCGGCGACGCTCGCAACACGTACATCCAATCGGTCATCGCGCAACTCGCCGGCAAACTGCTGGGCAAGCTTGTGTGAGAAATATCCGCGATACGGCACGCAACCGGCGACCGGAAAGCACCATTCCTTCGGGGTAAGCGAGAACTCCGGTGTGGCCACGACATTCCAGGCTACCTGGGTGCGATCGAGGTCGGCATACACGCGATAGCTGTCATTATCTGGCAGGGTGAGCGCCTGCGTGGCGAAATCGCGCGCGCGCAGGACTGTGACGAGGCGTGCCTTGACGGCCGGCGCGAGCGGTTGTGGGGCAGCGTACGGTTCAGCACCGACAACCGGGCTGTCGTCGAGCAGTTCGGCAATCGTGCGGGTGCGCGCCAGAATATCGAGCTGACCGGTCACGGCCTGACTGTAATAACCGAGATTCGCACAGCTCGTGGCGAACAGGGTTGCCGTCAGCAGCAGGAAAATTCGCGGATATCGCATGGTTGGTGTCTACATGCCGTAACAGTACTATTACAGCATGGAAATCTATCTCGTGGGCGGTGCGGTACGTGACAAGTTGCTGGGTCTGCCAGTGAAGGACCGTGACTGGGTCGTTGTCGGCGCCACGCCGGAAGCCATGACCGCGCTTGGATACAAGATCGTGGGTGCGGACTTCCCGGTATTTCTCCATCCCGAGACCAAGGAGGAGTACGCGCTGGCGCGTACCGAGCGCAAGAGCGGACAGGGTTACAAGGGGTTTACGGTGTATGCCGGGCCGGATGTGACGCTTGAGCAGGATCTTGCGCGCCGTGACCTGACCATCAATGCGATGGCCGAAGATGCCACTGGCCGGCTGATCGATCTGTTCAACGGGGCGGCCGACCTCAAGCGCGGCATTCTGCGGCATGTCGCGCCGGCGTTCGCCGAAGACCCGTTGCGGGTGCTGCGTGTGGCGCGCTTTGCAGCGCGCTTCGGTTATCCGGTTGCGCATGAGACGCTGAAATTGATGCGCACGCTCGTGGAAGCTGGCGAAATGGAGACGCTGGTCGCCGAGCGCGTCTGGTCGGAAATCGAACGCGCACTCGGAGAAAAGCAGCCGGTGCGCTTCTTCGAGGTGCTGCGCGAATGCGGCGCCTTGCAGCGTCTGCTCCCGGAGTTGGATGCGCTGTTCGGCGTACCGCAGCCGCCCGAGCATCATCCGGAGATCGACGCTGGCGTGCACACGCTCAAGGTACTGGCGCAGGCGACGCGTCTGTCGCCGGATCCGCGCGTGCGCTTCGCGGCGCTGCTGCACGACCTTGGCAAGGGCACGACCCCGCCGGAGGAGTGGCCGAAACACCGTGGCCATGAAGAACGCAGTGTCGATCTGGTACGCGCGGTCTGCCAGCGGCTGCGCACACCCAACGAATACCGCGATCTGGCGCTGCTCGTGGCGCGTTATCATTTGCATTGCTATCGCGCCGCCGAGCTGCGTGACGCCACACTGCTGGAAACGCTCGAGGCGCTTGATGCCTTCCGCCGCCCGGAGCGGGTCGAAGCTTTCTTGCTCGCTTGCGAGGCCGATTTTCGGGGCCGTACCGGCTACGAGGAACGTCCTTTTCCGCAGGCGGATATCTTCCGGCGTGCGTTTGCTGTTGCGCGCGTCGTGGATGCCGCTGTTATCGCGGCTGGCCAGAGCGGCCCGCAGGTCGGCGAGGCGATACGTCAGGCACGCATTGAAGCCGTCCGACAGGCGCGGCTTGCCCGAGACTGAATTCAAACAGAAGGAGAACGTGTGATGCTGATGATCAATAGTCGTGTTTATGTCGTGGGAGCCGCGCTGCTGGCGTTGGCGGCGGTGGTGCGTGCCGAGCCTGCGGTGCCCCCGGTCACCGAGGTGTCCGTGAAAAAAGTGGTGTGGCATGTCGATTTCGGTGATCCACGCCGGTTGAGCGCCCTGATCCAGAACGTCAACAATATGGTGACGACCTACCAGGGCGATCTGGAAGATTATGACGTGCGCATCGTGTTTCTCTCCGGCGGCATTCGCTTTCTGACCACAGACGCGCTTGCGAACACGCCCTTTGCCGAGGACAAGGAACTCAAGGTGCGGCGCGCGGAGCTGATTCAGCGCCTGCAGCAGCTGCGCGAAGTGATGAACGTCAAACTCGAGCTGTGCGAAATCACGCGAGAGGCGTTGCAACTGCCCGCGGGGAAAATAGTGAAAGGCGTCGGTTCGGTGCGCTCAGGCGTGGTGCGTATCGCCGAACTTCAGCACAAGGGATATGCCTACCTCAAGGTCGAGTAACCGCTAGAGCCGCCCGCGCCGGTCTTGCAGCCGAAAGCCGGCCAGCGGCGCATCGACGTTGCGTCCGAGTGCAATGACCTTGAATAACTCGCCCATCTCGTGCGGCAGGGTGAGCTTCTTGACCTCGTTCGTGAATTGCAGATGCACGCGCACATCTGTCGGATCGACCCGCGTCGCGACGTCCTCCAGCCCGCAACCCAGTAGAAACAGCGCCTGCGAGGTATAACCGAGCAGACTGAGGCCGGCTTCAGTGCCGGCCTTGGCGACGGCAGTGAAATCTATATGGACGGTGATGTCCTGGAGACCCACAAGGATCAAGGGGTCAGGGTGGGCGCGATGGCGGTAGTGACACATGAGCGTGCCGCTGGCGCGTTGTGGGTGATAGAACTCGGTGCGCGGGAAACCGTAATCCACGAGTAGTAACACGCCTTGTTCCAGAATGTCGGCCACGCTGCGCACCCAGCCCTCCGCGGCAAAGCCAATTTCCGAGACATAACCTTCCGGCAGGCCGAGCGCAGTAACACGTTCGCATAGCGCGTCATTCGCTGGCGCTTCGCACCAGGCAAAGTGATTTTCTTCCCAGCCGACCTGCAGCTGTACGATGCCGTCTGAACCGACGCGGAAGCACTCCGCCGGCATGGCATCGAGCAGTTCATTGCCGAGCACAATGCCGCGGAAGCCGGCCGGCGGGAGGCTGTCGAGCCAGTGCACGCGCTCCGATAGGTGTGCGGCCTGATCCGCAAACAATGCCTGTTGCCGGGCGCGCAGCGAGCCGCTGATTTCGAGGATCAAGTAGCGTACCGGGAGTTGCCCCAGGCGTTCGAGTTCGAGCAGGAGTTGTACGGCGAGCGCGCCGCTACCGGCGCCGGCCTCAAGAATCTCGCCTTGAGGAAGTGCACCAAGGATTTGCGCGCACTGGCGCGCCAGACACTGCGCAAACACTGGACCGAGTTCTGGTGCCGTGACAAAGTCACCGGCCGCACCGAACTTGTGTTTGCCGGCGCTGTAGTAGCCGAGTTCCGGCGCATAGAGCGCGAGCTCCATGAAGCGGGCGAACGAAATCGCGCCGCCAGCACGGGCGATCTCCGCGCGGATCAGCTCGGTCAGGCGCTGGCTGAGCGCGTGCTCCTCGGGCGTCGGTTCCGGCAACGATGGCGTGGTCGGGATTTGGGACATCAGTTCTTGGCGGGTAGTGGGGGAAGCGGGTAAGGTGTGGCTTTAAGACCAAAGACAAAACCACTATGCAGGAAAATGTCCTCACGGGGAAGGTGGCGCTGATCACCGGCGGTGCGCGGCGTGTGGGTGCGGAGATTGCCCGCACCCTGCACACGCACGGTATGCAACTCGTTATCCATTACCGCTCATCCAAAGACGACGCGCACGCCTTGCAGCTCGAACTTGAAAAACGCCGCCCGAAATCGGTGGCGCTGGTAAAGGGCGACCTACTCAAGGTGGCACGGCTGCCAGGCATTGTCGAAGAAGCGGTTGCGGCCTTCGGTCGGCTCGATGCGCTAGTGAACAATGCTTCGAGCTTCTACCCCACGCCGGTGGGTGCGGCCACGGAGCAGCAGTGGGACGACCTGATTGGCACGAACCTCAAGGCTCCGTTTTTTCTCGCCCAGGCAGCTGCACCGCACCTGAAGAAGACCCACGGTTGCATCGTCAACATCGCCGACATCCACGCCGAGCGGCCGATCAAGCACTACCCGATCTACAGCGCCGCCAAGGCCGGCCTGGTAATGCTGACTAAAAGCCTGGCGCGCGAGCTAGCGCCGGAGGTGCGCGTGAATGCGATTGCGCCCGGCACCATCATGTGGCCGGAAGGCGAGGCTGAAGTGAGCGCTGCGCAGAAACAGGAGATGCTGGCACGCATCCCATTGCGCCATGCTGGCAGCCCGGACGATATCGCACGCACCGCGCTGTTTCTGATCCGCGACGCCGGGTACATAAACGGTCAGGTGATCGCGGTGTGCGGCGGTCGCACCGTGGTGGCGTGAATGGCCGGCGTTTGCTTTTGAAGCCGGTTTGGTTGTGGAAAGAGAGTGCCGGTCATGGTAAATGTGTGAGGTTATTGCAGTACATTGACCGGGATAACTATGAAATGGGTTCGAATCAAATTCCAAGGGGAGATGGAAGCCATGCGCAATCGTATCTATATCGGATATGCCGTAGCCGCTGCATTGTTCTTGTCCGCCTGTGCGTCTTCACACATGGTTGTCGTAGAGGAAGGCGCGCGAGTAACGCGGCCCGAATCGGGTAAGGCCCTGGTTTATTTCCTGCGGCCGACATCGTTCGGTGGAGCGGTGCAAGCCACCCTCTATGACGGTGACGACTATATTGGAACCATTTCCGCCAACACCCATATCGCCTATCAGGCAAAACCCGGCAAACACTATTTCATGGTCATTGGCGAGAGCGCAGATTTTATGCAGGCCGACCTGACGGCGGGCAAGACCTATTCAGCTGTAGTCCAGCCGCGCATGGGCGTTTGGAAGGCGCGTTTTAGTTTCCAGCCCGCGAACGGCATGGACCAGCTTGGCGCCACCAAGCAGGTAACTCTTAGCGAAGAAGGCAGGGTCTGGGCCAAGGAAAACGCTGCCAGTGTTCAGGAAAAGAAGGCGGAGTACCTGCCAAAGTGGCAGGAGAAACCGGATAGCGACAAACAGACCTTGCGTGCAGACAGCGGACGCTAATGGTGACTTGCCTTCCGCCGCTCGTTATTGGGGCAGAAGGCAGTCAGTCTTGAAGCGGCATCATTACCCGAGCCAGGGGTTGTGTGCGTTTGTTGAACCTCTTCCACATTTCCGCGTAGCTGAGCCTGGTCTCCGGGTGAGCCAGCCCGGGCGCGAGCTCGGCGAGCGGTCGCAGTACGCAGGCATACTCGGTGATTTCTGGACGCGGGACTCGCAATTCCGAATCGTGCCGCACAAGGTCTCCGTGTAGCAGCAAGTCAAGATCGATGGTGCGCGAGCTGAAGCGTGAAGATTCGCGCTTTCGTCCAAGTCGTCGTTCGATGTCGTGCAGGATTGCGGTGACCGCTTCGGGTGATACGTCCGTGTCGAAGGCCGCGACAAGGTTGTAGAAATTCTCGCCTTCAAATCCGATCGGTCGGTTCTCGTACACGCTCGAAAGTGTCAGTGTACCGAAGCACTCGCGTAGTGCCTGTACCGCGGCGCGGATGTTGGCTTCGCGCTCAATGTTGCTGCCAATGCTGACGTAGGCGCGTGCCATTTAAGGAAAGCAGGCCTGCACAAAAATAACCATGTTAATGAAAGCAAGCTTGCGCAAAGTCCATTGCGCCAATCCTGGCGCCTGGAAAAATATCCATTTTAATGAAGGCAAGCCTGCACATTATTAATTAGCCATTATTATTATTTTAGACTGGCAGTCCCGGCGGGCGGGCGCCGCGTTCGATGATGACGCCGACGTCGGTAGCGCCGCGCACTGCACCCTTTTTGTTGAGCTTCACGCGTACCCACGGTACCTGGAACTCATTCACAATCAGTTCGGCGATTTTTTCGGTGAGCGTCTCGACCAGCTGGAACTTTGATGCGCGCACGAATCCGGTCACGCTCTTCGCCACGGCTTTGTAGTTGAGCGTATCGTGGATATCGTCGCTCGCCGCCGCGCGCCGCACGTCCATCGCCATGTCGAGGTGGATGGTGAGGGTCTGGGTGGTGCGCCGTTCCCACTCCCAGATGCCGATGATGCAATCGACCTTGAGGTCGTGCAGGTAAATGATGTCCATGGGGCCGGGACTATAACGGATTTGCCGGGGGCGCGCAGCCGCCGCCGATGCGACTTGACGTGCGCCGCGCAAGCCAGTGCAATAGCGCGCCATGACTGCCTACCTGCTGCCTGTTTTCGCGTACCTGCTCGGCTCGGTATCGAGCGCGATTGTCATCGCACGCCTGTTTGGCCTCAAGGACCCGCGCGAGGTTGGTTCCGGCAATCCCGGCGCCACCAATATTCTGCGATACGGCGGAAAGAAGGCTGCGATCCTGACTTTGCTCGGCGACGTGCTGAAGGGTGCGGTGCCGGTGTTGATTGCGCACGCCCTGGGTGCGGATAGCGTGATCCTGGCGTTGACCATGCTCGCTGCCTTTCTCGGTCACGTCTTCCCGGTATTCCACGGCTTCAAGGGCGGCAAGGGCGTGGCGACGGCGTTCGGTGCACTGACCGCCATGAACGGTTGGGTGGGCCTGGCGCTGGTCGGAAGCTGGCTGTTGATGGCCGTTACCACGCGCTACTCATCGCTGTCAGCGATTACAGTTTCCGTGCTCGCGCCGGTCTATGTCTGGGTGTTCACGCGTAATCCCGCGCTTATCCTTGCTACTGGAATCATGGCGTTGTTTCTGCTGTGGCGGCATCGCAGCAACATCCAGAAGCTGCTCGCCGGTACTGAAACCAAGATCGGCCGCTAGGGAGCACAGCGCGACCAAGATTCCCAGGCTATGTTTACGGCGCCGTCAGTTCCATCAGGCTCCAGCGCGCCCGCGCACCGAACGCCAAGCCCTCTTCCTGTCCCGCGCGCAGACGCAGCGCACCGGCATAGGCGATCATCGCGCCATTGTCGGTGCAGAACACCGGTCGCGGGTAGTGCACGCGCACGTTGATTTTTCCACCGAGTTCCTGGAGGCGCGCGCGCAGTAATGTGTTCGCGCCCACACCGCCGGCGATCACGAGGCGCGTGTGGCCGGTTTGTTCAAGCGCCCGCGCGCACTTGATCACGAGCGTGTCCACGGCCGCTTCCTGGAAGGCGAACGCGATGTCGCCAATGGTGCGCGCGTCGAGCGCATGCTGCTGCGCGGCGGTTAGGGCCGCGGGTTTCAGGCCCGAGAACGAGAAGTCGAGGCCCGGGCGGTCGGTCATGGGACGTGGGAACCGAAAGCGCCCAGGTGTGCCGTGTACGGCGGCAGCAGCGATCGCCGGGCCGCCGGGATAGCCCAGGCCCAAGAGCTTCGCGGTTTTGTCGAATGCCTCGCCCACGGCATCGTCCACGGACTCGCCAAGCAGGCGGTAGTCGCCCATGGCACGCACATCGGTGAGCAGGGTGTGGCCGCCGGACACGAGCAGGGCGAGGAACGGAAATGCCGGGGCGTCCGGTTCGAGCATCGGAGCGAGCAGATGTCCTTCCATGTGATGCACCC
>Ga0209253_10002896_pt1 | contig 15136 bp, 17 predicted proteins | sample FrelakmetBRP12BR_FD_187145 | JGI IMG/M metagenome (GOLD analysis project Ga0209253, IMG submission 187145) | Freshwater lake sediment microbial communities from the University of Notre Dame, USA, for methane emissions studies - BRP12 BR (SPAdes)... | ecosystem: Environmental > Aquatic >...
CGTCCGGACTTTACTCATCGTGTCAATCATGTGCACGGGGACGCGAATGGTGCGGCTCTGATCGGCGATGGCCCGGGTGATCGCCTGACGAATCCACCAGGTGGCGTAGGTCGAGAACTTGTAACCGCGGCGATATTCGAACTTGTCCACGGCTTTCATCAGGCCGATGTTGCCCTCCTGAATCAGGTCGAGGAACTGCAGGCCGCGGTTGGTGTATTTCTTGGCAATGGAGATCACCAGGCGCAGGTTGGCCTCGATCATCTCGCGCTTGGCGCGACGCGCCTTGGCTTCGCCGGTGGACATCTGGCGGTTGATTTCCTTGAGGTCCTTGATGGGAATCCGCACCCGCTCCTGCAAATCCAGCATGCGCTGCTGCTGGTCGACAATGGCGTGCTGGAAACGCGCCAGCTTCTCGCAGTAGGGCTTCTTGGTGGCGATTTCCGTCAACACCCAGTCCAGGTTGTTTTCGTTACCGGGGAAAGTCTTGATGAAATGCGGGCGCGGCATGCCGGATTTGGTCACGCACAATTCCATGATCTCGCGTTCGTAGCTGCGCACTTCTTCCACCAAAGAGCGCAGGCTTTCACACAGAAATTCCACCTGCTTGGCAGAAAAACGGATAGACAGGAGTTCGCTTGAGACCTGTTCCTGCCATTCCTTGTAACCCTTAGCCTTGGGGCCTTTCTTCGCCAGCGACACCTGCATCTTGTCGAATGCCTTGCGGATCACGGCAAAGCGCTCCAGCGCATCAGCCTTGAGCTGGGCCAGATTGGCCGCTGCCACTGCGGCGCCGGCTTCTTCTTCCTCTTCTTCCGTCAGCTCCTCGCCCTCTTCCTCTGCTTCCACAGCGGAATCGACCAAATCCTCGGCAAGCTCTCCATCCGCGTTCATCAAACCGTCGACCAGCTCGTCCACGCGCATTTCGTCGCGCTCGACTTTGTCTACCAGCGCAAGAATCTCGGCGATCGTGGTCGGGCAAGCGGAAATCGCCTGCACCATGTGCTTCAGGCCATCCTCGATACGCTTGGCGATTTCAATCTCGCCCTCACGGGTAAGCAGCTCCACCGAACCCATCTCGCGCATGTACATGCGCACCGGGTCAGTGGTGCGGCCAAAATCGGAGTCCACGGTGGAAAGCGCCGCCTCGGCCTCTTCCACGACATCCTCGTCGGTCACTGCCGCCGGGGCATCGGACATGAGCAGGGTTTCCGCATCCGGCGCCTCGTCACACACGGAAATCCCCATGTCGCCGATCATGCTGATGATGCCCTCGATCTGCTCGGCATCGAGCATGTCGTCCGGCAGGTGGTCGTTTATCTCGGCATAGGTCAGGTAGCCCCGCTCCTTGCCCAGCACGATCAGGGTCTTCAGGCGCATCCGTCGCGCATCGACGTCGCTCACGCGTGATTCGGGTTTGTCGTTTTCAGTCGCCATAACATTCTGTTCCAGCAAAGGATTTCATTGCAAAAAAGTTCTAAATTATATACTATTTTTAAGTGGATTGGTCACTTTTTGTCGAAGCGGATCCACCCTGCAGCAAGCGCTGCAACTCCTGCTTCTCTTCCGGGGACAGCCCCTGCAAACCGGAAAGTGCAAGCAGCGATTCGATCCGCAGCTTCCTGCCCGACTTTTTCAACTGCTCCAGCGCGCCGGCAAATTCTTCAGCCACTTCGAATTCCTCGTCCCACTGGAGGATTTCGCCCGACACCTCGCTCAACAAAGCCTCATGAGGTGTGCCGCGAAAACGCTCCAATACTGCGACCGTTGTCGTTGGCTGTGAATTGCCAGCGGCAACGAGACCAAGCAGCGCCGACAAGGTCTTCAGCTCTTCCGACCCCTCACCCAACAGGCTCATATCGAAACCCGCCCCCAGTTCAGGCTGGACAAGCAGCAATTGCAGAAGCTTTCTGGCCAATGAGGGCGGCTTGCGGGAAGGTCGTGGTCGCGCAGCTGCAGCAGGTTTTACCGTCGATTTGACCGGGATCAGCCCCTCTAGTTCATTCCTCGAAACACCAGCCAATTCCGCCAGGCGCTGCTGCAGCATCAGGCGCAGCGCCGGTGCAGCAACCTGCTGCGCCAGGGGCTGCGCCAGCTTGAGAAAGTGCGCCCGCCCTTCCATGGTTTGCATGTCCACCCCGGCTGCCAGTTCACGCAGGAGGAATTCCGACATCGGCATCGCACTTTCGAGCAGCGCCTCGAATGCCGCCTTTCCTTCCTTGCGTATGTAGCTGTCGGGGTCCTCGCCCTGGGGCAGGAACAGGAACTTGATGTTTTTTTCGTCGCCCACCAGCGCCAGGCTGTTTTCAAGGGCGCGCCACGCCGCCTTGCGTCCCGCCGTGTCGCCGTCGAAGCAGAACACCACGTTATCGGTCTGCCGCAACAACTTTTGTACATGCACCGGCGTGGTCGCGGTGCCCAGCGTCGCCACCGCATATTCGACGCCGTGCTGCGCCAGCGCCACCACGTCCATGTAACCTTCCACCACGATCACCTTGCCGGCAGCGCGAATCGCCTGGCGCGCCTGGAACAGGCCGTACAGCTCACGACCTTTCTCGAACAGCGGCGTTTCGGGAGAATTCAGGTACTTGGGTTCTCCCGTTTCCAGCACCCGCCCGCCGAAGCCGATCACCGCACCCTTCTGGTTAATGATGGGAAACATGATACGGTCGCGAAAACGGTCGTAGCGCTTGCCTTCGCCCTCGATCACCAGTCCCGCCTGCACCAGGGTTTTTGCCTGGTAGTCGGAAAAAGCCGTGGCGAGGTTTTGCCAGCCTCCCGGCGCATAACCGATGCCGAAGCGCGCCGCGATTTCGCCGGAAAGACCACGCTTTTTCAGGTAAGCGATCGCCACTTCCGAGCGCTTCAGTTCGTCGCGGTAATAATGGGTCGCGTGCTGCATAGCTTCGGACAGGGCCTCAAAATCCCCCTCTGTCTTGCGCTCATAATGACCGGATTCCTCTTTCGGCACCGTCAGGCCGGCGCTTCTGGCCAACTCCTCCACCGCCTCGACGAAGCCCAGACCCTGATGCTCCATGACAAAGCCAATGGCGCTGCCATGCGCGCCGCAACCGAAGCAATGATAAAACTGCTTGGTGGGACTAACTGAAAAAGAAGGGGATTTTTCGCTGTGGAACGGGCAGCAGGCGACATAGTTCGCGCCCGCCTTCTTGAGCGGGACGTAGCGGTCCACCACGTCGACGATATCCAGGCGATTGAGAAGATCCTGGACGAAGGACTGCGGAATCATGAGCCCCCTGCTAACTGCATAACACCGAAACAGCACCGCCCGACATTGATGCGGGAATCGGAAACGACAGTCGGACGGGTGAAACTATTCAGGAGATGAAACGCTTAGCCGCCCAGCTTGGCTTTGATCAGGGCGGACACCTTGCCCATGTCGGCACGTCCGGCCATTTGCGGCTTGACGATCGCCATGACCTTGCCCATATCCTTCACGCCAGCCGCCCCGGAGGAAACAATCGCGGCAACAACCAGCGCTTCGGCCTCGGCGTCCGTCAGGGGCTGCGGCATATAGCCCTGCAGCACCGACACCTCGAACTTCTCGGTGTCAGCAAGATCCTGCCGTCCGGCGGATTCGAACTGGGAAATGGAATCGCGCCGCTGCTTGAGCATTTTCTCGATCGCCGCGATCACCTGATCATCGGAGAGCTCGATACGCTCATCCACCTCGCGCTGCTTGATCGCGGCCATGAGCAACCGGATCGCCGAAAGGCGCGGCGCATCCTTGGCACGCATCGCCGATTTCATATCCTCGGCGATTTGAAGCCTGAGACTCATTGAATCAATAGAGCTTGGGGGGGAGCATCTGGCTGCGCAGGCGCTTGAAGTGGCGCTTGACGGCGGCAGCCATCTTGCGCTTGCGCTCGGCAGTGGGCTTCTCGTAGAACTCGCGGGCACGCAGTTCGGTCAGCAGACCGGTTTTTTCCACGGCGCGTTTGAAGCGGCGCAGGGCTACGTCGAACGGCTCATTTTCTTTGACACGTACACTCGGCATGAGTAAATCACCTTCTAAATTTAGTAATAAATTTTGGAGCAAGTCGGCGATTATATCGGCTAAATTAGCTTTTTCAAAGCCAAATTTACCGTTCCCATCAAAACCGCTATCATGGCGGCCTTATGTTAGTCCTCGGAATCGAATCCTCCTGCGATGAAACCGGCGTTGCTCTGTACCATACGGAGCGGGGCTTGCTCGCCCATGCGCTGCACTCGCAGGTGGCGATGCACGCCGAATACGGCGGGGTAGTGCCGGAACTCGCTTCGCGCGACCACATCCGGCGCGTGCTGCCGCTGACCCGGCAAATCCTGCTAGAAGCGGGTTGCACCCTGGACGATATCGAGGCCATCGCCTATACCGAAGGGCCTGGGCTGGCCGGGGCGCTGCTGGTCGGCGCCAGCATTGCCGCCGCGCTGGGATTCGCGCTCAAAGTACCGGTTATCGGCGTCCACCATCTTGAAGGCCACCTCCTCGCACCATTGCTCGAACCCAATCCTCCTTCCTTCCCGTTCGTCGCCCTGCTGGTTTCCGGCGGCCACAGCCAGTTAATGAAAGTTTCCGGCATCGGCGCCTATGAAACCTTGGGGGAAACCCTGGACGACGCCGCCGGCGAAGCCTTCGACAAGACCGCCAAGCTGCTCGGACTGGGCTACCCGGGCGGACCAGCGCTATCCATGCGGGCCGAGCGGGGCGTGCCAGGACGTTTCAAGCTGCCGCGTCCCATGATCAACAGCGGCGACCTCAATTTCAGCTTCAGCGGCCTGAAGACAGCAGTTCTGACTCTGGCCAGACAACAGCAGGCACTGGATGACCAGACCGTGAATGACATCGCCCGCGCCTTTCAGGACGCCATCGTCGAGGTGCTCGCCGTCAAATCACTGGCGGCACTGAACCAGAGCGGACTGGATCGACTGGTCGTGGCGGGCGGGGTCGGCGCCAACCGGCAACTACGCGAACAGCTCTCAGCGCTTTCAGCCCGCCAGGGCTTTGAGGTGTTTTATCCGAAACTCGAATTCTGCACCGACAACGGCGCCATGATCGCCTTCGCCGGCGCAATGCGGCTCAAGCTTACGCCCGCCAAGGGCTGGAAGTTCAACGTGCGGCCGCGCTGGGATCTGGCGGCTATTTAACTCCGCGCAATCCGCTCACCCAGCGGATCAGGGATTCATTGCCGATCATCTGCGTCACCTCCAGCGGGAAAAACAGCAGCGCATAGAACGCGATCAGGATCAGGATCAGCAATACATGACCGAACACGCTTTCAGGCCGTAACACTCCCCAGTATTTCATGGCGAGGAACACCAGATCCTTCTTGTGCTCCGTCATGCTGCGGTATTTCAGCACCAGCTTGACCAGCAGATAGACGGCGTAGCCGCCGCTAAGCGACAGGAACACCACGCGAAACAGACTGTACATGTCCATGCCGCCGAGCAGGGCGCGGTGATACATCAGCGAAAGCCCCCCCATGACTACCGAAGCGACCACTGCAATCAGGATGTTGGCGATCAGGCGCCGCCGTTCACGCGCCAGATCCTGCTGGCGCTGGATGAAGAAGCTGTCCACCTCGCGCTTCAGATATTCGACCCGGTCCTGCACCAGACCGGTAATCTCCGCCTTCATCACGCCCACACGGGCATCGATAGTAGTGCCGAGCTTCTCTGCGGCATAGTCCACCAGCTCGATCACGTCATCCTTGGTGAACTGGCGCTGGCTATGCAATTCTGCTGAAATCTTGTCCAGCTTGTGATCGACTTCCCGGCTCGCGCTCAATACCGCTTCACGCAGTTCGCCGCTAGCCTCCTTCACCCCATCCTGAACAACACCATTCAACTTCTCCGCGGCCTGCTCTATGGCCGTGAGGGAAACCTGCTCCAGGCTTTCCCGTGCGTAATCCATTTCCTTTTCGAACCAGGCCACAGCCACACCTCCCATGTTTGAAGTATAGGACTTACTGCGGCGGTGAGTCACCGGGCTGAGTCTTGCCGATCGCATGTTCCTTGCCGGAAAGCAGGTTCTGGATATTGCTCTTGTGCCGCCACATCAGGAGCAGCGACAACACTGCCACCGCTCCAACCAGCATGCCGGATTTCAACCACAACCAGCCGTAAAACGGCGTGAACACCGCCGCGATCAAGGCGGACAAGGAAGAAATTCGCCACATGTAGGCAGCCAGCAGCCAGGTTGCCAGGGCAGCGAGACCCAGCCAGGGATTAAGCGCCAGCAGGATGCCCAGCACCGTAGCCACGCCCTTGCCGCCGTGGAAGCCGAAAAAAACCGGGTAGACATGGCCGAGGAAAACCGCTATTGCCGATGCGGCGACGACAATCTCGCCCAGGCCGTAGACGGGCGCCAGACGCAACGCAAGAAAAACCGCCAGCCAGCCTTTGGCGCCATCACCCAGCAAGGTCACCGCGGCGGCCAGCTTTTTGCCAGTGCGCAACACATTGGTTGCGCCCGGATTTTTCGAGCCGAAAGTGCGCGGATCGGGCAGGCCGAACACCTTGCTGGTAAGTACGGCAAAGGAAACCGAACCGATCAGGTAAGCAGCGAGGATGAAAATTACCGTATTCATATCAAATCACTTAAAATGGCCACTTTTAGATTTTACGGCAATTTGCCCGCCTGAACACCCGATGGACATCGTTTTCCTGGAAGAAATCAAGCTCGACATCGTCATCGGCATCTATGAGTGGGAGCGCAAAGTCCCGCAGACTATCCGCATCGACATCGAAATCGGCCTGCCGCACAACCGTGCCGGCGAAACCGACAGCATCGCGGACACCATCGACTACGGTGCGGTGATGGCGCGCATTCGTCAAACCGCGGCCGAACAGCACTTTTCCCTGGTGGAAGCCCTGGCGGAGCACATCGCCGCCCTGATCCGCACCGAGTTCGGCGCGCCCTGGGTAAAAGTCTCTGTCGCCAAACTGGGAATGCTGCGCGGCGTCAAGCGCCTGGGAATCGTGATTGAACGCGGGGAACGGCCATCAGCCTAGAAGCATTAGCGGCCGCACTGCTGATCCTCCTTCTCGCCTACTTCATCCGGGGGATAACTGGCTTCGGTTCCGGACTGATTGCTGTGCCCCTCCTGGCGCACTTCCTGCCCCTGCAATTCGTCGTGCCATTCGTGCTGGTGCTGGACTTTACGGCTTCCATTGCGCTCGGCGGCAAAACCCGCAAGCACATCAACTGGAATGAGCTGAAACCCTTACTGCCCTTCGGCGCGGCTGGCGTAATGCTGGGCGTGACGCTGCTCATCCATATGCCCCGCGAGCCGTTGCTGATCGGTCTGGGAATTTTCGTGCTGATCTTCGGTGTACGCTCCCTGCTCAACATCCATGGCGAAACCACCATCTCGCGGCTCTGGGCCATACCGACTGGGCTCACCGGCGGCACTGTGGGTGCACTATTCGGCACGGGCGGTCCGCCATACATCATCTATCTGTCCCACCGCCTGAAAGACAAGGCCGAACTGCGCGCCACCTTCTCCGGCCTGTTCACCTTCGAGGGCGGACTGCGCCTGGTCGCCTTCCTCGCTACCGGACTGCTACTGCAGAACGGGATGCTCATCGCCCTTCTTGCCGCCCTGCCGGTCATGGCGCTCGGCCTGTATCTCGGCCACCGCGCCCACATCGGCATCTCCAGCCTGCAAATGCTCAAGCTCATCGGCGTGCTGCTCATCGGCAGCGGCGTCTCACTGATCTGGAAAGCCTGGGCCTGACCTTCTATCACCCCCGCGGGTGATGGCTGGCATGCAACTGCTTCAGACGTTCCCGCGCCACATGCGTATAGATCTGGGTGGTGGAAATGTCGGCATGCCCCAGCAGCATCTGCACCACGCGCAAATCGGCGCCATGGTTGAGCAGGTGGGTGGCGAAGGCGTGGCGAAGGGTATGCGGCGATAACGGCTTGCCGACTCCACCCTGGACGGCGCGGCGCTTGATCAGGTACCAGAAGGCCTGACGCGTCATTGCCCCGTGCCGGGCGGTGACAAACATGGCGTCGCTGGTTTTGCCATTAAGCAGATGGGGGCGTGCTTCGACCAGATAGCGCTTTAGCCAGCCGACAGCCTCTTCACCCAGAGGGACCAGCCTTTCCTTGCCGCCTTTACCCATGACACGCACCACGCCCATATCCAGGCTCGCTTCCGCCACCTTCAGCGTCACCAGTTCGGAAACTCGCAGACCGGTGGCATAAAGTGTTTCCAGCATCGCCTTGTCGCGCAATCCCAGCGTATCGCCAATATCGGGCGCGCTCAACAAGGCTTCCACATCTGCTTCGGTCAGGCTTTTGGGTAACGCCCTGACCTGTTTCGGCGAGGCGATGTTGAGTGTCGGGTCGGCACTTATCCGGCCCTGGCGCAACAGGTAGCGGTAAAACCGCCGAAAGCTGGAAAGCTCGCGACTGGCGGTGCTGGCACGGGTTTTCGTCACGTTGTACTGATGCGCCAAAAAGCCTTCCAGCTCGGCATGAGCCGCTTCCTGCAAGCTCTTTCCGCATGCCCCCTGGAGCCAAACGGCGAATTGCTGCAAATCGCGCCGGTAGCTCTCCAGAGTGTTGCGCGCCAGGCCTTCCTCCAGCCACAGTGCGTCGCAGAATTCGTCAAGCAGGCTGTCTGCGCTCATGCTGTAACAGCCAACGTTTGATCGCCAGCGGATCACCGCCGACGCTGTTCATGAATCCGCCCAGACCGTCTCGCGCCAGCACACGGTGGCAGGGGATGATCACGGGAATGGGATTGGCGCCGCAGGCTTGACCCACCGCGCGCGGTGCGGAGTGGAGCCGCTTGGCCAGCTCGCCGTAGCTTTGCGTCGAGCCGCTAGCAATCTGCCGCAGAGCCTGCCATACCCTGGATTGGAACATGGTGCCGTGCAACGCGAGCGGCAGATCGAAGTTAAAAAGAGGATCAGCGAGGTAGGCTTGCAACTGTGTGCAAACCTGTCTGGAAACAGCATCCTGCGGCTCCAGAACCGGGGTTCCAAGTGGCAAAAAATCAATGCCGGTCAGCGCCGTGCCGTCGGTCTTGATACCGAGCACCGCAAACGGCGCAGGAAATCTCGCCTGGTAGGCCATTACCTCACAACCGCGCCACAGGCGGCGCTGAGAACGGGAAAAACAGAGGGAGCATCATGACCAGGTAGCGCATGACGCCATTCTAGCCGATCAAAATAACAAAGGCCACGGAGGCAATGCCTTCGTGGCCTTTGGACTACAGCGTACAGGTTACTGTGCCGACTGAGTACGGGCGACCAGCTTTTCCTTGATACGTGCAGATTTGCCGGAGCGATCGCGCAGGTAGTACAGCTTGGCGCGGCGTACGTCGCCGCGGCGCTTCACCTCGACGCTGGCAATCAGCGGGGAGTGGGTCTGGAAGGTACGTTCCACGCCTTCGCCATTGGAAATTTTGCGGACGATGAAGGATGAGTTGAGGCCCTTGTTGCGCTTGGCAATCACCACGCCTTCAAAAGCCTGTACCCGCTTGCGGGTACCTTCCACGACGTTGACGCCGACGATTACCGTGTCGCCCGGTGCGAAATCGGGGATGGTTTTGCCCAGACGGGCGATTTCTTCCTGTTCCAGCTGCTTGATGATATCCATTTGAAACTCCTTGCTTGGTTATTTATTGGATTCCTGTTCCTGCTGGTTTTCTGCTTTAAATGCAGCCAGCAGCCCGGATTCCTCTTTTGTCAACTGACGGGCAGCCAATAAATCCGGCCGCCTCAACCAGGTCCTGCCCAACGCCTGCTTTAACCGCCAGCGTTGAATTTCTGCATGGTGCCCGGACATCAGCACTTCCGGCACCGCCTCGCCCTGATAAACCTCGGGGCGGGTATAGTGGGGGCAATCCAGCAGCCCGTCCACGAATGAATCCTGTACTGCCGATTCGGCATCGCCGAGTACGCCCGGCAACTGCCTGACGACGGCATCGATCAGCACCATCGCCGCCAGTTCCCCGCCGGACAGCACGTAGTCGCCGATCGAGATTTCCTCATCCACCTGATGGCGCAGCAAACGTTCGTCTACGCCTTCATAACGGCTCGCCAGCAGCACCAAACCGGGCTCGCGGGTCAGCTCCATCACCCGCTGGTGGGTAAGCACCTTGCCTTGGGGTGAAAGATGAATCACCCTCGGGTTCGCCACACCAGCCTGTTTCTGCCGCTCTTTCGCAGCCAGGATCGCCTTTTCCAGCGGCTCGGCCAGCATCACCATGCCTGGCCCGCCTCCGTAGGGGCGATCATCCACCGTACGATAGTTATCCTCGGTGAAGTCGCGCGGATTCCACAGCTGCAACTGGAAACGCTCCTGCTCCAGCGCGCGCCGCGTGATGCCGTGTTTGGCGAGCGCGTCGAACATCGGCGGGAACAAGGTAATGACGTCGAAATTCAATAATCCGCGCCCCAGTCCACGCTGATCCGCCCCGCCGCCAAGTCGACTTTGAGGATGACCTGAGCAGTAAACGGGAGCAGCCTTTCGCGCTCCCCCTCTACCACCAGCACGTCATTCGCGCCGGTTTCCAGAAGTTCCGCCACCTTGCCCAGTACTTCACCCTGGACATTCACCACTTCCAGCCCGATCAGATCGGACCAGTAATATTCATTTTCAGGCGCTTCCGGCAGCGCTGCGCGAGGCACTGCGACTTCAAGGCCCTTCAGCGCTGCTGCGGCATCGCGGTCATTACACCCGTCCAGCCTGGCAACCAGAGTCTTGTGGTGGACCTCAGACTCCAGCACCTTGACTTCGCGCCACTGCTCGCCACGTCCAAGATTCCAGACAGGAAAATCCAGCAACCCACCGATTTCTTCGGTAAACGGCTGCACCTTGACCCAGCCGAGAATGCCAAATGGGGCGGCGATGCGCCCCATGACTACCCATTTACCAGCCAGCGGCACGTCTAACTTAACCGGCGGCACGCCTGACTAAAATTAGGCAGCGGTACGCTTGACGAGCTTGGCCACAGCGTCGGACAACAACGCGCCGTGTCCCTGCCAGTAGCTGATACGCTCGCTGTCGAGGCGCACAGCTTCCTGACCTTCACGCGCAACTGGATTGTAGAAACCCACGCGCTCAATGAATCGGCCATCACGGCGATTGCGGGAATCAGCCACGACTACGTTGAAAAACGGGCGCTTCTTGGCACCACCGCGGGCAAGTCGAATCACAACCATAATTAAATGTCACCCTATCAAAAATTCGGTCTAAAAAGCCGGCCATTTTACGCTAAGTTTTGGAATAAACGCAAGAAAGATTATTTACATACCGGGCAACATGCCCTTCATGCCTCTCATCATCTTTGCCATCCCGCCTTTGGCAACCATCTTCATCATTTTCTGGGTTTGCTCGAACTGGTTCAGCAACCGGTTCACTTCCTGCACCTGCACCCCGGCGCCGGCGGCGATGCGACGCTTGCGCGAAGCCTTTAGGAGGGCTGGGTTACGGCGCTCTCCAGGCGTCATCGAGTTAATGATGCCCTCGATACGATTGATCGACTTGTCGTCTGCCATGCCCGCCGCTGCCTGTCCCATCTGTGCCGGCAACTTGTCCATCAGGGCGGAGACACCGCCCATTTTTTTCATTTGTTGCAGCTGGGCCTTGAAATCTTCGAGGTCGAAGCTCTTGCCGGACTTGATTTTCTTTGCCAGCTTGACAGCTTCTTCCTGGTCGACGCCGCGCTGGGCTTCTTCAATCAGGGACAACACGTCGCCCATGCCGAGGATACGCGAAGCCATGCGCTCAGGGTGAAAGGCTTCGAGACCACCGACTTTTTCACCTACGCCGGCGAACTTGATCGGCTTGCCAGTGACTTGGCGCACCGATAGCGCCGCACCACCGCGCGCATCGCCGTCAAGCTTGGTGAGCACCACACCGGTTAGCGGCAACGCCTCACTGAAGGCTTTGGCGGTATTGACCGCGTCTTGCCCCTGCATGGCATCGACTACAAACAGGGTTTCGATCGGCTTGAGCACTTCATGCAGGCGCTGGATCTCGGCCATCATGGCTTCGTCTATTGCCAGTCGACCCGCAGTGTCAATGATCAGCACATCATGGAAATGCTTGTCGGCGTAATCCCGTGCCGCTAGCGCGATCTGCTCCGGGCTCTGGCCCGTTGCGGCGGGAAAGTAATCCGTACCGATCTGCTGCGCCAAGGAACGCAACTGCTCCATCGCCGCCGGGCGGTAAACGTCGCAACTCGCCAGCAACACCTTTTTCTTCATCTGCTCGTGCAGATATTTGGCCAGCTTCGCCGAGGTGGTGGTCTTGCCCGCGCCCTGCAGGCCCGCCATCAGAATCACTGCAGGCGGCTGCGTGGCGAAATTGAGCGCGGCGTTCTGGCCACCCATCAGCCTGGCCATTTCCTGATGGACGATACCGATCACGGCCTGGCCTGGTGTCAGGCTGGCCAGCACCTCCTGGCCCTGTGCACGTTCCTTGACGTGAGCAATGAAATCCTTCACCACAGGCAAGGAGACGTCAGCCTCGAGCAGAGCCATACGCACCTCGCGCAGGGCGTCCTGAATATTGGCTTCGGTCAGGCGGGCTTGGCCGCGCAGGGTTTTGATTACACCGGAAAGGCGATTGGTGAGATTGTCGAACATGGCGGCAAAATGTCCTGCTGAATGTTAATCCGAATTAGGATGGTGTAGACTTGGGGTTAGAGCAACAATACGCCGACAAGTTTACAACACAATGAGCGGTTCACTCCATTTCCTCGCCTTTCTGCTTTACAGCGCGCTCGGCCTGCTTTTCTGGCGCTCGGTCTGGCGCCCCGCCGGCCCGAAAATAGCGCAACACGCCACCGAAACCTCAGTGGCGGGGCGTCTCGCCATATTGGTGCCACTCGCGCTGCATGGCGCACTGCTTTATCCCTCCCTGTTTCCCGGCGCAGGTCTGAATCTCGGCATCGGCAATACGGTATCGGCGATCTCCTGGCTTACCGTACTGGTCTACTGGCTCGCCAGCTTCCATTACAACATGGAAGGCCTGCAAACCCTGGTATTGCCCGGCGCTGCGATCTGTCTGCTGGTGCCGCTGATTTTTCCGGAAGCGCATACCATCACCCATACCGAGCTACCGCTTTTCAAGGTTCACTTGCTGATTTCACTGCTCGCCTACAGCCTGTTCACTATCGCGGCAGTGCACGCGGTGCTGATGGCTCTGGCAGAACGCCGTCTGCACGGCCATGCCCTGTCGCGCATCCTGGGAAAATTGCCGCCCCTGCTGGCGATGGAGGCGTTGCTGTTTCGCATCATCATGGTGGGATTCATCCTGCTCACCCTGTCTATCTTGAGCGGCGTGATGTTCTCCGAGGAACTCTTCCACAAACCCCTGCAGTTCAGCCACAAATCGCTGTTCGCACTGCTTTCCTGGGGCATTTATGCAGCCCTGCTGGGAGGACGGCAAATTTACGGCTGGCGTGGTCGCACCGCAATCCTCTGGACGCTCGCCGGGTTTGCGATGCTGCTGCTGGCCTACCTCGGCAGCAAGTTCGTGCTGGAAATTATTCTACAACGCTGAACACGCATTCCCACTGCATGAAAGTTCTCGCTCTTGGATGACATCCCGCTAAGCGTTCTTCTGGCCGTACTGGCGCTGATCCTGATCGTTTCCGGATTTTTTTCCATCTCCGAAACCAGCATGATGGCGCTCAACCGCTACCGCCTGAAGCATCTGGTCAAGCGCGGCCACCGCGGCGCAAAGCTTACAGCCCAACTACTCGAAAAAACCGACAAGCTGCTCGGTGTGATCCTGCTCGGCAACAATCTCCTCAACGCCGCCGCCGCCGCACTGGTCACGGTCATCACTATAAGGCTGTTTGGCGACAATGAATGGTCGTTAACGCTGGGAACGCTTGCCGTCACCTTCTTCATTCTGGTGTTCAGCGAAATCACCCCGAAAGTGATGGGGGCCTCCTACCCGGAACGCATTGCCATTCCGTCCAGTTATATCCTCTCCCCGTTGCTCAAGCTGTTTTATCCAGTGGTGTGGTTCGTCAACCTGTTCGTCAAACTGCTGCTGTGGCTGCTGCGGCTCAAACCGATCACCGCCGACACCCGCCTCAATATGGAAGAACTGCGCACGCTGGTACTGGAAGCGGGCCATTACATCCCCCCCAAACACCAGAGTATTTTCCTCAACCTGTTCGAACTGGAAAACATCGGCGTCGACGACATCATGATCCCGCGCAACCAGATCGAAGCAATCGACCTCGACGCGCCCGAAGAAATCATCCAAGAACAGCTCGCCACCAGTCACCACACACGGTTACCCGTGTACCGGGGCCGGCTGGACAATATCGTCGGCGTGATCCATATCCGCCATGTCCTGCACCAGGTTCGCAACAACGAAATCAACACCGAAATGCTGCAGGAAATTGTCCGCGAACCTTATTTCATCCCCGCAGGAACCTCTCTTTTTTCCCAATTGCAACACTTCCAGGAAAATCGCCACCATATCGGCCTGGTGGTGGACGAGTATGGCGAATTGCTCGGACTGGTGAGCCTGGAAGACATCCTGGAGGAAATCGTCGGCGAATTCGCTTCACGCCCTACTGCCCACGGCGGCATTTACCCGCAGGACGACGGCAGCTGGCTGGTCGATGGTGGCTGCTCTCTGCGTGATCTGAACCGCAAGCTCAAGCTCAATTTACCGATGGATGGCCCCAAGACCCTGAACGGCCTGGTTCTCGAACATTTCGAGGACATCCCGGAAGCCGGCACCAGCTTCAAAATTAACGGGCATACACTGGAAATTGTCCAGACCCAGGATCGCATCGTCAAAGTCGTACGTATTTTCCCACTCTTATCCAACGCGGAATAGACTCCACCGCCTTTACAAAAAAACTTGCCAAGTGCATTATTGGGCTGTTTTTAATCCCTGAGTGGACAACCCCAGATGGCAGCAGCAACTTCGACCAAGCTTAGTGGACTGGCCAACGCACTCGTACAAAGCGGACGCCTGCTGGAGGCCGATGCCGAAGCAATTCAGTCCCAGGCCGGCACCGATGAGACCGGCTTTGTTGCCCAGTTGGTGCAAAGCAAAAAAATGAGTTCCCTGGAAGTTGCAGAATTTGCTGCGCGGACATTCGGCTTTCCCCTGCTTGACCTGGCTTCCATCGATGTGGAT
>Ga0209253_10002897_pt1 | contig 15132 bp, 14 predicted proteins | sample FrelakmetBRP12BR_FD_187145 | JGI IMG/M metagenome (GOLD analysis project Ga0209253, IMG submission 187145) | Freshwater lake sediment microbial communities from the University of Notre Dame, USA, for methane emissions studies - BRP12 BR (SPAdes)... | ecosystem: Environmental > Aquatic >...
TGCCCGACATCTCCCCGCTGCTGGTGGCCTTCGGCGGGCATCGCGGAGCACTCGATGCCTGCGCGCATGACGCGATGTTCCGGATGACCGCGGTCATGGCGAGCGGTCTGGCAGGTCGTTGATGTACGTGCCGAGCATCGGCGTGGCGGCGCTCTCGCTTTCCACCGCGGCCGTACCCGTCCTGGCTCAAGGTCTCATCGGCGACCAGGGCGGCGGCAGCACCAGCCTTGCCGCACGCGGCGTCGCCCTGCGCGGAGATGTCAGCCCTGATCGATTTCGCGGTCGGTCCGGGCTATGAACATCCAGCAGCCGTTCTCCTTGATCAGCGTAGATCCATGCGATTGAACGCACCGTCAGCCAAGTGCGCAGTGAGCGGTCAACACTGTTCGCTGGTGAAGCGCACGGCCAAAGTGCTGGAGGACGATCTGGCTCCGCCAAACCGTTCGCCGAGAGTTGTGCAGGTCAATCGATCTCGATGGTGACTCAACTGCGCCGCTCGTGCGGCATCGTGACGGTAGAGAAGTAGGCGAAAATTCAGTCGGGACAACAGCTTAAGGCGTTCGATGCCACCCATTCTTGGGCGTTGCCCTGACCTACACAGACGCGCGCCGATGGTGTCCGCGATGGTCGCGCGAGTCGATAGATCTCGAAAGGTCCTAACCGCCGTTTGTGGTGCGAGGTGGGCGTGCAACATGATTCGGCGGGCAAAAAAGAAACATCTGCAACGTGGTCTGAGCCAGTGGGGTACCCCCAAGATGCGCGCATTCCTCAAGTCCATTGCGGCGGCGGCGGTACTGGGCTCGATTGCAGGCCCGGTCGCCGCACAGACCGCTGCAACCGGCGCAACGCTGTTCCAGAACGTCCGGATCTTCGACGGCACGGGCAACTCACTGTCGGCACCGTCGAACGTGCTGGTGCGCGGCAACAGGATCGAGCGCGCTTCCGCCGCGCCGATCCTGCTCGACAAGTCCGCCGGCGGCGTCGTGATCGACGGCGGCGGGCGCACGCTCATGCCGGGCCTGATCGACATGCATCGGCACACCCTGCTCGTGCGGCCCAGCTATTCGGAGCTGCTGACCGTCGACGTGGGTTACCTCAACGCGCTCGGGGCCGCCGAGGCGACCGCCACGCTCATGCGCGGATTCACGACGGTCCGCGACATGGGCGGGCCGGCGTTCGGGCTGAAGCGCGCCGTCGACGAAGGCGTCCTGCCAGGCCCGCGCATCTATCCGTCGGGCGCCATGATCACCGTCACCAGCGGCCATGGCGATTTCCGCCAGTCGTGGGAAGTACCGCGGACGATCGGTGCGCCGAATTCACGCGGCGAGCAGGTCGGCGCGGCGATGATCGCGGTCGGCCCGAACGAAGTGACGGTGCGCGTGCGCGAGCAACTGATGCAGGGCGCCTCCCAGATCAAGCTGACGGCCGGCGGCGGTGTCGCGTCGCCGCACAGTCCCATCGATGTCGCGACGTTCACGGACGTGGAACTGCGCGCTGCCGTCGAGGCCGCCGCGAACTGGGGCACGTATGTCACCGTGCACGCCTACACGCCGGCTGCGATTCAGCGCGCCATTGCCGCAGGCGTGCAGTGCATCGAGCACGGACACCTGATGGACGACGCGACGGCGCGCATGATGGCGGAAAAGGGCGTGTGGCTGAGCATGCAGCCGTTGCCCGACGATCTCGCCGGGGCCTTCCCGCCGGGTTCGGAGCAGCGCGCCAAGGCGGTGGAGGTATTCGCAGGCACAGAGAAGACGTACGCGCTCGCAAGGAAGTACCGCATTAAGACCGCGTGGGGCACCGACGTCCTGTTCTCACCGGCCCTCGCGACCAAGCAAGGTGCGCTGCTAGCCAAGATCGCGACGTGGTTCACCCCGGGCGAGGCGCTCGGGCAGGCCACCGGAACCAACGCGCAGCTGCTGGCGCTGTCGGGCAAACGGAATCCGTACCCCGGCAAGCTGGGCGTGGTCGAGGAAGGTGCATTCGCAGATCTGCTGCTGGTCGACGGCAACCCGCTCGAGAACATCGCGCTGGAGGCCGACCCCGCCCGCAACTTCCTCGTGATCATGAAGGACGGGACGATCTACAAGAACACTCAGTCCGCGGTCCGCTGAGGCGGCAGAAGTCGTTCCGTCAGAATTGCGGCTTTGAAAGCCGCCGGGGCCAGTCGTCGGCGAGCATCAGCGCGGCGCTGCCGTAGTCGCAGCGGTATTCGGCGACCCTCTGGCCTTGCGCCACCAACGCGTCCGTCGCCACGGGCTTCTTCGATTCTCGGCGCGGCAGCCGGTGGTTCCGGGTTGACAGATAGGACCCTGCGAACAGGCTCTCCTGGCAGAGTCGGGGCGACGTTCTCTTCCGCCGCTGCCGATCAAGACCGGCGCGCCGACCGCCGGCTCAAGCGCGTGTTCGGCATCCAGATCGAGGGCTGCGCGCGTTGCGGCGGCAGGCTCAAGATCATCGCCAACATCGAGGAGCCGCAGGTCATTGTGCGGATCCTGGCTCACCTGGAGCGAACCGCTCCGGAGCAGCATCAGACTGATCTGCCGCTCGGGGCACGGGCGCCGCCGGTGCAGTCCAGGCTGCTTTGAGAAGGAAGGTTGAGGGGCTTTCCCGCCGGCGGCTGAAGCAGTGGGCGGGTCTCGGCTGTCTTCGATTCGGCACGGTGCAAGACGTTGAGGGGTTCCTCAGGACAACGTGTGGTTGGCGGGCGGTTCCGAGGCCGAGCTGCTGCCGGGCGGGGCGCCCCGGGTCCCCGGATCGGCCGGAAAAGGCCCGTCAGCGGCAGGTGCGGGCTCAACATGCAACTTCCGCAACGCCGGCATCGGCATCGGTGTCTCGCTGGTCGCGTGGCGCTGAGCGCCACGGGGGTCGTCGAGGGCCAAGCCGCCTGCGAGAGCCGCGTGGGGGTGGCGCGACGGTGAGTGTGGGCTGGCCATGAGGGTCATGCCATCGCTTATCATGTTGCGATGCACAAAACGTCTGCATCCGCGACGCTCGCCCGAAGCCGCAAACCCCTGCTGGTCGACCTCGCCTTGCAAGGCGGGGGCGCTCATGGCGCGTTCACCTGGGGCGTGCTCGACCGCCTGCTCGAAGAGCCGTGGCTCACCTTCGACGGCATCTCCGGCACCTCGGCCGGGGCGATGAACGCGGCGGTGATGGCCAGCGGCCATGCGCACGGCGGCGCCGAGGGCGCCAAGGCAGCACTCGAGGACTTCTGGAAGCGCGTCTCTGACGCCTCGAAGTTCAGCCCGGTTCGGCGCGGCCCGATGGAAATGCTTACCGGCCAATGGACGCTGGAGTACTCGCCGATGTACATGGCCGCCGAGATGATGTCGCGCGTCTTCTCGCCCTACGACCTCAACCCTTCGGGCACCCACCCGTTGAGCGAGATCCTGGCCGACATGGTCGATTTCGAGTGCCTGGCCAGTTCACCCATCCGCCTCTTCATCACCGCGACCAACGTGCGCACCGGCAGCGGGCATGTGTTCCGCAATGCCGAAATCACGCCCGCCGTGCTGCTTGCCTCGGGCTGCCTGCCGACGATGTTCCAGGCGGTCGAGATCGACGGCGAGTTCTATTGGGACGGCGGCTACGCGGGCAACCCGACGATCACGCCGCTGGTGCGCGAGTGCGACTCGCACGACACGATCCTGGTCCAGATCAACCCGATCGTGCGCGACGCCATTCCGAAGTCGGCGCGCGACATCCTGAACCGCCTGAACGAGGTGTCGTTCAATGCCCCGCTGCTGAAGGAGCTGCGCATGATCGCGCTGCTGCACAAGGTGGCCGACCCGGGCCGCGGTGAAGGCGCGCAGTGGGCAAATATGCGAATCCACCGCATCGCCACCGACCGGGTGACCGAACTCGATTCCAGCTCGAAGATGATCACCGAGTGGCGCTTCCTGTGCGGGCTGCGCGACGAAGGGCGGCGCACCGTGCAGTTGTTTCTGGATGCGCATGGCGACGACCTGGGCAAGCAGTCCACGCTCGATCTCGACGCCATGCTGGAGACGCTCTGACCATGGGCTTGCTGGGCATCCTGCTCGGGCTAGGTCTGCTGGTGTGGCTGGCCTTTCGCGGCTGGAGCGTGCTTGGCCTCGCGCCCGTCGCGGCGCTGATCGCGGCCGGGTTTTCGGGCGACCCGCTGCTCGCGAACTGGACCCAGACCTTCATGGGTTCGGCGGCGGGCTTCATCGCCCAGTTCTTTCCGCTGTTCCTGCTCGGCGCGCTGTTCGGCAAGCTGATGGACGACAGCGGCTCGGTCAGCGCTATCGCGCAGTTCATGACCGAAAGGCTCGGGCCCAGCCGCGCCATCCTGGCCGTGGTGCTGGCCGGCGCACTCGTTACCTACGGCGGCGTGAGCCTGTTCGTCGCGATGTTCGTGCTGGCGCCGATGGGGCAAGCGCTGTTCAAGGCCGCCGACATCCCGAACCGCCTGCTTCCCGGGGCGGTGATGCTGGGCACGGCCACCTTCACGATGTCGGCCCTGCCGGGCACGCCGGCGATCCAGAACGCGATCCCGATGCCGTTCTTCGGCACCACGCCGTTCGCCGCACCGGGCCTCGGGTTCATTGCGGCCGGCATCATGCTCGGCTTCGGACTGTGGTGGCTGATGCGCGCCGAGGCTACCGCGCGCCGCGCCGGTGAAGGCTTCGGCGGGCCGGTCGCCTCGGCCTCCGCGGCCGCGCACGACACTGTGGTACGCGAGCGCGCCACCGCTTCACAGGGATTCGATCCGGCCGAAATCGAGCAAGGTGTGCGCAGCGCGCAGTTGCCGCGCATCGCCGTCGCGCTGTTGCCGCTGATCGTGGTGATGCTGGTCAACCTGACGATGTCGCTGCTCGTGCTGCCGCGGCTTGACACGAGCTTTCTCGGCGACGTGCGTTGGGGCGAAACCTCGCTCGCCAGCGTGGGCGGCGTGTGGTCGGTGATCGTGGCGCTGAGCGCGGCGATCGTGGTGCTGTACGCCTTCAATCGCAGCCGCCTAGTGGCACTGCGCGACACGGTGGATGCCGGGCTGAACGCGTCGGCACTGCCGGTGATCAGCGTCGCCAGCCTGGTCGGGTTCGGCGCCGTGGTCGCTTCGCTGCCCGCGTTCGAAATGGTGCGCGACTGGGTGCTCGGCGTCGAAGGCGGCCCGCTCGTCGGGCTGGCAGTGGCCACCAACGTGCTTTCGGCACTCACCGGTTCGGCGTCGGGCGGCCTGACCATTGCGCTCAGCGCACTCGGCGAGACCTACATGCGGCTCGCGGCTGCCAACGGCATCGACCCGGCGCTGATGCATCGCGTGGCCGTTATCGGCGCCGGCTCGCTCGACAGCCTGCCGCACAATGGCGCCGTCGTCACGCTGCTCGCCGTCTGCGGTGCGACGCACCAGCAGAGCTATTTCGACATCGTGATGGTCGGCATCGTCAGCGCGCTGCTCGGGCTGGCGGCGGTGATTGTGCTGGGTTCTGCGTTCGGTTCGTTCTAGTTGACGTCTATACATAGTGGCCGCGTGGAGCCAACCAATTTCCGCCAACGAACGGCCGGTCCCCGCCAGGTTCCCGACCTTCGGGAGTGGCCTGCGTTGCCGTCACACCGCGGTGACATTGAACCGATCGCAGAGCTCGTCCACCTGCCGAGCCTTGAGCTTCTCGGCGCGAAGCTTGAGAAGCCCGCTGCGCTCGAAGATCGCGTACGCAAAGCCCTTGTTCATCTGCCGCGACACGTGGCGGATCCCGTCTCGGCGCGGGCTCGCATCGTGAATCGCCTGTGCCCAAGCCTGGCTGGCCGTGTGGTCGGCTGACGCACTGATGTCGTTGTTCAGGCTCAGGGACTTGAGTGCCGCCCCGGTCAGGTCAGCCAGCACCAGTGTCTTGCGTCGCTGACATGCAAAATGCACGACCGCGCGCTCGGTCAGCTCGGCCGCCGGCACCTTGTAGCTGCCGCCCACGAACCGCCCGGACTCGTGGATCACGCTTTCCGCAAAGGCCACCTCGATGCAGCTGGCCGTGTAGCAGGTGCCGAACGCGCCCGTCCGGCCAGGCTCCGGATCATCGAAGCGGTACACGCCAGCCGACCAGTACGGCTCGGTGGCCGGGTGCCTGCTCAACCGCACGAGCGACGTCACCTCGATCCTGACCGGGCGGAGCAAGTCCTCGAAGGACCCAGGCTCAGGCAGCCGCACTTCTGGCGCCATGCGCGGCTCCCCGCTCACGCGCCCAGGCAGCAGCCAGGCGTTCGACCTTGACCAGGGAAACCCCCGCCTCCAAGGCGGCGGCGACGCTCATGCCCGCGAGGGTGCCGTGGTCGCGCAGCCAGAACATCAGCTTCTCGCTGGAGCCAAGGTCACTGAGTGCGCGGCAGACGGTGGCCACGGACTCACGATCCATGCCCAGGAACGACTGGGGGTAGTACAGCCGGTTGCCGACCTTCACCGCGAACACTTCGCCACGCTCTGTAGCCGGCGCCAAGGCTTGGCGCGTGAGCCCCCAGGCTTGGGCGAGCTGCTCGCCGGACACGACGAGGCCATCCTTGACCCACTGGACACGCGCCGCCTCCCCGCGCGCAGCGGCACCCGCGAAGCCCCCTGCGGCTTGGGGCAGTTGGGGTCCCTTCATCGGGCGTTCGGCCGGTGCAGTGCGCCCGCGCTGCCGCGCTGGAGTCTGCAGGCCCTGCTTGCTCACTGCGGAACGCAGGCTGCCGAGATCCGCGCTGAGGCGCCCAATAGTGGCTTCGAGCCGCGCGATCCTGCGCAGCAGGACAGGGGTACTGAGATCGGTGCTCATATGGCCATTCTAAGCAAATCGGTACACCAAGGCAAATGAAGCAAATGCGGACAACGAGCGGCGGGCGCCGCGGGCACCCTTTCAGCTTCCACGTCAACGACGACGGTCGCACCTGGGGGGGCGTCCCGGACCGCCTGCGTGACTATCAGTCCGGTTCGAGCAGAATACGCAAGTCGAACTCCCAACCTTCGTACGGCTGCCGCAGTTCCAGAAACTCGTCCCAGGTGAGCAGCTGTCCGTCGACGACGACACCCTCGGCGTCGATGCGGCCCCGGATGCGCTCGAAGGGCATCTCCATCGTGGAGCCCTCCATGATCAGGAAGCGCTGCGCGTGCCCCTGACGAACCTTGATGCGCAGTCTGGCCATCGCCATCGTGCCGCTCGCTTCGGCGAAGGCCTTGAAGACGTAGCCGCCCTGCTCGCTCGTCGTGACCTCACGCGCCCCAGCGGAATAGCCATGGTTGGGCAGGTGTCGGACGTCGAGCTCGAAGTGGCGGCGAACGCCCGCGCAATCGGTGAACGACTCGCTGCTGGGGAAGTCCGGGTCGGCCTGGATGTCCATCGCAGTCCCTTGTTGTGTCGCCTGCATCTGCGGCCTGGTGAGCGAGGTCCCTGCAAAGCACATCAGCCGCGCTGAACAGCCTCAGGTTGACGGATGAATCGGCAAGTCTGTGGTCCGGCGCGCGCCGACCCAGACCTGGTCGGATGTGGAAGCACGGATCGGCTCACCCGCCAAAGCCGGGCAGATCACCGGCAACTTCAACACACTGATCATGTTGCGGCTGAAGGCGGTGGCCACGGCCGAGTTGCTGACCAACCAGCTGCGCGAGGTTCATTGGGTGTCGACCATCGTGTCGTCGTCGGTGTCGGACGCCAACGATCCGGGCGAATTAACCGACTCCGCCAGCCGCAATGGGGACCGCATTGCCCTGGAGAGCGTGCGCATGGAGCCGACCGATCTGGTGCAGTTGCGCAGGGGCCAGGCTTCTGCACCGATTCATGGTGGCCAGTTGCACAAGATCCGCATGCCGCTGCCCTGCGCCGAACACGACTCCCTGATGCTCGCCGCATCAATGCGTGTGTAGTGCAGTTGCATGTAGTTACGTTGCTACAATGATGTCTGGAGGTGCAACGTGACGATGACAACGCTTTCCAGCCGAGAGTTCAATCAGGACACCAGCAAGGCCAAGAAGGCCGCCAAGGACGGGCCGGTGTTTATCACCGATCGAGGCAGACCGGCTCACGTGCTGCTGAGCATTGAGCACTACCAGTCTCTGGCTTCGCCAGCCGCCAGCATCATTGATTTGTTGGCGATGCCAGGCGCTGAGACGATCAGATTCGTGGCGCCGCGTGTCCGCAAGCTTTCGAAGCCGGCGGACCTGACGTGACGTTCTTGCTCGACACGAACGTAGTTTCGGAGCTACGCAAGGCCAGGTCCGGAAAGGCCCATCCCTTGGTGACTGCCTGGGCGGCCCACATACCTGCTGGCAGCTTGTACTTGTCCGCGATTGCTTTGCTTGAACTCGAGATGGGCGTCCTTCAACTCGAGCGGCGCGACGCCGCACAGGGAATGATTTTGCGCACGTGGTTGGATGGTCACGTGCTGCCGGCGTTTGCCGGACGTGTGCTCGCGGTCGATGCGGCGGTGGCGCTTCAATGCGCTCGGCTGCACGTGCCAGACAAACTGAGCGAGCGCAACGCGATGATCGCTGCGACGGCGCTTGTTCATTGCATGACGGTAGTGACCCGCAACGTGGCCGACTTTGAAGCCAGCGGAGTGCCGCTGCTCAATCCATGGCTCGCACAGCCGGCATCGTGACGGTAGAAGGGCGGGTGAAGGGACAACTTCCCCGTCGTTGATCTATGGACATACATCGTCAACGGCGGCCTCTCCGACTGTCGACCTATCCGTGGCGACCGTCGGCCATGGGCGAGCTTGGCGACCGTTCCTTCCCGACCCTTCAGCGGCATTCACTGCGCTGGAGTGATCGCCGCGAAGCCGCCGTTCGCGCGAGGCATCTCGCGAACAACCCCGGGCCGGCCGGCGCGGGCATGGCACCGGCGCAGCCAGCCGCTGCATGACCTCCAGCGGCGACATCACCAGACTGCAGCCTGTGGAAAGGCCTATTGACATCCGTGCTCCGGCAGCCAACATGAGCGCTTGATCTGCGGCAAGTCATGAGGCATCGATGAATCGTGTTCGCGTCTGTGTGGCCACTGGAGTCGGGATGTTGCTGTGTGCCACGGCGCTGCGGGCCGCGGCGGCGGATGACCCGGCGGAACTCGTCAAGCGCGGTGCCTACCTGATCAACGGCCCGGTAGCCTGCGCCAACTGCCACACACCGCGCGCGCCGGACTTCTCCTTCCTGCCGGGCATGGAGTACGCCGGCGGCTTCAAGATCGTCGATCCAGCCTTCGAGGTCTACAGCGCGAACATCACGCCGGACAAGGAGACCGGCATCGGCGCGTGGACCGACGCCCAGATCATCACCGCTATCCGCGAGGGTCGCACGCGCGAAGGCCGGATCAATTTCCCGCCGATGCCGGTGCCGACCTACAACGCCATGTCCGACAGCGACGTCAAGGCGATAGTCGCCTTCCTGCGCACGGTCAAGCCGGTGCGGCACCAGGTGCCCGAGCCGAAGTACAAGATCCCGCAGCAGGCGATGCCGCCGGCCAAGGGCCTGCCGGCGCCGCCGGCCAGCGACAAGGTGGGCCACGGGCGCTACGTCGTCACCGCGCTGGCCCATTGTTTCGAGTGCCACACCGGGCCCAACGCCAAGGGCGAGCCCGACTTCGAGCACCTGCTCGGCGCGGGGGGCATGACGATCACGCTGGCACCGGGCGCGACCGTCAAGACGGCCAACATCACCCCCGATCCGGACACCGGCATCGGCAAGTGGAGCGACGCGGACATCAAGCGGGCGCTGACCGAGGGCGTTCGCCCCGACGGGCGGCACCTCGCGCCGCCGATGCCGTTCCCGTTCTTCAAGAACATGACTGGCGAGGACCTCGACGCGGTGGTCGCGTTCCTGCGCACGATTCCGCCGATCCGCAACCCCGTCGAGCGCACCGACTTCCAGAGGGCCACGTTCAAGTAGCCCGGCCCGTGCCGCACCCGCCTCGACGCACCGGCAGGCTCCGATGCTGAGGCGCCGCCACGTCCTGGCCGGCGCCCTCGGCACGACGCTGGTCGGCAGCTGCGCGCGGCTGACCCCCTATCGCCCGCTGGGGCCGATGGTCGCGCCCGCGACCGGCAAGACGGTTTCGGTGCGACTGACTGCCGCCGAGCGCCCGACCGCCTTGCCCTGTTTCGCAGGCGCCACGCTGCCGCTGTGGACCTTCGCCGATGGCGCCTGGCCGCCGGTGATCCGGCTGGACCTCGGTGACCGCCTGGTGACCACGCTGGAGAACCGGCTGCCGCGGGCCGACGAGCACACCTCGGTGCACTGGCATGGCGTGCGCCTGCCCAACAGCCAGGACGGCGTGCCCTACCTCGTGCAGCCGCCGGTGCGCCCGGGCGGCAGCTTCCGCTATACGTTCAGCCCGCCCGACGCCGGCACTTTCTTCTTCCACACCCACTGCAACACAGTCGAGCAGCTCGGGCGCGGACTGGTCGGCGTGCTGATCGTCGACGGCGACATCACCGAACCCTACGACGCCGACGTCCTGCTGCTGCTGCGTGACTGGCGCATCGAGCCCGGCAGCGGCAGGTTCGCGCCATTCACGACGCCGCGCGGCGCTGGCCGCGCCGGCACCTACGGTCCTCTGCGCAGCGTCAACGGGGCGATTGATCCCGAGATCGTGCTGCCGGCCGCGGGTGATTGCCGGCTGCGGCTGATAAACGCCGACCCGACGCGGATCATGCAGATCGGGGTCGAGGGCGCGGAGGCCGCGATCGTCGCGATCGACGGCATCGCGCTGCCGCCGATATCGCTGACCGAATGGTCGATGGGGCCGGCCAACCGCCTCGAACTCGTGCTGCGCGCCCCCCCGCCCGGCGGCGTCGCGCGGCTGGTCGATACCGCGGGAGGCGAGCGCGTCGAGCTCGCCCGCCTCGTCGGCGAGGGACCGCCGCGCCGGTCGCCCTGGTTCGATCCGGCGCCGCTGCGCAGCTCGCTCATCCCCTTGCCCGACCTCGGCAACGCGGTGCGGCACGACTTCCGGCTGCAGGCCGCCGACGGCGGCGCGGCGATCGCCAGCGCCGGCGATCCGTCTGCCGGCCCGCTCGGTGCGATCTGCCGCAGCGCGCGGCCGCTGTGGGGGATCAACGAGCGCGCCTGGCCGGATCGCGCCGACCGCCTGCCTGCGCCCATCGCCGTGCTCGAACGCGGGCGGACCTACCTCTTCGCGCTGAAGAACGAGACCGTGTTCGGCCACCCGCTGCACATCCACGGGCACTACTTCACCACCCTGCGCTCCGACCAGGGCGACCGGCCGTCGCACCGCACCGACACGCTGCTGCTACGGCCGGGCGAGCGGATGGAAGTCGCCTTCGTCGCCGACAACCCCGGCGACTGGATGCTCCACTGCCACGTCATCGAGCACCAGGAGAACGGGATGATGAGCTACTTCCGGGTCGCCTGACGGGGACGCCGGCGCACGGCGGCGAGCGTCTACGCCGGCCTCGCACGCCGCAACACCGTGACCGCCATGCCGCATGCCGCCATCATCCAGACGATCACCGCCCGCGCTAGGTCGTTCAAACGCCAACTTCTCTGCCGGTGCGTCGGCCAGGTGCTGGACCAAGCCGCCAGACAGCGTGGATGGCCTCGCGCGATCACGGTGGACAACGGGACCGAGTTCACCTCCAAAGCGCTGGACGAATGGGCCTACAAGCGCGGCGTCAAGCTCGACTACACGCGACCCGGCAAGCCCACCGACAACGGGCTGATCGAGTCGTTCAACGGTCGGCTGCGCGACGAGTTCCTGAACGTCAACGAGTTCATCACGATGCAGGACGTGCGCGAGAAGTTGCAAGCTTGGCAGGGCGACTACAACCATCACCGGCCTCACGGATCGCTCGGCCACCTGACCCCGAGCGAGTTCGCCACAATGCGGTCAGGGCAACCCGAAGAAGCGGCCAACCTCTAGTTCAGAACCATCCGGCTTCCGGGGGAACGTCAGCGATACAGGCGATGAGCTCAGTCACACTCTCGTACGGCGGTGCATACCGTGGGGTCCTTGCGATTCGAGATGCGCGAATGCTCATTTCGGCCAGCGCCGCCTCGCAAATCGGCGATTGGCTCTACAACGCCGCGCTGCTCGCCTACGTCTACACGGCAACAAGCTCGGCTGCATGGGTAGGTGCAGCCACGATCTTCAGACTCCTGCCCTATACGCTGTTCGGTGCGTTCGGCGGCGTGATCGCCGATCGCTTCAATCAGCGAAAGGTGCTGCTGATCGGTGACTCGGTGCGGGCCGCGCTGATGTTCGCCCTGGCCGCCGCGGCCGCGGCAGATGCCCCGATCGCGCTGGTGATCGCGCTCACGGCGTTGGCTTCAGCCGCTGGCACGGCAGAGCGACCCGCGACGATGGCACTGTTGCCGCGCCTGGTTGGCGAGTCCCGTCTCGGTCCGGCGAATGCGCTCCTCCACACCGCGCAGAACTTGGGAATCGTCGTCGGGCCGGCGATCGGCGCCCTGATTCTGACCTTCGCCCCGAGTGCGGTGGCCTTCGTCGTCAACGGACTGACTTTCGTGGTGTCCGCGCTGCTCATCTCGACGTTGCGCCATCGCTCGGCGATGTCGAACGCGCGGGCAGGCGGGGATTCCTACACCCAGCTGCGCGAGGGGATCCGGACGGTCTGGGTCACGCCATTCGTCCTGCCGCTGTTCGTTATCGTCGCCACGCTCGAACTCACCTATGGCGCCCAGACGGTGCAACTGGTGATCTACGCCGAGCAGGCTCTCGGCCTGGGCGCCCAGGGCTACGGTTACTTGATGGCAGTGGCCGGATTGGGGGGCCTGCTGAGTGTCGTCGTGAACGCGCGACTGACCATGAGCACCAGCGCGACGGCGATCATCGTGACCGGTGCGGCGTTTTGCGCCACTCAACTGGCCTACGCGGGCGTCGACGGTGTCGTGCTTGCCCTGCTGATCACGGTCATCGGCGGCGTCGGATTCGTGGCATGCGCGGTCGTCGTCGAGACAACCCTCCAACGCGTCCTTCCTGCGGAGGCGATGGGTCGGGTGATGGGGATCTACGACTCGATGTCGGTGGCCGCGATGGTGGCGGGTGCGACACTGGCTCCGATCCTGATCGACCTGAGCTCGCTGCGCACCAGCCTGCTGATACTGGGCCTGGCCGCCGTGCTCATCATAGTGGCGAGCCGAGCCGGACTTCGCGGCCTCGACGCGGTGAGCCGACATCGGGCGGACATGCTGGCAGAGCGCGTCGCGGTGCTAAAGCGGGTCCCGCTCATGCGCGGAGCGCCGCGCGCTGTGCTCGAGCAGCTGGCCGCAGCGTCGCAGATCTGCCCTTTACCGCCAGGCGTCGACATCGTGGTGCAAGGCGCGCCGGCGCATGCGTTCTACGCGGTCATCGACGGCGACATGATCGTGCGCCGGGACGGTGTGGAAGTGGATCGAATCGGGCCCGGCGGCTATTTCGGCGAACGCGGCCTGCTCGACAACGCGCCGCGGAACGCGACGGTCACGACGAGCGTCCAAAGCACCGTGTTGCGCCTGGAAGGCGAAGTCCTGCTCGACGCGCTCGAGTCGGCCCCGGCCATGCGATCGGAGTTGACCAACGCCCACCGCTATCGGCGATCCGCGTCCGGAGGGGCGAGGGACGTCGACGGCGCGTCGGTGTTGGTCGTCAGCGCCGGGTACCCGAGAAAGCGGCCGATCTACGCCCGCATGGCTGAACTCGGTGCCCGACTGGTCATCGTGGACGAGCCCGGGCACTGGTCCGAGTCCCTGGTGGCGGAAGGAATCGCCGCACGGTGGCTTGCGGCACCCACGGTCGGTGATGCCGACCAGGATGCCGCAGCGGTGCTCGACGCCCTCGAACGCGCCGGCATCCGGCCCGACGGCGTGCTCACGTTTTGGGAGAACAGCACCAACGTGGCCGCGCGCGTTGCCGCGTCGCTGGGGCTGCCGACCAATCCAGTCGAAGCAGTGGACGCCGCGCGCAGCAAGCTGCACACCCGTGAACTGTCCGCCGAGCTCGGACTGCCGACACCCAAGGCGCGACGGGTCCGGTCGCTCGACGAGCTGTTCGCGGCCGCTCCGTACGTGGGCTTTCCCGCTGTCATCAAGCCGGAGTTCGGCGCAAGTGCAATGGGCTGTGTAAGGGTGGACACTCCCGAGTCGCTGCCCGACATCTACGCCCTGGTACGAGATGCGGTGTCACCCGAGGCCGATGACATCTTTCGCACTGGAAACGATCTGCTCGTGGAGGAGTACCTCGACGGAGTCGAGTTCGACGTCGACCTGGTGATGCACGAGGGCAAGTGCGTGTTTTCGAGCGTATCGCAGAACACGCCCACCGCCGAGCCTTCGTTTCAGGAGACCGGGCTGCATCTTCCGCCAGACCACGACGCGAAGGCAGTGGCACGCCTCGTTGACCTCGCCGTGGAGACCGCCCGGGCCTTCGGGCTTCGTCGGGGCGTGCTGCACATCGAGGGCAAGTGCACCAGCCGCGGACCGCGCATCCTCGAGGTGAACGCGCGTATGGGCGGCGGACGGATCCATGAACACGTCCGCGCTGTGTGGGGTGTCGACCTGGTTCAGGAGCATCTGCGCAGCTGCCTCAATCTCGCGCCGGTGGTCAAGGCGAGTCGAAAGCCTCGGTGCGCGGTCGTCGAGACCTTCTTGTATGCGCCGTCGACGGGGCGCCTCGCGTCGCTGCCCTTGACTGACGCGCCACGAGCCGACTGCCAGTCGCTCAACGTGGACCTCAACTGCGAGGTCGGAGACCAGGTGGTCGGGCCGGACGCCGTGTTCGCGACGTGTCTGGCCGAAGTGTCGGTCGTCAGCAAGGACCTGCGCACAGCCAGGGCTGTGATGGCCGACGTGCTGCGTGCCCCGCCCCTCGTCGTGCCACGGGAGGTTCGCGAACTGTCCGCGGTCTGAACGAACCACCCGATCCGGTACGAGCGGATGCCGCGCCGCGGCGCGCGTGGACCCTTCGTCCTGGCCCGGCCACGCGCACTGAATCCCCAAGGGCCGCGAAAGAGCGCGAAGCCCGTCTCACAACGGAACCCTGCGCTGGTCCTGGCCCACGCGGGAGTTGCTCGACCGCCCTGTCTCGCGTCGGACGCCACCGTTGCTTCGGGGTACTGTCGTCCGGGGTTTCCTTGACTCGACGGGGCGTACGCGGCAAGGTGGCGCGACGGCACTCCGTAGCACCCGTGCCC
>Ga0209253_10002898_pt1 | contig 15131 bp, 14 predicted proteins | sample FrelakmetBRP12BR_FD_187145 | JGI IMG/M metagenome (GOLD analysis project Ga0209253, IMG submission 187145) | Freshwater lake sediment microbial communities from the University of Notre Dame, USA, for methane emissions studies - BRP12 BR (SPAdes)... | ecosystem: Environmental > Aquatic >...
CGGACCCCGCCGCTCGCGCCCGACGAGTTCCGGCCCGCGCGCCCGTCGCGCACACGACCGCTCGAGCCACCTGCGGGCTCGGCGTCCGGCCGCGGAGGCTGGGCGACTCGCAGCGCCGGGAGCGGAGCGAGAAGAAACGGAGGCAGACCCATGGACGTTTCGAGCATTCCCCTCGACCAGCTCGACGTGATCACGGCGAAGACTTACGGCGAGCACGGCTATCCCCACGAGGCCTGGACCCGGCTGCGCCGGGAGTCCCCCGTCCACTGGTGCCAGCCTCCCGGCTACCGGCCCTTCTGGGCCATCACCAAGCACGCCGACATCGTCGAGGTGTCGAGCCAGCCGGACAAGTTCAGAAGCGCCGGGCGCTTCATCCTCTTTCCCGAGGCCGCCTCGTACGGGGGGCCGTCGCTGGAGGAGGATCCGCCGCTCCGCATGCTCGTGAACATGGACCCGCCCGAGCACCGCGACTACCGCAAGCTCGTGAGCGGCTGGTTCACCCCGCGGGCCGTGTCCCGGCTGAAGGAGCGCCTCGAGGAGATCACCCGCGAGATGTTCGACGAGCTCGCCAGGGACGGTGGCGAGTACGAGTGCGACTTCGTCCGCGAGGTCGCTGCCCTGCAGCCGCTGCGCATGATCACCGAGATGCTCGGGATCCCGCGCGAGAAGGAGGACTTCGTCCTGCGGATCACGAACGAGAACTTCGGCGTCGAGGACCCCGAGTTCCAGCGCGAGGGCGACACGCGCGACGACCGCCTCGGCTTTCTGCAGGAGGCCTTCGCCTACATGACCGAGATCATGGCCGACCGGCGCGCGAACCCGCGCCAGGATCTCTCCTCGGTGCTCGCCAACGCGACGCTGGGCGGCCAGCCGGTGCCGGAGTTCGAGCTCTTCTCGCTCTGGTTCCTCGTGATGGTGGCCGGTCACGACACCACCCGCAACGCCATTTCGGGCGGCCTGGTGGCGCTGCTCGAGCATCGCGACGAGCTCGAGAAGCTGCGCCGCAACCCCGAGCTCGTCGAGACCGCCGCCGACGAGATCGTGCGCTGGGCGACGCCGGTGAACCACTTCTCGCGCACCGCGACCGCCGACTACGAGCTGCGCGGCAGGAAGATCAAGGCGGGGGACTCCGTGGCGCTCTTCTACGCCTCGGCGAACCGCGACGAGGAGGTCTTCGAGGATCCCTTCAGGTTCCGCGTCGACCGCGAGCCCAACCCGCACCTCGGGTTCGGCATCGGCGAGCACTTCTGCCTGGGCGCGCACCTGGCGCGTCTCGATCTCAGGGTCTTCTTCCGCCAGCTCGCCGAGCGACTCGAGTCGATCGAGCTCGCGGCGCCGGTGCAGCGGCTGCACGCGAGCTTCGTCGGCGGTCCCAAGCAGATTCCGATTCGCTACCGCCTGAAGCCGGCGCGCTGACCGGTGGGGACGGATCCAACCAGGAGAGGCTCCGCCGGCCGAGGCGACGGGCAAGAGCCGGGAGGCAAGCGATGCGCGTGATCGTGGACCTGGACCTGTGCGAGGGCAACGCCCTGTGCATGAAGGCGGCGCCCGAGGTATTCGAGGTGGGAGACGACGACAGGGCGCGCGTCCTGCTCGAGCGCCCGAGCGAGGCCCTGCGCGCGAAGGTCGAGCTGGCGGTGCGGCGCTGCCCGCGCCAGGCCATCCGCCTCGTCGAAGGCTGACGCATCGACGGGCTGCGCGCGCGAGCGTGCGCGAGTCGCCCCGCACCGCGCGAACATAGGCGCCACCATTGGTGGCAGCGAGCAGAGGGGCCGGCCGGGACCCTGCACTACGCAGGCGCCCGGAGAGCGTTTATATTGATGCCATGCTCTCTCGGCGGCGCCGTGTCGTGGTGGTCGTGCTCGGGGCCCTCGCCCTGGTGGCCCTGGCCGCGCGCGCCTTCCTCGCCAAGGAGGCCGCCGACACGCGCTACCGGACCGAGCCGGTCTCGCGCGGCACGATCGTCGCGACGGTCACGGCGACCGGCACGGTGAACCCCCTCAAGACCGTTCAGGTCGGCACCTACGTGTCCGGCCCCGTGCAGGAGATCGACGTCGACTTCAACTCGCCGGTGCGGAAAGGCCAGCGTGTCGCGAAGATCGACCCGCGCCCCTTCGAGCTGCGGGTGCGCGCGGCGGAGGCGGGGCTCGCCAACGCCCGCGCCCGCCTCGTGAAAGCGCGCGCCGACCTGCGCTACAAGCGCATCACGCTGGAGCGCAACCGGCGCCTGCGCCGCGAGGGCATCGTGCCCGACGACGCGATCGACACCGCCGCGAGCGCGCTCGACCAGGCGGTGGCGGAGGCGGCGTTCCAGGAGGCGGCGCTGCGCCAGGCCGAGGCGCAGCTCGAGGAGGCGCGCGTGAACCTCGGCTATGCCGACATCGTGTCGCCGGTGGACGGCGTGGTGGTGTCGCGCAACGTCGACGTCGGCCAGACGGTGGCGGCGAGCTTCCAGACGCCGACCCTGTTCGTGATCGCCGAGGATCTCACCAAGATGCAGCTGAACGCGAACGTGAGCGAGGCCGACATCGGCCTCGTCCACGAGGGCCAGACGGCGCGCTTCACCGTCGATGCCTATCCGGAGCGTGTCTTCGCAGGCACGGTCGGTCAGGTACGGAACGCCCCGCTCAACGTGCAGAACGTCATCACCTACGACGTCGTCATCGACGCGACCAATGCCGATCTCGCGCTGCGGCCCGGGATGACGGCGAACGTCGAGATCGAGACCGGGCGGCGCGACGACGTCCTGCGCGTGCCGACGACGGCGCTGCGCTTCCGCCCGCCCGCCGAGGCGGCCGGCGCGGGCGCAGCGCAGGTCCCGCCGCCGGGGGCGCGGGTCTGGGTGCTCGACGGCGGACGACCCAGGCCGGTCGCGGTCGAGACCGGGCTCGCCGACGACAGCTACACGGAGCTGCGGGGCGGGGCGCTCGCCGAGAGTGCCCCCGTCATCGTGGCGGTCGACCGCCGGGAGGCCGCGGCGACGGCCTCCGCACCGCGGCCGCCGGGCTTCGGGTTCCGCGGGCACCGCTGAGCAGCCGTGACGGTCCCCCTCATCGACGCCGTGGACCTCACGCGCCGCTACGCCGTCGGTCCCGCCACCGTCGAGGCGCTGCGCGGGGCGACGCTCGCCGTCGCGCCGGGGGAGTTCGTCGCCATCACCGGCCCCTCGGGCTCGGGGAAGTCGACGCTGATGAACATCCTCGGCTGCCTGGATCGACCGACCAGCGGCAGCTACCGGCTCGCAGGCGTCGAGGTGGGCGAGCTCGACGGCGACGCCCGCGCCGAGCTCCGCAACGCCCGCATCGGCTTCGTCTTCCAGAGCTTCAACCTGCTACCGCGCACGACCGCGCTCGAGAACGTCGAGCTACCGCTCTTCTACGGTCCGACGCCGCTCGAGGCGCAGCGCGCGCGCGCGCGCGCCGCCCTGGCGCGTGTCGGCCTCGAGCACCGTGCCGGTCACGTCCCGGCCCAGCTCTCGGGCGGGGAGCAGCAGCGCGTCGCGATCGCGCGCGCGCTGGTGAACGACCCGGACCTGCTGCTCGCCGACGAGCCGACGGGCAACCTCGACTCCCGCACGAGCACCGAGATCCTGGCGACGCTCGGCGAGCTCAACCGCGGCCAGTCGCTGACGGTCGTCATCGTGACGCACGACCCCGAGGTCGCGGCAGCGGCCGGGCGGGTGGTGTCCTGCCGCGACGGGCGCATCGTCGGCGACACCGCAGCCGGGTACGGCTCGCGGGAGGGCGCGTGAGCACGCCGGCGAGTCAGGTCGAGGCCTGGCGCGAGGCGCGTCCGCACGCGCGCGCGGCGCGCGCGACCGCCCGTGTCTCCGCCCTCCGGATGCAGAAGCTCCTCGCCATGACCTCGCGCGTGGCCGCGCGCGCCATCTGGCGCAACCGCCTGCGCTCCGGCCTCACCATGCTGGGCGTCATCATCGGGGTCGCCGCGGTGATCGCGATGGTGAGCGTCGGTCAGGGCGCCGACCGGTTCGTGCAGGAGCAGATCGCGAGCCTCGGTACGAACCTCGTGATGGTGATCCCCGGGGCCGTGACCTCTGGCGGGGCACGCTCGGGATGGGGAGGCGCGTCGACGCTCAGCGTCGCCGACGTCGAGGCCATCCGCCGGACCGCGCCTGCGGTCGCGGCCGTGACGCCGACGCGCCGGCAGGTGCAGCAGGTGATCTACGGAAACCTCAACTGGTCGAGCGTGGTCCAGGGCGTGAGCCCGGACTTCGTGCGGGTGCGCGACTGGCCGGTTGAGAGCGGGAGCTTCTTCAACGAGCGGCACGAGAAGAGCGCCGCCAAGGTCGCGGTCCTCGGCGCCACGGTGGTGGGCAATCTCTTCGCGCCGGGGCAGGATCCGGTCGGCTCGACGATCCGGATCAAGAACGTCCCCTTCCGCGTGATCGGCGTCCTCGCCGCCAAGGGGCAGTCGTCCTGGGGGCAGGACCAGGACGACGTGGTGATCATCCCCTTCTCCACCGCCGAGCGGCGGGTGCTCGGGACGCAGATCCTCGGCACCGCCGACCTCATCTACGCCTCTGCCCGGCGGGCCGAGGATGTTTCCGCCGCGGCCGAGGAGATCACCGCCGCGCTCCGCCAGCAGCACCGCATCGGGCGCGGCGAGGACGACGACTTCACGGTGCGGACGCTCGAGGACATGATGGGCGCGAGCGCGGCGGCGAGCAGGGTGATGGGCAATCTGCTGTTCGCGATCGCGTCGATCTCGCTGCTCGTCGGCGGCATCGGCATCATGAACATCCTGCTCGTGTCGGTCACGGAGCGGACGCGGGAGATCGGCTTGCGGATGGCCGTCGGCGCCAAGGCCCGCCACATCCTCATGCAGTTCCTCGCCGAGGCGGCCGTGCTCAGCATGACGGGGGGGATCATCGGGATCGCGCTCGGCCTCCTGGTCACCTACCTCATCGGCACGATCGCGGAGTGGCCGACCGAGCGCTCACCCGCCTCGATCGCGGCGGCGTTCCTGTTCTCGGGCGCGGTCGGCGTCTTCTTCGGCTACTACCCGGCACGCAAGGCGTCCCGGATGGACCCGATCGAGGCGTTGCGCTGGGAGTGAGGGGGCTCACGCGGCTCTTCGATCGGGTCCTGGCACGCCTGCTGAGCGGCGCGTCACGAGCCTCCGCCGGGCAGGTCCCCGTCCTCGACCTGCACGGCCTGGGGGTGCAGGATGCGCTCGCGGCAACGGAGCGCTTCCTGCGCGAGGCCGCTGCCGCCGGGGACCGGGAGGTGCGGATCGTCTATGGCAAGGGCCACCGCAGCCCGGGCGGGCGGGGGGTGCTGCGAGAGGTGGTCCCGCGCTGGCTCGCTGCCGATGGCCGCCGCTGGGTCGCGAGCGCCGCGCCCGAGCCGGACGCCCGCGGCGAGGACGGCGCCATCCTGGTGCGGCTCGTCGCCGACACGCCCGGGAGCAGGCGGTGACCGCAGGGGCTCGCGGGGAGCGGCGCGGCGCCCGAGGGCAAGATCGCCGGCAAGGAGCCCGCGATCCCCGGTAGATGCGCCATCGCCGTGCCCGTCTCGAACCGCGCTCCTAATCGATGTCGGGGCCCTCCTCGGAGAGCTCGTCGTCGAGATCCTCGTCCCCCGTGGGGAAGCCGTGCGATCGCCGGCGGGCAGCCTCCTTCCTGCGCTGCCTCGCCCGCTCGAGGTCTCGCTTCTTCTTCGCAGCCTCCACCGCCTCCTCGTCGCGGTCCTCCTCGAAGGTCCCCTGCTCCTGCACCTTCCTGGCGCGCTCGATCGCGAGCATGTCCTTCTCGAACTGATTCATGCGCGCGTACGCGGGCGGAATCGGCAGCAGGATGAGGATGGTGGCGGCCAGCACGGGCCAGGCGAGTCTCTTGCGTGCGGTCACGTCGGTCCTCCCGTCGCGGGCATGGAGAGGTCTCCCGTCGCGCGCCCGCGCAACGCCGTCATTATGCCCAACCGCGCGTCACGAGAACACCCGCCCTCGGAGCTGGATTCCCGGACCGAGCCGGCCGGTCGAGGCGCAGCCCGCAGATCGCGCGTCCCAGGGCAGGAGGTGGTGACTGGACGGTTCGGACTCAGCCCCACTCAGCCGGGGCTCAGCCCGAGCTCAGCCCACCCCTTTGCCACTACGGCCCTCCCCGCCCGCGAAGCGCGCGGCGCCGCGCGTGGCCTCCTCGAGCACCGCGCGCCCGAGGCGCGCCTCGATGGCGAGACCGTGCTCGAGCGGGAGACCGGAGCCCGCGAGCGCCGCCGCGCGGTCAGCGAGGAGCGTCGCCCACGGGAAAGCGGCGAGGGCCTCAGCGAGCTCGAGCGCGCGCGCGACGTGCCGTCCGGCGGGAACGAGCTCGTTCACCAGGCCGATCTGCAGCGCCTCGTCAGCGCCGACGGGACGACCGGTCAGGATCAGCTCGAGCGCGCGCCCGAGGCCGACGACTCGCGGCAGGCGCTGCGTGCCGCCGTCGATGAGCGGCACGCCGAAGCGGCGCTCGAAGCAGCCGAAGGTCGATCCGGTCGCCGCGATCCGGAGATCGCACCACAACGCCAGCTCGAGGCCCCCGGCGACGCACCACCCCGAGACGGCGGCGACGGTCGGCTTCGTGGGCGTCAAGCGCGTGAATCCGAGCGGCCCCTCGGCGCGGTCGCGGACGGTCTCGATCGCCTTCAGGTCGGCACCGGCGCAGAAGGCCTCGTCGCCGGCACCGGTCAGAACCATCACCCGCGCGTCGGCTTCGTCCTCGAAGCGACGGTAGCAGGCGAGGAGGGCCACCGCGGTGGCACCGTCGATCGCGTTCCGGACGCGTGGACGGTTGACGGTGACGAGCGCGGCGCTGCCGCGCCGCTCGTAGAGGACGTTCTCCTGCGCCATCGGATCCGCCTCCTCGTGCGCGGCCCCAGAGCGAAGAGGGGGCCGCGCCAGCCTTGCGCTCCCCCCTCCTCTGTCCACGCCCGCGGGCTACTGGCCCTGCTCGATCAGCTTCGCGACCGTGAAGGACTCGGGCACGGCGCCCTCGGGCTTGTACTTCGTCCTCGACTCCGGCCCCTTGTTGAAGAACCAGCCCTCGTGGTTCTTCGGCTCGTCGCCCGGGTGCGCCACGTAGGTCGCGTGCATGAGCTGCAGGTCGACCATCGTGAGGCCGGCGTAGAAGTCCTGCTCCTCGTCGTACTTGGTCGCGCCGGGGAAGGCCTGGGTGCGGAACTGGTGATTGTCGATCCAGACCTTCCAGATCTCGCCGTTGCGGTCGTGGATGTCGGAGTAGGAGACGACGAGGGCGTCCTTGTCGATGAAGATGACGCGCTTGCCGTAGGCGTACTGCGGCAGCTTGGAGACCGCCTCGACGACGTAGAACTGCCGCTTCTCCCACGCATCGCAGAACATGAAGTCGGCCTCGCCCGGGCAGCGCTTCTGCGGGTAGTGCTCCCCGTGCATCAGCCCGAGCATCTCCTTCTCACCGAGGAACTTCCACTCCGACCACGCGATGTGGCCGTTGTAGCCCCAGTACGAGTCGGGATCCGTGTCCTGGCCGAAGAGGGAGTCGGAGCGCTGTGCCGTCGAGAGACGGCGCACGCGCCGGAGCGTCGGGACGTAGAGCCAGGTGTCGTCCTGCTTCGCGGGATCGACGTAGCGGTACTCGAGCGCGCCGATGCCCTTCAGGTCGGTCGGCGCGACCAGCGGACCGATCACCTCCTTGAAGCGGATGCCCTCGGGGTTCGGCAGCTCCGGCTTCGGGTCCACGTAGAGCCGGCTGTTGTAGTAGAGGCGCCGGGTCTCACCGATCCAGTAATAGCGCTCGGTCTGCATGGGCTGGCCATTGCCGATCGCCCCGGTCTCCGCCGGGAAGTCGTACTCCACGAAATCGTCGGTGCCCGGGTACGGCCGGTACTCGTAGTTCCACATGATCTTGACGGCCGCCTTCGGCTCGCTGATGTCGACCTTCGGGAACGGTGCCCCCGCGACGTGGCCGGTGAGCGTGAGGCCGTTCTCCGCCAGCTTCACCTGTGCGGAGTACTTCTCCGTCGCCTCCTTGTAGAGCTTCGGCCAGCCGATCGCCTTGGGGGCGATGATCTTCATGGTCATGCCGTGCTCCACGCACCACTCGACCCCCGGAGAGACCAGGCCCTTGATCTTGGCGACGCTGCTCTTGTCGATGGTCTCGCCGACGCTGACGTCGGCCGCGGCAGTCGCCACCCAGCCCAGCACCACGACGTAAGCCCACACGCGCAGCACGCGACTCATGAGATGCCTCCTTTCTCTCCTCCGCCGCCCTCTCGAAAGCGCCCTCTCGAAAGCGCCCTCTCGAAAGACGGCCGAATGACCGCACCTGCGGCCTTTCTTAGGATCCTGCCTCCCGGGAGTCAACGAGAATGAGGGGGTGGCGCGGCGCGACCCTCTACCTTTCCGATCGGCCCGCCGGGGAGCACCACGACGGCGAGGCTGGGGTTGCGGCGCACGATCTCTCCCCCGTGACGCACCGCCACGCGCTCGGCCTCACCGGCCCGGGCGATCACCACGGCACCCGGCCGGCCCTCTTCCTCGCACTCGGCCCGGCACGTCCGCAGCAGCGGCCGGGCGTAGAAGCCGACGATCTTCCCGAGCTGCGGCTCCGCGTACTGCACCGCACGCGTGATCCAGATCGGGCGCGCGGGTGGCAGCGCCGCGGCGATCTCGATCGCGTCTCTGGTGTGCGCCGCCTGCTCGGCCGACACGCGCTCGCCGCCGAGGGCCGCGACCAGGATGGCGGCCGCGCTGGCGCAGGCCACGAGGAGCGCCGGCAGGCGCGGGAAGCGTCGCGTCGCCGCCTGCAGCGCGACGCCCGCCGCCACGGAAAGAGCGGGGTAGAGCTGGAAGAGGTAGCGGCTCTTCTTGCCGACCGCGAGCGAGATCACCAGCATCACCACCGCGGCATAGACGAGCCAGAGCCGCGCGCCGAGCGACGCGCGCCAGTCGCGCGCCAGCAGGACGAGGCCCACCGCCGTCACTGGCAGCCACGGCCAGTGGCTGCGGACGAGCTTGCCCAGGTACCAGAGGGGCCCGCGCTGGAGCTCGCCACCCTCGAGGAGGGTCTTCTCGATCTGGCCGCCGAAGTAGGCACCTGCGAACCCGCTTCCCTCCGCGACGCGCACCCACACCCATGCACCGCCGCCGGCGAGCACGAGCGACGCCGCGAGCACCGTCCAGGGCGAGAGCAGCCGCGGGCGGAGGATGCCCTCCCGTGCCCACAGGGCCAGGGCCACCGCGGCCGGAAAGAGCCCCTGCGGCCCCTTCGAGAGCCCGCCGCCGAGACAGGCGACCCCGAGCGCGAGCACCGCCGCGGGCTGGGCGACGGAGCGGTACGCGGCCGCGATGCCGACAAGGACCCAGGCCGTCACCAGCGTCTCCAGGTGCACGCCGCGGCCCCAGTGCAGCACCTCCGGGGTCGTGAGGTAGACGAGCGCCGCCGCGAACGCGGACTCCCAGCCCGCGAGCGTCAGCCGGCAGACGAGATAGAGGAGCACCGCATCGACCACGCCGAGCAGGCCGGGCAGCAGACAGGCGGTGAACGTACTCGGGCCGAGGGCACGGAACACGAGCGCGTTCAGCCAGAAGTGCAGCGGCGGCTTGTTGAGGTAGGGCTCGCCGTTGAAGGTGAGATGCAGCCACTCGCCGGTGTGCGCGATCGTCTTCGCGATCGTCGCGTACATGGCGGGATCGCCGTCGAGCGGCTGTGTCGCGACGCCGGAGAGGAAGACGAGCGCGGCGAGGACGACGATGGTGGCGAGCTGCAGGGAGGGTCGCGCGAGGACCACGGTGCCGGAGGCTATCCTACAAGGGGACGCCGACGCGAGGCGAGCGCGGCCGCGTGTCGTCGGCCCGCGAGCGCGCACGCGCCGCATCGCACGTGCGGGGCCGATGATGATCGGCGGGTGCGGGCGCTGCAGCGGGCGCGGCTGCGGAGGGTCGGCGAGGAGGCCGGCACGGCTCGCAGGCCGCGACGCGCCTGCCTGGCGCCTCGGGAGGGGAGTTGATAGAACCCGCGCCGATGGAGTTCCGCGAGCTCTCGCGCCTGAACGGGGGCTTTGCCGAGTCGCGCATCCTGCACGCGGCCGTCACCCTCGGGGTCTTCGACGCGCTCGACGCAGGCGGCTCGACAGCCCCCGAGATCGCGGGTCGCCTGCGCACCGATGCGCGTGCGACCGAGCTCCTGCTGAACGCGCTCGTCGCCCTCCGGCTGGTCCGCAAGAACGGTGACCGCTTCGAGGAGACCGAGGTCTCGCGCACCTACCTCGCGAGCCCCTCGCCGACCTCGTACGCCGCCATGGTGCGTTTCGACGCCCTGCAGTGGCCGTCCTGGGAGCGGCTCGCGGAGGTCGTGCGCAGCGGAGCGCCCGTGCGCACGCCCGACATGTTCCAGACGCGCCCCGAGGAGACGGCCGCCTTCATCGAAGCGATGGCGAGCCTGGTGCAGGCGCGCGGGGACGCGCGCGTGCTCGCGGAGACGCTCGACCTCGCGGGCGTGCGCCGGCTGCTCGACGTCGGATCGGGTCCCGGTACGTACCCGATCGAGCTCTGCCGCCGCCATCCCGGTCTCACGGCAACCGTCTTCGACCTCCCCGGCACGCTCGAGGTGACGCGCCGCCACGTGGCGGCGAGCGGGATGGAAGAGCGCATTCGCCTGGTCGCCGGCGATTACCGGCGCGACCCGCTTCCCGGCGGCCACGACGTCGTCTTCCTCTCGAACATCATCCATGGCGAGGACGAGGCGACGAACCGCGCGCTCATGCGCAGCGTCCACGCGGCCCTCGCTCCCGGCGGCCGCGTCCTCATCAAGGATCACGTCACCGACGAGTCCGGCACGAGCCCGGCACCCGCGGCCATCTTCTCGATCACGATGCTGCTCTTCACCCGCGGCCGCGACTACTCGTTCGCCGAGATCCGCGACTGGCTCATGGAGGCCGGCTTCAGTCGCGTCGAGGCCGACGTGCTCCCGCCGGGCCTGATCTCGAGCCTGGTTGTCGCCCACAAGTGATCGTCGGGACGCGCTCGTGACCGTGGAGGATCAGGCGACTGCGCCGCCACCGCGCTTCTGCACGGCATGCGGGGGGCGGCTTCCCGCAGGCGCACGCTTCTGTCCGGCGTGCGGTCGGACCCTCGACGCGCCTCCCTCGCCGGCGCAGGCACCGGCGCGCACGCTGCGCGATCAGCTCCCCGGCCTCGGCGTCCTCACGCTCTTCCTCGCCGTCGGCCTCGCGCTCTGGGTGACCGTCCTCGAGCCCGGGGCGCCGACCAGCTCCGCGCCCCGGCGCCCCGGTCCGCCGGCCGAGGGCGCGGGCGTTCCGCCGGATCATCCACCGCTCGCGCTTCCGGACGAGGCGCGGGCGTTCATCGAGCAGCTGACCGCCAAGGCCGAGGCCGCGCCGACCGATGCCGGGGCGTGGAAGAACCTGGCGCAGGTACAGGCGCGCGCCGCCGAGATCGACCCGAGCTACGGGCCGCGGGCGCTCGCGTCCTACCGGCACCTCGTCGGCCTCGCCCCCGACGACCTCGAGGCGATCCGCGGCCTCGGAAACGCCTACTACGACCAGCGGCAGTACGCCGAGGCCGCCGAGCAGTACGGGCGCTACCTCACCATCGCCCCGGATGACCCGAACGTGCGGACCGATCTCGGGACCGCCTACCTCTACCAGCGGCAGATCGACCGCGCCCTCGAGACCTACGCGCAGGTGATCGAGGCGCGCCCCGATTTCCTCCAGGCGCACTTCAACCTCGGCCTCGCCTACGAGGCCAAGGGCGAGCGCGAGAAGGCGCTCGCCTCTCTCACCACCGCCCGCACGCTCGCGAAGGACGACGCGACGCGCAGCCGCATCGACCGCGTGGTAGCGCAGATCACGGGCGAGCCTGCGGGCGCGGATGGGCCGGCCAGGAAGAGTGGCACGGCGGGCGCGCAGGGTCGGGAGGCTGAGGGCGCGACCGGGACGGCCGCCGCCGACTTCCGCGGCGAGCTCGAGGCCGGGCTCCGCGGCCACGAGGTCCTCGGGCCGAAGATCACCGCCATCGAGTGGCCGGACGACGCGCGGGCGCGGGTGCGGGTCGCGAACTTCCCCGTGCAGTCCATGCCCGAGCCCGCCCGCGATCTCTTCCGCACCCGTCTCGAGACCCTCCTCGGTGAGGCCAAGAGCAGGCACGGCGTGACGGACAGCCGCACGATCGAGCTCGTGGATGCGGGCACCGGCGCGAGCCTCGCGACCGTGACGCGGTAGCCGCGGGCCGGCCCCGCAGCGGACCGCATCCAGGACGGCAGCCATGCGATGGACGTCGGCCCGGGTCGAGCGCGCGCGGGGCGGGCGGGCGCGGCGCCGCCGGCGCGTCGCGGTGCGCGAGGAGAACGGCGTGCGCATCCTCCACCTCGGCGGCGACGCCATCCAGAGCGCGATGCGACTCGCAGACCCGGACGCGCTCGAGCTCGCCTACACGCAGGCGATGATGGCGTTCCTCCTGTTCGTGCCCGCACCGAGCGACGTGCTCATGGTGGGCCTCGGCGGTGGCTCGCTGGCGCGCTTCATCCGCCGTCACGTGCCAGCGGCGCGCACCACCGTGGTCGAGATCGACCCGCGCGTTCTCGCCGCCGCACGCAGCCTCTTCGATTTCCGGCCGGAGTCCGGGCAGCTCGAGGTCGTCCTCGCTGACGCTGCCGACTACGTCCCCGCGCATCCGGCCTCGGCCGACGTTCTCCTCCTCGACGCCTTCGACGACGGCGAGTCGGTGGCGAGCCTGTGCACGCCCGGCTTCTACGGCGCTTGCCGCGCCGCGCTCGGTGAGGGCGGCCTGCTCGTCGCCAACCTCATCGCCGGAGAGCGGCGCTTCCCCACGCAGCTCGCGCGGATCGAGCGGACCTTCGGCAGTCGCATGCTCTGCCTCCCCGCGGCCGACCGCGTGAACATCATCGCCCTCGCCTTCGAGGGCGGCCCGGAGCGCTGGCCCATCAGGGCATTGCGACGCAGGGCGTCGGTGCTCGGCCGGCGCTGCGGGCTCCCCTTCGAGGCTTTCGTGGGCGAGCTGCTGGCCTGGAACGCCCGTACCGCGAGCCATCTCGAGCCCGGCCCGCGGCTGCGCGCGCCGCTGCGCCCGTGACCGCAGGGCCACGTGATGCGGCTGCATGCAACCCCGTCGTCATGCCCGCTGGGGCGGGCCCCGCCTGCCGCGCCTCTCTCGATGCCGCTCGGCGCCGTGAGGATCGTCGTGACCTGGGCGACGGTCGACACGAGGCCATCATCTGCGGCCGCGGTGCTCAGCCAGCCAACGCGGGCGGCAACACCCGGGCGGACGGCAGCGTGCCCGCGGCGGCAAAGCGTGGTACCAGTCGGCGGAGACCGGATCGGAGTCCTTCATGGCAGGCCGCGAGCGCTTCGAGGTGGTGATCGTGGGAGGCGGCATCGCCGGCGCCTCGCTCGCCTACTTCCTCGGCGAGCGGGGCGTGACCGACGTGCTGCTGCTCGAGCGCGAGCAGCAGCCCGCGTATCATGCCAGCGGTCGCAGCGCGGCCTCGGTCGTCGAATGGGATCCGATCCCGGCGCTGCAGGCACTGAAGGCGCAGGGCGCGGCGTTCCTGCGCAATCCGCCACCGGGCTTCGCGGAGCAGCCGCTGCTCGCGCGGTCCGGCATCCTGGTGACCTTCGAGGAGCCCCTGTGGAGCGCCGTGCGCGAGGTCGCACCGCTCCTCGTCGCGCGAGGCACGAGTCTCGCCCTGCTGACGCGCGACGAGGTCCTCGACCGCATGCCGATCCTCGCGCCCGAGTACGTCGCCGGCGGTGCGCTGCTGCCGGAGGACGGCCGGGTCGACGTCCACGAGCTCCTCTGGGCTTACCTGCGGCACGCCGGCCGGCGCGGCGCGCAGTACCGCTGGGGCGTCGAGGTCACGGGCATCAGGGTCGAGGGCGGGCGGTGCCGGGGCGTGATGACGAGCGCGGGCGAGATCGAGGCCGCGTGGGTCGTGGACGCGGCCGGCGCCTGGGCGGGGACGATCGCCAGGCTCGCCGGCGCTGTCCCGATCGCGCTCGTCCCCCATCGCCGGACGATCGTCATCGTCCCTACCCCCGACGACCTCGACGTGAGCGCCTGGCCGCTGGTCGCGAACGAGTCGCGCCACCTCTACTTCGCCCCGGAGTCGGGCGGTCTCCTCGTTTGTCCCATGGACGAGGTGCCGATGGAGCCCTGCGACGCGCGTCCCGACGACCACGTGGTCGCAGAGGCGATGGACCGCCTGGCGCGGCTCGCGCCGCGCCTGGCCCCGCGGACGGTCCGGCGCAAGTGGGCCGGCCTGCGCACGTTCGCACCCGACCGCGTCCTCGTCATCGGCGAGGACCCGCTGGTGCGCGGCTTCTTCTGGCTGGCGGGACAGGGCGGCTGCGGCATCGAGACCAGCGGCGCCGCCGGCGCGATCGCGGCCGACCTGCTCGTGCACGGCCGGACCGACCGCTTCGACGCGGCGCTGCTGTCACCCGCGCGCTTCGGTGGTTGAGGGCTTGCGGATCTCACCCGTAGCCGGCCCTCACGGAAAGCGTGTGCCATGCGGCGCCACGCCGTCGTGACCCTGTGTCTCGGCCCAGCCTTCGCCGAGCTGGCCGCGGTATCGCATCCGCTGCTCACACGCGCGCGGGCACCGCTCGGGCACGCGCCTCGAGCAGATGCGCGCGGACGCCGCCGTGCTGGCGAGAGGCGCACATCGGCTCCGCGCGATGCCGTGGGTACGGCGGATCCTGGACCGGCTCTGACCGGCCTCCCCGTCGGTTGCGCCCCACCCGGAGCGAGCGGCCTCGACCTACACCGGGGACGACCCGCCCTATAGGGCTTGCGCTACTGCACGGTGTGGCGCGTGTAGTGCGCAGTTGCAGGGGTCTCCGTTCTCGCGCGTCGGGCGCCCACCAGCCGCTAGCGTCTCGGCGTCGAGGTGGTTGAGGTCCGCAGGAAGCCGGGCGTTTACTCCCTTTTTCCGCCGAGTGGTGAATCTGGATCCTCGCAGGCGCCGGCCCGGGCCGGGCGGCACCACTCTTGCTGCCGAAGACCGCAACCGGGCGACCGAGCAGGGGGCGTGCTCAGAGCCAAGCGGTATCGCTCGGTCGCGCAACAGAGAGGACTCTATTGGTCCCTGGCGTTGGGGGAGAAGGGTAAGAGGC
>Ga0209253_10002899_pt1 | contig 15129 bp, 14 predicted proteins | sample FrelakmetBRP12BR_FD_187145 | JGI IMG/M metagenome (GOLD analysis project Ga0209253, IMG submission 187145) | Freshwater lake sediment microbial communities from the University of Notre Dame, USA, for methane emissions studies - BRP12 BR (SPAdes)... | ecosystem: Environmental > Aquatic >...
ACGAGCATCAGCGCCAATGCGGCAAGCAGGCTGGTTTTCACAGCTCAAGCATCTTCTGGCGCTTTATTTGCCTGAAGATTTCAGGTATTTAAAGAACTCCGAACTGGGATCCAGCACCATCACGTCGCTCTTGTTCTTGAAGCTTTGCCGGTAGGCTTCCATGCTCCGATAGAAGGCATAGAACTCAGGATTCTGGCCGAACGCTTCAGCATAGATCGCGGCTGCCTTGGCATCGCCCTCACCCTTGGTGCGCTGAGCATCGCGATAAGCCTCGGCGAGCACAACCTCACGCTGGCGGTCAGCATCGGCCTTGATCTTTTCCGCCTCGCCGGCACCAGTTGAGCGAAGTTCGTTGGCCACCCGCTTGCGCTCGGCTTCCATGCGCTGGTAGACCGACTCGCTCACTTCCTGCGGCAGATCTACCCGTTTCACCCGCACATCCAGCACCTGCACGCCTATCGTACGGGCATCGGCATCGGCCTTCTGACGCAAGATCTCCATGATCTGGTCGCGCTGCCCGGAAACCACGTCATGCACAGTGCGCTTGCCAAACTCGGCACGCAGCCCGTCATTGATGGTCTGCGACAGGCGCAGGTGGGCGCGCGTCTCATCGCCGCCGACGCTGACATAGTACTGCTTGACGTCAACCACGCGCCACTTGACGAAAGAATCCACCAGCACGTTCTTCTTTTCCGAAGTAATGAAGCGCTCCGGTTCGGACGAGGTCAGAGTGAGCACACGGGTATCGAAAAAGCGCACGTTTTGCAGCAGCGGCACCTTGAAATACAGGCCCGGCTGTTTTTTAACGTCGATAATCTCTCCCAGCTGAAAAACAATGGCATTCTGGCGCTGGTCGACAGTAAAGACGGTCAGACTGAGCAGAATAAAGACTGCGATCAGTCCGGTCATGATGGCATTAAGGTGTTTCATGGACGCACCTCCCGCTCACGGCTGCGGAATGCTTCGCGCGAGCGCGCCGTACTCTCCGCCGCAGGTACGACCGCTTCTGGCGCCTTGACCGGTGGCGCATCCGCCAATCCGGGTCCGGCCCCTGTGCTCTGGATCAGCTTGTCCAGCGGCAGATAGAGCAAGCTATTGCCACCCTTCTGGTCTACCAGCACCTTGCTGGAATTGGTCATCATTTGTTGCATCGTGTCCAGATACATGCGGTCACGCGTCACTTTCGGCGCCTTGCTGTATTCCACCAGGATCTGTTTGAAGCGGCTGGCATCACCCTGGGCATTGGCGATCACGCGCTGCTTGTAACCATCTGCCTCCTGCAACAGACGCGAGGCGGCGCCACGCGCTCTCGGAATCACATCGTTGGCGTAGGCTTGCCCTTCGTTCTTGGCGCGCTCCCGGTCCTGGCCCGCCTTAACCGCATCGTCGAACGACGCCTGCACTTGCTCTGGCGGCTGGGCATTCTGCATCGTCACTTTGCTGACACTGATGCCGGTCTTGTAACGGTCGAGAATATCCTGCATCAGCTTGGCAGCGCGGGATGCAATTTCGGCGCGCCCTTCATACAACACAAAGTCCATTTTGCTCTTGCCCACAATTTCACGAATCGATGTTTCAGCGGCCTGGTGCACCGCATCATCGGGATGCCGGTTGTTGAACAGGTAATCTTCCGGGCTTTTCAGGATGTACTGCACGGCGAACTGGATGTCGATAATATTCTCGTCGTCCGTCAGCATCAGCGACTCTTTCAGCATCTTGCTCTTGACGTTGGCACGGTAGCCCACTTCGACTGTGCGCACCTGCTGCTGATTCACCACTTCGGCACTTTCAATCGGATAAGGCAAATGCCAGCGCGGGCCCGGTTGCGTCGCCTCGACAAACTTGCCGAAGCGCAGCACTACGCCGCGTTCGCCGGCGTTGACGATGTAAAAGCCGCTGCCCAGCCAGATCAGTATCACCAGCATCGGAATCAGCCCCAGACCGGCCGCCATCTTGCCGCCCGAAATGGGGCTACCGCCGGTTGGACCACCGCTACCACCCTTGCCGCCGAACAGCGTATTCAGCTTCTGGTTGAAACGGCGCCACAACTCATCGAGGTCAGGTGGCCCGCCGCTGTTTTTCTTGCCCCAATCGGGATCATTCCATGCCATATTGATTTTTCCAAAACCTGAGTATTTCAAAGTTAAATTCCGGCGTTTGCGGAGGCCTGAGCAACTGCCCGTACAGCTTCAGCCTGGTGCTGGCGGCTGCACTCCGCCAACGCCTCTCTCAGCAGGGAGAATCCCTCGCCAGTACGCGCACTGACCCAAATACGACCAATTCTACCATACTCATCCCGCTCAAGACCGGGCGCCAGCCCGTTGACATCGATTTTATTCAGCACCATCAGCTGCGGGATGTGATCGGCGCCGATCTCCGCCAGAACCTTGTTCACCTCGACGATTTGCTGGTCGCGACTGGGGCTGGAAGCATCCACCACATGCAACAGCAGATCTGCTGCCACCGCCTCTTCCAGGGTGGCGCGAAATGCTGCCACCAGGGTATGAGGCAAATGCTTGATGAAACCGACCGTATCAGACAGGACCACGGAGCCGCCGTCGGCGACGAAAAACTTGCGGCTGGTGGTGTCGAGGGTGGCGAACAACTGATCAGCCACATAGGCCTGGGCATGAGTGAGGCGGTTGAATAAAGTGGATTTGCCGGCGTTGGTATAGCCGACGATGGACACCGACAGCACGTTGGCGCGTACCCTGGCGCGGCGCTGCACGTTGCGCTGGCGGCCCAGCTTGGCGAGCTTTTCCTTGAGCAGCTTGACCCGCTTGCCGAGCAGACGGCGGTCCGTTTCGAGCTGAGTCTCGCCCGGCCCGCGCAGGCCGATGCCCCCTTTTTGACGCTCAAGATGGGTCCAGCCCCGCACCAACCTTGTAGCAAGATGCTCCAGCTGCGCCAGCTCCACCTGCAGTTTGCCTTCGTGGCTTTGGGCGCGCTGCGCGAAAATATCGAGAATCAGGCTGGTGCGGTCGATCACGCGGCAGTCCAGCCGCCGCTCCAGATTGCGCTGCTGCGCAGGGGAAAGTTCGTGGTTGAAAATCACCAGATTGGCTTCGTTGGCAACGACCGCCTCGGCGATCTCATCTGCCTTGCCGGAACCGGCGAACAGTGCTGCGTCTGGCCTGGAGCGCTTTCCCCGGACAATGCCCAGAATGCCGACACCAGCGCTTTCGGTGAGGCGCTGCAGTTCTTCCAGACTTTCTTCGTAATCCGTGTCGCCAAAATCCAGGCTGACCAATACGGCAGCGTCACCGCTACCCGGGCGTTCAATCATTTAAGAGTTTTAATCCTCGGCAGGAAGCTCAAAGGACATGTTCACGGGACGCACCGGCACTACCGTGGAAATCGCGTGTTTATAGACCATCTGGGTAATCGTATTTTTCAGCAACACGACATACTGGTCGAATGACTCGATCTGCCCCTGAAGCTTGATACCGTTTACCAGATAGATGGAAACGGGCACATGCTCTTTACGCAAGGCATTTAAAAACGGGTCTTGTAATAGCTGCCCTTTCACGCTCATGATTTCTCCAGTTCGTTGTTATGTTTGGTTTTGGATGGCTACTTTACTTGGTTTTTCAAAAGGCTGCCAGCTAGATCCACTATATATTACTATATGGGAAAATCAGCGCATTTCAAGATGCCGCCCCGTTTATATCTCCGGGCGGCCAAAATAATAGCCCTGCCCCCAGTCCACCCCCATGTCACGCAGCATATCCGCCGTTTCACGATCTTCGATACACTCCGCGATAGTGGTGATTTTCAATTTCTTCGATAGCACAATCATGCTTTCCACCATCGCGCGCACCCGTTCGTTGCTGGTCATGTTGCGCACCATCCAGCCTTCGATCTTGAGGAAGCTGACCGGCAGTTCCGCCAGGTAGAGAAAAGAAGAATAGCCGCTACCGAAATCATCGAGCGCCAGGCGGAAGCCAAAATCCAGCAGGGGCTGTAATTCACGTCGTATGCGCTCGAAATCCGTCAATAATTGGCGCTCGGTAATCTCGAACACCACTGGTTTGTGGCTGGGAAAATCGATATTGCAAGTGGAACAAAACTGCATGGCCCCGCCCAGAAGCTCATCCACAAAATCCTTGCGCGCAAGAAACTGGGGCGAGAGGTTGATGAAATGGGCAAAACCGGGGTCGTGACCGGCTGTCAAGTTGACCGCGCAACGAGACATTGCGTGGCGGGTAATGCTGCGATCCACCTCGTGGATGAGATTAATCCCTTCCGCCGCCTCGATGAATTCGCCGGCGCCAATAATGGAACCATCGGGCATGTGCATGCGTGCCAGCGCTTCATCTGCCACCGGTTTGCGGGTATTCAGGTCCACCATGATCTGATAGGCGGCAACGATGCGCTCCTCCTTCAGCGCGCGATGCAGCATGCCGGCGCGCCACAGCGTGCCGGTATCGCCCGATCCGCTGGCGACCACGCAATCGCGGCCCTTGCGCTTGGCCTCGTAGAGGCAGCTATCCGACTCAGACAGGGCCTGAGAGATATTTTCGTCGCCGGCCTGACACACGCCAATGCCGAAGCTGGCGCTAATTTCCAGGCTACCCTGGCCGGTCTTCAGCGGATGAGCCTTGATTGCCAGGCGGATCCGTTCCGCCGCAGCAATGGCATCGGCACGATCGGAATCATGCAGAAACAGAATAAACTCTTCTCCACCCCACCGCGCCAGCCAGTCTCCCTCGCGCAACGCCTGACGCATGATGTGCGAAACCTGCTTCAGCACCTCATCGCCTACGCCATGCCCATAGTGGTCATTGATCAGCTTGAAGCGGTCCAGATCGCAGGTGGCGACGGAAAATCCGATACCATCGCGCTTGGCGCGCGCTATTTCTTCTTCGAAACGCAGTTCCGCAGCACGCCGGTTTGGCAATCCGGTGAGTTCGTCGGTGAGCGCCTGTGTTTCCAGCTTCTGTCGCTGCTTGAGCTGCAGCAACATCTGGCAGAACCAGGCCGCAAGCAGCTCCATGAACGCCTCGTCACCCCGGGCAAATTTTCCCTCTGCCAACGGCTTCTTCCGCAGGAAAACCAAGGTTCCATAGAATTGCTCTCCGACCCAGAGCGGGATACCTGCGTAGGCATGGATGCCAAAACTGACTGCCGCCTCCGCCACCACCGACCTTTCACTTGCTCCCATGTCTGCGATAAACAGGCTACGATTCTCTTCGGCGGCATGCTGGCACAGCTTCTCCAGCGGACAGGCTTGCTCTGCCTTGAACATGCCTAGCGTGTCCACCAAATACGACAGCATGAAATGCTCGCCGACCTTCTCGCTCAGCAATGCCGCATCCATATCCAGGGTATCCATCCCCAGCCGAAGCATCATCCTGACCTTCTCGCCTTCGGAACGGGTACGGCTGGTGGCGATCTGCCACAGTACCTGCAGGCGCGCGGACTGGTCCCTTACCGTCATTAACAGCCGTTCCCGCTCGCTCACATCGATCACCAGGCCATGACGAATGACCTCGCCGGTTTCGTCCATCTGCTCGAATTCAGCGAGCGACAGCCACAGTGACCGACCCTTGCGATTAACGAACTCCCGAACCAGCTGCGCCACTTCGCTGAGTTCCAGTTGCCGGGGGGTACTGGGGAGGGTTCCATGCTCGACCAGAAGATTGCTCCAGGGACGGCCCACCACCTCGCCTTCCTCCATGCCCAGCATATCGAGGAAAGAACCGTCGGCCGCCATGACCACATTGTCCCGGACGCGCACCGCATAGGTGCCCGCATGCGCCGCCGTCAGCAGCAATTTTTCACGGTTCTGCGCCAAAATCCCCAGCCTCTGCTGAGCATCGGACAGGGATGCGCGCAAATTGTCGATTTCGCTCACACCGCTGCTCGGATACGCTACCTTCATCACAAGTCCCTCTCCACCCAGTCTCTACAGGAAACACTTAGGATGAGGAACACCCTGGCACCGGGGTGCGCAAGGGAAGGAGACTTGCGGAAGTTTGAACGGCCCGGGAAAATGGTCATCGTCACGCCGCCTGACAGGTAATCATCTGCGTAGCATAGCAAATTTGCGGCAAACGCCCTAGCCAGAAGTTGCGCCTGTTTTCCATATCGACGCGGGCATTTTCAGACGATCTGTCACACACAGCTATTCTTCAGGCCAGTAATCGGTAGCAATGCCATCGCCCAGATCGGCTTCGATCAGGCGACGCCGCACTTCGAGCAAGCGTTCGATCAGCCTGGGCTCCCGCTTCTCGTAGCCTTCAGCATCGGCAATACGGTTAACCACTACGCCAAGCAGTTCGGTGATCGCGTTGCCGATCGAATTCTGGCTGATCGTAACGATCAGTTTACCTTCGTCATTACGATAGATGAGCTGCTTGAAAGCAGGCTGCCAGCGTATGGCATTGGCGTATTTTGCATCAACAATGCAGTGGTCGCGCACCTTCTTCGCCGTCTTCAGAAAATCATTGTTGAACAGCAGCACGCTCTCGACTTCATCCGGGTAATAGGCGTCAGCCGGGAGAGGTGCGTTACGGGTGGAGACCTGCGAGAAGAAGGTGCGGTAGAAATCGATAAAACCCTTCAGGACCTCATCGTACTCTTTCCAGAAATGCACGTCTTTGAGCGCTGCCGCGCCACCCTGAACCTCCCAGCTGGGCAGACCCTGCGGGTAACCCGTCAGCGCGATGCATGCATCAGCCTCGCTGGCCGGCTTGAGAATTTTCAGATCCAGCGCCTGGTCGAAAAACTCGCGGTAAACATCATGCATGTAGGCCTGGAACAAACTGTGCTGACCGCCATCGGTCAAATTGGGGTTTTTCAGATCGGCCAGCTTGGCGTTGCGCAGTTCTTCCATGGGAAAAACGATGAAGTGGTTGTGCAACATGCGGATGCTGGGCACACCCGGCGACGTCAGCGGCCAGGTGGCATCCAGACTCGCCTCGCCTGCCAGGATCAGCGCCTCACCTGGATCGGGGTATTGCTCCAGCATGTAGTCGATGATGATCTGATTCATCCGGTTCCATACATGCTTCACATTGTCCGGCACCTGAGTGCGGCGCACCGGCCGCCCCAATGGATTGAGGATGCATTGAGAGGTGTTGTAGATAATCGAGGTATCGAACTCGTTGCTGTGCCCCAAAGCCTTGCGATACAGCAACAGATTTTCCTCGTTCATCAACAATCCATTGTTGTGCATCAGATCGTTGAGATTTTCGGTACTGTTGAAAAATTCGTTGTGCTTCATCCCCTCCGGCACTTCCAGGGGGATGGGGCGGAAAGGAGTGGTAATTTCGCGGGGGCCGGATTGCGTCATACTGGTTCCAGTTTTAGGTGCCGTGAGGGGTAAGAAGGTGAGGGGTGAGGCGAAAAAGCGAGGTTGATGTGGGTTTGGGCTTTCCCCCTCACCCCTCACCCCTAACGCTTCACGTAATTAGCCATACAGCTTCCGGCCGCGACGGCGCTGGCGGTGAGCGCGCTTTTCATCGGCTTCGGTCTTGGGGGCAGGCACCCTGTCGGCGAAGGGATTATGCCCCTGCTTGAACTGCACCCGGAGAGGCGTGCCCGTCAGTTCGAATGCCTTGCGGAAGGTGCTCTCCAGATAGCGCTTGTAGCTGGCCGACAGGCTCGCCAGCGAAGTGCCGTGAATAATCACCAGCGGCGGATTGGAACCGCCCTGGTGGGCGTAGCGCAACTTGGGACGGAACGGGCCGGACTTGGGCGGCTGATGCTGGGTAGTGGCTTCGAGAAGGATGCGGGTCAACCTGGGCGTGGGCATCTTGATCATGGCCGACTCATAGGCTCCGTCGATGGACTTGAACAGGCCGCCCACGCCGCTGCCCTGCAAGGCAGAAATATAGTGGAACTTGGCGAAGTCAAGAAACTGCAGCTTGCGTGCGATGTCGTTCTTGACCACTTCGCGGCGATCGGCGGAAAGATCGTCCCACTTGTTCACCGCCACCACCAAGGCGCGGCCGCTTTCCAGAATGAAGCCGGCAATGTGGGCATCCTGCTCGGACACGTCCTGGCGGGCATCCAGCACCAGCACCACCACGTTGGCATCTTCCACCGCCTGCAGGGTTTTTACCACAGAAAACTTCTCGATCGCCTCGAACACCTTGCCGCGTTTGCGGATGCCTGCGGTATCAATCAGTGTGTAATGCTGGCTATCGCGCTCGAAATCGATGTAGATACTGTCTCGCGTTGTACCCGGCTGGTCGAAGGCGATAACCCGTTCCTCGCCGAGCAGGCTGTTGACCAGCGTAGATTTGCCCACGTTGGGACGGCCGACGATGGCGATCTTGGGGTGATCGTCCTCCTCCTCGTCAACTTCATCCAGCGGGAAGCTCTCCAGCGCCAGTTCCACCAGGTCATGCACGCCTTCGCCATGCGCACCCGAAATCACCAGCGGGTCACCCAGACCGAGTTCGTAGAATTCGGCGGCAACCACATCGCGGCGCATGCCCTCAGCCTTGTTCACTGCCAGAAATAGCGGCCTCCCCGTTTTGCGCAACTGGTCGGCGATGATCTTGTCCTGGGCGGTCAAGCCCTGGCGCGCATCGACCAGAAACACGATAGCATCGGCCTCGTCGACCGCCTGCAGAGTCTGCCGCGCCATTTCGTGAAGAATCCCATCCTTCGCCACCGGCTCGAAACCACCGGTATCCACCACCAGGTAAGGCCTGTCCCCCATTCGACCATGGCCGTAATGACGGTCACGCGTCAACCCCGGCAGGTCCGCAACGAGGGCGTCGCGGCTTCGGGTTAGCCGGTTGAATAAAGTGGATTTGCCGACGTTGGGACGGCCGACCAGTACGAGTGTAGGTTTCATGAGTTCGGTTAGGCGTTAGGGGTCAGAGGTGAGGCGAAAAAACGGCGACGGTGCGGGTTTTGATTTTTCGCCTCACGCTCACCTCTCACCCCTCACGATTTATTAAGTTTATTGCACAGTTAGCGCGTACAACCCGCCATTGCGGGTCTGCACCAGGAAGCCACGGCTCAGCGCCACGGGAGGCGCGCCAATCTGGCTGCCGTCGGTAGCGATGCGTGCCGCGAAGCTGCCATCCTCCCGCGCCAGCAGATGAACATAACCCTGTACATCGGCCACCGCGATATAGCGTCCAAGAGCCAGCGGCGCGGTAACCTGGCGGGCAAGCAGCTTGTCCTGCTTCCACAGGCTCGCACCGCTGGACTTGTCGAGGGCATGGATGGCGCCGCGGGTATCGCTGACGTATACGTAGCGATCATCCATCGCAAGGCCGGCTGAACTGGAGACATCACGCGCCCAGAGCGGGTTGCCGCTGGCAATATCGAAGCAGGCTGTACGCCCCTGATAGGCGGTGGCGCAGATCATACGGCCATCCACCACCGGCAGGCTGCTGACATCGGTCACACGCTCCAGCTCGGTGGCACCGCGCGGCAGGGCTACGGTCGCTTCCCAGCCAACGTTGCCGGTCGCCAGGTTAAGCGCCACCAGCTTGCCACCGGCAAAACCGGCGAACACCGCACCGTGCGTCACCACCACGCCGGCATTGCTGCGCAGGGCGAGCGCCGGCATGGCGCGCTGGTATACCCACTTGCGCTTGCCATCCCGGGCATCCAGCCCGAAAATGCGGCCATCTCCGGTGCGCACCACCACGATGTCGTTGGCCACCTGCGGCGCACTCAATATCTCGCTCGAAAGACGTGCCTGCCACAGCGGCTGTCCCGTGGCGTCGAAGGCCAGCACCTCGCCCTTGGCAGTTCCCACCGCCACCAGACTGCTGTCTGCACCGACGCCGCCGGAAATCTTGCGGCCGGAATCAATGATCCACTGCTGCTTGCCGGTCTCCACATTGAAACTGGCAATCTTCCCATCCAGGCCCGCCGCGTAAATGCGGTCACTCACCACAGCGGGAAACAGCACCGTATCCGCGGCCCCACCGACACGCTCCTGCCAACTCGACTTGAGTTCAGCAGCAGGCTTGAATTCGACCAGCGCCGCCGGCTTCTCACCGGTATCCTTGCCACCCCAAAGACCAAAGCCGGTGGAAACCTTCTCCCCCATGCCGCTGCAAGACGCCAGCTGGACAATAGTCGCCAGCACCAGCAGCCATCTTATTGGCTCGTTGCGCCTCATCCGCGTTCTCCCAGACCATCCAGCTTCATTTCCACGACCTGGCGATAAGCGCTTTTTTCATCCATTTTTTCCAGTGCGGCCTTGTAGGCAACACGGGCATCCGCGATCTTGCCCTGAGCCGTCAGCAGGTCTCCTTTAAGATCGGCAAACAGGCCGTCAAACGCCTTATCATGCGCCCCTTCCAGCGTTTTCATGGCTTCCTCGTAACTTTTCTCATCCATCTGGATACCGGCCAGGCGCAACCGGGCGATGTCGCGCGCTCCCTCTTCCTTGGCATGATCGATCACCCATTGCAGCTGTGCCTTGGCACTCTTGGCATCGCCCGTTTCATAGTTAACCCCGGCCGCAAGCAGCGCAGATCTCGGCGCATAAGGCGTACCCGGATATTTTTCCATAAGCTGGCCAGCCGCATCCCGGATGCGCTTGGCATCCTTGTTCTGCACCCCGCTTTGCACTGCCTCATACGCCAGCGCCGCCTGGCGCTGCTGGCTATTCTGGTAGGCACGCCAACCCTGCATGCCGGCCACCACCGCGGCGAACACCGCGACCGCCAGCATCACTGTCGTCCCGTTCTTCTTCCACCAGGCTTTCAGCTCGTCTACTTTTTCCTGTTCTTCAAGATCGTAAGCCATGTTTTTCCCCGTTTAAATAAAGTTAGCGCTGTCCAACACTGATCAGACCCGCCGCTGCATCCACCGTCATCCGCATCTGCTCTCCCAGCTCGCGCAGCGGCTTGAGAGTGACTTCCCCTGCCCCAGCCTCGTCGTCACCGACGATCAGCGCATAGCGCGCAGCGCTGGCATCCGCCTTTTTCATCTGCGACTTGAAGCTGCCGCCGCCGCAATGCAGGAGCACGTGCAAGCCCTGGTCGCGCAGCTGTTCAGCCGCCACCATGGCAAATTTGTCTGCCGCATCACCCTGGTGCACCAGATAAACATCGGGGGCGACCCGAGGTGCCTGAAATGCGTGTTCCTCAAGCAGGGCAAGCAGCCTCTCCACACCCATGGCGAAACCGCATGCCGGCGCCGGTTTGCCGCCGATCTGCTCGATCAGTCCGTCGTAACGGCCGCCCGCGCATACTGTGCCTTGCGCACCGAGCTGGGTGGTGACCCATTCGAATACGGTAAAGTTATAATAATCCAGCCCACGCACCAGACGTGGGTTGATCTGGTATTCGATGCCGGCATCGCGCAGCATCACCTGTAAGTCCTCGAAATGCTTGAGCGACGCCTCGTCAAGATCATCCAGCAGCTTCGGCGCCGCCTCGATCAGCTCCTGCAGAGCAGGATTTTTGCTGTCGAGTACCCGTAACGGGTTGGTGTGCAGGCGCCGGCGCGAATCTTCGTCGAGGATGTCGACATGCTGCCCCAGATAGTGCACCAGGCGAGCACGGTGACGCGCACGGTCCGCACTGCTGCCCAGCGTGTTGATCTGCAGGGCAATGTCGGGCAGGCCAAGCCGCTTCCACAGCCGCGCCGTCATGATGATATGTTCGGCATCCATGTCCGGCCCGGCGTAGCCGAGCGACTCCACCCCGACCTGGTGAAACTGGCGGTAGCGGCCTTTCTGCGGGCGCTCGTGGCGGAACATCGGCCCGGTGTAATAAAGGCGCTGCGGCGCATTGTACAGCAGGTTGTGCTGGATCGCCGCGCGCACACAGGAGGCTGTACCTTCCGGCCGCAGCGTCAGGCTGTCGCCATTGAGGGCATCGACGAAGGTATACATTTCCTTCTCGACGATATCCGTGACCTCGCCGATGGCGCGCTTGAACAGCGCGGTCTGCTCGACAATCGGCATGCGGATGCTGCGATAGCCGTAGCTGCGCAGCCAATCCTCCACGGTGTCCTCGAAAAAAGTCCAGAGGTCGGCATGTTCCGGCAGGATGTCATTCATCCCGCGTATGGCTTGAATTTGGCTCATTACTGTTGTGATTCTTGTTTCATCCGGGCGATACGTTCGCGAACCTGCCGCTCCAGCTGATCCACGATCTCATTTTCCGTTACTTTGTAGGCAGGTTTGCCATCTACATAAAGCAAATTTGGGGAGCCCCCGGCGATACCGAAATTCGCCTCGCGCGCTTCGCCCGGCCCGTTTACCACACAGCCCATCACCGCTACATCCATGTGCTCGAGCACATCCTCGAGGCGCGCTTCCAGCGCATTGACCGTCTTGATCACATCGAATTCCTGGCGCGAGCAGGACGGGCAGGCAATGATATTCACTCCTTTGCTGCGGATGTGCAGGCTCTTCAGGATATCGAAGCCGACCTTGACCTCTTCGATCGGGTCAGCTGCCAATGAAACCCTGATGGTGTCGCCGATGCCGGCAGCCAGCAACATGCCGAGGCCAATCGCCGACTTGACGCTGCCGGAACGCAACCCGCCCGCTTCGGTAATGCCTAGGTGCAGAGGCTGCTCGATCTGGCCGGCCAGCAATTTATAGGCTTCGACCGTGGTGAACACGTCTGAGGCCTTGAGGCTAACCTTGAAATCCTGGAAATTCAGGCGGTCGAGGATCTCGATGTGGCGCATCGCCGATTCCACCAAGGCCTCGGGTGTGGGCTCACCGTATTTCTTTTGCAGGTCCTTTTCCAGCGAACCGGCGTTGACACCAATGCGGATCGAAATGCCGTGGTCTTTCGCCGACTGTACCACCGCCTGCACGCGATCCTCGCGCCCGATATTGCCGGGGTTGATGCGCAAACAGTCAGCGCCCAGTTCAGCGACGCGCAGAGCGATTTTGTAATCGAAATGGATGTCGGTGATCAACGGCACCGGCGAACGCTTTTTGATCTCTCCGAATGCTTCCGCAGCCTCCATGGTGGGCACCGACACGCGCACAATATCGACTCCAGCCTTGGCAGCACGAGCGATCTGGGCAAGCGTCGCCTCGACATCGCAGGTTTCGGTGTTGGTCATGGTTTGTACGCTGATCGGCGCATCGCCGCCGACGGCGACTGAACCGACCATGATCTGCCGGCTCTTGCGGCGGGGTATTTCAGGTTTATACATGGTTTACTCGATGGTCAGTCGCGCCACATCCACCTTGATATGGGGCGCAAGATCAACAGGCTTGTCGTTGTAAGTCAGTCTGACGTGGGCGGCATTGCCAATTACCAGGGAAAACGGCGGGTTGCCGCGCACCGCCTGCTGGCTGCCTTTCGAGTTCAATTGATAAAAAATAACCTTGCCGCTTTTATCTTTCACCTCGACCCAGGAATCGCCGTCAAACACAAACTGCAGGCGCTGGCCGCCGACATCCGCCACGGGAGAAGCCAAGGGAACCTGTGGGGCTAATGCTACCGGAGCCTCTGCAGTAGCCGGAGCAACCGGGGCAGCGGCGGGTACAGTTGCAGGCGCAGGTGCAGGAACCGTCTCGACAGCTTGAGTCGTGATGGGTGGAGTCTGAACCGGGGCCTCAGCCTGCGGCAACGACAGAACCATCGAGGTTTCTCCAGCAGGTTTCACCGGCGCATTCTGCGGCGATGGCTGGCCCTGGAACAATTCGTACATTCCCCAGGACAAGACCAACACGGCCACACCGATGATTGCGGCATATTTCGCCCATGGCTTGCCGGAGTGATCGCCAAACGGCATCAGCCTGCGCTTGCCGCCAAATTCGATCCTGCTGGTTGGCACGGCAATTGACTTGGCCTGAGATTGTTCAGGCTGGCAGAGTGCCAGCAACGGTTCGGGATCGAGCTGCAGCAGCCTGGCATAATTACGCAAAAACCCACGCAGAAATGTCTTGCCCGGCAGGCTGGCATGGTCATCCGCCTCCAGCGCCTCGATCTGGCGCAGAGAAAGCCTGAGTTGACGCGCCACTTCAGCCACGCTCAAGCCAAGCCGCTCGCGTGCTTCGGCAAGCACCTTGCCCGCGCTCGGTTTAATCTCTGTCTGCTGCTCAGCAGCATTACCCTCAAATTCTTCAGTCACTCAATACCTCTGTCACTCATATTTCCCGCTACGCAACGCCTGTGCTTCAGGCGAATCGGGGAAGGTTTTCCTCAGTTGCAGGCCATAACTGGCTTCGTCGCTGCGGTTGCCCAACCTGCGTTCGACGCGTATCCCCAGCCACAAGCTTTCCGGGGTCGGCGCGGCGATCTGGGAAAACTGATTAATAAATTTCCTGGACTCGCCGTAGTTTCCACGCTTGAAATTAATGTCGGCCAGGTGAAATAGCGCCTGAGGCTGGCGGGGTTGAAGCTTGATCGCTTTCAGAAGAAATTCCTCAGCTTCGGCGTCATCGTTTTTCTTGCGAGCACAGATCCCGGCGTTGAGATAAGACTTCTCGGGTGTGGTGTACAGGGGATTCTTCAGCGCCGCCATGAAATACCGGATGGAATCGTCGATCTTGCCGCGCTGACAAAGAAACCAGCCGTAATTGTTGTTGGTGTCGGAATCGGTGCTGCTCAGGCTGAGCGAGCGGCGGAAATTCTCTTCCGCCTTGTCATCCTCCCGCAAGGTCATGTAAACCAGGCCCAACATGTTATACGCAGGCGCAAAGCTGGAATCCGACCGGACCGCCACATTCAGTTCCTCCAGCGCCACGCCTAACTGACCGGAGCTAAAATAGGCCGCGCCCAGATCGGTATGGACCTGGGCACGCTGGCGCGCATCGCTCTGCTCTTCCGCAGATGCGTAGCTGCCCGCCAGAATTCCGGTTCCGACCACCATCAGAAATAACAGTCGCTTCAGATTTTGCCTCATGCTCATGCAGCCACCATATCAATCACCATTGCATTTTCCAGAATTATGTCGACGGCCGGTCGCATCCAGCCTGCGGCCGGAACCTGCTCCCTGCTCATGCCGCCACCTCAATAATCACCGTAGGGTTTTCCCCGAGTCATGTCGGTGGCCGGCGGCAATCGCGGCCGGTCGCATCCAGCCTGCGGCCGGAACCTGCTCCCTGCTCATGCCGCCACCTCAATTTTTATCGTGCGCCTGGTTTTATCCTGCACCTTGCCAGCCAGCTGGCCGCAGGCGGCGTCTATATCGTCACCGCGAGTCTTGCGTGTCGTCACAACGCGT
>Ga0209253_10002900_pt1 | contig 15128 bp, 15 predicted proteins | sample FrelakmetBRP12BR_FD_187145 | JGI IMG/M metagenome (GOLD analysis project Ga0209253, IMG submission 187145) | Freshwater lake sediment microbial communities from the University of Notre Dame, USA, for methane emissions studies - BRP12 BR (SPAdes)... | ecosystem: Environmental > Aquatic >...
CCCGCACGATGGGCACGGTGCCGTACTTCAGGCTGTAGATCTGGTTCAGCCCGCACGGCTCGTACCGGGAGGGCATCAGGTACATGTCCGCGCCCGCCTCGATCTTGTGGGCCAGGGCGTTGTCGTAGGCGACCCGGATGGCGATCCGGTCGGGATATCTCATCGCGAGCGCCTCCATCGCCTCCTCGTACCGGCGCTCCCCGGACCCCAGGATCACCAGGCGCACCTTCTGAGACGCCAGCCACTCCCCGACCTGCTCCAGGAGATCGAACCCCTTCTGGGCGGTCAGTCTCCCGACGATGCCTACCACCGGCCAGTCCTCCGGGGGAAGGCCGAACTCGGCTAGCAGGTCACGCCGGCACGCCGCCTTCCCGCGCATGTCGCCGGCGGAGAAGTTCGCCACGGTGAACCGGTCGGTCTCGGGGTGCCACTCCTCGCCGTCGATGCCGTTGACGATCCCGTACAGGTCCTCCCGCCGCTCGTACAGCACCCCCTCGAGGCCGTACCCGTACTCCGGCGTCTGGATCTCCCGACTGTACGTGGCGGAGACGGTGGTCAGGATGTCCGCGAAGATCAGCCCCGCCTTCATCAGGTTCAGCTTCCCGTAGAACTCCAGCGCCCGCGGCGTGAACCACTCCCACCCCAGCCCCGTCCCCGGGAGGTCGTGGTTCCAGAACAGCCCCTGGTACCCCAGGTTGTGCACGGTGAAGACGGTCCCCGCCTCCCGGAACGCCTCCTCCCCCGAGTAGAGGGTCTTCACGTAGGCGGGGATCAGCGCGGTCTGCCAGTCGTTGCAGTGGATGACGTCGTACCGTCTCCCCGAGCGCAGGATCCACTCCATCACCCCCCGGCAGAAGAAGGTGAAGCGCTCGCAGTTGTCGACGTAGTCTCCGTCCTTGGTCCCGTAGAGGAACTCGCGGTCGAAGTACGCGTCGTGGCGCACCAGGAATGCGCGCACGCCGTCCCCCGCGTCCGTCTCCTCCACGGTCCCCGCCTGGTCCCGGTGCCCCAGGGGAACGCGGATTCCCAGCCCCGTCCCGGCGAAGGGGAACCGCTCGCGGTCCACGCACCGGTAGAGGGGCATGATGCAGTCCGCCTCGACGCCGATCCGCCGGAGAGCCTTCGGGAGCGCGCCGGAAACGTCCGCAAGGCCCCCCGTCTTTGCGAAGGGGACGATTTCGGAGGACGCGAGGAGAACCTTCACCGAACCCCTTTCCGGCTCACTCCGGCAGCTCGCGCATGTACTTGGCGGACTCCTCCGGCGGCGTCGGGTTGATGTAGAACCCCGATCCCCACTCGAACCCGGCCACCTTGGTCAGTTTCGGCATGATCTCGATGTGCCAGTGGAAATATTCCGCCGCCCCCTCCTGGAACGGGGCGCTGTGGACGATAAAGTTGAACGCGGGATTTTCCAGGGCGAGGTTCAGGCGCCGAAGGGTCCGCCGGAAGATGGCGGCCAGCGGGCGCACCTGCTCCGACTCCATCATCTCGTAGGCGCATTGGTGCCGCTTCGGGACGATCCACGTCTCGAAGGGGAAGCGGGGCGCGTACGGCGCGAAGGCGAGGAACTCGCTGCCCTCCTCGACGATGCGCGACTTCTGCTCCATCTCCTGGACGATGATGTCGCAGAAGGCGCACCGGTCGCGGAAGCGATGGTAGTCCCGGCACCCCGTCATCTCCTCGATCACCCGCTTGGGGACGACGGGGAGGGCGATGAGCTGGGAGTGGCTGTGCGTGAGGGAGGCTCCCGCGGCGGAGCCGTGGTTCTTGAAGATGATGACCGACTTGAAACGGCGGTCCCTCTTCAGGTCGAGGAGCCGTTCCCGGTACGCCCACAGGACATCCTCGAACCGCTTCTCCGGCAGGTCGAACAGGTCGATATCGTGCCGCTCCGTCTCGACCACGATCTCGTGCGCCCCGATGCCGTTCATCCGGTCGTAGATGCCGTCCGCCGCCTTGCCCAATTCCCCTTCGATCCGCAGCGCCGGGAACTTGTTGGAGACCACGCGCAGCGTCCAGTTCGCGTCGTCGGGCTGGCCGCCCTGGCGATAGGCGAGGATCTCCGGGGGCGTCATCCGCTCGCTCCCCGGGCAGAGGGGGCACATCCCCTCCCGCCGCAGGGGCGCCTCGCGGGGGAACTCCTGGGGTCGCTTGGCGCGCTCCGTGGATATGATGACCCATCGGCCCACGATCGGGTCTTTGCGAAGCTCCGTCATCTGTCCTCCGATTGCCGGGGGTGCAGCGGGAAGGCCACAGGCGGTGACGCCTACCGGACCTCTTCCTCCTCGGCGACGGTCTTGCAGTCGATGCACAGGGTGGTGACGGGCCGCGCGATCAGGCGCTTCTCCTCGATCTCCCCCCCGCACCCGTCGCAGATCCCGAACGTGCCGCTCTCGATCCGCTTGACGGCCTCCTGGATCTTGACCACGAGCTTCCGGTCCCGGTCCCGGAGCCGGAGGGTGAAGTTGCGGTTCGACTCGAGGAGGGCCCTGTCGGTAGGGTCCGGAAAGTTCTCCTCGGCCACGGACGTCATGTCCGACACCGTCTTCTCCGCCCCCGCCATGAGCTCGTCCAGCTGACGCTGGAGCTCCTCCCGGCACTTTTCGAGGACGCTGTGATCCATCTCGTCAAGCCCCCGGTGGTACGACTCCTAGCAAGATACGTTATCCCTTTTCCCGGGGGGTGTAAAGGCGAAGGGGCGGGCGGACCGTCACCCGAGGCCCTCCCGTGGGGAATCACGCTTGAAGGCGGAGTTCACCCCCGGAATGCCACTCCGTTGCCATTCCCGGGACCTTCGGGGTACCATGGCCCGGGAATAACACCTTTCGGGAGCGCTCCCCGGTGAAGATCTCCCTCCTGATGCCCGCCCTTCTCTCCCTGTCGCTCCTGGTCCCCGCTCCCGCAACGGCCGCCGACTGGATCGACCTGGGTTACGGGATCATCCTGGACAATACTCCCCTTCCCAAGCTTCCCCCCGACGCGGATGAAAAAGCCCGGAACCATCGTCACGCGGTGATCGAAGAGAGGAAGAAAAGGGAACAGGAGGCGCGGGAGGAGGTAGCGAAACTGAGGAAGCTCCAGGATGAGGAGTATGCCGGATGGGAGCGCGTCACCCGGGCCCAGAAAGAGCTGGATTCCCTTCGTTACGAGATGGACCGGAAAAGCAAAACCGAAGAGGAATATCTCCGCATGAAACGGGATATCGAGTGGAAGATGAGGGAGCTGGAGCGGTTGAAATCGGACGCCTCCTCCGCTCCGTTCACCCGCGAGATGGAAAAGCGGGACCGGGAGCGGGAACGGAAGGATCCTGCCTTCGCCCGGGAGCGGCGGGAAAAGGAGATGGGCGAGGCGTGGGAGGAGGAGTTGCGGCGCCGCAAGGAGTGGGGCCGGGCCAGGGAGATGCTGCGCAATGACGCGGAGGAGGCGGACAGAAAGCGGCGGGAAGAGGAGGCCGGATGGATGCATATCTTCCGGTCGGGGAAACAGTGCGGATACGCCAACTTCAGGGGAACCCCCGTCATCGCCGCCCGCTTCGACGATTGCGTGGATTTCCGCGAGAACGTCGCCCGCGTCAAGGTCGGGGGAAAATGGGGGTTCGTCGACCGCACGGGGAAAGAGGTGGTTCCTCCACAGTACGACTACGCCTGGGACAGCTACTCCGGAAAGGCGCGGGTGCGGATTGGCGAAGAAGTCCGGGAAATCGTCCTCCCCCCGTATACCGGGCCTCTCCCGGAACGTCCGCCGGGGCCGTTCATCATCTCCGTACAGGGGGAGACGCCTCGGGAGCTCGCGAAGAGCTTGCCTCCCTTTCCCAAGAACGATCCCCGGAGCCGGGAGCGGAGAATCTACCGGTCGGGAACCCGGTGCGGATTCACGGACTCGCGTGGAAATACCGTCATCGAGGCCCGCTACGACGATTGCATGGATTTCCGCGAGAATGTCGCCCGCGTCAAGGTCGACGGGAAATGGGGGTTCATCGACCGTTCGGGAAACATGGTCGTCTCCCCCCAGTACGACTACGTCTGGGACAGCTACTCCGGCAAGGCGCGCGTACGGACCGGTGAAGAGGTCCGGGAAATCGTCCTTCCCATCACCGCCGGCACCCTACCCTGACAGGATACGACGAAGGACGGGCCGTTTCGCCCGGGGGCCCGAATCGCCGGTCTCGCATTCCGGGAATCCTTCCCCGGGATCCGGCCCGCCGTTCCCCGCGAAACCTCTCCCCGCGCGAGGTCGGAAAGGGCCCCTCAGAGCCGGATCTCCGCCCCCAGGAGGAAGTTGATCCCGGGCGAGGGGATGCCGAGCCGCTCCTCGTAGTTCCGGTCCAGGAGGTTCAGCACCCGCCCCGTGAAGGCCACCTCCCGGAAGCGGGGGGACGGCGACTTCCAGACGTACTTCCCGAATACGTCCAGCCGCGCGTACGCCGGCCGCGTGGCGGGAGTGAAGGCGAAGGGGGCCAGGTCCCACTGCTCCCCCACGACCCTCCAGTCGACCCGGGCCTGGAAGGCGGGGACGGGCTCGTAGAGCCCGGACAGCATCCCCTGCTGACGGGGAATCCCCAGGAGCGGCGTCCCCTTGGAACCGTCCCAGGTGTCGGTGAATGTGTACGACAGCGACACGGTTACCGCCTCCGCCACGCGCGCCACCGCCTCGGCCTCCACCCCGCGCGCGAAGGAGTGTCCGATGTTCCGCAGCTCCGGGTAGCCCGAGGGCCCGATCGCCGAGGGGTCGGGCTGGATCAGGTTCCGGAAGTCCTGGTAGAACCAGGTCCCCGAGAGCCGGACGGCGTTCCCCGCCAGAGGCTGGTCCACGCCGGCCTCGTACGACCACGCCACCTCCGGGGCGAGGGCGGCGTAGCCGTTGAACGGGTTGAACTTCTCCACCGGCGTCGGGACACGAAACCCCCGCCCCGCCGCCGCGCGGAACCGCGTGCCCCGCCCGCCGACCTCGAGGAACGCCGCGGCCTTCGGATTGAGCTCGGTCCCCGCCTCCGAGTTCCGGTCCAGGCGGGCGCCGAGGCTGACGCCCGCCGTCTTCGACAGTCGAAGTTCCTCCTGGAGGTACAGCGACCGGTTGTACGTCGACGCCTCCCTCTGGTCCGTGGAGGAAAACCCGGTGTCGGTGTACCCGGAAAAGCTGTCCGACCAGTCCTTGTTGTACTCCGCGCCGAGGATGGTGGTGGATTTCGGCGAGGGGGAGAACCGGGCCTCGAGGCCGTACACCGTCTTCCGGGACCGGTCCACGAAGTCGAATGCGGCGGTCTGCCCGGGGTCCGGCGGGTCGCTGTCCGTAAGATCCTCCGCGGCGAGGCTCGCCGACGCCGACAGCGATACCGTGCGGGTCAGGGCCGCGGTCATCCGCACACCCCCCACGTCGATCCGGCGCTTCATCCGGTGGTTGCCGTCGCGGGGATCGTCATCCACGGCGATCCCCTTCTCCCCGTCCGTCACGAGGTACATCCCGTCGAGGCGCACCCGTTCCCACAGGGCCACGTCCCCCGAACCCGCGAAGGAGACGATGGAGGCGTCGTCGTTGGGTAGGATCCCGTCGCTCCGGTACCCGCCGGCGCCGGCGAACAGGCCCCCGCGGGGCCACCGCCCTTGCGCGAAAGCGCCCCACTTCACCGTGTCGTAGCTCCCTCCCGCCAGCGAGGCGCCCAGCCCCGTCCCCTCCCCCTTGCGCGGGATGAAGTTCACCACCCCGGACATCGCGTTGGAGCCGTAGAGGGCGCTTTGGGCGCCGCGCACCACCTCGATCCGCTCGAACAGATCGACCGGGAGGAACCCGATGTCGAACTGGCCGGTGGAGGGGCTGTTCACGGGGAACCCGTCGACCTGCACGAGGGTGTACGCGCTCCGGCCTCCCCGGATCTTGACGTTCTCACGGTCCCCCGCGACGCCGCTCCGCTGGACGTCCACGCCGGAGAGCCCCTGCAGGACGTCCCCCGCCACGACCGGGAGGAGGATCCTCGACTCCTCCCGCGTCACCACGGTCACCGAGGACGCCTGTTCGGAAACCTTCTCCTCGATCCGCGTCGCCGTGACGACCACGGGATCGGTCTGCAAAGCCTCCTCCGCAGCGGCGCCCCACGGGAACCCCGCGATCGCCGACAGGGTCAGGGCCGTCCATCGCGCCATCCGTCTTCCCCGACTCATCGCTCCTCCTTTCCTCTCCGGGCGGGCGCGCCCGATACTTTCCGAAGTTACGAACGGGGGTACGATGTCCCGGGAGGAGCGCCCCGCAGCGGCGTGACGCGGACCGCCCCGGTCGCGGGGTTCCGGTCGCACGCGACCGCAACGCCGTACGCCGCGCGGACGTTCTCCGGCGTGAGCACCTCTTCCGGTCGACCCTGCGACGATACCGTGCCCCCGGAGAGGAGGACGATCCGCTCCCCGTACTCCGCGCACAGGGACAGGTCGTGGGAGGCGACCAGCGCGGCGACCCCGCGCACGCCTGCGAGGCGCGTGACGATCTCGTAGAACGCCACGCGGTGGCGGATGTCGAGGAACGCCGTGGGCTCGTCCAGCAGCATCACCAGCGCCCCCTGCGCGATCGCGCGCGCGACCGTGGCCCGCTGCCGCTCCCCCGCGGAGATCGCCGACAGGGCACGGTCCCGGAGCGGGGCGAGGCCGGTCGTCGCGAGGGCCCCCTCGACCTCTTCCCGGTCCGCCGCGGACGTCCCCCCGAAAAACCCCTGGTGGGGGAACCGCCCCAGCGCCACGTACGCCTCCACGGTCATCGGGAAATCCACCGGGGGATCCTGCCCGACGACGGAGAGGAGGCGCGCCATCTCCCGGCGGTCGAACGAACGCGGAGGGCGGCCCTGGAGCATCACTTCCCCGGAGCGCGGGGAAAGGACCCCCGACAGGACCTTGATCATGGTGCTCTTGCCGGAGCCGTTGGGGCCCAGCAGGATCGTGACCTGCCCGGGGGAAAGGTCGAGGTCCACGTCCCGGAGGACGTCGCGCTCCCCGTAGCCGAAGGAGAGGCGCCTCGCGGACAGCAGCGGGGCCGTCACGACCGCCCCCCGTTGCGCCGCAGCAGGTAGAGGAAGAACGGTGCCCCGGCGAGCGCCGTGACCGCTCCCACGGGGAGCTCCCCCGCGGGGGACGCGGAACGCGCGATCGTGTCGGAAATGACGAGGAACGCCCCTCCGAGCAGGAAGGCCGCCGGGAGAAGCCGCCGGTGCCCCGAGCCCACCAGCGCCCGCGCCCCGTGCGGGACGATGAGCCCCACGAAGCCGATGAGCCCCGAGACCGCGACCACCGACCCCGCGAGCAGGGATGCGGTGAGGTACGTGGCCGTCTTGACCCGCTCCACCGACAGGCCGGTCTGGAAGGCCGCGTGATCGCCCAGCAGGAGAAGGTCCATTCCCCGCGACAGGAGGAACAGGACGGCGACCCCGAGGGCGACGTACGGGAGGAGGACCCCGACGCGGCGGGGCGTGCCGAGCCCGAGGTCCCCCATGAGCCAATAGAGCGCCCCCGGGATCTTCCCCGGCGGGGAGAGGGTAACCATCAGCATGATGACGGCGTTGAGGAACGCTCCGACCACCACCCCCATGAGGATGAGCCGCTCCGGGGAAACGCCGCTTTTCCTCCGCGCGAGGAGGAACACGGAGAGGGCCGCCAGCGCCGCCCCGATGAAGGCGAAGAGCGGGAGGGCGGGGGAAGCGCCCGCCGCGAGGAAAAGCGCCACGGTGAGTGCGCCGACCGCCGCGCCCCCCGAGACGCCGAGGATGTACGGATCGGCGAGCGGATTCCTCAGGAGCGCCTGGAAGGCGACGCCGGAGGAAGCCAGCGCCCCGCCCACCAGGACCCCGAGCAGCGCCCGCGGGAGGCGCAGGGAGAGGAGGATGCGCGCCGGGGTGTCGTCCCCCCCGTGGAGGAGGGCGTCCGCAATCTTCCGGAGCGGGATCGTCACGGATCCCGTGGAGATGGAGAGGGCCACGGCCGCGAGGAGCGTCCCGGACAGGGCCAGGAAGGCCGCCCCGGACCCATTCCCTCCGGTGTGCCGCGTCACCGCGAGCCCCCGGGACCCGGGCCGGGCGATTCCCGGTGGCTCGCCCGCCATGCGCCGAGGACCGCGGAAACCTGTTCCAGCGCCGCCACGAGACGCGGGCCCGGGCGGGTCACCACGTCCCCGTCCAGGGTGTGGACGTCGCCGTCCCGGAAGGCCGGGATCTCCTTCCAGCGCCTCACCTCCTCCGGGAACCGCTCCACCCCCGCCATCCCCGCGACGAACACGACGTCCGGCCGCGCGGCCACGAGGTCCTCCACGGAGAGGCGCGGATACCGGCCGGAATATCCGGCCGCCATGTTCCGCCCTCCCGCCAGCCGGACGATTTCGTCCATGAAGGTGCCGCTGCCGGCGGCGATGATCGGCGAGGTGGACACGGCGAAGAGTACGCGGGGGCCGGGGGACCCGTCTCCCTTCCCGGCGGAGCGCGCCCTGTCGGCCCGGCGGCGCAGCGCGGCGGCTTCCGCGCGACCCCGTTCCGCAGCCTCCAGCAGGGCTCCCACCCGCTCGATCGTCGCGAAAACGGAGGAGAGGTCCTGCGGGGCGACGGCGAAACACGGGATCCCCGTTTCCTCCAGGGCCCGCACCTTCTCCCGGGGGTTCCCGTCCGTCGTGCACAGGACCAGGTCCGGCGCGAGGGACACCACGCGTTCCACGTCGGGGTCGCTCACGCCGCCGATCTTCGGGAGCGACGCCGCGGTGGGAGGGAAGTTGCAATATCGCGTCACGCCGACGAGGAGATCCTGCCGCCCCAGGAGGAAGACGACCTCCGTGAGACTGGGGGCGAGGGAGACGACCCGCCGGGGGGAAACGGGGAGCCGCACGTCCACCCCCCGGTCGTCCCGCATCGTCATGGGATACCGTTCCCCGCCGGACGCTGGAGCGGCGATCGCCGCGAGGAGCGCGGCGGTTGCCAGGAGCACCGGAACGGTGCAATGCGGGAACGCCGTGCGGATGAAGCCCAAAAGGAAATCCCCCGGCCCGGCGCCCTTTCGGGACCGGCCGAGGGATGGGACGCGCCGTCCCGGCGCGATTCCGTCCCGGCCCTTCTCCCGCGAAAGGCGACTCGGGATCTGCGCCCGCCGGGCAGGTCTCCTGGCTTCCGGCTACCCGGCGACCCCGGACGGGGCCGCCATTCTACTCTCCGCGCCTTCCCACCCGGCCGGATGGTGCCCGGGCAGTGGCTTCCCTGCGGATTTCGTCACCGGTTACAGTTGCGGGGCAGCGATGGACTCGCACCATCTTCCCTTGCGCCCGGCGGGAACGAACGATATGTCCGCCATTCTGAATGCCGGGGGGGCGGGCGTCAAGGAGCATTCCGGGACCGGGTGAGCGCTCCCTGTCCCGACCGGGACATCACCCCTCCCGGATGCGCAGGAAGGAGGTCAGGCGGTACGGGACACCACGTAGTCGGAGAGGGTGAGGAGGGCGTCGCGCGCAGGGGATTCGGGCAGCCGGGAAAGGAGTCGCTTCCCCCGGCGGATGAAGCCCCGCGCCTTCGCCGCGGCGTAGCCGATTCCGTCGTGCCGGGCCACCATTCCCGCGAGGAAGGAGACATCCCCGGGGGAGAGCGCCTTCTTCGCCAGGACCGCCCGGGCGCGTTCCCGCTCCCGGCGGCTCGCCACCCGCAGGGCGTGGATCAGGGGAAGCGTGACCTTCCCCTCCCGGAGATCCTGGTGGGGTCTCTTCCCCAAAGCCTTCTCCGTCCCCGTGAAGTCGAGGATGTCGTCCACGAGCTGGAAGGCGATCCCTACGGCCTTCCCGAACCCGAACATCGCCTTTCGGGTCGCAGGCGAAGCCCCCGCGAGGACCGCGCCCGTTTCCCCGGCCGCGGCGATCAGCGAGGCGGTCTTGCAGAAGACGACGGCGAGGTACTCCTCCTCGGTGATATCCGGGTCGCGGGTCCGCATCAGCTGCAGCACCTCCCCCTCGGACAGGGAAACCAGGGTGCCGGCGTAGATGCCTAGGACGTCGATGTCGCCGTCCTCCGTCATCAGCTGGGAGGCGCGCGCGAAGAAGAAATCCCCCACGAGGATGCTCACGGAGTTGCCGAAGACGACGTTCGCGGACGGTTTCCCCCGCCGTACCGCGCCCAGGTCCACCACGTCGTCGTGAAGCAGCGTGGCGGTGTGCATGTACTCGGTCACCACGGACATCACGGTGCGGCGGGGACCCCGGTACCCGCACGCGTCGGCGGCCAGGAGCAGGATGGCAGGGCGGATCCGCTTGCCGCCGGACAAGGTGATGTGCTTCCCGACGACGGGGATGAGGGGGACGGGGGACCGAAGGTGGGAAACGAGCGCCTTCTCCACCTTGCGCAGGTCGCTTCGCAGATACCGGAAGACGCCGTCGATGTCGATCGTCGTTCTCCTCGCGGGCACGATGCCCAATATAGTACCGGATTTCCGGGTGTCAATCCCGGCGGAACCCGGGATAGCATAGGGCCATGTACGAACGGAAGGACGCCTATTACCGGCAGGCGAAGAAGGAAGGGTACCGCTCCCGGGCCGCCTACAAGCTGGCGCAGATCGCAGCGAAGGAGAAGGCGGTCCGCCGCGGGGACCGGGTGATCGACGCGGGTGCCGCTCCGGGCGGCTGGTGCCAGGTGATCCTCGACCTCGTCGGCTCCGGGGGAAAGGTCGCCGCCGTGGACCTGCTCCCGATGGCGCCGCTGCCGGGGGAGAATTTCCGGTTCTGGAAACGGGACCTGACCGACCCCGCCCTTCCCGCGGAGCTGATCGCCTTCCTCGGGGGGAAGGCCGACGGGGTGCTCTCCGACGCCGCCCCCAACACCACCGGCAGCTCCTTCACCGACCAGGCGCGCTCCGCCGATCTGGTCCGCGCCGTCTTCTCCCTCGCCCGGGAGACGCTGCGGGAAGGGGGGACCTTCCTCGCGAAGATCTTCGGCGGACCGGAAGCCGACGCGGTCTTCCGGGAGCTGAAGCCGTTCTTCGCGGAGCTGCGCCGCATCCGGCCCGAGGCGACCCGCAAGGAGTCGTTCGAGCTTTATTTCCTCGGGAAAGGCTACAGAGACTCCGGTACCTGAAGCAGTCCACGACATGATCGTTCACCATACCAACGGCCTGCATGAATGCGTAACAGATCGTCGACCCCACGAACTGGAATCCTCTTTTCCGTAAATCTTTGCTCATGGCATCAGACTCGGGAGTGCTGGTGGGAATCTCCGTTAACCTTTCCCATGAATTCCGGATGGGAGTTCCGCCGACGAACCGCCAAAGGTAGCTGTCGAAACTTCCGAACTCCTTCCGCACCTTGAGGACCGCTCCTGCGTTCGTGACGGTTGATGCGATCTTCAGCCTGTTTCTTATAATCCCGGGGTCAACGAGCAACCTGGCGATATCGCTCTCCGTGTATCGGGAGATTTTCCGGAAATCAAAATCATCGAACGCTCTCCTGTATCCTTCCCGTTTCTTGAGGATGGTGGACCAGCTCAACCCGGCCTGCGCTCCCTCCAGAACAAGGAACTCGAACAGTCGTCTGTCGTCGTGAACCGCTACCCCCCATTCGTTGTCGTGATAGGCTCGTTCGAGATCGCTCCTGCGGGCCCATTCGCAACGCTTCATCCGTCACCCCTGTCCCGTCGGTTGCCGTGAGCCTCCCTCGTCCATCAGGGCTCCGGCCGGCATGCGACGAGGTAGCGGTATCCGTACTCCATCACGGTCTCGCCCCGCTGGTTCACCACCTTGCATTTCAACCCCGCGATCCCCCGGTCCGGCCGGCTTCGGGACCGCCGGAGATCCGACCAGCGCGCCTCAACCGTCAGGACATCTCCCGGCCGCACGGGTCCCGGCGCCTTGATCTCGTCAATTCCGACGCCGGACAGGATCGCCAGGTCCCCGTGGGCTTCCACCACGACCCGTGTGCAGCAGGACAGGGTCTGGAGAGCCGATGCGATCGGGCCGCCGAAGATGGAGCGGTCCGACGCCTCCCCGCCCAAGTGGAACGGCAGCGGGTCGTACTCCTTCCCGAACGCGATGATCCCTTCCCGGTCGAACGCCACGGGGCGGCACGTGAACCGTTCCCCCTCGACCAGATCTTCCCAGTACCTCCTGCCCATCCTCAAGACCCCCGGCGGATTTTATCCATCAACTGGAGGGACAGGTCGCGCCCGGCGCAGTGCGGCAGAAGCGCCTTGAGGGCGTCGAGGTTGTCGCCCTGGATCCGGTTCAACGTGGGCATGATTTCCCAAAGACCGTTACTTCTTTTTCCGGAGTTTCAGCAAGTCTTTCCGGGAAAGCTCCGTATCCCGAAGAATCTTCGACAGCAAACCGGGACCGATCGTCTCTCCGGCATGAATGGGAACAACGGTTGTTCGGCCATCGGGATGACGAAGAATCACGTGACTCCCTTACTGTCGGGTGCGTATGAACCCGCACTCTTCCGGAAGGGACAGGAGTTTCTTGCCTGTGAAAACCGGGAAGTCCGTCATACCGCGATTCGCTGAACCCCGACGAGCTGCATCTTCGGTGCTTTCTCGTTCTTCTCTTTCAGGCACAGGGCAATCGCTTCCTTCATGCGCTTCATCAGGGTATCAAGGGATTTCGCCTGTGTATGGCACCCCGGCAGTGCGGGGGCTTCCGCGACGAAATACCCCTCCTCGTCCCGTTCAATGATCACGGTGAATTCTCTTTGGATGAAACCGCGCCCCGAAAATCCTTGAGGGTTTTGATCCGGATAAGGAGGACCCGGTTCCCTTCCCGCACAAATTCCACACGATCTTTCGCATGAATGTTCAGAAGTTCCCGGATCGTTTCCGGGATCGTGACCTGTCCTTTGCGGGTGACCACGTACGGCATGCACTTACCTCGACAATCCTTACACGATGTTATCGGACAGTGCGTTTCATCCGAGGTCTGCGGAACGCTCAGGCTGAGCTGCGGGGCCTCACGATCTCCCGCAGGGCAGCCGTCAGCTCCAGCCTGTGGTTGTGCGGCATCTTCCTATCTGCTCTTCATAACGCTTCCCGGATGTCACCTGGAAGCTCACCGGCTTAAGGTCGGACAGCATCACTCACAAAAGCAAGGAGATCCCGCCATTGTTCTGGGGAAAGTCCGCCTCGATTCGTTCCAAGCCGGACCACGACCACTTGCGTCTCGGGATTTACGAAGACGAACTGCCCCAGATGTCCGGACATCATGTACTGCGAATTATCGCGGAAAGGATGCCACCACTGAAATTGGTACTTCCAGGATGCACCGTTATCTTCGGTCACAGTCGTTGAGTTGCGGACCCATTCTTCGTTGACAACTCTCCCGTTGCCCCATTGGCCTCCATGAAGGTAGAGCATTCCGATCTTTGCAAAGTCCCTTGCCGTCGCCGCCAGACAACACCAGCTCTTCTCCTGTTCTCCGTCTGTGCTCCATATTCCGCCGTTTTCCATGCCGAGAGGATTCCATACCCGCCGCTGCAAATAGGCCGTGATCGTTTCTCCATGTAATGCGCGACGAAGTGCGGTGGCCAGGAGCATGTTATCTCCGCTCTTATAGACAAACCGAGTTCCTGGTTCTTCATCCAACCGGAATGCAAGTGATCGGCGCTCTATGCACTTTTCGCAGTAATACATATACGCATGGATGCCGAAAGGATTATCGTTCTCTGCGTAATCCAAGCCGGAGGTCGACATGAGGAGGTGTCGAATCGTCACTTTTTCGAAGCCATGCCCGCGTAGTTCCGGGAGGTACCGGGTAATGGGATCCTCGACAGAACCGATCAATCCGTCTTCAATGGCACAGCCGACGAGAAGTGAGAGTACCGACTTCGTCATCGAGAATCCCAGGGAGATGCTTTCGGGCGTGAACCCGTTGTAGTAACGCTCATAGAGCAGCGCGTCGTCCTGGATTACCAGGAACGCCAAGGTCCCGTTCCCACGCAGTATCGTCTCAAGATCTGTCGCATCATGACCGGGGATGCTCAGATGATCGGAAATGTGCTCTTCCATTGTCTTGTCGGTAAAATAAAACGGTTTGGGACTCGCCTTGATCTCCCGCCCGGGGAAAATTCGGTAGTCCTCGACCCCCGAGAAGCCATGGAGGAGCATACGCCCGTATGTGCCGCACCCGCATAACAGGAAGATCGACACAACGACATTAAGAATCCTCAGCGCAGCCCATCTCCGTTCGAGGAAATCTCTCGCGACAAAGGCGTAGGAACCACGGGGCATTTGTTGTTTTATTACCTTTAGGCCGCTTGGTCCGCCCAACGCTCAGGCTGAGCTGCGGGGCCTCACGATCTCCCGCAGGGCAGCCGTCAGCTCCAGCCTGTGGTCAGGCCCTTATTCGCCAAATAGCTCTGACAATACAGAAAACACCATAGATTGCGTTTCCGTATCAATCCTGCCTAATCGCTTTGCCAACCTCGACTTGTCAACAGTTCTTATTTGATCCAACACAATATGACCTTCCTTTCCCTGAAATAAACAAGATACTCGCGTCGGATAGTTGCGCCCCTTCGTGGTCATCGGCGCAACTATCACCGTGGATATATATTTGTTCATTTCATCAGGAGAAATAACCAAACAGGGACGGCTTTTTTTGATTTCATGGCCAATAGTGGGGTCAAGATTCACTAAATATACGTCAAATCGCTTTACTTCCATTGCCATTCTTCCACATCCCAGGAAGTTTGACCAACAACATCCCTGTCCAGCAGACGATCATCGCCCTTTTCAGCCATAAGCCGAAATTTCCGTCCCCAATCCTGCCGGGGTTTTCTCACAGCACGAATCAATAACTGCTTGTCCCTAACCTCCAGTTCGACCTCACCCTTCAGATGGGTCTGTTCCAACACCACTTTTGGGATTCTTATGCCCTGAGAATTCCCTATACGAATGATGCTTACCTTCATCAACCACCTCCGAAGGAGCCCACAATAATAATTACAATGTAATCACTCCATGGCCGGCTGTCAATACCGATAAATGGGCCCAACGCTCAGGCTGAGCTGCGGGGCCTCAGGATCTCCCGCAGGGCAGCCGTCAGCTCCAGTCTGTTGTTAGGTGCCGATAATTTCATTTAGACCCTCTATTATTCGATCTATTTCCTCTATGCTTACCAAACCAAGCTTTTTCCCGATTCGTTCCGCAGATAGGG
>Ga0209253_10002901_pt1 | contig 15128 bp, 13 predicted proteins | sample FrelakmetBRP12BR_FD_187145 | JGI IMG/M metagenome (GOLD analysis project Ga0209253, IMG submission 187145) | Freshwater lake sediment microbial communities from the University of Notre Dame, USA, for methane emissions studies - BRP12 BR (SPAdes)... | ecosystem: Environmental > Aquatic >...
CGCCGAGGCGCGTTCCGCGCTGTCGGAAGCCGGCGGTTCGGCACCCGCACGGCTGCGCGATCTGATCGCGCATCACTACTTCGCGCTGGACGCCGAGATCATCTGGGAGGTTGCGACCACGCATGTCCCGAGGATGCTTGCCCAGGCGAGGGAACTGCTGAAGAAGATCCAGAACGATAACCGCAGCACGAACAATCCGCAGTGAATCGCCACGTCCACGCCATTGCCGACCGTCTCTCGCTGCGCCCGCCCCAGCGCCGCTCGCTGGAAATTCTCGACCGCATCACCGAGATTGCCCCGCCCGGCAAGGGTGCGGATGTTGCCGCCGCGCTGGAGGCCATTCGTAGCGAATTTCCCTCGGTCGCCGATTTCGAGCGCGAGTTTCCGTCGCTGTGCTTCGCGCTCGCCACCGGCGTAGGCAAGACGCGACTGATGGGCGCCTTCATCAGCTATCTGCACCTGGCGCACGGCATCAACCACTTCTTCGTGCTGGCGCCCAACCTGACCATCTACAACAAGCTGATTGCCGACTTCACCCCCAACACACCGAAGTACGTATTCAGGGGCATCGCGGAGTTTGCGACTGATGCGCCGGAGATCATCACCGGCGACACCTATGAATCGCGGGCGCGGACCTTGTTCGACGAGATGATCCGCTGCAAGGTCAACATCTTCAACATCTCCAAGATCAATTCCGAGGTGCGCGGCGGCAAGTCGCCTCGCATCAAGCGCCTGTCGGAGTACATCGGCGAGAGTTACTTCGATTATCTGGCCGGATTGCCGGACTTGGTGCTGCTGATGGATGAGTCGCACCGCTACCGGGCCAGCGCCGGGGTGCGGGCGATCAATGAGTTGAAACCCATCCTCGGGCTGGAGTTGACCGCCACGCCGTTCGTCGAGACCAGCAAGGGCGCGGTGGCGTTCAAAAACGTCATTTACGACTACCCGCTGGGCCGGGCGATGGCCGATGGCTTCGTCAAAGAACCGGCGGTGGTCACCCGCAAGAACTTTAACCCGGCCGGCATGTCGCCGGAAGAAATCGAGCGGCTGAAGCTGGAAGACGGCGTGCGCCTGCACGAGAGCGTGAAGGTGGAATTGGAGACGTTCGCCCGCGAAAGCGACAACCCCATCGTCAAGCCCTTCCTGCTGGTGATTGCCCGCGACACGACTCACGCCGGGCAGTTGTTGGCGCTGATCCAGTCCGACGGCTTCTTCGACGGACGTTACCGGAACAAGGTCATCCAGGTGGACTCCAGCAAGACCGGCGCGGAAGAAGAGGAAATGATCGCGCGCCTGCTCAAGGTCGAGCACAGCGAAGAGCCGACCGAGATCGTTATTCACGTCAATATGCTCAAGGAAGGCTGGGACGTGACCAACCTCTATACCATCGTCCCGCTGCGCGCGGCCAACGCACGCACTCTCATCGAGCAATCCATCGGTCGCGGCCTGCGCCTCCCCTACGGCAAGCGCACGGGTGTAACCGCCGTGGACCGGCTCAATATCATCGCTCACGACAAGTTCCAGGAGATTATTGAGGAGGCCAACAAGCCGGATTCGGCGATTCGTATGAAATCCGTGTTGCTGGATGCGGACGAACTGGCACGGAAGACCGGCACCATGGTTTCGCAGTCCCAGTTGGCGACCAAGCTCGGCCTGCAACCAGCACAAGTGACCAGCAGCACAACGGTGGCGGGCCAGGACGAACCTCCCGCTTTCACCCAGCCGGAAGAGCAGAGGCTGGCGCGGATCGCCTACGAGGTAATCCACAAGCTCGAAAATCAGCCTCAAGCTGTACCGACTATCGAGCACCTCAAGAAGCCGGAAATCCAGGCCGCCATCGTCAAGGCGGTCGAGGAACAACGCGCGCCCGCGCAGGGGGAACTGGAAGGCGTGATCGAGAAGCCGGACATCGCCGCCGTGGTCGCCAAAACGGTGGACCTGGTCACTCAACAGACCATCGCCATCCCGCGCATTCTCGTCGTGCCGAAAGGTGAGGTGAAGTCAGGCTTCAAACCCTTCACGCTCAAGCTCGACACGCTGAAGTATCCGGCGGTTTCCAACGAGCTGTGGATTCAGCACTTGCGCACCCACCAGCTTGAGGTCGTGGCGCTGGGCCGTGGTGGCATCGAGGAAGCGCGGCTGGAGGATTACATCGTAAGCGGGCTGGTGGATTTCGACGACATCTGCTACGACGACCACGCCGATCTGCTCTACGACCTGGCGGCGCAGACGGTACGGCATTTCCGGGGCTACCTCTCCGAGGACGACACCCGCAAGGTATTGCGTTGCTACCAGCGCCCCATCGCGCAATTCATCCATGCCCAGATGCAGGCCCACTATTGGGAAAACGTGGCTGGCTACGAAGTGAAGATCAGCAAGGGTTTCACCGAGTTGAAGCAGAGCGCCTATACCTGCGCCGTGCAAGAGCCGCCAGCGGATTACCGGGTCGCGCCGGCGGACAAGAGCAACATGGCGAAATACCTGTTCGGCGGCTTCCAGCGCTGCCTCTACCCGGTACAGAAGTTCGACTCGGACGCCGAGCGCAAACTCGCGGTCATTCTGGAACGCGACGCCCTCAAGTGGTTCAGGCCCGCCAAGGGCCAGTTCCAGATCTTCTACCGGCATGAGGCGGATCATCTGGAATACCAGCCGGATTTCGTGGCTGAGACCGCCGACACCATCTGGTTGCTGGAACCGAAGGCCAGCAACCAGATGGATGACCCGGTGGTGCTGGCGAAGCAGGAAGCAGCGATCAAGTGGTGCGCGAATGCCTCGGATCATGCGACGAGACATGGCGGCAAGCCATGGCGTTATGTGCTGATACCGCATGATGTCATCGCGGAGAACATGACACTGGCCGGGCTGGCGAGCACGTTTACGGTATCGGCTTGCATTCCGGCAGCAGCCGCCCACCTTCCAGGCAAACGCTGCGGGTAGCCAGTTGCTCCAGAAAGTCTTGGTCATGCGAGACGATCACCATGGCTTGGGGCAGGTGTTGCAGGATAGCGATCAGGCGCTCCCGGGTCTGGCGATCCAGGGCGTTAGTGGGTTCGTCCAGGAGCAGCACGGCGGGCTCCATGGCCAGCACGGTCGCCAGGGCTACCAGCCGCTTTTCGCCTCCCGAGAGCTTATACGTCACCCGTTCCTCGAACCCGACGAGGCCGAGAGATGCCAAGGTCTTCTGCACGATGGCGTGGGCTTGCACGCGGCTCTTGCCCAGATTCAGGGGGCCAAAAGCCACGTCTTCCGCCACCGTGGGGCAGAATAACTGGTCATCGGGGTCCTGGAACAGCAGGCCGGCCAGGGCGCGCACCTCGCGATAATCCTGTTCGCAAGCGCGCACTTTGCCGAAGGCATCAATCTCGCCGGCCTGCGGCCTGCGCAAGCCAACCATGATATGCAACAAAGTCGTCTTGCCGCAGCCATTGGGACCGGTCAGCGCCAGCCGTTCGCCGGGGTACAGTTGCAAATCCACCCCTTCCAGCACGGTACGGCCGCTGTCGTAGGCATAGCGGATGCCGCGCAACTGAAACAGCGGCTCCGTCATCCCCGTTCCAGCCACGCCAAACCAACCAGGCAACCCGTGAAACCGATTGCAAACAGCCAGTCTCCGCCAGTCATGGCAAAGTGATCCAGCACATAGTAACGCCCGTGAAAGCCCCGGCATTTCATGGCCGCCATTATCCGCTCGGAACGCTCCAGGCTATGCACCAGCAGCATACCGAACAGATAGCCGAAACTGTGCCAGGTATGCCAATCGCTCCGCGGCACGAAGGCACGCGCCCGCATGGCCAGGCGCAGGCGTTGGTACTCGCGATGCAGCACCTCGATATAGCGCACGGTAAACAGAAACAGATGGACCAGCTTTTCAGGCACCCGCAAATGGTGCAGGGCATGGCCCAGGGTCACCGCTTCCAACGTACCCACTAGGGTAAGCAAGGCGAGAATGACGGCGTTGGCTTTAAGCCCGATCTCGACGGCCCGCAGCATTCCTTCGCGGCTGGCCGGAAACGGGCCAAGCTGAAACAGGGTCTCGCCAGGCAGGGTGAAAGGCAGCATGAGCAGCATAGCGACCACGAACAGGTCCATGGCGATCATGCGCTTGAAGGTTGCCGCAAAGGACAGGCGCGCCAAAGCGGCCAGTGTGGCCGCCAGACCCAGGCCGGCGCTCAGCATGGTGAAATCCCGGCCCAGCACCACCACCACGGCGAAGGCCACGGCAGCGACGATGCGCAACCGCGGATCGCGCCGCTGCACGAGGCTGGCCGAGTTATCGAGTTGCCAACCCCGCCAAGCCTCGTTATCTTTTTCCAAGGCGCTACCCGTGCGAGGGAAAGGAGAATCGCCCAGTGTCAGGACGAGCGGCGCTGGCCGAGCAGATAGAAAGCTACTCCAGCAACGCCAAAGATGTAGCCGATACCACCCAGAACATCGTGCCAGCGGACCTTTTCCCCGTAGGCGTCCAGTTGCTCCCGGAGTGGCCGGATCTGGCGGGCGACCGCCTTATCAAGTAAGGCCTGCAAAGCCACGGCAGACAGTTCTCCACCGCCTGTTGAAAGGGTGCCGGCAGCTTCCGGCGCTGGGTGAGATAACTCGTCCCGACCGATTTCCTTGCCGCCCGCACCCAGGCTATTCGGCAATTCACTGGATAATACCGTGAATTCGGCCACGTGGCCCTGGCCAGCATTGACGACGATACGATGGTCCACTCGCTGCGTTGCCGCAAAGCTGAAAACGCCTTCCTTATCGGTTAGCGTTTCACCCAAGCGGGTGCCGTCCGGAGCGAACATTTCCACCTTGACACCCTGCGCCCGGTCCGCACCGCCGAAGTAGGCATAGCCCTGAATCGTGGTGCCCTCGACCGTGGCGAACACCCTGACCTTGTGGGCCGCCGCGGGTCCGGCAACCAGGAGCAGTAACAACATAACCATAATACTACGAATACCTCTTGACATGAACCCACCCATCAGGTGACCGCCGGTACTGGCGCCGCAAACAGCTCGGGCTTGACCTTGCGCATCAACACCACCGCCGCCCCGGTCAACAAACCATCCACCACTGCAATAGGGAGGTTGGAGACGAGCACCAGTTGCGCAGCAGCGATAAATTCCTGGCCGCTCAGGGCCAGCGACAGACCTACCAGCAGGCTGGAACCCAGCACACCCATAGCCCCCGCGCACCAGCCCCAGGCGAACGCCCCGCTCGGGCCACCGCCACGAATGCCCCTGATGCAGAGATAAAAGCTGAGTACCGCAGGCATGGCCATGTTGAAGGTATTGACCCCCAGCACCAGCAGACCGCCGAAGCCGAAAAATACCGCTTGCAGCAACAAGGCGATGAGCAGGGCCGGAAAGGCGGCCCAGCCCAGCACAATACCCATCAGCCCATTCAGGACCAGATGCACACTGGATGGTCCTATGGGCACATGGACCAGGGAAGCCACGAAGAACACCGCGCTCAATACGGCCACCTGCGGTATTCGTTCCGCCGGCAACTGCCGCAAGCCCAGGGCGACGCCCCCGGCAGCCAGCACCCCGCCAGCGGCCAGCACCGGCAACGATAAAGCCCCATCGACGATGTGCATGGGCGCCAGCTATTTCATATCGACCGTCTTGACCCAGAGCAGGCCGCCCAACTCATGGCCGGCCTCCTTGCCATCGGGACCTTGCATGGGATCCCCGTCGATAAGCGCGGCGAAACTCCACCAGCCGGCCCTGGGCATGGCGTAAGCAAAGGTTCCGTTGGCATCGGCCTTGATGACCTGGGTGATGAAGGGGTCGGCGGGAATGGCAACCTTGCCGCCTTCATTGCGGTATTCGACTTCGATTTCGGCGAAGGGAACGGGCTGTCCGTTATGCCTGACCACCCCCCGGAACAGATTGCCGGTCCACAGTCCAAAGGGGCGCACCAACGGTTCGATTTCCACGGGCAGTCCCACCAGCGCATCCCAGCCTTCCTCGGCGCCGAAGGCATCCACGACGACCTTGGTATAATGGGTTATATACTTGTTCTCAGCCGGCTCCCAATAGGGTGCGGGCTCGATGAAGAAAATGTAATCGCCCGGCGCCTTGACCTGGTAACTCGCCTCATAGGCGGTTTTGCCATCGATCTTCTTGACCTTGAGCAGCGACTTGAGATCCTCCTTCTTGCCGTTCGCCAGCACGCCGAACTGAGCCGGTTGCCCCATATCCATGGTGGGACCACCCTGCATGGGGTGGGTGAAAACGATACTGAGATCCACCGTTTTGCCGGTCTTCTCGGTCGTGATATCCCTGGATGGAATCAACGACTGAAAGTGCGCCTGCGCGGTGGCGGACAGTAACAGCATCAAGGTGATACCCAGGGTGATCCCAGATTTTTTAAAGCCCGTTTTCATATCCAACCCTCGAATATTCAGATGGCGATTATGTTTCACTCATCGTCATATTACCTTGTCGCATAATGTTAATAAAGTACTTTATCCGACTTTGTAGGTCATCAATAATCACTGGTTTGGAGAGGGGTAAGACCGCTGGTGGGAGCAGCGATTCGGGCCAGGTGAAAGCAGGTAACTGCGGGGAAAAGCCGTACTAATGGGCTGAGCTGTCCTGGGCGGGCAGTTCAACCTCGGCCAGAAAGCCACCCAGTTCCACGGAACGGTCCAAGCGCAGACGGCCGCCGTATTGCTCGATGATATCGGTCACGATGGCAAGCCCCAGACCGTGACCGGCGCGGAATTCGTCGATGCGCACGCCGCGCTGGGTCAACAGCTTCAACTGCTCCGGCGGGCAGCCGGGACCATCATCTTCGATGGCCAGCCGCTGCCAACCATCGGCTTCACTCACCGTCAGGCGCACTGTCCTGGCGGCCCACTGGCAGGCATTGTCCAGCAGATTGCCGAGCAACTCCAACAGGTCATCACGATCGCCAGGAAACAGGCTGCCCGGTGCTATCCGACACTGAATGGCAGGCGCCTTTTCGCGGTGAATCTTGCGCAGCGTATCAACCAGATCGGCGACCTCTTCAGCCAGCACGACCCGCTGACCAGGGGTGGCCGCCCCGGCGATACGGGCGCGCTTCAACTCCCGCTCCATCAACAAGCGGATTTGCCGAGTCTGGCACTCCAGCTCGGCGCAGAGGTCGGCCTGTTCCGGCCCGCTGGGGTGCTCCGCGAGTTGGGTAAGCACCGTCAGCGGCGTTTTCAAGGAATGCGCCAAGTTTCCCAGGGCATGGCGGGAACGATGCAGACGCTGCTCCATTACCCTGATCAGGTGATTGATCTCTTCTGCCAGGGGGCGTATTTCAACGGGCGCATCCAACTGCAATTGACGGATCTCACCGCGTTCCAGGCGCAGAATATCGCCGCGGGCCGCCTCTAAAGGCTTCAAGCCCCGCCGCACAATCAAGCGTTGGGCCGCTATCAAGGCGCTTAACAAAACGAAGGCGATGAGCACAAAGCCGATAGTCAGCCGGCGCAGGCCTGCCCCAAACTGGGTGAAATCCTCGGTTACCGCGATGGTCACTACCTGCCCACGCACCTGAAAGGTCCGTGCCACCAGCAGAAGTTGCTGCCCCTGGGGACCCTCGGTGAAATAGCGGGTGACAACGTCCATCGCGGTGGGATGAATGGCGAGATCAGCATCCCACAGGGAGCGGGAGCGCAGTGCGGAGGTTCCGCTCAGGATCTTGTAGTAGTGGCCGGAATAGGGTTGCCGAAAGATGGGATTCAGGCGTCCCAGGTTAAGGACTGGCAGGCCGTTTGCGTCGAAGCTGAGGGCCGCCAGCAGGGCATCCATATCGTGCTCGAGGCGGGAGGCTATGAATTCCTCGGCCAGATGGCGCAGGGAATAGCTGCCCACCACCAATACCAGCACCACCAGCGCGACCAGAATAACGATTAACCCGGTGGAGAGTCGCGCTTGCAGGGAGCGCATCAGCCCCCATCCCCGAACACGTACCCCTGGCCGCGGCGGGTACTGATGAGGTCGCGCCCCAGTTTGCGGCGCAGCCGGTTAACATACACTTCCAGAACATTGCTGTCCTTGTCGGAATCGAAATCGTAGACATGCTCGGCAAGCTGACTCTTGGATAACACTTTTCCCGGGTGCAGCATGAAGTAGCGCAGCAGACGGAATTCGGTGCCCGTCAGATCAAGCTGAGTTTTTTCCGCCGTCAGGACGGACTGGGTACCTTCATCCAGTTCCAAACCGGCGACTTTCAAGGGACCGTTGCTGTTGGCAATGCTGCGGCGAATCAGGGCATGAATCCGGGCTACCAGTTCCTCGACATGGAACGGCTTACCCAGGTAATCATCGGCGCCCACCTTGAAGCCATCCACCCGTTCGTGCCAGGCATCGCGGGCGGTAAGGATAATGACCGGCACCGGATTGCCCGCGGAACGCCAGTTCTTCAGCACTTCCAGACCCGGCCGCCTTGGCAGACCCAGATCCAGCACCACCACGTCATAGGGTGTTTCGTGGCCCATGAATTCGCCGTCAATGCCGTTATCGACGGCGTCTACTGCGAATCCGCCGCGTTCCAGTTCAGCCTTCAGATGAGTACTTAGCGTCGCATCATCTTCAATCAACAGAAGGCGCATCAATGCTCCTCCTGGATTTTCAGAAACTCCGCCGTGCGGGCGTCGTATTGCAGATCCTGGACCGTACCGCTGTCATCAAGAATCTTGAGTTCATACACATAGCGGCCGTCCTCAATCTCCAGCTCGGCCTCCAGCAGGCGCCCTTGCGGTCGGCGTTCCCGGAATTTCTCGATGATGGCGTGCAGGGGCATAATTTCCCCCGCATCGCGCAACCGCTTGATGTCATCCTGATCACGATCCGCCCACGCGGGAGCCAGAACCAGTCCTGCCAGAGTAATCGTAAGAACCGGGGTAAGGCGTCCGCTCATGGCGCACGTCTTCCGATCTCTATCAGGCACGCTTGCGGCCGTTGACCATTGCGAGCACCAGATTTTCCCTGTGCAATACGCTTTCCCAAACTACGCCACCCACATGCACAATGACCAGAGCAACGGTGAAATTGGCAGAGAACTCATGAACCTCCTTCAGGGCATCGACCCAAAAATCATCGAGACCCGTGAGAAACCCGGCGAACGGTCCTAACCCCTGGTCGGAACCATATAAGGCGACGCCGCTGAGCGTGGTCGCTAACAGACTGATGAGTAACAGGATAATCATGGCGCCACCCGCCGGATTATGCCCGACATGACGGGGCGCCTTGCGGGTAAACACATCCTTAAGATAGGTCAGGATGACCCGTGGGGAATGCACAAAATCGGTAAAGCGCGCATACCGTGTACCTATGAATCCCCATAGCAGCCGCACGCCCAGCAAGCCAAGTACCGTATAACCGGCCCAGACATGCACATTCTGCAATTCTTCCCCCGTGAAATAAGCAATGGCGAAAGCCGCTACCAGCGTCCAATGAAACAGCCGGACTAACGGATCCCAAACCTTGATTTCAGTTACAGTATTCATGATCGCTTCTTCAAACAGAAGGGCCGGTCGGCTCTCTACGTAGCCGACCGGCAGGTGTCAAGTCCAAATGGAAAGGGCGGTTACTTCACCGCTTCGCCAGTCTTGAGGTCGTAATACAGTTCATGCTCCTTGCCGTCATCGCCCTTGATCTTCACTTCCCATACCTCCTTGCCCTTCTTGGTGTCCTGATAGGCCTTCTCCACTTTGCCAGGGTGTTCCTTCAGCGCCCGTTCAACAATCTGTTCTTTTGTGATCCCGCCTGCGGTCGTCGCTTTGGGCGCATCGGCGGCCAGGCTAACGCCGGCGGACAGAGTGGTTACAGCGGCGAGGGTAACGGCAGCCAGCAGTTTGTTCGTATTCATCGTTGGTTCCTTAGTAATGTTCGTAGTGATTTCATCAGGTAAACGGCCTCGGTATTGACCGTGTCATGCCGCTTACCTTGGTGCTCACTGTAACCTGGCAAGCTGAAATCAACCTGAATAGTAAGCATCGCCGCGCTACCAACGATCACAGGGTAAAATTAACCTCGTCCACCAACATGCCCGGCAAGCGTGCGCTACGGCTGGACCGTCCACCATAACTGCCGGGGTCCAGCAGCAGTTCCCGCTCGGTGGTCAAGCCGAGCAGGCGCTCGCCCAGCAGACGATACAGCGTGTCGTCAAAGCGCATCACATTGACGGGCGCTCGCAGGCAGCCGTTCTCCACCCAGAAGGTGGCGAAGCGGGTCATACCGGTCAGTCGCGCGGCGTTGCGATCGGACCAGTTCAGATACCAGAGATTGCCCACGTAAAGTCCGGTATCCAGGCTGGACAATATCTGACCGGCGGCTAGATTGCCAGGTGCCACGTCCAGCGACAGGGGAGCTTCCCCCTCCTCGGCACCATTATCGGGTACCTCGTATTCCGCGGCTGAACGCGGCGCGACCAGGCAGTCCCGGTAACTGCCGTTTTCAATCAGGGTCACCTGGGCGGGGCGGAGAAAGCCCGCCTCCTGAAAGTCCGGTGCTACACCGTCGGCGGTGTTTTCGGTGATGGTGAGAGCAGGATGCAAGCGAACATCATCCTCTATCATGCGCAGCAGAGACGAGACACCGGTACGCTGGGCGCGCAGACCAAAGCCGTTCCAGCCCAGCAGTTCCATGATCTCATCCACAGCCATCGGGGTTAGATAGACGCGGTAGCGGCCGGGGCGAAGGGTGCGGGCAGGCCGGTCTAGGGCTTCCAATTGTTCGCTGGCCGCCGCCATCCGCCCAGCCAAGGCTGCCGTATCCCATTCAAAGCCGGCATAGCGCGCCTTCACGGCCTTGTCGGTCCGCAGATAGAGGCTCCAATCCAGATTGAAGCTATGGCGAGTGAGCCAATTGCGTTGCCCCAGGGAATTGGCGAAGCCCACATGCATGGCGCCGCTGGCATGAATGCCCACCAGATCTTTGCCCTGCCCTGCTTCCCAAACACGCGCCGCCATCTCCGTCCCCGCCGGCAGGCGGTTGGGGAATAGCCGTTCACTGGAGCGGATCTCCGTGGCATAACGCAAATACGGATCTTCCGGCACATGGGTGCGCAGTTCCCGCAGGTCCTCCACCAGTGTCAGCAGCCGCGGCCTATCCACCTCCAAATCTCCTGACAGCGTCAGCTCAGCGGAGGTGTGGCGGCAGCCATCGATCAGATCCAGCGTGATGCAGCGCTGCATCACATGGCCCGCCTGGCGCACCTGGCCATGATTGAAGCGAACGAAGTCCGTCTCCTCCCCGCTGAAAGCGCAGGTAAAGACTTCCTTGCCGCGCAGCAAGCCAGTCAGAGTGGTGGCGATGGTATGGAAATAGTCTTGCATGCCCTTACTCCCCGCCGAACACGGCTACATCGCGGAACAGGCAAGGCGGTGTAGCATGTCCCACCCGGATCACCTGATTGGGCTCGCCCTTACCGCAATTGGCCACGCCCAGGACTTGAAAAGTCTGCGCATCGCCTACGCCAGTCAGGCCGCGCCAGAATTCGGCGGAGATGCCCCGGTAGTTGGGATTCTTCACCACCGTGGTCAATTCGCCGTCCTCGATCAAGCGCGCCCATTCACAGCCGAACTGGAACTTGTTGCGGGAGTCGTCGATGGACCAGGAGCAGTTGGTCTCCATGTACACGCCCCGCTCCACCGCTTTCACCAGTGCGGCGAAGCTGGACGCTCCCGGCTCCAGATTGAGGTTGGCCATGCGATCGATGGGCGGGCGGTTCCAGTTGCAGGCGCGCGCGTTGGCCACCCCCGGCAGGCCGGAACGAGCCTCGGAAACGCTTCCCCCGATGGGCCGCAGTAGTATACCTTCCTTAATAAGATACTCGCGAGTGGCGGGCCGGCCCTCATCGTCAAAGCCATAGCTGGCAATCTGCTCGGACCGGCCGGGGTCGAATGTGATAGTCAGAAGGTCGGAGCCGTAGCGGTAAGTCCCGAACATGGCCGGGGTGACAAAGCTGGTGCCGGCAAAATTGCGCTCATCGCCCAGGATACGATCCAACTCCAGGGGATGGCCGATGGATTCATGGATTTGCAGGATCATCTGGTCCGGGGCCAACAACAGGTCCAGAGTACCGGTGGGGCAATTGGGAGCGGCCAGCAGTTCCAGCACCTGCCGAGCGATGGTGGGTGCGGCCTCGTAAAAACCGGTTGCCGTCAGGATTTCCAGTCCGCCCTGACGAAAGTGGGCGCCGCGGCCAAAGCTGCGGGTCTGGGTCTCGCCCTGGCGATGAGCAGTAGCGGACAGGACGGGCAATAGCGATTCAAAGTGCTGGCTGACGCGCCCCCCCTCCGTGGTCAGATACAAGGTTTCGATCTCGCTGTGCCACAGGCCCGCCTGCCATTCCACGATGGCTTGATCAATACTGAGGCGGGCGCATTCCCGGCGCAACAAATCGAGTTTGTCTTCCAAAGACACTGAGGACCAAGGCTGTCGCACTGGCCTACGGTACTCACCCAGCCGTGGCTCCCGGTCCAGGTAGTCCAACTGAACCAACGCATGCCCGGCGGTTGCCCGTGCCCAATCGCGGGCCTGGTCGACGGCCCGGCGCAACCCGGCGGAACTGAGGTCAGGGGTGGCGGCATACCCCAGCCCGCCACCATCGTGAACGGTGACCATGGCGCCCAGATCTTCCGAGCGGCGCACCGGCTGCACCACGTCGCGGCGTACGGTGAGCGCCTCATGGTGCGCCCGCACTACCCGCATGGAACAGAAATCCACCGCTGGAGCGAGATGGCGAAAGTGTTGTTCTATGGCTGCAAACATCGAATGACACCTCTCCCTAAGGAAGCCTGAAGGGCTTCAGGATAACCGATGCCGCTGGGACGATGTCGATGCATTTTTGCACGACTTCTCTTTTTGCGCTGTATCTAAGCAATGCATACAATCCCCAGTATATCCAGTCCACAGCAGGCAACGATTGATCGACAATGACCGCTCAAACCCTCGCGAACCATCGCCTGTCCATCGCCGGCATGAGCTGTGCCGGTTGTGTCAGCACCGTGGAAACCGCCTTGCGCAAGGTTCCCGGTGTCACGCAGGCCACGGTGAATTTCGCCGAGCATACTGCCCAGGTGGTTGGCGAAGTAGCGGCCAACCAGCTCATCAAGGCGGTGAAGGATGCCGGCTATGACGCCACCGAATTGCGCGGAGCCGCCGACGAATCCGAGAAGGAAGCCGCCGAACAGGCCCATCACCGGCGTCTGGTACGCAATACCGCCGTGGCCGGCACGCTGGCCTTGCCGTTGATGCTCGGGGAGATGGCAGGCTGGCTGCCGGATCTGCATAACCCAGCGAGCCGGCCGTTTTGGATACTCATCGGCCTGCTCACCCTGGCGGCCATGGCCTACAGCGGTGGGCATTTCTTCATCGGCGCCTGGAAGAACCTGCGCCATCACCAGGCTAATATGGACACCCTGATCGCGCTCGGCACCGGCGCGGCCTGGCTCTACTCCATGCTGGTGGCACTGTTTCCAGACAGTGTGCCCAGCCTGGCGCGCCACGCTTATTTCGAGGCAGCGGTGACCATCATCGCCCTGCTCAATTTGGGCGCGACGCTGGAGAGCCGCGCCCGTGGCAAAGCCTCGGCGGCCATCAAGCGCCTGATTGGCCTGCAACCCAAGACCGCACGGGTGATCCGCCATGGCAGGGAACAGGACATCCCCATCGCCGAGGTGGGCCTGGGCGAAACCCTAAGGGTACGGCCAGGCGAGAAGATCCCCCTGGACGGGGTGATCAGCGAAGGGCATTCCACGGTGGACGAATCCATGCTGACCGGTGAACCCCTGCCGGTGGAAAAAACCATAGGGACTGAAGTAACGGGTGGAACCCTCAATAAATCCGGCAGCTTCCTGTTCAAGACCACCCGCATCGGTAAGGATACGGCCCTGGCCCGCATCATCGAATTGGTGCGCCAGGCCCAGAACAGCAAGCCCGCCATCGGCCGCCTGGCTGACCGTATCGCGGCGGTTTTCGTGCCCGCGGTGATGATCATCGCCGTTCTTACCGCCCTGGCCTGGTACAACCTGGGTCCCGAACCGCGACTGAGCTACATGCTGGTGACGACCATGACCGTACTGATCATCGCCTGCCCCTGCGCGCTGGGGCTGGCCACGCCGATTGCCATCATGGTGGGCGTGGGTAAAGCCGCCGAGTACGGTATCCTGATCCGCAACGGCGAGGCCCTGCAACGGGCGGGACAACTCACCACCATCGTGCTGGACAAGACCGGCACCGTCACGGCGGGCCACCCCACGGTTACCGCCGTGCTTCCGCTGGCAGGCTGGCGGGAAGACGATCTCCTGCGCCTGGCCGCCGGCGTCGAGACGGGCTCCGAACATCCGCTGGCAGAAGCGATGGTGGAAGCCGCCAGGGCACGCCAATTGGATTTGCCCACGGTCAGCGGCTTTATGGCCGTGAGTGGTCGCGGTGTGCGCGGCCGGTTGACCGATGGCCGCCCCATCCTGCTCGGCAACCGCGCCCTGCTGGAAGCGCACGGCATCGATCCGCCGGAGGAATTGAGGGAATCGGCGGCACAATTGGCGGCACAGGGTCAAACGCCCATGTATCTGGCCGTGGCCGGCGTGCTGGCTGGTATCCTGGTGGTGGCCGATCCCATCAAACCAGATTCTGCTGACGCCATCCAGCGCTTGCATGCCTTGGGCCTGAAGGTAGTGATGCTCACGGGCGATAACAAAATCACTGCGTCGGCGGTAGCCAGCCAAGTGGGTATTGACGAGGTGCTTGCCGAGGTGTTGCCCGGCGACAAGGCCGCGCAGGTCGCCCTTTTACAGGGTCGCGGCCAGGTAGTGGGCATGGTGGGGGATGGCATCAATGACGCCCCAGCCCTCGCTGGCGCCGATGTGGGTTTTGCCATCGGCACCGGTGCGGATGTGGCCATTGAGAGCGCCGATCTGACCCTGATGCGCGGTTCCCTGCACGGGGTAGCGGACGCCATCGGCATTTCCCGCGCGACTCTGGTCAATATCCGCCAAAACCTGTTTGGGGCTTTTATTTACAACACCTTGGGGATACCCATCGCTGCCGGCATCCTGTTCCCTATCAGCGGGCTGCTGCTCAATCCCATGATTGCCGGCGCGGCCATGGCCCTGTCCTCATTGACCGTGGTGAGCAACGCCAATCGCTTGCGCC
>Ga0209253_10002902_pt1 | contig 15127 bp, 12 predicted proteins | sample FrelakmetBRP12BR_FD_187145 | JGI IMG/M metagenome (GOLD analysis project Ga0209253, IMG submission 187145) | Freshwater lake sediment microbial communities from the University of Notre Dame, USA, for methane emissions studies - BRP12 BR (SPAdes)... | ecosystem: Environmental > Aquatic >...
CTCGGCGCTTCGCTTTGCTCCGCTGACCCCCTGAGGGGAACGTCGCCGTCCCCCTCAAACTCCCCCCTTGGCGGCGCGTCTTCCGATGGTTGTTACAAAGCCAAGCTAATTGTGAGACGCACCACTAGGATGAGAGCATTTTTTTGGAAAATCCCGGGAATAAAACACGGCAAAACTGCTATAATGATTGCGAATTCAAAGGGAGACGAGTGGAAAGGGCGAAGGAATACAATGAGACGGAGGAGAAGGACATGGGCAAATTGAAACTAGCTGCCGTTCTATCAATCATCCTGCTGCTTGGGCTCGCCGGCGCTCCTGCCCTGGCGCAGGAAGAGGAAACCGAGGTCAAGGCAAAAGACACTCCGTATTTCTCCGCAATGCCGGACTATGAGATTCTTGATGCTAACGATCGAAAATTTGACGCCTTCAGCTTTTTCAACGGCAAGGACGCAACGACGGTTGAAGGCAAAAAATTCTTCAGGCAGTACACAGTGAAGGAGGGCGCCGAGCCGGCGAGTGAGCTCCAGATTTCGCGCAACCATGCCAACGCCATAAAGAACATGGGCGGGACAATCCTTTTTGACGGCGTCTGCGAGGGCGATGATTGCGGCGACTACTCCGGCTACCGGATGGTGGTCGGAAAGGTTGTGAAAGGAGGAAGCGAGCTGTGGGTCGAGGTCGCGCCCTACGATGACGGCCTGGGATATAATCTCATTGTTGTTGTCAAGGAATCGATGGCGCAGGACGTCACAGCGAGCGCCATGCTCGATGCGCTCAACAAGGACGGCCGGGTCGCCCTTTACATCAACTTCGATACGGGCAAGGCGACAATCCGCCCCGATTCGAAGCCCATCATCGACCAAATCGTCCAGATGATGAAGGCGAACGGGAGTCTCGAGTTGAGCGTCGAGGGACACACGGATAACGTCGGAGACGCCAAGTCGAATCAGGTCCTTTCGGAGAACCGGGCCAAGGCCGTCGCCGCGGCCATCGTCGCCCAAGGGGTTGAGGCGAAACGGCTGAGCACCGCGGGTTACGGCCAGGACAAGCCGGTCGCTGACAACTCGTCCGAAGAGGGCCGGGCGAAAAACCGCCGAGTAGAGCTCGTGAAGAGAGGCAGCGTTCCGTAGGGATCTCCGGCCCCGTCAAGTCGGAGTATCGTTTCGGCGTTTCGAAGATTTCGTGTCCACGGCGGGAGTCGCAGCGGTGAACGCCGCCAAGGAAAGATAGGTCTTCAACCGCTGATCTGCCTTTACCTAGTTCCGGGTCAATTTGACATTCGGCGAGATAGGATTGCATCCGGGGCCAAAAGGAAGCTAAGATCATCGCTTGATAGAAAGTCTTTTCAGTTGGGAATCCCTCCGGTTCGGCCTGTCTCTTCTAGGCTGTTTCTTCCACCCCTATACACTGGAGGAGAGCGAGGGGCTTTTGCGCCGGGAGGCGATGGACCGGACGAAGAATTTTCTGTTCCTTTGCGAAAAGGAGGTCTTTGCTCAACAGCGTTCTCCCTATTTCCAGCTTTTCCGCAACGCCGGCTTTGCCTGGGATGGGCTGAGATCTCTGCTTGAAAGCAGGGGGCTCGAGGCGGCCCTGGCCCGCCTGGCCGCGGCCGGCGTGTATCTCGATATCGAGGAATTCAAGGGCAAAAAGCCCGTCATCCGCGGCGACCTCTGTTTCAGGCTAGACAATTCTCTCCTGGATATGGCCCAGGGTCCCTCGGTTCCCCTGGAAAGCAGCGGCTCGAGGGGGCCGAGGATGCGAACACCAATCGGGCTTGACGGCCTCAAGCTCCAGTCCTCATTTCTTCCCTATCTCCTCCGGTCGATCGGTGCTTCGGAGCTTCCGGTCGTCCTTTATTACCCAATGCCCTCGACACCCGGCGTTGTCCATCTCCTGGCCTTTACCCTTGCGGGGAAGCCGCCGGCCGCGCTCTTCTCGCAAGTTCCCTATCACCGGCCCGGACGAAGCGATGTCGGCAGAAGGCTGGCGTTTCTTGTTGCGGCGGCCCGGCTGCGGGGTCTGCATCTTCCTCTTCCTCGGTTTGCCGACCTCCGTCACCCCAAAGAGATGGCGGCCTGGTTGAGTCAGAAATGTTCCCACGGGGCCTGCGTCGCCACCTTTCCCGGGTCGGCCCTCCATCTTGTTCAAGCGGCGAAAGACGAGAAAATCAGTCTCCCGCGGCTTACTTTTATTCTGGGCGGCGAGCCGGTGACAGCCCGAAAACGCGCTGCACTCGAGTCCGAGGGCCACCGGGTGATCCCGTGGTACGGGACGGTAGAACAAGGGCGCATTTCTGTCGGGTGCCTTTCTCCATCCTCTTCGGATGACATGCATCTCCTCTCCGACCGTTTGGCTGTCGTGAAGAGAAGGCCTAACGGGGATGGCCCCTCCCGCCTGGTCGAGCCGTTTCTTTTCACCTCGCTCTCGCCGGCTGCGCACAAGCTCTTTATCAACGTCGAGAACGGGGACTCGGGAGCTGTGGAGCCGCGGCATTGCGGCTGCCCCTGGGAGTCGGTCGGCCTGGAGACGCATCTGCATTCGATTCAGAGCTTTGAAAAGCTGAATATGGAGGGCATGACCTTCGATGCCGCTACCCTGGCCGGGCTCGTCGAGGAAATCCTCCCCGCCGCCTACGGAGGGACGCCGGCCGACTATCAATTCGCCGAAGAGGAGGATAAGGACGGGGTCACCAGGCTCATCGTTTTCGTGAGTCCCGGCGTGGATGTTGAGGAGGTTGAGCTCACGGAAAGAGTCTTGAATGCCCTCTCCGCTTCCAAACCGACGATCACACCGATGGCAGAGGTCATCGAGAGGGCTGGGACAGTTGTCGTGCGGCGCGAATATCCCCGTCCGACATCCAGCGGAAAAATCAACCCGTTGAGAAAAGAGCGATAATGAAAGAGACGGGGACTCTCATCCGCGCTGCTGTTCCTCAAGATACCGGCCGGGTCCTCCGTCTCTGCCGGCTCCTCAACCCCAAGGATTATGTTCTCGAAGCCTGGCCGCTCTGGGTCAAAATGACAGGCGCGATCAATCTCGTGGCGGTTGAGGGGGATAGGATCATCGGTTGCTGGCATGCCGAGCCGGTGATGCCGCTCGAGGCCTGGTCTCAAGGAACGCGGGTGCTTTCGGAAAGGCAGGGGAGAGGCATCGGGACGGCACTGCTTCGCTTTCTCGAGGAAGAGCTCAGGCGGCGGGGAATCCGAGTCATCCGCGGATCGATCGCACCCGACAACCTGGCGTCTTTAGCGCTCGTGGGCAAGTTCGGTTGGCAGGTGGTTGCCAGGGTCTGCCGCCGCGAAGCCGAAGGCCGGTCGTCCCTCAGCACACGCCTCCGCCATGCCTCCTTGAAGGAGGCCAGATCCCTAATGCGCCGATGGCCAACGCTCGCCAGCCTTCCCCATCTGGCTCACTTTCGCCGGGCCTATTTCTCAATGACTGAGGCGCACCTTGCGAAGCTGGTCGAAAGCAGATCCATCCTTGTTTCCGGCGACGCCCGGGGGTACGTGATTCTTGAGCCCGGTTCCGGAATGGAAGGAAATCTCCTTTGGGCGGTTGCCCTGGGGGGAGAACGCGCAGGGATAGGACAAATCCTACCGGGGCTTGCGGCCCAGACCGGTGACGGTGGGGGAACCGTTCTTATCGACGGCCCCGACAATCCATCGGTCCAGTCCCAGCTCGATGAGCTGGGATTCAGGCCTCCCGAAAACAACGGAAGATACGTGATTGTGGAACGCCGTCTCTAAGCTGATGAAAAAGAGGAAACAACTCCGTTCCGCCGACGAGGCTCAAACAGGCGGTTCTCCGGTCAAAGCATTCTGGGAGTCCGCCGGCGCCGACATCCCTTCCTTTTTCGATGCGCCCTCAACTCGGTATTATTTTGGATGCGAACGAATGCTGTTTGAAAGCTGCTTCGGCGACCTCTGCGGCAAAAAAATCCTGAAAACGGACCTCTGGGACGAGGCCAAGAACTCCAGGATTTTGAACTGGGCGGCGATCCGATGATGGGAATCATCGGTGAGGAACGGCTCTCCTTCGATGAGAAAAAGCAAGAAGGTTTACAACCGATATGGGCAAAGTTCAAAGAGGTGGAGCGGATAAATGACGTGGAATTCATTGCTAATATGTCTCCTATTCCAGAACTCCTGAAGCCGCCAAGGAAAAAGAGATCATCGAGCACGGACTTGAGTTTTCCTTCTGAAAATCGCCAAGAATAATGCTATAATCATTGCGAAGCCAAAGGGAGACAAACAGGAAAGGTTTGAGGGAAAACTGGCGGATGAGCATTTTTTCGTAAAGGAGGCACGGATGCGAAAGAGAATCGGGCTCTTGGTCATTCTTGCGGCAGCGGGTCTTGCGGTCGGGAACACCGGTTTGAGAGAACAACCGGCAGAGGACGCCGCGATTGAGCAGCTTATTCATCAGATGGCAAGCGCCTATAATAAGAAGGACCTGCTCATTTTCGAGAAGGTTTGTGACCCGGATATTCTGTTTGTTGAGGCTGGCAACAAGTACGTCGGTTGGGCTGACTTCCGCGACAATAACCTCAAGATGGAATGGGATATGCTCAGCGATGGTTTCTCTTGGAATACGGGCAAAATCCAGGTCCATTTTGTGGACAAGGAGTTCGCCTGGGCTACCCATGAGGGGAGTTTTCAAGGGAAGATGAAGGATGGCACGCAACTCCAGGAATCCTTGGTGGAGACCTATCTATTTCAGAAAAAGAGCGGAGCCTGGAAGCTGGTTCATGCCCATATCAGCAGCCGACCGATACCGAAGTAACGAGTATCTCTGGAATTCTTCTTGCTTTTGAGTCGGTCCGGGCTCTTGGCTCAACTTGACACGCCCTGACCTGCCGATTTATCATCCCGGGCAGTGGGGTTAAACAGAAATGGCGTCGGCGCGCTCATTTCACTGGCACAAAATCGGAAATGGATTGCTCATCTTTCCTGTTTTATTATGGGCTTTGCGAATGAGGGGAATCGGCGATTTCGTATGAAAAGGAGGAAGGCGATGAACAAACGAAGCGGACTGATCATTTTGTCGGGGCTAACGCTGGCGGTCTGTGTCCTCATTATGGCCGGCCTCGTCTTCACCGCTCAGTCCACGCCGGATCTCTCCGGCCAATGGAACAGCAATATCGGGGCCGTCTATGAGATCCAGCAGAGCGGGAACAACTTCACCTGGTCCGCGCCGAGCCTCAACCAGTCGGGCACCGGAGTAGTCTCGGGGAACAATGTCACGATAAGCGGACCCGGCTGGACAGTGAAGGGGACGATCACAGAAAAGGATGCCTCGGGGAAGCCGACCAAGATCGTCGGCGAGAACGGCGTCGTCCTTTTCCGGGCAACCGGGGGTCCGGCGGTTTCTTTTAAGCCTCCGGCTCAGCAGCCGGCTACTTCGGCCCCCAAAGCGCCCGTCGGCGGGGCGGTCAGCGTTTCCGGAAAGTGGAACAGCACTATCGGGGCTGCCTATGAGATCCAACAGAGCGGCAGCCAGTTCACCTGGTCCGCGCCGAGCCTTAACCAGTCGGGCACGGGGACAGTCTCGGGAAACAATATTACCATAAGCGGGCCCGGCTGGACGGTGAAGGGGACGATCACGCAAACGGACAGCTCTGGCAATGCAACCAACATAGTCGGCGAGAACGGTGTCGTGCTTTTCCGGGCATTGGACGGTCAGAAGGGTACAGTTCTGCCTCCGGCTCAGCAGCCCGGACCGCAGGGCCAATATGGACCCGGAGTGACAGGCGACTTGACGCAGTTCAAAGACATACCGCTACTTTCGCCGCAGCTCCTGGCGCAGGTCGCCGCGCCGGCAACGAGACGGGCGACGATCGAGGCCCTCTCGGCATCTCCGACAACGAAGGCGACCCTTGATAAGGTAGCCGCGTCCGCCGGGAAGACGGTTAACAGCCTGAAGGAGCAAACCCTTAGCGGCAATCCGGCCGTAGACGCGCCCGTTTCCCCAGGCTCCCCGCCTGCCCAGGCCTTTCTCGACCTCTGGAAAGCACCGGTGCACATCTCTCCCACTGTGCCCGGGCCCTCCTATCTGGACGGAGGCTCGACTCGTGTCGTCGGCACGACGGATGCCTCTGGCGTCTTTGTGGGCGTCGGCAATACGCTGCAGATGATGGCCCAGAAGGACTATTTCTTCTTTCTAACTTATTACGGACAGATCCGTGTCTGCATACACCTGCCGCCGGGAGGGGGTCCTTACATGCTCGCCATCCATGCCGTTGACATGGATGGAAAAGCCGTCTATGAGCCCGTAAACGATCCTGTCGCTGAGGCAACTGTAATGACTCCGATTGATGAAAACAAAGTGTCGCTCGTCAAGAACTCAACCAACACCGGGCTCGTTGGTATATTTTCCGATAACCCGGCCAATCAGGGATGGGGGGAGGACAAGGTTGTCGGCATGGCGAATCGCTCGATCATCCTAGCGTTGAAGATGACCAGGTGGGGATATTTCACGGGTGTAACGGTAACAAAGCTTTGAAGGGTGTTCGAGGGCGGCTCGATCACAAAGTTCAAATTTCTTTTTTTCATGATTTATGATGCGTCGTTGTCCAGACAAAATCCCATTTTGTCTAATGATAAGAAGAGACGGAGCCGGCGATGAATAGAATTCTATCCGTAATGATCGCGGGATTTCTGCTGACTTTTGCCGCCTGCCCGCAGCATGAAAGCAGTGAACAAGCTGCTGAATCCGACCTCTTATCCCGCGCCAGGGCCATCCACGACCGGGTGCTGGCGCTTGATGCGCACATCGATATCGAGGTCAGCTTCTTCACGCCCGAGATGCCGGACAGGATAGGATACCAGAAGCTGGCCGGCCTGCCGGCCATGAAGTCGGGAGGGCTGGATGGGGCTTTCTTTACAGCTTACGTGGAGCAAGGTCCTCTGACAGATAAGAGCTATGCGGCGGCGCACGATTTGGCTATCGACAAAATCGCAAGAATCCACCGGATTGCTGAAGTTGAGATGCCGGCGCAAGTGGTTGTCGCCCTCACTCCGCAGGATGTCGTCCGGATTTATGAGCAGGGGAAAACCGTCGCCGTCATCGGGATGGAGAACGGCTATCCCCTGGGGAAAGACATCGGAACTGTGGAGAAGTTCTGCAATCTGGGGGTCCGCTACATAACCCTGTCCCATATCGGACACAACCAGGTCTGTGATTCCAACCTTGGCCTTGACGGCCAGCCGCCGGTGCACAACGGCCTCAGCCCCTTCGGCCAAAAGGTCGTGGCCGAAATGAACCGCCTGGGCATGATCGTTGACGTCTCCCATATCTCCAAAAAGTCCATGCTCGATGTCATCCGCCTCTCCAAGGCGCCGGTCATGGCTTCTCATTCGACGCATCGCGATTTTTGCGGCATCGAGCGCATGTGGGACGATGAGCAGCTCCTGGCCCTGAAGAAAAACGGCGGAGTCTTCCATCTCGTCGGCCTGAGCATGACCATCAAGGCTGAGCCTCCTGAAAAAACTGCGGCTATCTCTGCGCTGCGGGAAGAGATGGGCTTTCCCAAGGATTACTGGCCCTTCTTCCTCGCTTTTGAAAAAGCCTCACCTGAGACCACTCGGGAATACAACAGGCGCCTGGAGGCGATAGAAAAACAATACCCATCAGCGAGCGTCAAAGATTTTGTGAACCACATTGACGCTCTTGTCGAACGCATCGGCATCGACCATGTCGGCATCAGCTCGGATTTCTATGACCAGAGCTGGAGCCTGAAGGGCTGGAAAGACGCGAGCGAAACCTTCAATATCACGCTCGAGCTTGTCCGCCGCGGTTATACGGAAGAGCAAATCGCCAAGATCTGGAGCGGCAACATCCTCCGCGTCTGGCGCGAAGTCATGGAGACTGCCGCAGCGTTCGGCTCCTCCCAATGAGGCCTGGACTACGCCAATCCCCGCGGATCACATCCTGAACGCGTCCGGGCTAGCGCTTTCAGTCGGGAAGACCGCCCGGGGTTGAGGGGGCGCCGAGCTCGTCCCATCACACTCGGCTGGCAGAACGCTTTCCTGCCTCACCGTCTTCCGCGGCAAAATCCTTGATATTTTAGAGTCATGGTCCTAGAATTGTGGCATCGACAGGCTCTTATTGACAAAGAAAAAAACAACTTCGAAAGGGAGAAGATCCATGAAAAAAACTTTGCGGTGGACTTCTTTGTTTCTTGTGATTGGCCTTCTCCACACCTCTGCGCCCGCCCAAACGACCATCCAGGTCACCTCCCCCAACGGCGGCGAAACCTGGCGGCCCGGCCAATCCTACGATATCCGCTGGACGAGCAGCAATCTCGCGGGAACTGTCCGAATTCTGCTGCTCAAGGCCAAGGTCCAGGTCATGGTCATTCACACTTTCGAATCCTCGAGCAAGGGTTCGCAGCTGGGAAGCTACAGCTGGTCGATACCCGACGACCTGGCCTCCAGCTCGCAGTACAGGATAAAAATCGCCTGCCAAACGCCCAAAGGGGTTATATCGGATGAAAGCAACGCGGACTTTGAGATCAGGCGGATGACGGCCATCGCCCCGCCCCGGCCCTGGGTTCGCCTCCTCGACCCGAACGGAGGCGAAAGAATCCTCAAAACACGGAGCTTCCGGGTTCGCTGGACCTCGAACGTGGATTTCGCCGGTGCCAACATACATCTCAAGAGGGGCGGCGATACGCTCATGACTTACACGGTTCTGCGGGCGGACCTTCTGAGAGAGGGCGAATGGGGCTGGAACTGGGCGGTGCCCAACGACATCCCCAATGGCGACGACTATAAATTAAAAATCGAAGGCTACAGCGGCATGGCCGTCGATGAAAGCGATGCAACATTTACCATCACCAACCAGGTTATTGAGGTCACCGGCCCGGCGGGAGGGTCGCGTCTGGAAATCTATCCCACCCAGACCATCCGCTGGAACGCGCCGCATCTCGGCGGCCTGATCAATATCGTCCTGAATAAGTCCTGTTCGGGTGGCGCCTGGACGAGAACGAGCCCCTACATCGCAACCCGGGTCACCAACTCAGGGTCTTATTCCTGGCGTGTCGAGCTGACCGAGGAATGCCGGTACAAAATCCGGGTCGAGGCCGACAATCAGAGGTCGGTCAACGGCGAAAGCGGCGAATTTACAATCTTCATCCGTCTGTAAAAAAAGGATCGGACTCCAGGAATCATGAGACCGAATTTCCGCCGAGACTTCTTCTCCGCCCTGAGCCCAGACTTTTACTGCCGCTTTGTTGCCTTCTTTACGATGAGGCCCTAAAATATCCCTGAGAGCTTTCGATGAAACCCAAGAGATACATTGTCTGGTCGAAGACCGAGATCGATCTCAGCGATCCCTGGCAGCGGAAGTGGTATATCAGCCAAGTCCTGACCCACGGGAGGGCAGAGGATGTGGCCGAGCTGGATTGGCAAGAAGTGAAGTCCATCCTTAAGGAGATTAACCTCCCCGCTTCTGTGAGAAGGCTCTGGGAGGACTATCTTGTCACTTAAGGGCAAAGGCATTCTTTCCGGCGTTCAGAGACGGGTCATCTCTTCTCTATCCGAATTGCCGGACACAGAGCAATTTTTCTTGACCGGCGGAACGGCTCTGGCAGAGTTCTACTTGGGCCACCGGAAATCTTATGATTTGGACCTATTTACCAAAGAGAGCGGGCTTATTCTTCCCTTTTCCCGGCTGGCTGAAGATCATCTTAGGAAAAGGGGGTTGACCGTGGGAGTGACGCGTCGGTTTTCCTCTTTTGTCGAATTTGAGGTTTCCGAAAAAAAGGAAATCACAAGAGTCCAATTCGCCCTGGATACGCCGTTCCGATTGGAGGATCCGGTTCGTTCCGAGATCGGCCTCTTGATCAACGGCTATAAAGACTTGGCCGCGGACAAGCTGCAGGCTTTTTCCGGACAGACCGAGGCGAGGGATGCGATCGATCTGTTTTTCATCTTGAAAACGGAAAATCTATGGGAGTTGTCGGCTCTGGCGAAAGAAAAGGATCCGGGATTCGATCTTTACTGGCTGGCCGTCGCCATGGAACGAACTCAGGAATTTCCCGATGAAATCGAAAGGTGGCCAGTCGAGATGATTATCCGCGCGGACGCGCAGAGCATTAAGGAGCGGTTTTCTTTCCTCGCCCGGGAAGTGCTGGACAAAATCAAGAAGCCGGTCTAGCCGGAGTACATTATTCCGCCGATTTGCCGGGAGCTGAACCGGCCGCTATTCTACCTGCCTCTTGGCTTCGAAGACCGCGCCGGACGGGAGACGCCCCATGGCCATCATGCAACCGAAGAGCGCCGCAAACGGGGGCGGGCTACCTTTTCCAGTCGGGAAGGCGGCCCGGGGTTACGGGGGCGCCGAGCTCGTCCAGCTTCTTCTCGATTCTCCTGATATCCGCTTCGGCGATCTGCTTCAGAGCCTCCCAAACGGGCGGGAATTCAGAAGCGACGATCTCGAAGGTTTGCCTCTGGGACTCTGTCGGCGCAGAAGTCGACCTCCACTGATCGTAGACGGCCGTGTTAATCCGATCGACGATACCCGGCTCAGCGTCTTTGTCGATTTTCAGCAGGGTTCTATCCCCATAGAGCTTCGTTCCGATCTCAGTGAGTTTCTTCTCCACCGTCCGGATCTCCGCCGAGACTTCTTCTCCGCCTTTAGTCAGGCTTTTCACCGCCGCCTTGAAGTATTTGACCTTTTGGCCGAGAGCCTCAACCTCGTCGGAGGCGGCATTGACCGACCGGGCAAGAGCGCCCACCTTTTTCTGGAAGGCGACTAACTCCGCCCTGTTTTCGGCCGGCAAGGCTGTATTGGCCAGCGCAACCGCGTTGAAACCGGACGGATCTATCAGGGTGGTAACGACTCCGTTGACACTTTTAGCCAATGATACTCGGTACTTTCCCGGCACGGCCAATATGCCCGAGGCACCGGTAGAGTCAGCCTTGGCTTCTTCCTGACTGGCCCTGTCGGTCGAGGCATAGCGGAAATCCCAGACAATCCGATGGAGGCCGGCGGCAGCCGGAGCCCTAAGTTGGCGAACGGGGTTGCCGTCTTCGTCTTCGAGCCGGAAAAGGAGATAAGGTGTCTCTTCCTCATCTTCGGCCTTAACCCGTTCATAAGTCGGATAAGGAATGGCTTGATTCTTGTCGAAAACGTCCTTTTCTTCCTTGGCCCGCTTTTCCTTGAGCGTCTGGATGCCTTCCCTAAGATAATAGGTGATGACCGTGCCGAGCGGCGGATTCGGCGCGCTGAAATACATCTCTCCCTGGAAGCCCTTCTCCTTTGAGCCCAGTCCGCCCAAGGGGTATGACTCCACGAACATCCAGGCATCCTTAATGGGAAACACGGCCGCTTCCTTTTGAAGAACGGCGTCATCCAGATGTCGCAGCGGGGAGTAGTCGTCCAGGATAAAAATCCCCCGGCCGAAGCTGGCCAGGACGAGGTCGCTTTCTCTTTTCTGAATGGCGATATCGCGGATGGCGATGGTCGGCATTCCCCCCTTGAGCGGCTTCCAGCTCTTGCCGCCGTCTATCGTCGCGAAGACGCCAAACTCGGTCCCCGCGAACAACAGGTCTTTTTTGATGAAGTCTTCCGCTAGGGAATAAACCGACCCCCTCCCCGGCAGGTTGGAGGCGATGGAGACCCAGGTCCGGCCCGCATCCGTACTTTTCAGGATGTAGGGCTTGAAGTCGCCGTTCTTGTGGTTGTTGAAACAGGCATAGACGGTGTCCTTGTCATGCTGGGAGGCGATAATGTCGTTGACGTACGTTCTTTCCGGAACGCCCGGGAAGGTCTCGATCTTCCGCCAGTTTTTGCCGCCGTCCTCGGTGACCTGGATGAGCCCGTCGTCCGTGCCCACGTAGATCATGTCTTCTTTGACCGGAGACTCGTCCAGGGCGACGATCGTCCCATACTGGGAAGTGGAGGCATTCTTGGCCACGGCATCCATCGGCCAGACGCGTCCCATCACGGGGAGCGTGTTGCGGTCGATCTGGCGGGTCAGGTCGTCGCTGATGACCTTCCAGGAGTTGCCCCGGTCGTCGCTCCGGAAGAGCTTGTTGGCGGCGAAGTAAAGCCGCGTGTGCAAATGAGGGCTGATGAGCAGGGGAGAGTCCCAATTCCAGCGGTAGGCCTTCTCACCTTTCCGCTCCTTGGGCTTGATGCCGAGGTTCTCACCGCTCTTTTTATCGTACCGGCTCAGCCAGCCGTACTGGGACTGCGCATAGATGATGTTGGGATCTTCGGGGTCCACCTGGGACTCAAACCCGTCTCCGGTTTCGGTGGTGACCCAGTCGGCGCTGACCATGCCGTGGGCGCTCATCGTCCGCGACGGCCCGCCCAGGCTGTAGTTGTCCTGGGTCCCGCCGTAGACCTGATAAAAGGGCGCGGCGTTATCGACGGCGATCTTGTAGAACTGGGTGACGGGCAGGTTGGTCATGAACTTCCAGGTTTGGCCGCGGTCGAACGATTCGTAGACGCCTCCGTCCGATCCGACCAGGTAATGATTCGTGTTCTGAGGCTCGATCCAGATGGCATGGTTGTCGATGTGCTTGCTCCGCTCCCCCAAGGCCTTCCAGGTCAGGCCGCCGTCGTCTGTGACCTGAAGAAAGGTATCCTGAGCATAGACGCGCTCGGGATCCTTGGGGTCGCAGACAATTTCCTGGTAGTAATTGCCGCTGGACGCATACCCGGACCGTCTTTCCCAGGAAGCGCCGCGGTTTGTGCTGCGGTAGAAGCCGCCCTTGTCTTCCTTGGCTTCCACGATGGCATAGATCAAGTCAGGGTCGAGCGGCGAGACGGCCAGGCCGATCCGCCCTAGGTCTCCCGATGGCAAGCCTTTGTTGATCTTTTCCCAAGTCGCTCCCCCGTCCTTGGATTTATGAATTCCCGACTCCGGCCCGCCTCCGATCAAGGTAAAAACGTGGCGGCGGCGTTGATGGGCAACTGCGTAGACGACATCCGGGTTGCGCGGGTCAAGATGGACCTCGCTGATCCCGGTATTCTCGCTGATCGTCAAGACAGCCTTCCAGTTCTTGCCGCCGTCCTCGGACTTATAAAGTTCCCGTTCGCCACCGGGACTCCACAGCGGCCCATAGGCGGCGACATACACGACATCGGTATTCCTGGGGTCGATGGCGATCATCCCGATGTGCTCCGAAGTCTTCAACCCCATGTTTTTCCACGATTTTCCGCCGTCTTCCGTCTTATAGACGCCATCTCCGTAGGCCACGCTCCGTTGGTTGTTGTTTTCACCCGTCCCCACCCAGACCACGTTGTGGTTGCGTGGATCCATAGTGACGCAGCCGATCGAGTAAGAGCCTTCGTTATCGAAGACCGGTTCAAAGGTTGTCCCGGCGTTGATCGTCTTCCAGACTCCGCCCGAGGAAGTGGCCACGTAGTACTCGCTCTTGTCCTGCGGGTTGACGGCAAAATCCGAGATCCGGCCCGAGGTCAGGGCCGGCCCGATCGCCCGGAACTTGAGCTCATCGAGGGACAGCTTGTCCCATAAGCTCTCGGCGGCCGGCTTTTTCTTCTCCTGGCCGGAACCCGGAGAAAGGCTCAGGAGAAGTGCAACGGCGATAAGGACAAAACACGGAAACATTCTCTTGCGCATGGAAGCCTCCTTGATTAAGGAAATCCCATCCTCTTCGATTTACCTCCCTTTGTCAATTCCGGCAAAACGCTGGACCCGCCCTGATTCCAGAAAGGTCAGACCGCCGAAATGCCTAACCTTTGGCGGGCGTTTCGAGCAGCCATTTCCAGATAGGCATTAGCTTAACCTTGATTTTCTTGAAAGAATCTTCGCCCTCAAGGTCATCGGTTAAAACGCGAAGCCGGCGGTACCGTTGCTAGATTCCTAATCACAAACTATTGGCAATTGTCTGTGGTTATCAATCACATTTTTGTCAAAAGCAGTTTTCATTTCGAGATGAAACTGTCCTGCGGAAAAGGCTGGTTGAGTCCGGGGTTATTTGAAAGGGCAGAACGGTAGGAAATGGTCAGTTGACTTTCCGATGCGGCCGAAGTTAAGATTGGACCAGGCTGAAAAGAGGGTAGGTGCGGCCGATGAGATGTCCCCGGTGCCATTCCGATAATGCCGATACGTCGCGGTTCTGCGCGGAGTGCGGATCGGAGCTGCGGCCGTCCGATCCAATTCGTGACATGCCCACAAAGACGATTAGCGCTCCAGTTTCGCCAGTTTCCTCCGGAGAGCTCTTGGCCGGGAAGTACCGGGTATTGGAGGAGCTCGGCCGGGGCGGGATGGGGGTCGTGGTCCGGGCCGAGGACACCCGCCTTAAGCGCACTGTGGCCCTCAAGTTCCTTTCCCCGGAGCTTACGGGCGACCCTGAGGCGAGGGAGCGGTTCATCCAGGAGGCCAGGGCGGCCTCAGCCCTCGAGCACCCCAACATCTGCAACATCCACGAGATCGACGAGGCCCCGGATGGAAGGCTGTTCATGGCCATGGCCTGCTACGAGGGGGAGAGCCTGCGGGACAGGCTCAAGAAGGGGAAACTGGAGCAGGCTGATTCCCTTTCGGTCGCGGTCCAGGTTGCACGGGGTCTGGCCAAAGCCCACGAGAAGGGCATCGTCCACAGGGACATAAAGCCCGGCAACATCTTCCTCACCGACGACAACCAGGCCAAGATTCTGGACTTCGGGCTGGCCAAACTCGCAGCCGACATCCGTCTGACCCGGACAGGCGCGACGATGGGCACGGTGGCTTATATGTCACCCGAGCAGGCGCAAGGTCAGAGCGTCGATCACCGGACAGACATCTGGTCGCTGGGTGTTGTGCTCTATGAAATGGTGGCGGGACAACTTCCCTTCAAGGGGGAATATGAGCAATCGATAATCCATTCCATCCTGAGTAGGGAGCCGGAACCACTGACAAAGGTTAGCCCCAACATCCCGAGGGACCTGGAGAAAGTCACCCTGAAGTCGCTCGAAAAGAACCCTGTGGACCGCTACCGGACGATGGGGGACTTTCTTGCAGACCTCGAGGCCCTGGCCGAGGGCCTGAAGCCCCTGAAGGCAAAACCCGGACTCCTCCGGGGCAGGATTCTCGGGATCCGGAAGCCGGTTTTCTACGGGGGGCTCGCGGTCCTGGCCGGAGTGGCGGCGTTTGCCGTCTTCGGTGTACTCATCC
>Ga0209253_10002903_pt1 | contig 15127 bp, 16 predicted proteins | sample FrelakmetBRP12BR_FD_187145 | JGI IMG/M metagenome (GOLD analysis project Ga0209253, IMG submission 187145) | Freshwater lake sediment microbial communities from the University of Notre Dame, USA, for methane emissions studies - BRP12 BR (SPAdes)... | ecosystem: Environmental > Aquatic >...
AGGGTTGAAACCATTTCGCCTTTGTTTTTGATGACATAGATGTTACTCAGAGTCATCTTCGGATGATAGTCGATCAGCTTTTTTGCCAGTGTGTCAACGCCAGTTTCCTGGTTCCAGATTCTTCGCACCAGTTTCAGGTAGTCTTCCATTTCCTCAATCTTCTCAAGACGCTGCAACGAAAGACCAGCTTCATTCAAAGCCTTCATCTTCCTGTTCGGAATATCATTGTCACGTGCCATTTATTAAGGTCTGATATACAGAGCTTAGCCGAGTGAAATTCATGAAGTGGGTTACCCGTGAGTACGCGCACGTGGACAGAACGGCTTGCCCGTGGTTGATAAAGAGATTCATCGACTCTAACGCCGAGTTCATCTTTGTTCCAGTTGAGAAAATCCAAGAGGTTGCCGACAGAGAAAAAGCCATACCATACGATGCTCCAGGAGTCGAACTTGGACACCACGGAGACAAGTGTAGTTTCGATTCAATTGTTGAAAAGTACAATATCAATGACCCAGTGATTCTGGCGCTTGCAGGAATTGTTCGCTCAGCAGACACTGACAAGCCTGGCGCCTCTGAAGCAGCGGGCCTTGAAGCGGTGATGACTGGAATCTCAATGGCGGCAAAAGATGACCACGAGGCTATTCTTCATGCTGCGCCCGTATATGACGCGTTGTACACATTCTGCAAACTGAAGCTAGTACGTGAAAAATACAAGACTGAAATCGAAAAGATGGACAGAAAGCAGCGACGGGAATTTCTTAGAGAGAAGTTGCGGAAGTAGCAAATCACTCCCCACACTTAGTGAACGCCGCTTGTGGAAATAGTCTGCGGTAATCTTATTTTCCAGCTCGTTCTCTACTGAAGCAAAAGTCTTAGTACCCGAGATGGCTGAGAAATGGAAATTCAAAAGCACGCTAGAAACAGCGTCTTTCTGGCTCTGTGCATAATGGGCTTTTTTGCAATTCTGAGCTCAACAATGTCAAAAAACCCTGTTCTGAAACCTTTTGCGTCAAGCCTCGGAGCTCCGGCAGATTGGGGTGGGGGTTTTGTGGCTTCTGCATCGACGATACCTGGAATTCTGGTAAGCCTGCCTGCTGCCTCTCTTTCGGACATCTACGGTAGGAAGAAGTTTCTGCTGATTGCAGGATGCATTTTCGCATCTGCCCCTTTTCTGTATCTTTTTATCACAGTATGGTGGCACTTGATACTCATCAGATTCTTCCATGGGTTTGCGACAGCAATATTCGTGCCCGTTGCCGAAGCCGCAGTGGCAGAAGCTTTTCCTAAGAAGAGGGGAGAAAGGATCTCTCTTTTTTCTTCGGCGACATATGTCGGAAGAGTGATTGCACCTACGCTAGGTGGATATATTTTATTCGTCACTTCAAACAACTTTCATTCCCTATATCTAGCAGTCGGTGTTGCAGGCCTCACAGCACTCCTTATGGCTTTGCCGTTTGTGAAAGAGCAGAAGGAACAGACCATGGTTGAGCACGAAACAGGCCGTGAAATTGCCAGCAAGATTTTTCATGGGTGGCGAACGGTGGTCCGATGTCCGGGAGTATTGCTTGTCAGCTTTGTTCAGGCTTGCATGTATTATGCATACGGCTCAGCGGAGTACTACCTCGGTGGTTACCTGCCCGAAATCGCGGGGCTAAATGCTTTGCTTACCGGAATAGTGATAACAAGCATAATAGCAGTAGCGATTTTCGCGCGCCCATATATGGGCAGAGTATCAGACAGAATTGGAAGAAGAATCCCGATAATTGCAGGCTGCCTGATCTCCAGTTTCCCTTTGTTCTTGATGCCATTCATAACGAATTTCTTCGTTTTGATTTCACTGGCGATCGTCTACGGATTAGGTTTAGCAACAGTCATGAGTTCGATTCATCCATTAATAAGTGATCTCGTGCCGAAAGAGTTTGTGGGAACATCTATGGGGTTTATCGACACGACAATGGATGTCGGACAGACCCTTGGGCCAATAGTCAGCGGTTTTATACTTGGAATCAGTGTGCACTATGGCCTTCAATACACAATTCTGTTTCCTTCGCTTGGCATAGTTCTACTCATCGCCGCCACAACCTTCGCTTCATCCAAAACTGTCAAGAAAGAGTAGATCTTCATGCGTGAAGACCGAGATAAAGAGGGAAACGGCAGCTTGAACAACTTTGAGCACATTCTTCAGATGACCCCTGTGAAAAAGTCTGAGCATCCATTGTTCAATCTTTACAATTTCGACTTCTTTAGGAAGACTGAACGGGGAGAAGCCATCATGCTTCTTGGAGAATCCAAGTTGTTAACGAAGCTCATAGCCGTGCCCTACATCATTGGATGCGAACTAGCCTTCTTCAGAGAGAGACGTTTCTTCGTGAAGCTCAAAGAACGAACGGTAGCCGTCCTTGTTCTTCGCGAAAAACCTGGTACGCTGTTCCTCGCCAACTTGGCTGTAGCGCCGGAATACAGGAGGCGCGGCTTGGCAACTCAAATTCTGAATTACTCACTAAGAATGGCAAGCAGGATGGGCAAAAGCTGGCTTGAACTCTCTGTACTTAAGAAAAATACTTCGGCACGGAGTCTTTATGAAAAAATGGGTTTCGTCAAAAAAGAGGAAAGAAAATGGTCACTCGTTCTGAGAAAGAACGTGGACCCAAAATCTCTCTAGTAATGATTTTCGGTTGCGCGAAAATCTTAAACATTTTCGGCACCGTCAAGAATCAGACCGCTTTCTACTGAACAACTCGCTTTCTCAATCACATTTTTGCGCTATTTTGTCTATGTCCAACATCAAGGCTCACCAGGTTTTCTTCATATATTCAACATAGGTGTAAGCAGTCCTTAAATAGCCAGACGCTAGATACAGCGTCCCTTTTAGTCACAAAAACACTAGCGACTGTCTTCAGCGTAAATGGTGATCATGTGAAGTGCCCATACTGCGGGTCTGAAAACCTCAAGACCCTTGAAACGAGAGATTCGCCTGACAATACTGTCAGAAGACGAAAGGAGTGTGCAGACTGCGAGAAGCGCTTCACGTCATACGAGTATGTGGAAACTGTTGAGTTAATGGTGAAGAAGAAAGACGGCAGGTCCGAACGCTTTGACCTGAACAAAATCGTAAGAGGGCTCCAGAAAGCCTGCGAGAAACGACCTGTAACAATGGATCAGATCCATGAGCTGGCCGAGCGCGTGAGACAGGACTTGACCTCGCTGGGAAAAGATGAGGTCAGCTCCCGCGAGATCGGAGACCTAGTGGTGAGACATTTGAAGAAGCTTGACCGAGTGGCCTACATCAGGTTCGCCTCGGTCTACAAAGAGTTTGAGGAACCTGAAGATTTCCAGAAAATATTGAAAGAGGCAAAAACATGAAGTTTGTAAGAAAACGTGATGGTAGATTAGAACCGTTCGATCAAGAACGTATAACGAATGCCATTTGGAAGGCCGCCAAAGCTGTTGGCGGGAGAGACCGTGAACTCGCAAAACGTTTGAGTGATGAGGTCATGGCTCAACTCAAAGTTCGTTTCGGCGAAGATGGCGTTCCAACCGTGGAGGAAATCCAGGATTTAGTTGAAAAGACGCTTATTGAAGACGGACGGGCCAGGACCGCCAAGGCGTACATTTTGTACCGCAAACAGCATCAAGACCAAAGAGAACTGGCTGCGATACTGAGCGATGCTGACCTTGTCGACTCATACTTGGAGATTGAGGACTGGCGTGTCAGGGAAAACAGCAACATGAGCTATTCTCTTCAAGGACTTAACAATTACCTTTCGTCAACGGTCATTGCAAAGTACTGGATCAGCAGGATTTACCCCCCGAACATCGCAGACGCGCACTTTTCGGGGGACATGCACATCCATGACCTCGGGGTTCTCGGTGCATACTGCGTCGGCTGGGATTTGAGGGAACTGCTGGTTTCAGGTTTCGGAGGTGTATCAGGCAAAATTGAAAGCAAACCTGCCAAACATTTCAGAACAGCCCTCGGCCAGATCGTCAACTTCTTCTACACGCTTCAGGGTGAAGCTGCAGGCGCTCAGGCTTTCAGCACGTTTGACACGTATTTGGCGCCTTTCATACACTATGATGGTTTGAGTCAGAAAGAAGTTGAACAGGGATTGCAGGAATTTTTCTTCAACATGAACGTGCCGACACGTGTGGGTTTTCAAACGCCTTTCACAAATGTGACGTTAGACATGAAGATTCCTCAGTACATCAAGGGTGAGGCAGTCATTGTAGGCGGAAAGCAAAAGGACCTTACATATGGGGACATGCAGGCAGAAATGGACATGTTCAACTCGGCTTTCGCCGACGTGATGAGCCAAGGCGACTCAAAAGGAAGAGTTTTCACTTTCCCAATTCCCACGTACTGCATAACCAAAGATTTTGATTGGAATTCACCTGTCACTCAAAAGATATTCGAAGTCACGGCCAAATACGGTGTACCGTATTTCTCAAACTTCATCAATACCGACATGAAGCCCGAGGACGTTCGAAGCATGTGTTGCAGACTGAGGATCGACAATCGTGAGCTACGCAACAGGGGCGGCGGCTTCTTTGGTGCGAACCCATTGACCGGTTCCATCGGCGTCGTGACGCTGAACATGCCAAGAATCGGTTATTTGGCGAAAGATGAAGATGAATTCTTTGAAAGGCTAGAGAGACTGATGGAAACTGCAAAAGAAAGTCTGGAAACAAAGCGCAAAGTCTTGGAAGCTTTCACAGAGAATGGTTTGTACCCATATTCGAGACGTTATTTGCGAGACGTCAAGACGGAATATGGGCACTATTGGCAGAACCACTTCTCGACAATAGGGATCTGCGGGATGAACGAAGCGATTCTGAACTTGTTCGGCGTGAATATCGTATCAGGAGATGGGACAGAATTCGCGTCAAGAGTGCTCAAATTCATGCGCAAAAGGTTGTTGCAGTTCCAGGACGAGACTCAAAACATGTACAACCTAGAGGCCACACCAGCCGAAGGTACAAGCTACAGGCTTGCAAGAATAGACAGAAGAAAGTACTCCGATATCATTGCTGCCAACCAAAAACATTCGGCAAAGGGAGCTGAACCCTTTTACACCAATTCCTCCCAGCTGCCAGTCGACTTTGAAGGCGACCTGTTTGAGGCTTTGGAGCATCAGGACAAACTTCAAACGCTTTACACGGGTGGAACAGTCTTCCACATCTTTCTCGGCGAGAGGCTTCCTTCTTGGAAATCCTCCTCGGAACTCATAAAGAAAGTTGCTTGGAACTCACATCTCCCCTACTTCACTTTGACACCAACGTTCAGCATATGTCCCAGCCACGGCTACATCAACGGCGAACACAAACAATGTCCAACATGCGGAGACAAATGCGAAGTCTACTCGAGAGTCGTGGGGTACTTGAGACCCGTGGACCAATGGAACGACGGCAAACAGGCAGAGTTCGCTATAAGAAAAACCTTTGACAGATCAGCGACCACGCCAGCCGCTCCCGCCCAAGTGATCACCGCATGAAATTCAGTGGGCTTCAAAAGACAAGCCTAGTTGACTTCCCAAATCGCATATGCTCTGTACTTTTCGCTCCAGGCTGCAACCTGCGATGCCCGTTTTGTCACAATTGGCGCATCGCAGTCGATCCAAAGCCGCCTTTTCTAACCGAGGAGATCGCACTCAGGATTCTGGACGAACGCAGGAAATATGTTGATGCGGTCGTCGTGAGTGGCGGAGAACCGACGATACACAAGGAGCTGCCAAGATTCCTCAAAAAGCTCAAAGATAGGGGATTTGCCCTAAAACTGGACACAAACGGTTTCGAATCACGAATGTTGGAAGAATGTTTGCCCTACCTTGACTATGTTGCTTTGGATGTGAAAACCAGCCCACAGAAATACGAGTCTTTAGGAGCCAAAGACACGACTGAGCTGGTGCGCACAATCGAAATTCTGAAAATGGGCAAAATTGACTATGAGTTCAGAACAACAGTAGTCCCAGGCTTTGTCGATGCCCAGGACATACAGGCGATATCGGAACTTGTAAAGGGAGCGGGAACATGGGCCCTTCAGCAGTTTGTGCCAGGTGACACGCTAGACAAGAGACTTGACAACGTCAAACCCTATCCTCCGGAGACGCTCGATGAATACGCTAACATGCTCAAGAGCTATGCGGAAAGGATAGTGGTGCGAACTTGATGTACCGGCGAAAAGAATCTTACAAAAGAGCGGGCGAGTTTCAAACAGAGAAACATGTAGAACATACGTGAGACATGAGTTAAAGCACTTAGACTCTTACAGTCTTGTTCGTGGCACGCGCGCGTCAATCAAAATTCACAATTCATAAGATATACATGCTTTTTCGCTTCACTAAGCATTTCAAAGTGGGTGGTATATGTGTCAATTAAGCTTCGGAAGATCATGGTAGAACATGTCGTGACTATAGGAGCAGATTGTACTGTTAGGAAAGCTGCAGAACTGATGAATGAACATCAGATAAGCTGTTTGATCATTGTCGAAAACGAAAAACCTGTAGGCATTGTAACAGAAAGGGACATGTTGAACCGCATTATAAACAAACCTAGATCGCCTGAAAAAACAACAGTCAGGGAGATAATGACAAGCCCTCTTACCGTTGCCAGCCCTGAGATGCGAGCGGGCGACGCAGCGAAGCTCATGCTTGAACGCAACATCAAGAAGTTGCCTGTGACCGAAAACGGACTCTTACTGGGAATAGTCAGTTTGACTGATCTGTTGCGATGTCAAGGTGTATTGAAGTTCCTGAACGGCATCTCTTTAGACGGAACCTCCAAGCGCATCAGGAAGACCGTCAGCCTCTACTTCGACACAAGAGGCGTTGAGCGTCGCAAGTGCCCGCTGAACATGAAAGACGGCTTTTCATTGGGTTGCCAAGACAAGAAATGCATGTGGTGGGCCGAAGATGAATGCGCAGTTACAAAGCTTTCTCGCAACCTAGACAACTTACGCGGCGAGAACGATTACTTAGAAACCGTAGAACCTGCCAGCACGGAATGAAGACACCATCGTAGGCGTCTGCCACTTCGAAGAAAGGAGAGACAACACTAGGCACTTCAAAGGCTAAAGAGCGTAAGGTTTAAGGGTCGATGCGCTGTTTAGGTTTCGAATGTTCTTGTAACCGAGGGTTCATGTTTGAGTAAAAAGCCCATGAGTCTTGAAGAACGCAAAGCTGAAGTCTTGATCAAACTCAGAGGATACAAACTTGTCAAGAAGCAGAAACACGAAGATGCAGTTGGCTACATAGTTGAAATCCCAAAGGAAAAGCAGAAAACCTTGGTATGGTGTGTCCCAGGAGAAACGACCGTCGGCATAAACAGCATAAACCGCTTGGGAAAAGCAATGAAAGACGCCGAACTTGAAAAAGGCATAATCGTCACCGATGGACGTTACACACACGCCGTAAAACAAGGAGCAAAGAAAAAGAAGATAGAACTCTTGCCCAAAACGTTCCCCGCCTTCGACATTTTCCAGCACAAGATTGTTCCGAAACAGGAAATCCTTTCAGAACAAGAAAAAAACGAACTTCTCACAAAGTTCAAAGTGCAACCATACCAACTGCCTCAAATAAGCTCAGTAGACCCAACAGTGAAAGCCATAGGAGCCAAACCTGGAGACGTCCTGCGCATAACGAGAAGAAGCCCCACCGCAGGCGAACACATAGCTTTCAGATACGTAGTAGAATAGGACGATCAACCATCATACGCCAGGCAACATGCACAACACAATTCACAACCCTGAGATCTCAACACAGAAACTGCTGGAAAGCACGGCAAGTTTCAGTTTAGAGGCTTCATTCAGGCTCACCCGCGTTACCTTAAGCGGCCAAAACCTAGGCGAGGAGGTAGGGTGTTTCTCGCTGTTTTTTCAGCCAAAAACCATGTTGAACAGTCCACGTCAAGGGCCTTTGAGCAATCAGGTCAAGACTGGCCCTTGTCTTTGCTTTTCAACTCGTGCAAGATCACCAGAGCTTCGCCGACAGGAAGCCTCAGCCTGACCGCTAACTCATCCGCCTTGACATCAGGCTTTTCCGGAAGAACCGAATCCCGCACGTACGCTTTATGATGACTATACATCACCAAAGCATGAACGGTCTCAACCAAAATTGGCCACAACTTGTCATCAACATAAACTTCAAAACTCATAGCAGACCAACCATACACAATATCCAAACCTGAATATACAAAGCTACTCCTAAACATCGTGCCAAGATGACTCTTGCCAAGCCACACTCAAACTCAGACCACAAAGCATATCTCTTCACAAACGTGAGTAAAGCCTTCGAAACCAATCATACAAAGGAACCACACAAATGACAATCAAAGCAGTGGTCTTCGATTTAGACGGCACCTTAGCCACCTTCAACCTAGACTACACGACCGTGCGAGCCGAAGCAAGAAGCTACCTAATAAAAACGGGCCTCCCAGCTTCAATATTGGCCACCAACGAAAGCATCTTCGACATGCTCAAAAAAACCGAAATATTCCTGAAAAACAACCGAAAACCCACAAGAACCCTCAACAAAGTCCGCGACCAAGTGTCAGCCATAGCCGAAAAATACGAGCTGGAAGCCGCTAGAACCACAGAACTTCTCTCGGGCGTCATCGAAACACTGGAAGCCCTGAAAAAGATGAGTCTAAAAATCGGCTTATGCACAATAAACAGCGACAGATCCACCAAATACATACTGAAAAGATTCAACATATCAAAGTTCTTCAACGCAGTCACACCTAGAGACAAAGTCAAATATGTCAAACCCAACACCCAACACCTAGAAGCCACACTGAAAACTCTACATGCCAACCCCAAAGAAACAATCCTGGTCGGAGACAGCCCCCGAGACATGCACTGCGCCAAAGAACTCGGTGTCATAGCAACGGGTCTTTCAACTGAAACCAACTCTAAAAAAGAGTTAACCGACGCCGGAGCAAACTATCTAATCACATCAATCACAGACCTGCCAACACTCGTGCAGACCATCAACAGAAAACCAAGAACCCGAACCAGAAACAAGAAACCGAAGAAATAAACCTAGAAACTGGCCGCCCCTTTTCGCTTACGAAAATCATACCACTTCCAAATCTCCTCAACAGTTCTTTCCGAATATCCATGCTGCTCTAACAGAATCTTGACCGACGCAGGAGCCCTCATTTCTATCTAGCCAACAGGTCTTAACCCAAGGAAAACACAAACGAAAATAAACATTCTGAATTGAAAATTCTGTTTGTACACCTGTTCAACAAGCATACACAAAGTCCGACAAGACAAAGAAATCTACGCCCAAGCAATCGGCAATCTCCCACCTACATTCCCACGATTTACTACTGAGTTAATGCTGGTACACGTTCCGAACTGGACGCTCCACGCAAGTTTTCATTTCGCGAATCAAACTCGAGTTCTTTTGCCTCCCAAATCATTCAGAGACCTTGCTGAACAACCAGAAGGCCAACGGCACTCTAAGGTTTCGGCACTTCCAAAGGCCTGATAGTCACCTGTAAAACGTGCCCCACCAGACTCACCTCTTCATCTTCCTCCAACAGCCTCAAAATCAACTTCGGAACCGTCAAGCGACCGTCCCTCGTCATCCTCACAAGAAACTCCTCCTTGCTAAAATACTCAACAGGACAAACTTGAACCTTCAACACCTGATCCGACTCCAACTTGTACAGCCACCGAAACAGCCTAGGAACCTGAACCTTGTTCCCCTTCTGCAACACAGCCTTAAAACTGATAGCCTCGGTCAAAGGCAAACAATCCCCACCTTTCCCATTCAACCCAAGCCTCCGCGAGCCGAAACCAGACCTACACAGACGTGAACCAAGCCCCACTTAAGACTTACCCAAGAAAAAAAGCTCAAAACAAGCCCTTCAAAAACCCAACACAAAACCCCAAAACCCAAGCATCCCCACGACCACTCAAAACACCATGCAGCTCAGGAAAAAGAACCAGAAAAAACCGGATACTGTGAAAAACTACAGAGGTCTAAAGTAATATCTCGGCCACTGCGGCCAAGGCTGAGTCGCTGCACATGTCCCAAAGTCAACTGCCAGACCCATGCCAACCTTGATCTGATCCAAAGGCACGCCCCTTATCATCCCCGGCATCTTCAACCCACTCTCAAGTTGAACAATACCCATCGCATAAGGAGCCATCGACTGAAACTGAAGCGGCGCTATATGAATCACAGTATAAGTCAAAAGCCTTCCTTTTGTTGAAACAGTCGTCCAGTCAAAATCCTTCGAGTAGCATTCGTCACACACAGGTCTCGGCGGAAGATGAATTTTCCCACACCGCAAACATTTCCCAGCCAGAAGCTTCCCCTGGCTAATGTTTTTGTAGAATTGCTCTATAGTAAACGGCGCTTGTCCGCTCATTCAAATTCACTCCTGTAGATATGAACAGTAGCCGTCGCGCCTGAACCCCCGACATTGTGCGTCAATCCCACGCGCGCGTCTTTCACCTGCCTTTTCCCGGCACGCCCCGTCAACTGCAGATAGATTTCATAGGCTTGACCTGTTCCCGTTGCTCCGACAGGATGACCCTTAGCCTTTAAGCCTCCGCTGGTGTTGATGGGAATCCTCCCTCCAAGCCTTGTCTCGCCGCCTTCAGCCAGTTTTCCCCCCTCGCCGGCTCGACAGAGGCCCAGGTCTTCATACGCAATTATTTCCGCGATCGTGAAGCAATCGTGAACCTCTGCCACGTCGACCTGTTCAGGTTTCACATCTGCCATTTCATAGGCCTGTCTGGCTGCGACTCTTGCAGCTTCGAGCGAAGTGAAGCTTTCACGCTCATACAACCCGATAGTGTCGCTTGCTTGCCCGCTACCAACGATGTCGATTGGCGTGTCTGTGTATTTCTTAGCCAGTTCAGGTTTAGCAAGAATCAAGCAGCTCGCGCCGTCAGTGATAAGTGAACAGTCATATAGTTTAAGTGGCCAAGCAACCATCCGTGAGGACAGAGCTGTCTCAAGCGTTATTTCCTTTTGCAACTGTGCCTTCGGGTTCAGACTTCCATGATAATGATTCTTCACGGCCACCATTGCCAATTGCCTTTCAGTAGTTCCATATGCGTGCATGTGTGCGGTGGCCATCAATGCATAAAGTCCTGGAAACGTAATTCCATGCCACTGCTCGAACGGGTAATCTGATGCCATGGCAAGGTATTCAGTCACTTCTGGCGTTGACCGGTGCGTCATTTTTTCGACGCCACCAACCATGACAACGTCGCTTAAGCCTGAACGTACAGCACAGATTGCAGCTCGTAGTGCCGCGCCTGAGGAAGCGCAGGCAGCTTCGGTTCTTGTAGCGGCAACGTGACCTAGACCCGCCCAATCGGCCATTGTTGCCCCTGTGTGACCTTGGTGCTCGTATGATTCGCCCATATGGCCGACGTATAGGGCTTGTATGTCTTTCTTGGGCTCCAGTTTCGGGCAGTTGTCAAACGCTTCTTTGGCTGCCTCTGCAAAAATCTCTCGTGCGTATAATCCGTCAAGCTTTCCAAATTTAGACAAGCCCGCAGACACTATTGAGGCAAGAGGCTTCCCTTTCAAGTAAATCTCTCCTCATAGAGGAAAAATAGATACAACTTAAACGTGTATTTAAGTTTCGTTCGACCTCTTTCGAAGATATGATGGACAAAAAGAGGAACAATACATTCTGAAAAAAGGGAGTGCGATAGCCTTGAATTGTCTCTGTCACTTTGGTCCAAACGTCTTCTTTACCCAAGCTCTGGTTTTGTCCATGTCTTCCCTGAAGCGCTTCAGCTCCTCTGGAGTTCTTTTCGGAGCCACTGGCTCTTCGGCTGGTGTTGCGTAGACGTCAAGCAGATCGCCTTTAGGTTGCTTGGAAATGTTTATGTTGACTTTCAAGCCTATGTTGACTTTTTCCGGGTCAATGTCCCGCATGGTCATTGGCAAGCATGTGTTTGTACCGTCAATTCTGATCATTGCACCTACGAGAGGCTGCAAGTGTGCCATTGATGGCCATGCGATCACCATTATTGTATAGGAGTGGATTTCGCCTTTTTTTGGAAGTTCGACCCACTTTGTTTCTTGAAGTCGGCAAGCGGGGTTGAAACAGTGTGCTCGTGGTGGGCAATAGACGAGACCGCATTTTGGACACTTTGTGCCATGCAGTTTTCCTTCGAGTAGACCTATGAAGAACTTTGAAGTTTTGCCGTAGCTGTGATGGAACATGCTGCCGTGAGGTCTGTGCACAACTAGGAAGGTTTCAGGTTTCAACTCGTTGAGTGTAGGACCGTCGTTCATTTCGACTATTTTCCAGCCTTCCGGTCTCCATCCACCTTTGCGTTCCCATTCTTCCCACCATTTCTCATCGTATGGTGATTGTTTCATCATTTTTTCTGGTCCAGGTTGTTTCATGATCTTACACCTCCAACACTACGGCTCCTGCTTGACACCCCGTGCCTCCGTGTCCGTGTATGAATGCCTTCTTAGGTTTGCTCAGCTGCCTGCCCGGTGCGCCCCATTTCTTGCCAATTTGGTTGCCTAGTTGCCAATAGCTGTCTACGACCTGAGCGATTGATGTTGAACCGACAGCGTGTCCTTGTGCTGTCAAGGCTCCGCTTAGCTGACATGGGAGCTCTCCGCCTCGTGAGATTACGCCGTCTCTGAGCAGTTTCTTTCCGTCTCCCCGTTTGCAGAAGTCAAAGTCTTCGAGTCCTGCTAGGACCACTCCTGCGTATGGGTCGAAGATTTCTACGAAACTGATTTCTTTTCGTGGGTTTTTGATTCCTGCGTCTTTGTAAGCCATTCGCGCAGATACTCGTAAAGAGCCAAAGTTCAGGAGGTCAGGGTACGGTGACATCGGTTTAGGAACCGTTTTTGGCCATATTTTCTCGTCTTCAGGATAGATGCCTTTCCATGCGGGGTTGTCGGGTCGGTCTCCGGCTCTCATGGTGTCTGAGCCGAAGCCTACTCCGCTTATCCAGACGGGGTTGTCTGTGAGCTTCTTTGTGATTTCTTCATTTGCCAGCAGCAAAGCGGAGGCTCCTTCACTTGTCATTGCACATTCGTAGAGTCTGTATGGCCATGAGATCAATCGAGACTTGTAAACGTCATCAACAGTTATTTTGCTGAAGCCATGTTGAGCGGGCCACTGAGCATATGGGTTTTCTAGGCTGTTGTTATGGTTCAATACCGCGATTTCCGCTAGGTCTTCCTCGGTGTCTCCGTATACATGCATTCTTCGTGCTTCCATCGTCGCGTAGAAGGCGTTGTAAGTGAAGCCTGAAACAAAATCCCAGTCGGTGTCTCCTGCGATGGCTATGGCCTCGTTGACTTTTTGGATGGGCAGTTCATTCATTTTTTCCCATCCGACCACGAGTACCACGGGGAACATGCCTGAACGTATCCATAGTGCCGCGTTTACTATGGCGTCTATCGGTGTTGCACCGCCTGATTCTACTCGGTAACTGGGTACGCCTGACAAGCCCAGATAGTCGTTGATGATCCAGTGCATGCATTGTTGTTGCTCCAGGATATCGCTGAAGTAGGAGTAGCAGCAAGCGTATCCCTTCTTCAAGAAGTCTCCAAGCTCAAGTTCTGGAATGTCATCCAATATCATTTTGACGGCTTCCGCGCACATTTCTTCCTGCAAGGTATGTCTCGGGTTGTCGAACCTTGAAATGCTTCCGGCGACTATTCCGACTTTCTTCAATTTTCCACCTCAATTTCAAAAGTAGTAGTTAGTGAATTCTACGGACTATAATTAATTTGTCCTGTCCGCGTGTGTTTTTTTGTGGAAGTGATTAGTTGTGTGCAGATTGATGTCATGCACCGTCGATTCAGGATATCTTTTTATAATCTCCATGTCACCCTTACAGACATGCGCATACTTCACCTGTATTCTGCCCTTCCTGAAAACCAGTATACGACTGAGGAAATGATAGACAACTTTTCATGCGAGCTTCCCGAGGGGGTGAGGCAAAACGTTTTCAATTTGGGCGTTGCCAAACGGTCCTTCATCAACCCTGTGGCCGCTGAAGCAGGATCCGAAAATCTCCTCGACGAGGCTGCACTCGTTAACTTGTGTGTTCGTGCTTGCGAAAACGTTGTGCAAGAAACAGGTGTTCCTCGCAGGGGAATCGGTTACTTCATTACGGCGTACGATGTCAACCCGATCTTGAGTCCCGGGCTCAGTCAGCTTTTGGTCAGGAAAATCGGGTTTGACCCTTATGTCAAACATGTGAATGCTCAAGGAACGGCTAGCACCGCTTTTCCGAAGGCTCTGCAGCTTGCGGAGGATCATTTGGCGGGGCATCCTGAAGACTATGTTTTGATCTGTGTTTCTGGGGTGAGTTCATATTGGTTTCAGAACCAGGTGCGAGGCATGGAGGATGTTTTGGAGGTGAGTCAGATCAATAGGATTGAAGACAAGTTCCGGCGGCAAGCGGAGCTGAGGAAATGGATTGCTGTCATGGAGTGTTTCCTCTTTGGGGATGCTGCGGTGGCGGCTGTCGTGGCGAATCATGGTTCTGGTCTGAGTGTGGCGAAAACGGTTGAGGTTACAAACGTGGATCAAAGGGACTATCTTGCGGGGTATTCTAGGTTGTCGTCGTTGCCTGGGCCTTTCAAGTTTGGTCTTCATTCACATCTTGACAAGGAGATTCCGAATCTCGGAGTCAAATATACAGGTTTGGCTCTTCGGAGGCTTTTGGGAGAGGAGACTGGAAAAATAACGAAGATTTCTAAGAGGTGGGCGGTTCACACGGGCAGTCAAAAGATTCTGGATGCTTTGGCTGAACACCATGGGGTTGACCCTGAGAAACTGAGAGAGTCACATGAAGTGCTCAAGGAGCATGGCAACTTGTCTGGAGCAAGCTTGCCGTTTATTCTTGAAAAAATAGTCAGGGGTGGCTGTTTGTCGAAGGGTGACATTGTGCTGATGGTTGGTTACGGATGGGGTTTTTCGGCTGCAGCATCACTGCTTGAGAGCTAGTCTTGCATTGTGGGCTGTTCAACATGGAGCGTGCGTGGCTACATTGCCACGGTTTCCATCTGCAGCTGGTTGTGTGTGAAGGACTATCCAACATGGATTTTGGCTGAAAAAACAGCGAATAGCACCCTCCCCCTCCCCCCTAGGTTTCAGCCATACACAGGATCGT
>Ga0209253_10002904_pt1 | contig 15126 bp, 12 predicted proteins | sample FrelakmetBRP12BR_FD_187145 | JGI IMG/M metagenome (GOLD analysis project Ga0209253, IMG submission 187145) | Freshwater lake sediment microbial communities from the University of Notre Dame, USA, for methane emissions studies - BRP12 BR (SPAdes)... | ecosystem: Environmental > Aquatic >...
TGCCCCTGCCCCGATCGCGATAATCCGCCCTCTTCATCGCGCCGGCCGGTTCGTCCGGGCCGTGCGTCCCGAACGGGTCGTTAGCTCAGTCGGTAGAGCAGCGGACTTTTAATCCGTTGGTCGAAGGTTCAAGTCCTTCACGACCCACCAAATAACCAATCGCTTAGCCGACTCCCCCGCCCGATCGTCCACTGCTTCGCCACGTTCGGGGGTCTACAACGGGTCGACTTCTCGGTCGGTACCCCCCCGGCCAGATGCCCGCCACGTGCTCCGGTTCTTGCGCAGTTGCTGTGTCGGCCTGCCCCTGACTGTGTCTTCGGCGCCTTTCCAGCCGGCGCGATCTGCGCCTCTGCGCGCTGTGCTCCCCTTTAGGGGAGATCTGAATAACGCACCGGAAGGCGCTCGAGGCAGACCGTGGAGGTGGTGCCGTCGTTCCGGCATCACTACCTGTCGGAGCGCACCGAGCGGTCACCGGCACTGACCACCGGTCGCTTATAGGCCTCCCCAATTGCCTGCCTTAGTAATGACGGCCACTCGCGGCTTGGTGCGTCGAATAGCCTGATGACAAGGGATGGCGGCAGATCGCGGTACCGGCGTCGATCTCGCTTTTCGGCGATCTCGCGAAAGCCGCGATCTTGGAGCCACTCCCATAGTTCATGGCCGAGATCGGCCGGCACGACTATCCGTAAGTCATGCCGACATACTCTTGCGCCTATCCTTGGCACAGGCCCCCGTGGGGGCCAGCCTCGCGGCGCGCGCACGTTGAAAACGTTGCGAAGTCCGTCAAACGCACCCATTCACTCTCCCGCAGTCTTGATTTGCTTTCGTAGTGCCGCCGAGCCGCGAACCGCAGAACTAGGCTAATCCAGGAGGACGATACGGGCGCTCAGCCGAATGGCCTAGATCATCCGCCCGACTCGTAGCAGCGCGTCGGCGGCGGCAGGAGTCGTCACGGCGCTTGACCCGGCGCAACTCGCCGGCGATGGATGGGGGTAGGGTTCAGTCGTGGATCGCGGTCGTCGGGGCCATCAAGCCTCAGCCGCTGCAAGTTAGGCGGCATCGCGCTCCCACAAGGCCCGCGCCCCCTGCGGGCCTTTTCGTTCGCCATCCCCCGCGATCAGGGCTCGCCCCGACCAGCGATCTTGCCTATGGCGCCTCCCGGCGCGACGCGGCGGGCACGCACAAGGGCGCGCAAGCCCAGCGCGGTGCTGAGCGACTCGCAGCCGAAGGTCGCCGTATAGGCCGCCGTGCCCTGTGCCCGGCCGACCTCCATCCGAATCCAGGGGGCGGGCTTCCAGGTGCCGCGCAGCGTCTGCCGATCGCACAGCCAAGCCAGGCCGCGTGCGACGGCATGCGATGCGTCCGGCGATTCGGTCGGGTCCACAAGGGCGAGGAGTGCGACGGCGAGTGCCGTGTCCACGCCTGGCGCGCCTCTCGAGCCCCAGCATCCTTCGGCATGCTGCCGGTCGATCAGGTGGCGCAGCGCACGCCGGCGCGCCGCGTCGCCTGCGGACTGGCGATTGAGCAGCGCCAGGGCGAACTCGGTCGCGACGACCGGACTGCAATACCACGTACAGGGCCAACTCCCGTCATCGCGCTGGGCCTGCAGCAGATGGCGGATGCCGCCTTCGACCGCCGATCGATGACCCCCGGGTTCGGCCAACGCAAGTGCCGCATGGAAGCGGGCGCAGACCTCGACGTCGACCGTGTCCCCCCAGAAGCGATCGACACCGCGACACATCAGCGCCCGTGCGGCGGGCGGATCGTCGATGCCTATCAGCCATGTACCCACGCTGCCGTCGGCGCGCCGTCCGCCGAGCGCAAGGTCGATCGCAGGAGCGCACAGCGGCAGGTGCATCGGTGCGATACGCGCGAACAGGCCGATCGCTCCGGCGAGACTGTCGAGATCGGGCGGCAGTTCGGGCAGCGCGGGAAAGTAGCTCCAGCCGCCGGTCCGATCGGGCAATCGAGCCGCTGCCAGGCGATCGGCTTCGGCGCGGGCAAGGCCACGCAACTCGGCCTGCCAGGCTGGATCGTCGAGGGCATCGTCGGCGAGGTCGAGCAGCAGGCCCGCCAGCACGGCGCGCGCGAAAAGGTCCGAGCGCTGCCGCTCGGGGCCGGCACCGAATCCCGCCAAGCGCGGAAAGTCCATGACGTGCGCGCAGTCCGGAAATCCGGCTCGCGCCTGTGACATCAGCCAGGCACGGGCGCGCTGCAGCGCCAGCTCGGGATGTGGCGCGCCTGCGGCCACGCCCAACGTCAGAGCGTCACGTTGAAAGCGTTAAGAAGCGTGTGGCTCTTGCCTCCCATGATCACCGTGACATCGCGGGCGCCGACGCCTGCCAGATTGCTGATGTCGAACGTGCACTGCAGCGACGTACTGCTGAGCACCGACACGTTCAGCGCGTTCACCCCCGTGCCACTGACATTGACGTTGTGGGTCGCCGCGGATGGGTCAAAGGCAGTGCCAGTGATCGTGACATTGACGGTCGTGTTCTTCGAGCCGGTCGCTGGCACAACGCCCAGCACCTCGAAGCGTGCCACCGTCACGGCATTGGGCACCGACAGCGTGCTGCCAAAGGCGCGCGCAAGGCTCAGGTTGCCACCGCCGAGTTGCGAGTTGCCGGCAAGACTGAACCTGACGTCGAGCTGGGTGTCGGTACTGGTCGGCCGGATGGTCGCGGTGACGCCGGCCAGCGAGCAGGTGATCGAGTTCACCTGGGCCAGGTTGGCGCCCGCAATCATGACGTCGTTGGTGTCGGGAGACGAGAAGCCGCGTGTCAGCGCGATCGGCACCGCCGAGCTGAAGACGATCGGCAGCGGGATCGGATCGCTGCACGCGTGTGACACGATGTCGAGGAACTTCAGCGTGCCTGCCCCTCCGTGGTCGCCGGGCTGACCAGCGATGTCATCGACGTTGGCCAGCGGCGGATAGCCTTCGTTGCCGCTGTCGCCGTCATCGGCCGCGTCGCAGGCGCTGCCCTTGGCACCAGCCCGGCCACCCAGCCCAGGCGAGCCGCCACGACCGCCCTTGCCGCCGGCGCCACCCGTTCCGCCGTCGAGGACGTAGGTGATGTTGCCGCTGACAAAGCCGCCGGTGCCGCTGATGTTGCCGTGGGTGCTGATCACGAAAACGTCGCCGGCCTTGCCGCCGACGCCGCCATTGCCTCCTTGGCCGCCGCTGCCACCATCGCCGCCGCGGCCGCCGTTGCCAGTGGCGCGGGCGCAGGACTCACTGCCCCAGCTCGATTCGGTCTTGCCGTCGCGCCCGCCCATGCCGTTGCCGCCGTCACCACCGGGCTGGCCGTCGCCGCCCCTGCCCCCGGTTTGGCCATCCCAATCGAGGCTCAGGTGGCCGGCGCCGTCGAGCACAACCTCCAGCGCAACCACCGTAAGGCTGCCCGGTGCCAGGTCGCCGTCCTTGCCGACGTTGCCCTTCTCTCCGGCGTGGCCGGTGCCACCGGGCAGGCCGTGCCTGTCGCTCGGGTTATCGGTCCCGGACCAGTCGTTGCGGTCGAACGAGTCGCCATCGGCGGCCTTGGCCTTGCCGAGACCACTGCCGGCCGACTGGAGCCGGCCCTTCCAGGTGATTACGTTGTTGCCCGCATATTCCTGACCGGGGTCATCCGGGCCACAGGGATTGAGGCTGCCCGGCTTGTGGCCGCCGGTGACGATGAGCTTGCGGCAGACGACCGCATAGCTGGAGCAGTAACGGCCCTCGCGCGCCTTGTCCGGGGTAAAGATCAGCCGACCGTTGTTCAGGAAGTGAATCTCGTCGCGCACGAAGCAGCATGTGTCGACGAACAGGTCGCCGGCAATGACTTCGCTGGTGCGCGGGTCGTTGAACGCCGAGTACAGCGGTCTGCATTTTTCGCAGATCTGGCTCAGCAGCTCGGCGGCGGTAGGCATGGTGGACTCCAGGCGTGACGGTGACGGAAATTTTTTATAGGCGCCTCGTCGACACCCAGCAAGCACGCAACCCCGCTAGATCGACTGGCGAGGACGGCGCACGGCAAAATCAGCCTGGTAGCCGGTGCGGCTGCCAGTCCGGCAGCCCGTCGAAGCCCAGGTCGTTCTGCGTCAGCCAGCGCTGGGTGACGCCGCGCAGCTGCTGCACCCAGGCCAGCGCGCAGTGCACCTGGTCGAGCGTCACTTTCTGCGGGCCGGCCAGCACCTTGTTGAGGAGGGCGTAAAGGTCCGGGTGGTGCGCCAGAAGGTCGGGGCCGACCTCGCGTTCTGGGCGAATGAACGAGAGCGCCAGCCGTGATCCCTCGGCCACCCGCTGGTGGATCATCGCGACGCGGGCCAGCGAGTAGGCACAGTAGCGCAGATAGAACACCGCGCCCGCACGGCTGCCGCGTGCGACCATCTCGCGCGCCGCGTTGATACGTGTTTGCACTTCGCCCGTTGCGATCCAGTAGCGGTACTCGGCGCGAGTGCCATCGCCGATTGTCGCCGGCCACGCCGGCTCTGCGCAGCGTTGGGCGACCAGGTGCTGCATCTCACGCAACGGCAGCTCGAGTGCCGCCGGGTCGTCACCCAATTGCAGTGTGTCGATCATCGGTTCGACCAAGGCAGTGCCGACGAGCGCTTCGAGTTCGGCCAGGCGCAGGAATGGCCGGGTGTAGACGTTGGGACAGAGGCGGTGCGCGGCGTCGAGCATCGCGGCGAAGCAGGCAGCGTGGGTCATGTGCAGCCAGAACAGCGCCTGCGCCGGAAAGCTCCAACTGACCCCGACCTCGCGCACCGTCAGCTGCGCCATCTCGAGAAAGCTGGCCAGCCGCGCGCGCTGGTGCGCGGGCTCCCAGCACAGTTCGCGGGCTCGGTCCTGGGCCGGCCCACCGCGCCCCGATGGATCCGTCACCAGCGTCGACGTCAGCAGCCGGTGCGTAATGAGGCCGAAGCTGGCGAGCCGCTCGGGCTGCTTCAGCAGCGCGGCAGGCAGCCGAAGGAGATCCAGCGAGGGCGGCCCCGAGGGTGGCCAGAGCCGCTCGACACAGATCTCGTCGACTGCGTCGAACGCCAGCAGGTCGAGGTCGGTACTGTCCTGGGTCTCGCCGTCGTGCTCGGGCGAACGCAGAAACAGAGTCGTACCTTGCCGGTCGGGCAAGCCGCACAGCCAGGACAACGGGTCGGGGTGCATTGATGCACGCTATCCGCTGCAGCCGCCCGCGACAACGGCGGTGGCAACGGGTATGCGATTGGCTGTCGGAAAGGCAATGCTGCCCATTGAGGCGATGACCAGGCAGCCCATCCAGGGGTTCCCGATTTCGTTGCCGCGTCGGCATCCGGATTGCAAGCGGTATACACGCGATGCAGACCGGGGCCGAGGATGCCGAAATCTTCGCCGCTTAACGCCTGGCATGTTCCCCAACCCGGCACCTTCGCGCTTCTCGGCCTCGGCCTCGCCGGTCTCGCAGCATCGCGTCGACGCAGGCAGTAAGCAGCGTCAGCTTCAATATCAGCCCCGCTTCATCGGCGGGGCTTCCTGTTCGTGCGAGCAGATCGCGCCGTTTGCGGCGATGCCGTCGGACGCTGTACCGACGGCACCGAACCGAAAACCTCGCGCCTACTGCTCCACAAGCTCCACCCGCCGGTTCTTCGCGCGACCCTCGTCCGTGCGGTTGGTGGCCACCGGCGCGATGGGTCCCGCGCCCTGCGCCTTCAGCCGTGCGGCTGCGATGCCGTGCTTTGTCGTCAGCGCCTTCACGACGGCTTCCGCCCGCGCCTGCGAGAGCTTCATGTTCGCCTCCAGTTGCCCGACGTTGTCGGTGTGGCCAACCACGAGCAACTTGAGCTGCGGATCGCCCGAAAGCAGTTTCGCAACCTCCTTGAGCGCCGTGTCGGACTCCGGCTTGACCTCGGCCTTGCCGGTATCGAAGTAGATGCCGTAGACGGCAGCGCGGCCGGTGGCCTTGATGTCGTTGGAGAAAGCGGCCGCATCCGCCACCACTTGCTGCGCCATTGCGGCGGTCTCCAGTACCTGCAGGCCCCAGCTGCCCGTGTTGTACAGGTTGAGGTAAAACCAGGTCTCCTTCCCATCCTTGGCGACCTTGAGGTAGGTCTCCGCGCCGTCGTCATACTGGACGAAGATCGCTCCCCCGAGCGGCTTGAGCGCATTTTCGTAGTTGCGCACGATCTGCAGGCGGCTGGGCATCGGCTGGCCCGTGACGAGGTTGTAGGAGATGGACGTGATCTTGCCCTCAACCGTCATCTCCTTGCCCTTGCTGTCCTTGAACTTCCAGGCATCGAAGGGCGACTGTTCGCAGCGGTAGATGAAGTAGCCCGGCATACGGGTAACCAACGGGTGGTCCTTGCATCCGGTGGCATCGTCGGGATGTGACGCCGCGAAGAGGCTCGTGGATGCAACAAGCAAGGCGAGGACAAAGCGAACGCGCACGGCTTCCTCCTTCGTGATTCGATGGCCTGGAAATCCACCCCTCTTCTGAGTGGTGTCCCGCAACCCTATCCGGACAACGGGGTCGATTCTTGACCTGCGTCAGGTGCTGCCCGCGCCGCCCTCGTGACGGGTTTTCCTTTCGCTCGTCGTGTGCAAGTTCGCGCAGCGCACGCCGCTACAAGAAGTCCTGGCGCGAGGCAAAGAGCAGGTTCTCGATGAACGGGCGCCGGCAGCCGAGTGCTCCAGCCAGCTGCGCCACAGCGGCAGCGATCTCTTCATTGCTCTTGCCGCGGCAAGCAGCCACGAACCGCTCGCGTCCGTAAGCGTCGTATTGCGCCGCGTCCGACAGGAGGCCTGACCAGCCCACCGGATCGCCGCCCAGTTCGAACGGCTGCAGCCCCCAGGATGCCAGGTCGTTCAGAAATGCCGTCGGCGATGCTCCCGCCTCCAGCATCGAGGCAGGACAGTATTCGCTGATGATCCGCATCGCGGGCTGATTTCGGATGAGGCTCTGCGCGCCCGCCAACACATAGGGCTCGAAGCCTTCGACGTCGATCTTGATCAGCGACACCTGCCCAGGCTGCAGCAGCGCATCGAGCCGGAGCAGCGGGACTTCCACGGCAGGACCCGAGCAGCAGACGGACTCGTACAGGCGATGCATGCCGCCGCTGAAATCACTCCTGTGCAGGACCGCGGTGCCGGCTTGTGCGCCGAGGGCAACCTGATGCAACACGACATTGGTCAGCCGGTTGCCGGCCATGTTCGCCGTCAGCAACTCGAAGTTCTGCGGCTCCGGCTCGAACGCGTGCACTGTTCCAGCGGCACCGACCAGCCGGGCCATGTGCGCGGTGAAGTAGCCGATATTCGCGCCGACATCGACCACGACCTCGCCTGGCCTGATCAGGCGCTTCAGCGCGTCCAGCACCTCGGGCTCGAAGGCGGCCCCCTGTCGCAGTCCGAGACTGTCCCGCTCGTCGACGACGAAGCGGAATCCTTCGCGCTCTACTGTTCGCGAACTCAGCACGCACGTCTCTCCAGTCGAAACGCGTGGATCTGAACCGGTTCCGCGGACATCGCGCTCCATTGGGGCCAGCATGCCCAGTCACAGCATACGTGCGCGGCGCCCAGCCAGTACCGGGAGCCAGTCCCGATAGACCTGCCCGACCTGCGCGCCGGCTCACGTCGCTTGACGTTGCGCGCGGTGCTGCCACCGCGCGGTTGCCGATCCCTGCCAGTGGTTCCCCTTCGAGCACCCGGCGTGCAAGAATGCGCGGCGCGGTATCGGCCGCCACCCATCGAACCTTTGGCTTTGTTCCGTTTCTGCATCTCACTTTCGGAGAAAACGATGCGCCTGACTGCAATCCTCACCGCCCTGCTGCTCGTCACCGCCCCGCTGGCACATGCGGCTGAAGCCACCGCCGAACAGAAGGCCGCCGCCAAGGCAAAGTGGGAGCAGATGAGCCCGGAAGAGAAGGCTGCGGCCAAGAAGAAGGGGAGGGAGAAGTGGGACGCTGCAACGCCCGAACAGAAGGCTGCGGCCAAGAAGCGCGCCGAGGAGAAGCGGGACTCCATGACGCCCGAACAGAAGGCCGCAGCCAAGAAGCGCACCGAGGAGAAGTGGGACTCCATGACGCCCGAGCAGAAGGCCGCGGCGAAGTCGCGCGCCGAGGAGCATAAGAGCGCCAGCAAGCCTGCAGCGGCCACCGGCGCCCCGCCCCCCAGCAAGTAACACGCGATCCGAGGGTAAAGGGTCAGGGGCTACCGGTGCAGCGCGCACCGGTAGCCTATACGCGCATCTGACGCCATGGCGCGCCGCCTGACGGCTCTTGAGCCGACGAGGCGGCCCGCGGCCGGCGGCACCACCTCGGCAGAGGTTGGACATTGGACGGTCCGCGGGGCCAGCGACCCTGCGGCTATCGTCCTTGCACGCGCCCGGATCCGCGCAGGAGTTCGGGGCTTTGCTGTGTTTCGACTGCTCGAGGAAGACAGAACGCGTGCGGGTGCCGACTCACCGCTTGCCTACCGCGGCCCCGATCCGCGGCTTTCGCTTCGACGCCGGCGATCGCGGAAGACCCACAATCTGCTGAGCACGAAAGTCATCCCGGCCACGCCGGCCAGGACAAGCGCCAGCGCCACATCGAAGCGCAGCGACGCGTGCGCCAGCAGCTGGTGGTAGGCAAGCGCGTTGACCAGGAAGCCGGCGACTGAAACGATCAAGTACCCGGGCAGTGCTTGGGCCAGCGGTACGGCGCGCTCCTGAAACGTCCATCTCCATTGGCCGGCGAAACTGACAGCGAAGGCGACCAGGAAACCGGCGACGTTGGCCAGTTGCGGATCGACGGCCAGGCTGTGCACACAGGCGACGGCGACCACGAAGTGCGTCGCCGTGGCGATTGCGCCCACGACACCAAAGCGAAACGCCTGGCCGATCACCGGCGCGCCCCGATGCCGGGATGGCTCATCGCCTCACACGCACTCTGCACGGAAACACGGCGGCCTCGCTGCTCACGGCCGGTTGCAGCCCGGCATCGCAACGGACCGGCCGCTCCACGACAACTGCTTCTGCGACGGTGCCCAGGACAGCACCGGCGAGTACGCCACTGTGCCACCGTCGGCTTCGTGCCTGATGCGGAACTCGGTAAGCGAAGCACGGTGTATGCGCGTCGCGCCGTCTGCTGCCAGGGAAACGTTGTTGAACGGGCCGGGTGACAGGAGGGTGAAACGCCCCGCGTTGCCGTCGGCGCGCAGCCTCCAGCGCACAACCCGCGTTCGCTCGCTGTAGTCGAGATCGATGCTCATCTCGCGCACGCCAAGCGACCGGCACCACCGTTCGTAGCGGGCGCTTGCATCATCGGCAGGCGCCATCGCGGCCGTCTCGCCGTCATAGCGCCAGAGCTGGCGCGGCGCCGCGCTGATGCGCCACGTTTCTCCAAAGTCCGCGATGCCGACCGGACCACCGCCCTTCGGAGCCGCCTGCGTCCGAAGCTGCTCGGTGGAGTGCGTGTACCAGCCAGGAGCGGCCGGGAGCCACACATAGGCGTCGGCGCGACTGTCCAGGAGGAACCGTCCCTCCGCGGCAATGCGGGCAGTGGTCTGCGACCGCGCCGCACGGATCGGCCAGGCGTTCGCAAGCAGCGCCAGCATCGGTACCACGGCCAGCAGAAGCCACAGCACACGGTGTCGTCGGAGGTCACGCGCAAACAGGGCAAACAGCAGTGCAAGGCCGACCGCGAGTGCCCAGCCGATGACGAAGGTCAGCCTGCCCGGCTCCGAGATTCCGGGAAAGATCGCCAGCGGCAGCAGCGGGCCCAGGATCGCGGCGCAGGCAAGCACGGCCGCAACGATCGCGCGGCGATCGATCTTCCGTCGCATGAGGGCGAATGCACCGGCGCCGACAAGCATCGCGATGACCAGTGCGCTCGCCGTCCAGGATCCGGTCATCGCCAGCACGATGCCCGAAAGCAGCTTCAGTACCGCAGGCACCGTCAACTCCGACAGCGGCGCGTAGCCACCGATCGCCGAGTCGAGCATCCGCGTGCGCCAGGCAAAGTAGGCCACGGTCACGACGATGGGCGGCACCAGATGGCGCAGGCGACCACCGTTGAAGCCGAGCAGAGCAAAGAACAGGACCCACGACACATAGACTTCCTTGCTCAGCATCGCCAGAAACAGCAGCGCGCTCGCCGCCAGCGAGTCGACCAGGCGATCACGCCTGAGCGCACGACGAAAGAGCAGCAGCGCGGCAGCGGCGAAGACCAGGCCAAACACGTAGTGCGAAGTGCTGCTCTCGTGCACCGTGATGACCGTGGACGGGTTGACGACGAAGACCGCTGCAAACAGCAGGGCAGGAATCCGATCGACCCACTGGCGCAGCAACGCGTAGGTCGTGACGGTGGCGCCGGCAAGGGCGACGACGTTGTGCAGCGCGTAGGGCCACAGCCGCAGGCCATGCACGGCGTAGTCAAGCTCGTAGCGCAGCGGCAGCAGCGGGGTGAAATGCGACGGCGTGATCTCCTGCCAGAGCTCCGGCGACCACAAGTAGGTCGCCGGCGAGTAGCGATGCACGAACCACAGGTAGGCCGGATCGTCGAACGAGGTCCAGCCATCGGCGACGGCCGAAGTGCCGTAAAGCGCCAGGACCAGCACGGCAAGGCCGACCACCGCCGCGACGTCGAACCGGTCGAGTTGCGCCGGCGCAGCGGGCGCTGCACCGGCGCGACCGAAACCACCGCGATGCATCACGCCTGCGCGGGTCCCGCAGGCAGCGGCACGGCGCCTGCGGAGGCGGGCGCTTCGGCCAGTGCGCTGTGGTCCACTTCGTGCGCGACGATGTAGTGGGGCCGCCCCTTGACCTCGTCGTAGACGCGGCCCAGGTACTCGCCGAGGATGCCGATCGAAATCAGCTGCACTCCGGAGAAGAACATGATCGCCGCCGCCAGCGTGGCGAAGCCCGGTATCGGCTGGCCGAGGAAGATGCGTTCGAGGACGATCCAGCCGCCCCAGACGAAGGCCAACATGGCGATGAGCAGTCCGATCACGCCTCCGATGCGCAGCGGCAGGATGGAAAAGGCCGTCACCCCGGTCAGCGCCAGCCGCTGCAGGCGCCGCAGTCCGAACGAGGTCGTGCCAGCGGCGCGCGCGCCGATGCGCACCGGCATCGCCACCGAGCGGAAACCGACCCAGGCGAACAGGCCCTTCATGAAGCGGCCGCGCTCGGGAAGGCGATTCAGCGCATCGACCACGCGCCGGTCCATGACACGGAAGTCGCGTGCATCGACCGGGATGTCGATTCGGGCCGACAGCCCCATCAGGCGGTAGAAGAGTCGCGCACCGAGACGTTTGAGCGGCCCTTCGCCGCTGCGGTCGGAGCGCACCGCGTACACCACGTCGTAGCCGCCACGCCAGCGCTCGACCATCGGTGCAATCGCCTCGAGCGGATCCTGAAAATCGGCGTCGATGACCATCACGGCGTCGCCGCGGGCGCGCGCCAGCCCGGCGCTGAGCGCCGCTTCCTTGCCGAAATTGCGTGAGAAGTCGATCAGCGTCAGCCCGAGTTCGCTCGCCAGCGCAGCGACGATCGCGCCGGTGCCGTCGCTGCTGCCGTCGTTGACGACGATGATCTCGCTGCGCGGCGTTATCGCGGCCAGGGTGGCGGCGAGTGCGCGCAGGAAGCGCTCGATGATTTCCTGCTCATTCAGAACCGGCACGACGCAGGACAGGGAAAACGGTCCCTTGCGCCCGGCAGGCTCGTCCCTTGCGATCGCTGCGCTGCTCATGCGGACAGGATATCGAATGTGCAAGTGCGCGGCGCTCAGGTGCCCGCCCCGCCGTAGCGGCGCTGGCGCAGCCACTTGGTCGCAATCCACTTCTCGCCCGCCAGCACCGGGCTGCCGCCGTGCAGCGTGCGCGGGTCCGTTTCGCCCGACTCGGTCGCGTAGGCGAAATAGACGGCCGAGCCGCGGCGCGGCAGCACGTCGAGCCCGAGCGCAGGAAACACCGTCGAGCCGCCGGCCAGAACATCGTTCAGATAGATGACCAGCGTGGCGATGCGCTGGCCGCCCGTCGCCAGCACCGTCTCGTTGCCCGGCTGCGCCGGGTCGAAGTAGTCGTAATGCGGCTTGTACTCGGCCCCCGGCGTGTAATGCAGCACCTGCAGCGGCTCGCCGTTCTCCACCGGGCAGTCGATCAGTTCGGCGATCCGTTGCTCGATGCGCGCAACCAGTTCGGTCTCGCCCCTTTCGAAGTGCGTGCCGCTGCTGGTGCGGTCCGGGTGCACGTCGTAGGCGCCGGTAGTGGCATTGACCACCGTGGAGCGCGCGAGCTTGCGGCGCGCGGCCTCGATCATCTGCTCGCACTCTTCGCCCGAGAGCACGTTGCCGAGCAGCACGACGCGCGGGGAGCCGAGCGTCATCAGGATCTCGACCGTGCGATCGCTGGTGGCGACAGTGTTCGCCGGGCCGGCGAACGGTTCCGCGGCCGGCTTTGTCAGCACGACCGTTGCCGCCGGCCCCTTCACGTGGGCCAGCGCCGCCTCGACGGCCCCGCGCGCGAATCCGCTGTCGTAGCCGGCCATGCGCAGCGCCTGCTGCAGGACATCGCGGTCGTCTCCGGCCTCGATCGACGACTGCAGCCAATGCTTCAGGTCGGCATTCAGTGAATCGAATCGCATCGGCACGCCCCCGCGCCTGCTGAACCGCGTCAAGAATAGCTCGCGACCGGCGGCGTATCCTGCAGGAAAACTCGAAGGAGGACACGATGCTGCAGCGAGTCTCGTCGTTGCCGAAACTCACCGATCCGGCGCTGCTGCGCGCGCAGGCCTACATCGACGGCGCCTGGTGCGACGGCGCGCACGGCAAGTTCGCCGTCGACAATCCGGCCGACGGCGGAGTGCTGATCGAGGTGGCCAACTGCGGCGCAGCCGATGCGCAGCGCGCCATCGACGCCGCGGCGAAGGCGATGCCCGCCTGGCGCGCCGGGACAGCCAAGGAACGCGCGGCCATCCTGCGCAAATGGTTCGAACTGATGATGGCGGCGCAGGAAGACCTGGCCCAGCTGATGACCGCCGAGCAGGGCAAGCCGCTGGCCGAATCGCGCGGCGAGATCGCCTACGGCGCCAGCTTCGTCGAGTGGTTTGCCGAGGAAGGCAAGCGGATCTACGGTGACGTGATCCCGACGCCCCAGGCCGACAAGCGCCTGCTGGTGTTCAAGGAGCCGATCGGTGTGGCCGCCGCGATCACGCCGTGGAACTTCCCCAACGCGATGATCACCCGCAAGTGCGCGCCCGCCCTGGCGGCGGGCTGCACGGTGGTGGTCAAGCCGGCCGAGCAGACGCCGCTGTCGGCGCTGGCGCTGGCCGAACTGGCCCAGCGCGCCGGCATTCCGGCTGGCGTGTTCAACGTGCTGCCCGCCGACGAGTCGCGCTCGATCGAGGTTGGTAAGGTGCTGTGCGATTCGCCGACCGTGCGCAAGCTGTCCTTCACCGGTTCGACGCAGGTCGGCCGCATCCTGATGCAGCAGTGCGCTCCGACGCTGAAGAAGCTCTCGCTCGAACTCGGCGGCAACGCGCCGTTCATCGTCTTCCCGGACGCCGACCTCGATGCCGCCGTCGACGGCGCCCTGGTCTCCAAATACCGCAACGCGGGGCAAACCTGCGTCTGCACCAACCGCTTCTACGCGCACGCCGACATCTACGATGCCTTCGTCGAGAGACTGGCCGCCAAGGTGGTGCAGCTGAAGGTCGGCGCCGGCGTGGAGGCCGGTGTGCAGCAGGGCCCGCTGATCGACGCCAACGCGCTGGCCAAGGTCGAGGCGCACGTGGCCGACGCCGTCGCCAAGGGCGCGCGGGTCGTCACCGGCGGCAGGAAGCACGAACGCGGCGGCACCTTCTACACGCCGACCGTGCTCGCCAACGTCACCTCCGAGATGATCGTGGCGCGCGAGGAAACCTTCGGCCCGGTGGCGCCGGTGTTCAGGTTCAGCACCGACGCCGAGGCACTCGCCGCGGCCAATGCGGTCGAATACGGCCTGGCCGCGTATTTCTACTCGCGCGACGTCGGCCGCGTGATGCGCATCGCCGAGGGCCTCGAGTACGGCATGGTCGGGGTGAACACCGGCATCATCTCGAACGAAGTGGCGCCATTTGGCGGCGTGAAGCAGTCCGGCATCGGCCGCGAGGGCTCCAAGTACGGCATCGAGGAGTACCTGGTCATCAAGTACGTCTGCCTGGGCCTTTGACACCGACATCGCGGAGCATTGCCATGACCCAGGAGTGCGGATCGCGCAACACGGCGCGGATCAGTGAAAACGGCCCGCTGATCGTGCACGGCCGCATCCGGCACACGGCGCGCGAGGGCGAAGCGGCGGCCGAGTACACCCAGGTAGCGCTGTGCCGCTGCGGTGCCAGCGGCAACAAGCCGTTCTGCGACGGCAGCCATGGGCGCGCCGGCTTCGCCGATGCCGGCCGCTGCGCCCGGCCGCCGCAGGCAGCTGCGCATGCGGCCGAAGGCGACGTGGTGCTGCATCCGATCGCCAACGGTCCGCTGCGCATCGACGGCTGGTTCGAGCTCGCCACGGCCGACGGCCAGCGTCTCGTCTGCGGCGACAAGACCTGGCTGTGCCGCTGTGGCGCCAGTGGCAACAAGCCCTTCTGCGACGGCACGCACAAGAAGACCGGCTTCACCGCGTAATCGTGGCCGGCTGACGAAGGCCGGCAGCCGTTAGTGCCAACCGGCCGCTGGTGATCGCGCCTCGCGCGACTCGCGGTCGCGGCGCAGGCTTTCCTCCAGTTCGGCGCGGCCGCTCTTCGACAGCGCGACCAGCTTGCCGACGTCCTGGAAGTGCGGCTGCATCGCAACCAGCGACGCCACGTTATGGCGCCGGAAGACCTCGGCGAGTTCGCGCGCCTCGAACGGCTCTATGCCGAGCGCCTGCAGCGCCTGGCGGCTGCTGCGCAGCGCCGCCTCGAAGGTTTCGCGCTCGATCGCCTCCACCCCGCGCGCCGCCAGTTCCATGTGGTGGCGCACGTTGCGCGCGCGCACGACCAGCGCCAGGTTCGGGAAACGGCTGCGCGCCAGGTCGACCAGCGCCAGGCTGTCCTCGACGTCGTCGAGCGCGACCACCAGCAACCGTGCCTTGTCCGCTCCGGCCGCTTCGAGCAGGTCGAGACGCGTGGCGTCGCCATAGAAGACCTTGTAGCCGAAGCGGCGCACCAGGTCGATCTGGTCCGG